>Ga0209220_1000036_pt1 | contig 75637 bp, 68 predicted proteins | sample BlaSpr_A8_OM3_M3_FD_187984 | JGI IMG/M metagenome (GOLD analysis project Ga0209220, IMG submission 187984) | Forest soil microbial communities from Thunder Bay, Ontario, Canada - Black Spruce, Ontario site 2_A8_OM3_M3 (SPAdes) (version 2) | ecosystem: Environmental > Terrestrial > Soil > Boreal... | reverse complement strand
CGATCTCGGAGCAGATGCGAAATTTGAGCGCCGGGCTCTCCGGCGCGCATGAGCGCGGATATGGCGGCAGGCACGGGCGCGATCATGGCGGTCGACCTGGGTGACGCGCGCATTGGTGTGGCGGTTTGCTCAGCGCCTGGACTGCCCGCGGTTCCGCTCGCGACGATAGCTCACAGCTCGAGGCAAAAGGACATTGTGGAAATTCTCGCTCTCGCAGCCGAGCGCAACGTCAACATCATCGTGGTGGGATATCCCCTCAAGATGGACGGAAGCGTCGGACCGGCCGCAAAAAAGGTCGACGTGTTCGTCGATGCCTTGCGGGCGGCATTCTCTGGGCACGTCGTTGCGCACGACGAGCGTTTGACGACCGCGGCAGCCGCTCGCAAGCTTCGCGACGTCGAAGTATCGGGCAGCAAGAAGCGGCGCTACATCGATCAGCTTGCGGCTGTCGAAATTTTGAATTCCTACCTCGCTTCGCAACGTCAACCCTAAGATGCGCCGCCTGCTGGCCGCCAGCTTCTCTCTCATCGTCCTCCTAGCCGCGGCGGCCGTACTTTTTGTGGAATGGCGCATTCATGGCGATCATCGTCTGCCGTCGGCGCCCACAACCGTTGACATCGCGCCCGGCAGCAGCCTCGCAGATATCGCCGCTCAGCTAGAATACGCCGGAGTCGTCTCATCCGCGCCTCTTTTCTCGCTCTATGTGCGCAGCCGCCGAATCGCAAGCGGCATCCAAGCCGCCGAGTATGATTTTCCGGCGCACGTGCCGATGAGCGACATCGCCGCCCTGCTCGCGGCGGGCGGCCGCCCTGCTAGCATTTGGCTCACGATTCCCGAGGGCTTCACGGCGCGCGAGATCGCAGCGCGGTTAGCAAGCGCAGGTTTGGGAAGCAGTCAGTCGTTCTTGAACGTCGCGCAGCATTCGAGCGTACGCATCGACGGCAGGGAGAGCAAGAACCTCGAAGGGTTCCTCTTCCCCGACACCTATTCGATACCGCGGCATGCAAGCGCAGAAGCGATCGCACATCTCATGACAAGCCAATTCATGCGCGAGCTTCCGGCGCGCCATGCGCAGCTCGCGCAGCGCCTTGGCTATACGGTTCCGCAAATCGTCACCATCGCCTCAATGGTGGAACGAGAAGCGAAAGTTGATGGCGAGCGCCGGGTCATGGCCGGGGTGTACTATAACCGCTTGCATGCGGGCATGCCGCTTGAGGTAGACGCGACCATCGAGTATGCGTTGCCGCAACATAAGAATGCGCTGTCGCTACGTGATCTCAAGGTTGATAGCCCATATAATACCTATCTTTACAGCGGCTTGCCGCCGACACCGATAGCGAATCCCGGTCGAAAGTCCTTGCTTGCGGCTTTTAATCCGGCGAAGACCGACTACTTGTATTACGTCTATCGCGGTCGCGGGCGTCACCAGTTTTCCCGCACCTTAGATGAACAGCAGGCCGCCGAACGTAAGTATCTGCGTTAGCGGTGAATGAGCCGTTAAGGAGAGCCGCCCATGCAACACGAACGTTTTCAAAGCGTGCATAATGGTAGGCATCAGGATGCAGAGCGCGTCGAATTGGAAGACACGATTGTCGTCGAGACTGAGGCCGCTGCTGAGCCGGGCGCGAACGCACAGGATCAGCGCGAGTTCGAAGTTGTCGGCATCGTAGAAGATGCGGATTCCACCCGGCGCTATGCAGTCTGTTACAGTGAAGCAGTTGATGAGTTTATCGTGACCGACGAAGTTGGCAAGCTGCTCAGCAACGATGCGCTGGCGCAAGAAGTTTTGGACGACTTCCTGCAACAAGCGGCTGACGCCAGCGAGGAGGACGACGCATAGCGCTCCAGGCCAGCCTTCCGCCGGCACAAAAGCGCACCGAATCGCCAGTCGTCTTGTTCCTGTCCGCCAGCGTTGGCGAGGGACACACGGCTGCGGCGCAGGCGGTCTCTTCAGCCTTGCTGGAACGGCGGCCGTACGCGAAGTGCGAGGTCGTCGATTCATATCGCTACGCGTCCAATGTCTTCCACCGTGTTGCCAGCAACGGCTACATCGGCATCGTCAAGATGCTTCCGCAGTTGTACAAATACGTATACGATCAGGCCGAACGCGCAACCAAGGTTTCTGCCTTCAAGACGTGGCTGCATCATTACACGGCGGTAAATCTGCGTCAATTCGTCGCCGAGCTGCAGCCCGACGTCGTGGTCTGCACGCATGCTTTCCCGTGCGGTGTCATGTCAGAGTACAAACGCGAGTTTGCCGACGCGCCTCCGGTTGTCGGCGTCGTGACCGACTTCGTCGTCCATCCATTTTGGATTCACCGCAACATCGACAAATATGCAGTGGCCACGGCTGCGATGCGCCAGACGCTGGTGTCGCGCGGCGTATTGCCGCAACGCGTGATGGTGACGGGCATCCCCATCGACTGCCGCTTCGCGCGCACCACCACCAAGCGGCGTGCACGCCAACTCATCGGCGTCCCCGCAGACACCACCACGATCTTGCTGATGGGAGGCGGCTTGGGCATCGGACCTTTAGAGAAAGCCTTGGTCGCCATCGCTCGTTTGGATCACGCCGTGCAGACCGTCGTCGTGGTCGGCAAGAACAAAGCCTTGGAGCGTCGGCTGCACGATGTCGCTAAGCAACTGCACCATCGGATCACGATCGTAGGTTTCATTCAAAACGTCTATGACTATATGCGCGCGGCGGACGTGCTTGTGAGCAAGCCGGGTGGAATGACGAGTTCGGAAGCGCTGGTGGCCGAACTGCCGTTCATCATGCTGCGCCCGCTACCGGGGCAAGAAGAACGCAACACCCGTTACCTGGAAGACCGCGGCGTCGGCATTCGCGTCGAGCGCTCCAGCGAGCTGACAGGTGCGCTGGCAAAGCTGCTGGCGTCGCCGGCGCTGCTGGAACGCATGCGCCGCAACGCGCGCTGGCTCGCACATCCGGAGGCTGCTGCAACGGTGGCCGGCGTTATCGAGAATCTGTACGATCGCCGTCTTGCGCTTCCCAACGAACCGTAGAAAGCTTCAAATGAAACTTTCAGCTGGTCTGCTAGTGGTTATTGCCGTAGTGCTGGGCAGCGTGAGCGTGGCCGGCGCGTGCGATCAAAAGCTTGCCGACGTTTATGCCGCGAAAATCAAGACGGCCATCGGCACCCAAGACAATGCATCCTTAGAGAAGTACTCCGTGCTGCAAGCGGCGGTCTATCACGCCTGCGCGCAAGAGAACAGCGGCCACATGAAGACCCGTTATATGCTGGGCGAGGCAGCGAGCTGGGATCAAGCGGCTCAGGCGCTCAATAACGAGTCGGCCGGCAACTTGGAAAAGAAAAGACAATACGCGCACAACGCCATTAAGATCGCAACGCCGATCGCATCTGCGGCCAACAGCAGCGAGAAGGAGAAGACGGCCGCCAAAACCATTCTTTGGACTTTGAGCTGGGCGCACTCCGGCTAACGCGCTTCAACACAGAACTCTTGTCATGACCTCCAAGCAACTCGCAGGACCGAAAGCCGATGCAGCGATGGAGAAAGCACGAAGCAAGCATGCGCGTGCCCTGAAGAAAGTTCAAACGACTCAGGCCAAGCTGGAAAAACGCACCCGTAAACTCCGGAAGCTGGAAGCCAAATTGACGAAGCTGCAGCAGCAGGCGACGCAAGAGCAGCAGCGGGCTAAGCAGGCCAGCGCAATGGGCGGTGTACTTTCGCCGGATGGCGAGCGCAAGCTGCTTCCAGCCAGGTTGATTTACAATCCGCTGTCGGGAAAACGCGCGCTCCGACGTCATTCTTTGGAAGCGATCACTGAAGCGTTGCGCAGTCATGGTTTTCGCGCGGAAGCCGACGTGAAAACGTCAGGCAGGGATGTTTGGGCTATTGCCAAGGCTGCGGTCGACAACAGGGAAACGTTGGTCATCGTAGCCGGTGGCGACAGCACTGTCGAGGAGGCCGCCCCTGCGCTGCAGGGCACGAAGACCACGCTTGGCATCATCCCCACGGGAACCATGAACAACATCGCCCGATCGCTCGGCATTCCCTTGGACATCGATGCTGCCTGCGCATTGCTTGAAAGTGGAACCACCCGTCAGGTAGACTTAGGACGAATCGTGACCGATGCGAAAACCGAACCAGCATTTTTCTTCGAGACCGCAGGGCTAGGATTGATGGCGATTGCATTTTCCGCCGGTCATGCGGCCCAGAAAGGCCCGCTCGCGGGCTTCCCGCAGGCGTTGCGTAAATTGTTCGACTACAAGCCCGAAGCGATGCGCATCGATCTCGACGACGGACAAACGATTCTCGTGAGTTCGCAGTTGATCACGGCCTCAAACGCACCACTCATGGGCTTTAATTTTTTGATCGCACCGCAGGCGAAGATGGACGATGGTTTGCTTGACGTTGCCGTCTACGATGGGATGGGGAAGCTAGAGCTCATCGAGTACTTCGTGTCTATTAGGAATGGCAAGCAGGCAGACAATCCTCACGTGCGTTTCTATCGCACGAGCAAGCTGCGGGTTCGCTCGGCGCCGCCGCTGCCGGTAGAGGCGGACAAATCCCCCCTGCCAGAAGCGAGTTCGCTCGAGATTCAGGTGATGCCACAGGCGCTCACGATGATCGTCGGGAATGGCATCGCGCTCAGCGTGCCGGTCAATCCGGCCATTCCGCTTGGACCGAATGTATAAGGTAATGCAGGCGCAGCAACGATTCGTGCAATTGCAATTTCAACTTCAGCGCGTCATGGGCGATCTCGTAAACATGCTCAAGAGAAGTCACGTTGACGAGTCAAACGCGTTGGCGCAGTTGGATAAGGAATTGGCGCTCGAGCGCGAGATGAAGCACGCGCAGCTTGGATTGATGATACGCCTCAAGAACGAGCTGACGGCGGAGCAGCAGTCTCGATTGAAAAAGCTGCAGCCGCAGCCGGGGTTGCCTTGAGGTGCTCAAGAATGCGACGCTCAAGCTGAACCTGGACAGCTAGCAACCTGGTGCCGGATGGAGGCTTAAGAGAAAGCTTCTAACGTCTGACGGTTGTAATTGGAAGGCGGGCTTTTCAGTTTTTGAGGGCGAAATAGAAGCCCAGTCAGAGTACGCAAACTCTTACTAAATAAAGTGGAGAGATGGCCGAGTTGGCTGAAGGCGGCGGTTTGCTAAACCGTTATAGTGCTGTAAAGGCGCTATCGAGGGTTCGAATCCCTCTCTCTCCGCCACGTCCTGCGTTCAACGCTGTGGCGCATCAAGTTTAGTACGCTCAGATGAAGATCCATGTCTTGGGAAGCGCTGCCGGCGGTGGGCTTCCCCAATGGAACTGTGGTTGCCACAACTGCTCCCAAGCGCGCGCAGGCCGACTGCCGAGCCGCTTCTCCGCGGCTGTCGCCGTTTCAGCAGATGATGAGCACTGGGTTGTGGTCAATGCGGGCGGCGACATTAGCAGGCAGCTCGCCGCCGATAGAGCCCTACATCCCACCAGCGCACGCGCAACTCCAATTCGCGCTTTGCTGCTGACTGACGCGAATATCGATCATACGGCAGGTCTACTCGAATTCAGACAATCGGATTATTTTCTCACGTGCTCGACCGACCTCGTCAAAAAGACGCTGTGCGAAGGACCAATGTTTTCCCAATTTGCACAAGGAAACAAGCGCTGGGTCACGTTTCCCGCGAATGACAAAACGCGCGTCGAGGTCGCTGAGGTTGGCGACTTGCGGATTTGGGCCCGTCCGGTGCATGGCCTGTTGCCGTCGTACGCCGGTGGAGAAGAGCGGCCCGGGGCTGCAATGGCCTATGTTTTCGAACACCGCAAAGCGCGCTTCGTGTATGCGCCGATTTTCCTCACCCTCGGTGAGGACCTCATCGGAGAGCTGGAGGATGCGGACGCGATGTTGCTGGATGGTACTTGCTGGAGCGACGACGAGATGATCGAGCTTGGGTTGGGCACTCGAACCTCGCGGGCGATGGGTCACGTTCCGATCTCGGGGTCGGGAGGGTCCCTAGATGCGCTGGCGGCATTGCGCGCTGCGCATCGCTATTACACCCATATCAACAATTCGAATCCGCTTGTTGATCCCGCATCCGCGCAATCCGACATCGTGCGTCAAGCCGGAATAGCGGTCGCACACGACGGCTTGGAAATCGAAATTTAATGGCAGCCACGACAGCATCTGACCGGTTCCTGGGCGAGGCCGAGTTCATTGAGCGGCTGCGCGCAGTAGGCGCACAACGCTATCATGATAAGCATCCCTTTCAGCGCGCAATGCACGCTGGGGTTCTTACGCGCGAGCAGATGCAAGGCTGGGTTGCAAATCGCTACTACTATCAAAAATGCATACCAATAAAAGATGCTGCGATTCTTTCCAACCTACCGGACAGAGAAAAGCGCCGCTTCTGGATCATGCGAATATTGGATCATGACGGCACGCTTGAAGGCGGTGGCGGAGGCATGGAGGCGTGGTTCGCACTTGGCCGAGCCGTCGGTCTTGATAAGGAAGAGCTGGTGAGCGAACGACTCGTTCTGCCGGGAACACGATTCGCCGGCGACGCGTACGTGACGTTTGCTCGGACGCAGCCCTGGCTTATCGCGGTAGCCTCGTCGCTGACAGAGCTTTTCGCACCCGAACTTCTCTCGTCGCGCATCGCCGCTTTGGTTGAGAAATATCCTTGGCTTGAGGACAGCGGCCTGACATATTTTCGCAGCCGCCTCCCGCTGGCGAAGCGCGATGCTGAATATGCGCTGCGCTGGGTTGTTGACGGGGCAAACAACGTTGAAACGCAAGCAGCTTGCCTGCGAGCCTTAGATTTCAAGTGCGACGTCTTGTGGGCGATCTTGGATGCTACCCAGCAAGCGTATGGACCGCGCGAGAACGGGCCGCCGGTTTTGTGACCGTGCCGAAGTTGTCGAGCGGCGTCAGGTTCCGCCGCGGCGACGATGGACAGGGTATGTTGCTTGTGCCGGAAGGCATGGTCAGCCTAAACCCCCCTGCTGCGGCCGTGGTCGAGCTTGTTGATGGTCTACGCTCCACCGCTGCCATAGCGAATACGTTGTCTACGGAATATGGCGTCGACAAAGACGTTATGACGCGCGATGTGGAAACACTAGTCAGCCAGCTGGCCGCAAAAATGTGGCTCGCACTCGACGCTTCCGCCAACGACGAGCCGCCCAAAGAAGTTTAAATGGATTACAAGCCGTTATCTTTACTGGCCGAACTCACGTACCGCTGCAACCTGCAGTGCCCCTATTGCTATAATCCGCTCGACCTGAAATCGTACGCGGACGAGCTTGATGCCACAACATGGTGCCGGGTTGTCGACGAAGCAGCCGACTTGGGCGTCTTGCAATTGCATCTTTCCGGAGGCGAGCCGACGCTTCGCGCAGATGACTGCTGCACGATCGTGCGCCAGGCACGCAAGCGTGAACTGTACACCAATCTCATCACCCAAGGGACGTTCTTGAACGATGGACTGCTCGATCGGCTATTGGATGCGGGCCTTGAACACGTACAGCTGAGCTTACAGGCGCCTCACGCGGGCCTCGCCGATTTTATTGCGGGCACGCGCGTGCACGAGCGTAAGCTTGACGCCTTGGAGCGCGTGCTGCGGCGCGACGTTGCGGTGACGCTGAATTGTGTGCTGCACGCGCGCAACATCGACGAAGTAGCGGACATCATCGCACTCGCCGAGCGCCTCGGCATTCGAAGGCTCGAACTTGCCAATACACAGTTTTACGGCTGGGCCCTGCGCAACCGCGCCGCGCTCCTACCGTCTCGCTCGGCGGTGGAGCGAGCCGCTGCCATCATTAACGAAGCGCAGAAACGACTGGCGGGTCGCATGACCATCACACACGTTCTCAGCGACTATTACCAAGAATTCCCAAAGCCGTGCATGCAGGGATGGGGACGGCAGTTCATGACGATTACGCCAGACGGTCGCGTATTGCCGTGTCCGGCAGCGTCTGCGATCACCACGTTACGGTTCGAAAACGTCCGCGAGCACGCGCTGGAAGAAATTTGGCATCGGTCAGAGGCATTCAATGCGTATCGCGGTCTGGATTGGATGCGCGAACCGTGCCGTTCGTGCCCGCGCCGCGAAATTGATTGGGGGGGTTGCCGCTGTCAGGCATTTTTGCTAACGGGAGACGCCAGCGTGACCGATCCTGTGTGTTCGCTTTCGCCGCATCACGAGTTGATTGACGCAGTAGTTTCGGAGCGTGAGGCCGAGTTCGTACCTCGCCGGGCATAAGATTGAGGGACTTGGCCTATGGAACGAAAAAGCATAAGGCTTGGAATGACGTGCGCTCGTAGTTCAGCTGGATTAGAATGCCAGACTACGAATCTGGAGGTCGGGGGTTCGAGTCCCTCCGAGCGCGATTCTTGAACCCTTACCATGTAAGGGTTCTTTTTTTCCTGAGCTGCCAAGCCGGCTGGGTTCTGCAGGCATAACAAATGTGGTCCATCAATGCACTCGCCGTGGACGCACGTCGCACCGCTCTCATACTTGCGTGTTCGTTCCTTTTGACCACGTGCACGCGGGTCACGCCCCAGACCGAAACGATTCGCTCAGCCGCTAACCCCTGGACTGTTCACGGTGTGCTACGCACGGGCGGCACTCAAACGCCTGACAACCTCAATCCCATGCTCGGGACTCTCGGTCTTGATCGCGATCTGGGAAGTTTCTGGTGCGCCAGGCTTCTCATTTTCGACGATCGCGAAGCGCTGCAACCTGAGCTGGCACTACGAGAGCCGACTCTCGCGAACAAAGACATCAGTCAAGACGGCCGTACGATCGTCTATCATCTCCGCCGCGGGGTCAGTTGGCAGGACGGCATGCCATTCACCTCGGCTGACGTTGCCTTTTCCTGGCAACAAGTTATGAACCCGAACAATTTGGTTCCGACGCGCTCCAACTACGATCGCGTTGACCGCGTCGACACGCCTGATCCCTCCACAGCAGTTGTGCGCATGAAAGAGCCATACGCGCCCTTTATCTCCGGCTTCTTCACCGGCTACTGCATCCTACCCAAACATATTCTCCAGGGCTATTCCAATATCAACCACGCCGACTACAATAGGCTTCCAATCGGCACCGGCGCCTTCAGAGTGGCGGCCTATGAGCCGGGCGTGCTTGTCAAGTTCGTCGCGAATGAACACTACTGGCGCGGCGCACCGCGACTACGAGAAATAGATTATCACGTAGTCCCGCGTGGGATCACTTTGCTCACGCAACTGCGATCGCACGAGATTGACTTTTACCCGCGTGTCGCGGCTGCACAGACGCTGCTGCTTAACGCGATTCCCGATACGGTGATCTACCGTCATCCGTTTTCGGCATTTTACGACCTTGGTTTTAACCAGGGTCATCCTGACTTGCGCGACAAGCGCGTGCGTCAAGCTCTGATCTACGCGATTGACATGCGAAAGATTATACATGTCGCGACGCATGATCTGAACCTGCGCGCCGACAGCGACCAGCCGCCCTGGCGTTGGTCGCACGCGAGCGGTATTAAGCAGTACGGATATGATCCTGCGTTGGCGGCGGAACTTCTGGATGCGGCCGGATGGCGCATGGGACGAAGCGGCCTACGCTACAAAAATGGTCAACCGCTGCGACTGGTGATGGCGGGCGCGACCGGCAACGCAACCCAGGACGCGGCGCAGTTGGTGATGCAGCAGGAATGGCAAGCGACGGGCGTGGACGTGATCATCAAGAACGTTCCCACTAGCGTGCTGTATGCGCTCGGCAGCGGAGTGCTACAGAGCGGCAATTTCGATATCGGCTTCGAAGCGACGCGAGAGGCGAGCGACCCCGATAACTATCCGCTGTACGGATGCGAAATGGCCCCTCCAAAAGGTTGGAACACATATCATTACTGCAACGCAGCCATCGAACAGGCTGAAGCGATCGCACGCTCGAGCTACGATCGGAACGTTCGCATGGCGGCCTATGCGCGCATACAGCAAACGCTCGCCGCGGACTTGCCATTCTACGTTTTGTGGTTTGACCGCGACCAAGATATTGCGAATTCCGACTTCCGCGGATACCGCCCAGGTACAACATCGTCTGCGTTTTGGAACGTGTGGGAGTGGTCGATTTGACAGGACAGCCGCCAGACACATCTAAACACATCTACGCGTCTCGGCGGGATGAAACTATTTTTCGACCTACGAATCTGGAGGCCGGGGGTTTGAGTCCCTCCGAGCGCGAGAATCCAACGTTGAGGCGGCTGCCGGCGCGAGCTAGTAGCCGCCTTGACTGACTCCGGAGAACGCCTCGGTAGCTCAGCGGTAGAGCAGGGGACTCATAAGCCCTTGGTCGCAAGTTCGATTCTTGCCCGAGGCAAGTAAAATAAAGAGGCATATCGCGCTGTGCGATATGCCGTAGGCGCCCGTAGCTCAACTGGATAGAGTGTCGGCCTCCGAAGCCGAAGGTTGGTGGTTCGAGCCCACTCGGGCGCATGAGGATTTCACACGAATTCGCAACCAATTGACGAGCGCTTCATGCGCCGCGCGCTTGAGCTTGCTGAGATCGCGAGCGAGCGCGGCGACGTGCCGGTCGGCGCCGTTCTCGTCATCGATGGCCTTATCGCCGCGGTCGGCTTCAACCAAAAAGAAGCCAACCACGATCCGACGGCGCACGCTGAGATCGTCGCATTGCGTCAGGCGGCGGCTCGGCGTGGCGGCTGGCGCTTGAACGGCGCCACACTGTACGTCACCAAAGAACCATGTGTCATGTGCGCAGCCGCGTGCGTCGCAGCGCGTATCGACCGCGTCGTGTATGCGTGTGCAGATCCAAAGGGAGGAGGCGCAGGCTCGGTTTTCAACATCACGGCCGACGCACGTCTCAACCACCGGGTGGTGGTGGAAAGCGGTCTGTTGCAAGAAGAAGCAGCCGCGCAGTTGCGAGACTTCTTCAAGGTTCGCCGCGAAGCGGAGCTCTGACCCGGCGCGCGGACGCGCCACGAGCGAGCAGAGGTTCGCTTAAAGCGCTGTGCAAAGCAGTGCCATTCAACCATAAGCGTGCTTGGAGAGGTGGCAGAGCTGGTTGAACGCGCTCGCCTCGAAAGCGAGTAACGGCTAAAACCCGTTCGTGGGTTCGAATCCCACCCTCTCCGCCCTTTTCGGTTACAATTGTTTGGCGCGCAACAAGCGGGTATATTAGCTAATATGAAAGCTACTTGGAAACCTTATATCAAGCATGGGCGCTTGACCGCGCAAGCGGACCTCCCCGATTCTGCCTTTGCCTTTCCGAAACAACGGAAAGAGCCAATGACCGACGCAAACCACGTTCGCAATGCGATCGCACGCTTCGATCAGGTGCTGGGTGTTTCCGATGCCGACCGTGATCTGGCATGGGCTAACGTCCTAAAAGCGGCAAAATATTTTGGCGTCGATGTCAACGAAAAATCATGGCGTGAGCTTCTCCCGAGCGGTCGGCCCGTCAGGCACAGCAAGAGGAAACCGACGACCACGGGCACGCGTCGTTCCTCGGCCGCTACGGCGTCGGCTTCATCGAAACGCACCGTTGCCCGGCGTAAACCTAAGACATCGTCCGCTCAGACTCGCAAAACGTCGCGTGGCTCGTCGAGACCCACGGGCACAAAGCGGGCCGCCAAAACCTAAAGCGGAGCCTCAAAAGCCGCTTGCGTATGACGTAACGTCATAGGCTAGCATTGCAGTGGAATGAGGACCGTGAAGGAAGAGCAGCTCTTTCGAGCTCGCGAGTTCGCCAAAAAAACCGGTGCTACGGTTCGCACGCTGCATCACTATGATCGCATCGGGCTGTTGAAACCCGCCGGTCTAAAAGAAAGCGGGCATCGGCTGTATGGGAAAAATGCCTTCTGTTTTCTCCCCAACCGGCGCTCGTTATCTGCCTATCCAGATTCTGAGTGGGCGCACCGGTGAGATCAAGGTGGTTAAACGATAAAGCATAACGGAGGGTTCCCGGGACTCCGGTCGCATGTCGAGAGTCAGCGTTGGCACGAACAAGAAACAGCGTTAGGCATGCCACAACACTCGACAATACCAAATATCTTCTTCGCATGTCATTTTTAGGTTTGGCGACGTGCTACGCCAAATGCTGCTGCATCATGCCAGTTTGCAAGAAAGAAGCTCCACACGCGTGAAGATGCCGCACTTGCCGGACCGCGGAGAGGTGCTGGAGCGGTCGAACAGGCACGCCTGGAAAGCGTGTAGACGCTAAACCCGTCTCGAGGGTTCGAATCCCTCCCTCTCCGCCACTAATCAAATCTGATGAAGAACAAGGTCAAGGCAAAAACAAAGCTCTACGGCAAGCTGGCGCCGTGGTTCCATCTGCTTACCGATCCGGCCGAGTACGCTGCGGAGGCGGAAGCGTACTCGCGCGTTCTCATTAGTGCGTGCAAACATGCACCTGAAACGGTGCTGGAGCTTGGTAGCGGCGGCGGCAACATGGCCTCTCACATGAAAAAGAAATTCCATCTCACGCTCACTGATGCTTCTCGCACGATGCTCGAAACCAGTAAGAAAATCAATCCGGAGATCGAGCACGTCGTGGGCGACATGCGCACGTTGCGTCTGGGTCGGCAGTTCGACGCCGTGTTCGTCCACGACGCGATTTGCTACATGACCAGCCGGCGCGATCTGTTAGCGGCTATGAAAACTGCCTTTGTGCACTGCCGCCCAGGTGGCGCCGCAATTTTTGTGCCGGATTTCTTTCGTGAAAACTTTCGGCCGCACACGGACCATGGCGGAGAGGACGGAAAGACGAGGAGTCTGCGATACTTGGAGTGGACGCACGATCCCAATCCGCACGACACGACATATACGGTGGATTATTCGTATCTGCTCCGCGAGAACGACAAGATCACCGTCGTGCACGATCGCCACATCGAAGGACTTTTTTCTCGTAAGGAATGGTTTACAACGCTGCGTCAGGCCGGATTCTCGCTGCTACCGACGCCGGCGCTGCATGGTGGCAAGGCTCTCGAAGGTTGTTATGTCATCCTTGGAGTGAAAAAGCAAAAGGAAAAGTCGAAAGAGTAGTAACGAAACTCTAAAGACTAATGGTGGAACTCCAAAGAGTAGTGGCGGAGCGCTAAATCGAAGCGCGTCGTGGGAGGCGTTGACGGCAAGGGTCCGCGCGACGAAAGTCTGTTAACCCCGTCAGGACCGGAAGGTAGCAGCGGCATGCGGAGCCTTTCGAGCGCCGCGGGTAGCTCTGGCCTGAGCCTCCCTTATCATACGTGGACGCATCAGTGCTGGACGCATTAGTGCTCTACGTTAATTATTTTCGCGTATGGGCACAGGTGTGCGACTGATCCACATCATGTGACCCTCGTCAGGAAGGACTGGAATGGCTGTTTCCGAATCTGCGGCCCTGATGTCATGAACGATGTACTTTCATCGTTTCTGACGGGGCTCGGCGGCGCACTAACGTCTCCCGTTTTCGCAATGTCGTTCGTCGCCGCGATCGCAGTAGCGATCATCTATCACTGGGCTATCGCGCGACGCACCTTCCTTTTTTCGCGCGGTCAGGGTGAGCGCAACCGGCCGGCGGGCAATCCTGCGGATGTGGCCGCCTTACGAAACCGGGTCGACGCTTTGGAAGCGAACGCAGCGCGATCCCTGCAACGAGTCGGGTTTGTCCGCTTTAATGCATTTCCCGACGTTGGGTCTGAACTTTCATACGCACTCGCCGTGGTTGATGGAGACGGCAACGGTTTTCTTGTTTCGAGTATCTACTCGCGAGAAGAAGTGAGGACGTATGCCAAGGCAATTCGCAGGTTCGCTGCCGACAAGGAAATGAGCGAGGAAGAGCGGCGCGCGCTGGAGCTGGCTAAAGCGGCCCCGGCTCGTCCCTCATAACGCGAAGCACGACGCGACGCGGTCCTGAAGCCGGCGGCAGCCCGCGCAACGGAGGAACCGAGTGAAGAAGTTCGTTCAGTGGCTGTTGTCTCCACATAAACGAATGCTCATCAAAATAATTCCGCATCACGCCGAGGCCGTGTACAAGTGTGAGTTTTCTCATTTGCATTTGGCGCTGGCTGCCGGGTGTGCGCTGCTGTTGAGCTTGGGATTGCTGATCGCGCACGTCGCCGATGTTCGGGCCGCCGAAGCTCACGTGCGGGCGTTACAGATCGTGGAAGCGGCACAAAAACAACAGCTCAACACTTTTTCTAAACAGACGAGCGCCTTGTGGCAGCGGTTGAGTAAGTTGCAGCGCGACAATCAAGAGATGCGGACCTTGACGAAAGTGATCGCGCCGGCGAAAGCGGCTACGCATGCGCAACATAAGGTCGTCAAGAACTCGAACGGGCAACAGGTCAGCATGGGCGTTCACAGCCAGGGAAAAGTGAGCGCACAGTTTACTCATTCGCCGGTTCGCCCGAGTTTTTCGGCTCGCGTGTTCGCGTGGCTTCACTCGGTCACGCATCTCGATGGTTTGGGGTTTACGGCCGAAGCTTCTGAATTATCGTCGCTCAGCGACGCGGTGAACGAGGCGAGCGTAGAATCGAATAGGCTGAAGACGCAAATTCGAGCGGCGGCGCAGGTGAAGATTGCGGCGATACTCGCGCGCGAGCGGTACTTGGCGGCGATTCCCTCGATTTGGCCCACGTTAGGTTATATTTCGTCGGGCTTCGGTTATCGCTCGTATCCGGATGCAGGGTTTCATAGCGGTCTAGATATCGTCAACGATTACGGCGCGCCTGTGTATGCGACTGCAAGCGGTATCGTGAGCGAGGCGGGTTGGGACGGCGGGTTTGGTTATAAGATTCTCATCGATCATGGCAATGGCTTGCGGACGATGTACGGTCACAATTCCCGCCTGCTCGTGAGCAGCGGAGATGCGGTGCACAAAGGCCAGGAAATAGCGCTCGTAGGTTCGACCGGTTTTGCAACCGGGCCGCACGTGCATTATGAAGTGGAATTGTGGGGCAAGGCTATCGACCCAACCCCATACCTGAGCGGAAACGGGAAGATCGTAGCGCTCGACCACTAGAGTCCCAATCGCGTTAAAGCCAAAAGTACGGCTGGCCCCTCAGGCTCGTAACATCCACGCGGCAAATCCCATTTAGGCCAATAACATCCACACCGCAAATCCCATGAGGCCGACGCCCGATCCGGCGGTTATCCACTTAAGAATTGCCGGCTTGATCCGCGTGCGAAACGCGCTAAAGCCCAGACTCAACACCAGCCACCAGAAAGCAGACCCGCAAAATGCTCCGAGCACAAAGAGCGCTGCGAAGAACTTCGACAATGGTCCAACCTGCAGCGCGATGAGCGCGAATGCCGCCGCAAAGGACAACACGGTCGTTGGATTCACTATTGTAAGTAGAAAAGTCGATGCCGTCGCTTCAGCGATTGCTCGCACGCCGGGGGCTGCGAGCGTATTCTCACGCAAACTATTGCGAATCGTCTGGACGGCGAGAACGACAAGAATGGCTGCTCCCACTATCTGAAATTCTCGAACGTGCTGTCGCAAAAACTGCGACGCTGCATTTAGTCCAAAAGCGGCAACAGCTGCGTATCCAGCATCGGCGAGAGCTGCGCCTAATCCCGAAGCGAATCCTAAGCGCCACCCTCCCTGCAGGGAGCGCCGGATGCATAACAGCCCTATGGGTCCCACCGGCGCGGCGATGAGAAATCCTACGAGAAATCCTTGGGCGAAAACAAGCATAAACCGCCGCTTTTCCAGGGCGAACGAGTTAGTCCCCCGTAATAAGCAAGTCATGCCGCATCGTGCTCAGGCTCAGCGCATCAATTCACATGTGCGAAATTTCTGCATTATCGCACACATCGATCATGGCAAGACCACGCTCTCAGACCGCCTGCTCGAGCTCACCGGCACGATGGCGAGTCGCGACATGGAAGCGCAGGTGCTCGATTCCATGGACTTGGAGCGCGAGCGCGGCATCACCATCAAAGCGCATCCGGTCACTTTGGAGTATTTAGCTGAAGATGGCAATCAGTACGAGCTGAACCTCATCGACACGCCTGGTCATGTAGATTTTTCTTACGAGGTTTCGCGCTCGCTGTCGGCGTGCGAGGGCGCTTTGTTGGTCATCGATGCGGCGCAAGGCATCGAGGCGCAAACGCTCGCCAATTTTTATCTGGCGACGGAAGCCAAACTTGAGATTATTCCGGTTATCAACAAAATCGACTTGCCATCGGCAGATCCCGATGCCGTGCTGCACGATGTCGAAGATACCTTGATGATCGAGCGCGAGCGCGGAATCAAAGCGTCAGCCAAAGAGGGGATCGGCATCAAGGAAATTTTGGAAGCGATCGTCACGCGTGTGCCGCCGCCGCAGGGAGGCACGGAGCGTCTGCGCGCGCTGGTGTTTGATTCGCATTACGATTCCTATCGTGGCGTCATCTGTTACGTGCGGGTGGTCGATGGGGCGGTGCGAGCGGGGATGCACATCAAATCGATGGCGGGCGACCGCACCTTCGAGGTGCTGGAAGTAGGAACGTTCCGGCCGGACATGAGGCCGAGCGAGGGACTAGACATCGGCGATGTCGGTTACGTGATCGCGAATGTGAAAGCGTTGGCGGAGCTTGCGGTTGGCGATACTCTGACGGATGTCGCTGCGCCGGCGCACGTGCCGTTGCCCGGCTATCGCAAAGTGACGCCGATGGTCTACTGCGGTCTGTATGCGAGCGAAGGTTCGGAGTATGGCGATCTGCGCGAGGCGTTGGAGAAGCTCAAGCTCAACGATGCCTCGCTTTCATACGAGCCGGAGTCATCGATCGCATTGGGTTTTGGGTTCCGCTGCGGCTTCTTGGGTCTGCTGCACATGGAGATCGTGCAGGAGCGCCTCGAGCGTGAATATGGTTTGTCGCTCATCGCGACGTCGCCGTCGGTCGTCTATCATGTGACGACCACCGATGGCGAGGCGATGTCGATCGATAATCCCGCAAGGCTGCCATCTCCCCAGACGATTTCCGTCATCGAGGAGCCGTACGTCCGCTGTTCCATCATCTCGCCGGCAGAGTACATCGGCGCGATCATGGATTTGTGTCAGTCCCATCGCGGGGCAATGATTTCCATGGACTATATCTCACCGCAGCGTGTTATTTTTAGTTACGAGATACCGTTGGCTGAGGTGATTATTGATTTCTTCGATCAGCTCAAGTCGCGCACCAAGGGTTACGCGAGCATGGATTACGAGGTGATCGATTTCCGTCCGGGCGATCTTGTCAAGCTTGAGATTCTCTTGAATGCCGAACCGGTGGATGCGCTCTCGTTCATCATCCATCGAGAGAAGGCAAGTAATTTGGGGCGCCTGTTGGCCGAACGGCTACGTGAGGTGATTCCCCGTCAGATGTTCGACGTGCCGATCCAAGCCGCGATCGGGAATAAGGTCGTGGCGCGCGAGACCGTCAAGGCGATGCGCAAGAACGTGCTGGCAAAATGCTATGGGGGCGATATTTCGCGTAAGCGCAAATTGTTGGAGAAGCAAAAAGAGGGCAAGAAGCGGATGAAACAAGTCGGCAATGTGGAGTTGCCGCAAGAGGCGTTTATGGCGGTGCTCCGCTTGGAACGCAGTTGAGAAGTTCCGACAGGGACGGCCCCGATGCAACCGATCTCGATGAGGACGGTCCCGACACAACCAGCCAAGCCGCAACTCGGCGCACCTCTGACACCCTCCGCGATTGGCGGCTAATCAAACTCGACCGCAATACGCCGATCGCGGTGGCGACAAAGAACCCAGGGAAGTTTCGCGAGCTGAAGACCTTATGGGGTTCCTTTGCGCCACCCATCATTGCAGCGGGCACAAGCTATCCGGTGGTCGAGGAACGTGGCACGACGTATGAGGCAAATGCCGTCTTGAAGGCGGCGACCTTAGCAGAGCTGAGCGACGGCCCTGCGTTGGCCGACGATTCTGGCATTGAAGTGGAAGCGCTTGATTGGGGTCCGGGTATCCTTTCTGCTCGGTCGCCTTGGCCCGAGGCGAGCGATCAACAGCGTAATGCGCACATTCTAGCCGCGGCGGATCGAAATGGACGCGCAGCGCGCTTTGTGTGCGTGTGCGCTTTGGTTGTGCCGGGGTTCGGCGCGGTTATCGGTCGCGGCGAAGTGGAGGGGTTGATAGCAGCGGAGCCGAGAGGTAGTAGCGGCTTCGGTTACGATCCGATTTTCTTTTATCCACCGTATAATGCAACTTTTGCAGAGGTACCCGAAGATAAAAAACACGCGGTCTCGCACCGCGGCCGCGCCGTGGGAGCATTGCAATCGCAGCTTTCGTCCTTGGTGACCTAGGCCCGTCGGAAATCAGGTGTTGCGCTAGCGCGGTCGCGGATGTCATCGCGAGCGAAACTACCTTTTATCACACGCAAGATTCCGCTAGACAATCGAACGGTTGTGTGTGATTGATAATCATGAATTCGAATCAGAGCGACGACTATCTCAGCCTTTTTGAGATTTTGTCGCGAAGAGAGAAACTTTGCCCTCGCTGTCCTCACCACAAGGCCGATGGTCGACTTTCCAACGCGCAACGCAGGGAAATGCAAACCTAATTCATATTGCAAGCCCTGTCAACGAGACTATTCTAAGGAGCATTACAGGAGGAATTCTCTTGCGCACAATCTGCGCCGTCGTGTGAACATGCGTCGTTATGCTTGGCGGAACAGATCTCTAGTCCGCGAGTACTTAGAAACACACCCTTGCATAGATTGCGGTGAAGCAGACCCACTAGTCTTGGAATTTGATCACGTTACCGATAACAAGTTGGGAGATATCTCAACCATGGCCGGGCGAGGCTTTCGCTGGAAGAGAATCGCCGATGAAATGGCGAAATGTGAAGTGAGATGCGCCAATTGTCATCGTAGAAAGACATATAAACAATTTTGGCAAAACTCTAAGATCAGAACGGGTGGTAGCTCAGCTTGGTAGAGCGCTCGGTTTGGGTCCGAGAGGTTCGCAGGTTCAAGTCCTGTCCACCCGGTTTTCTTATTCATCACACGGAGATGCGCCCGTAGCTCAGTTGGATAGAGCAACTGCCTTCTAAGCAGTAGGTCCCGTGTTCGACTCACGGCGGGCGCGAAGTTTGGTCAGCTGAGAGCGGCAAAGGTCGCGCAAAATAACGCGAAGAACCATCGAGCCCGGCATTCCTAAGTTTGGTGAGTGTAGCTCAGCTGGTTAGAGCGCCGGTCTGTGGCACCGGAGGCCGCGGGTTCAAATCCCGTCATTCACCCCAGAGATCTCATCCACTCGCGCGCCTATAGCTCAATTGGATAGAGCGTCGGGCTTCGAACCCGAAGGTTGGGGGTTCGAGCCCCTCTAGGCGCGTTTCTATTTCAAACCCAACTGTTGCGCGAAAAAGATATACTCCGCTCCGCGATCGCCTAGCCGCTGGCTGAACGACGCCCCTATCCCATGGCCTGCAGCGCGTCGCGTTAGCAAAATGACGGGATATCCACTCGAGCTGCCCGCTTGCAAACGCGCGATTATCTTGCGCGATTGCCACGGTGCTACCCGCGGATCGTTTTCGCCCGCGATCATCAACACTGCTGGGTAAGCAACATCCGAACGCACACGATGATACGGCGAATATCCATACAACGCGTAGAATTGCGTCGGATCTTGCACGCTGCCATATTCGCTCACGTTGAATTCCCCGTTCGGCGTCAGCTCCACGCGCAACATGTCGTAGATGCCTGCAAAACTCACGACCGCGCGATACAGCTCCGGATGCTGTGTCAGAGCCGCTCCCATGAGCAATCCGCCATTGCTGCCTCCTTCAATACCCAAATGTCCGCGCGCCACCCAGCCGGACGCCAACAGCAAACGCGCACATGCGGCGAAATCATCGTAGTCATTCTGCTTTTTCGTCAGGTTGCCATTAAGGTGCCACGACTCACCAAATTCACCGCCGCCTCGGATGTTGGCAACCGCATAAACGCCGCCACGCTCCAACCAGGCAAGAACGGAACCGATAAACCCCGGCGCCGTTGTGATTCCGTAGCCGCCGTAAGCGGTAAGTATTCCAGGCGCTGTACCGTTATCGAGAGTCCCTTGCTTATACAACACGGTCACCGGCACGCGGCTGCCGTCTTTAGAAATGGCGTTGATCACTTTGAACCGGATAGACGAATAATCGGCAGCCGGCCGTAAGGCAAAGATCGGTGCCGAGAGCGATCCTGTGTCGGCGTCATAACGAACCCAACGACTCGGAATCGTCCAGCCGCTATACGATATGAGCGCCTCGTTGCTGCCTGTTGCCGCAACGAGATCGTCGATGCCGATGCCGCGCTGCGGCAGAGCAACCGTTCGGATAAGCGCACCGTCGCTCGAAAAATGACGGACGCGCCAATCCGCTCCATTCACTTCGGCGACCAGGAAGCCGCCCTTGATCGGCGCCATAAAACGCATGGCCCAATCACCTTCAGGCACAATCGTCCGCGGCGCGCTCGTGATGAATGTCGGACGGTCAGAAACATTTGACCCGGGCCCGGCATTACCTGATCCCGCATGCCCACCGCCCGCATCCACAGCAACGATTCTACCCTTCGGACTCCCCCCGGTCAGGATGACGTAGAATTTGTCTCCGACAAAGGCCGCGGTGGTGATCAGCGTTTCATCGTCGCCGGTGAGCGCACCGGCTGCCGGCTTCAGTGTTTGGACCCACTTCCCGGAAGCATTTCGTAAGAACACATAATTATGCGAACCGTCGCCGTAGTGCACGAATGCCGCCGCATGCCGGCCATCTTCGGAATTCAACGCAGTCCACTCGGCGACGGGCGAGAACGATCCCCTGATCGCTACCACGTCGGCGCTCTGCAGCGTGCCGAGTACATGATGATACAGCACGGAATGAAAGAACTCTTGACCGGCCGGCACCGAGCCAGGCGCCGGCACACGCGTGTAGACAAAGCCGCGCATGTCCGCATCCCAGGCCAGGGTGTCCGGTGATGTTCCTCCGCCGACCCGCCCGAGCGTATCCGCTATCTTTGCAGCGTTACGCGTATCAACAACGCGCATCGTCGTTGATTCCGCGCCGGCCTCTTGCGTCACATATGCAACGTAGCGGCCATCCATCGATGGCCAAAAACCCTCAATGGAAGTCAGTCCGCCGTGGCCATTAGTGTCGACGAGCACGCGTTGCGGTCCGCTCGGCCAGGGTTGTTCAACCAAAACCGGCTGCGCCTGAGGGGGTACCTCGCGCAAGAAGAACAGCGTGCCTGCCACCAAACGAGGAAAGAACTGTTGCGGACCAGTTATAGAGAGCTGCCGCAACCTCTTGACGATCCGGTCACGCCCGGCATATGCAGCCAGAACCCCGTCCGCATACTTGTTCTGCGCATCAATCCACGCGCTGACTCGCGGCGAAGATCCGTCCTCGAGCCAGCGATATGGGTCGTGAACGCTGACGCCCCAGTATGTCGTCGTGACATCCGCTTGCGGAGTGCGCGGAGGCGCCTGAACAACCGCGGAGCGCGAAGATGAAGCGACCAACAGCAACAGAGCTGCAGACAATACGCTCGCGACCAGAGCCGGCCGGCGCGGTAGAAACGAACCAACATCAGACGAACGCGTCAGAGAATCCACATTACACCTTCCCACGTTAGACAGACCGAAAAAGAAAGACAGACCGAACGAAGCACCGAGGCAAATTGCTTGGTCAAGAACGGACACAGCGCAAGACGCGGAGTATAGAGCCTCTCATAAGCACTGTAGAGAACCGCTCACGAGCGCTGTCGCGAGTTGACCATTTGTTTGCGCAACGCAGCTCGCACTCCGCCTTGGGAGAGCTCCACCAAAGGTCGCCGAAAATGAATCGGAGAACCATAAGGCCGGTCTTTTTGCCCTTTGATGCGAGGCGCGCCCCGTTAGCTCAATGGTAGAGCATCCGGCTTTTAACCGGGTGGTTCCGAGTTCGAGTCTCGGGCGGGGCATTTTCTACTTATGACTTCCATGCAATTCGATCCACGAGCTCGCCTGTGGTGGGCACTCACTATCGTTGTCGCCGCGGCCCTTTTTGTGGTTGCGCTGAGCGACAGCGTTTATAATCTCACCTCTCCTCCCGGTCCGTTTCAGATCTTGCTGCGCAAGGGCTATAGCATCGTCGCATTTGCGGTGGTCGGCTGGCTTTTCGCTCGTTCATTGATCGCATCTGACACGCCCAAGTCAGCGCTGTTCGTCGGCCTCTTCATCGCCAACTACAGCGCCCTGATCGAGATCAGTCAAGCGATCGGCCAAGCCCACGAGGGCTTCATATGGAATGTCGTTGACGTTGCCTGCGGGTTTCTAGGCGGCGTACTCGGCGCTTGGCTCCTACGCATGCGTTGGACTTCGCGCATGCGGTGACGAGCACGTAAGGAACCAGCGTACGCTCCCCTCTCATCGCACTTTCAGGGGGAGGCGTTAGCCTTTCTAAAGTTGGGTATGATGCCAATACGCAACTCCAGGGGGGCCACCCGCGGTGAGATTATTTCTGATCAAATATAGATGGCTCGTCATCGCTTACATAGGGTTTGAGATGGTGGTCAGCTCGCTGACCTACAAGCACTATTTACCTGAAGTCAACGCGTTGTTAGCGCAATACTTGCCGCACTAAACTCTCTTCTAGTTCATTCGACCGGCGCTTGCATCGGCCCGCGGCGCGTTACTTTCGGCAACAACATGACCAGCGGTACCGAGCAGAAGAAGACGATCGCCGACAGCCGGAACAAGAAGTTATACGTGATAAGTGCAGCGTCTCTTTGCAGCATACCATTAAGCTGCACGAGAGCTTGCGTCTGACTAGCCGCATGACCCAAGAATTCGCGCACCGCATAGTGCGCTTGCGACACGTTGGACGTCAACGAATTGAATGCGTGCTTCTGTTTCCATACCAGCAGCGACGTTAGAATCGCGATGCCCAAGCTTCCACCAAGTTGCCGAACCAAGGTAGCCAGACCGGTCGCATTGGCCAGCTTGCTGCGCTCGATACCGACCAGGCTCACCGTAGACAGCGGCACAAATAGGAAACCAAGCGTGAAGCCCTGAACGGCCCGCGGCCAAAAAATATCCCAATACCCTGCATGCTGATCGAACGACCCTAGCCACCACGCACTGACGCCTGAACCCACCAAGCCAAATGCGATACTCCAGCGCGCATCAACACGGCCAACCAAATTTCCAGCGATGGGCATGCTCACCGCGGTCGCAAGCGCACCAGGCAGCAACGCCAAACCCGTTTGCCACGCATCAAAGTGCAAGACCACCTGCAAGAAGAGCGGCAAGATCAAGGTCAATCCAAACAAACCAAATCCCATCACCAGGCCGATAATACTGCTGACGGTAAACGCCCGCGAACAAAACACCCACAGATCCACGAACGGATGTTGATCCCGCAGCTCCCGATAGATAAACAACGCAATGCCCGCGATAGACGCTGCCGTCAACGTCAAGATCAGCGACGAAGTGAACCAACCATCGTGTTCGCCACGCTCGAGCACGTATTGCAGTGACGCGATACCAACGGTCATGCAAAACAGCGCCAGCCAATCCGGGTTCTGTTTGGGCCGCTTGAGGTAATCCGGATCCTCGATAAAAGCGAGCGTCATGAAAAAACCCAAGATACCAAGCGGGATATTGATGTAAAATATCAGCGGCCAAGTATAATTTTGGACGATATACCCGCCCAGCGTCGGGCCCAGCGCTGGGCCGACCATGGCGGCCAATCCGAAGTAAGCCATCCCTTGTCCCCGCCGCTCGGGCGGAAACGATTCAAACAATATCGCCTGCGCAGTTGGCAGGAGCGCCCCGCCGCCCAATCCCTGAATGATCCGATAGAAGACGAGCAGCCAAACGTTTGTCGCCGTACCACACAGGAACGACGCGATCGTGAAAATTACGATGCAACTCGCGTAAAATCGCTTGCGACCCAACACCGCGGTCAGATAACCGTTGAGTGGCATGATGATGACGTTGGAGAGGATGTACCCGGTCGCAACCCAGCCGATCTCGTCAATCGACGCGCCCAGATTGCCTGCCATGGTGTTGAGCGCCACGTTGACGATCGACGCATCGATGATCGCCATGATCATGCCGATCATGACCGTGGTGGTCACCAAAAGCAGCGCGATGTTCGGCTTGTGGCGGTCGGCTTGAATCCCTACGTCGCTAGTCATTGCTGGGCATTGGGGTTAAGGCGTGGTGCGCAAACGACCTTTTAGAGCAACTGCTGAGTCGCAATCGTGTCACCCCGCGTATTCGTCAGATTCCTGGAACCAGATGAAGGATTGAATATCGATCGTGTCGCGTGGCCGCGGTTGTCCACGCCAGCCGAGACTGATATCGAAAATCGAAACCGTGATAGGATAAAAAAATGCGGCCACGGTTGGAGTTTCTTACCCCCACCGTGTGGCTCAGAAACCCTGGAGTCAGAACCTCAATACAGTCGTGCAGCCGCGACAAATCGACCCAGTGCGGCCTGCAAATCATCCTCGGGCACTTCGGTCAAGGCAGCGCCCGCTTTTCTGAGGAGCTGCAGAATCGCACCGCTGATGGTGCACAGTTCGTCGGCGCCCACATTCCCAGAAACACCCGCCATCTCGTGAACGAGTGCGATACTCGCCTCGCGATTGCGCGCGAGCAGCTGCCCTGTAAGTTTTGAATGCAATTCTAAGAGTGAGGAGACCGCCTCGTCCAGTACTTCTCGGATTGCCGCGGAGTCTAAATCAAAAATTTCCGTCAGTCTTCCCGGATCAAAGCACACTGAACGTGCCTGAGGGGAGTCTTTTTGAATCATTACTCTTGTCTTCGGATTGGACTCGCACTAACCGACCAATAACAGTCGGTGTGACGGCCGTCACTTTACCGGGCCAGCCTCAGCCATAAGTGCGCCGATAATCATACCAACACAAACCAATCCCCGCTCGAATCCAACTAGAAATCAGCGTTAAGATCCGTGCATATCCTCATCGTTGACGACAACAGCGTCAACCTAAAAATTTACGCCGCTCTGGTTACCAAGGACAACTACGGCCTCCCTTCCTGCTTCACATCTTCAACTGCGGCACTCGACTGGGCCAAAGATCATGATGTTGATTTAGCGATCGTCGACTACAACATGCCCGCGCCTAATGGGCTCGAGTTCGTTCGCGCTTTTCGTGCGATGAATGATAAAGAGTTCGTACCGGTTCTCATGGTGACGGCTGATCACGCGAAACAGGTACGTTATGCGGCATTAGATGTTGGAGTCAATGATTTCCTGACCAAACCGTTGGATGCCGCCGAGTTTTCCGCCCGCGTGAAAAATATGCTCGCACTCGGACAAAGTCAAAAGCAACTCGGCGAAACCGCGAATTGGTTAGCCGAGCAGGTAAAAGCCGCCACCGCTGAGATGGAGAGCCGCGAGCGCGAAACAATTTTCAAGCTTTCGGCTGCGGCCGAATTACGCGATCCAGAGACGAGCACACATCTGGCGCGTATGGCTAACTACTGCATGGCTCTTTCGCGCGAACGTGGCAAAATCGGAGATGATCATGACCTTATTTGCACCGTTGCACCGCTCCATGACGTCGGCAAGATAGCGGTTCCAGAGTCGATCTTGCTCAAGCCCGGCAAACTGACGGCTCAAGAAGTCGCTATCATGCAAACGCATACGGTGGCCGGCTACGAGATCTTGAAAGGCAGCAGCTCTCGATTGCTCCAGCTCGCGGCTCAAATCGCGCTGACGCATCACGAAAAATTTGATGGCTCCGGCTATCCGCACGGCTTGGCCGGCGCTAACATCCCGGTTGCCGGCAGAATTTGCGCAGTGAGCGATGTCTTCGACGCATTGACCTCGACCCGTGCCTACAAGCAAGCCTGGACGACCGAAGACGCCGTAAAAGAGATCAACGCCAACAGCGGCACCCATTTTGATCCCGAACTCGTGGTCGTCTTCAATCGAGCTTTGCCTGAACTGCTCAAAATCAAAGAACGCTTTCCCGAAATGCTCGCGGCCACTGCCAAACCTACTCGTGCGCATGCCGCCAACGGATCGTCAAAACGCTTGCGTACCAGAGCCGCCCGATAGCCTCGGATCGCTAACATGCAACTAACCTTGGCACAAAAGGGTATCGTTATTATTTCGATCCCTCTCGTTTTTATCATCGTGCTGATCCTTTCAGTCGCCCAAGGCCAAAAAGGAATTTCGGTCGCGCAAACGAGGGCAGAACACAGCGAGCAGGTTGTAGTCCAAGCGTTGTCATTATCGCAGAGTCTGTTAGAAGCCGAATCGGCGGTGCGGGCCTATGCGATTACGACAGATTCACGCCTGCGCGCGCCTTACGATCGCGCTCGCCACACGCTGCCCGCTCTGGGCAACCAACTAGAGAATTTAGTACGCGACAACCCCAGTCAAGAGGCGTCGGCTCACCGACTCCAGGCTCTGGCCGCTATCCGCTTGCAGCAACTTGAGCGGACGCGCCGTCTTGTAGAAAGTCAGCACGGTCTATCCGAACAGGCCGAGAATCGGGTTCTCTCCCGCAATGCGACCATGGACGAATTCTTGAACGACATGGACTCGTTCATCGCAGAAGAGTTTCGACTGGACCAGCTCCGCCAGGTCATGGTGGATAAAGCCCGGGCTAAATTAAGCTGGGTGCTGGTTGACGGTGCCGTTGCCGCATTTGTGATCACATTCTTTATCTTGCAAGTGTTCAACCGCGGCATGGTACTCCGGCTTTCAAAGCTCAGAGCAAAAGCCGTGCAGTTTGCGGCGAGCGGCGATATTGGAACGTCGAGCCATGAGAAGGACGAGATCGGTGAGCTGGATAGCACGTTGCACGCCATGGCGCGGATCATCTCAGACAAGCAAACGGCAGTCGTGCAGGCGCGCGATCAGGCGACGGATGCGTCAAGGCTGAAGTCCCAGTTCTTGGCCAATATGAGTCATGAAATCCGCACGCCTATGAACGGCGTCATCGGCATGACGGAGTTGCTGCTTACGACAACGCTGAGCATCGAGCAACGAGAATATGCGACGACCGTGCGGGAGTCCGCGCTCGCCCTGCTCACGATCATCAACGACATTTTGGACTTTTCCAAACTTGAAGCCGACAAGATGGAGCTCGAGCTCATTGATTTTTCGCCGTGTTTGGTCACGGAAAGCGTTGCGGAACTCCTCGCGACGCAAGCGCGCGAAAAAGGGCTCGAGTTGCAAGCCTTTATCGCTGCAGACGTGCCGAAAACACTGCGTGGCGATGCCGGTCGCCTGCGCCAAGTGCTTCTCAACCTAGCCGGAAATGCCATAAAATTCACGTCGAAGGGCCGCGTCACGCTGCGCGTGATGACTGAATCATCAAGTTCGGAGACGACGGTCCTCAGATTCAGCGTTGAAGATACCGGCTTAGGTATCAGCAAGCAGGCACTGCGGCGGCTTTTCCAACCTTTTACGCAGGCGGACGGTGGAACGACTCGCAGATTCGGCGGCACCGGCTTAGGGCTTTCAATCTCGAAGCGGATCGTCGAACTGATGGGCGGCGAGATCGGCGTATCGAGCACGGAGTATGTGGGCTCGACCTTTTGGTTCGCTGTTCCGTTCGAGTGGGTTGCGAAAACTGACCTCGACCTTCCTCCGAGCCCCTTACTGGGACGTCGCGCTCTCGTTGTTGATGACGACGCAAACATGCGCGATATCCTTGATCACTATGTCACGTCGTGGAACTTACGCACCGGGTGCGCCACGAATGGACCACAAGCGCTGAAGATATTGCGAGCAGAGGCATTGGCCGGAGATCCCTACGATGTCGCGATTGTCGATTTCGCGATGCCAGGGATGGATGGGTTCGAACTCGTTGAAGCCGTACGCAGCGACCCACTGCTTTCGACCCTTAAGCTCATCTTGGTCACGGCATTCGATAGAAAAGATCGCGGCAAAGAGGCGCTGCGCCTCGGGTTTAGCTCCTACCTCACGAAACCGGTGAAGCAGTCGCAGTTGTTTGACTGCCTCGCGCATGCGGTTTTGGGTGAGCGCACGGCTATTTCTAAGACGGTCATTCCGATCCAACACCGCGCAGCGGCGACTCACGACCTCGCGGCTTCGCCGGCGCGTCACGTGTTGCTGGCGGAAGACAATGCGATCAATCAGCAGGTCGCTGTCGCACAACTCAGCCGGATGGGAATCAACCCTCAAATCGTACACAACGGACGTGAGGCTTTTGAAGCGTTTCAAAAAGGTGGATACGTCCTTATTCTCATGGACTGCCAAATGCCCGAAGTTGATGGCTTCGAGGCCACCAACCTCATTCGCAAGGCAGAGCGTCTCACCGGTGGTCACGTTCCCATAATTGCGATGACTGCAAACGCCATCGAAGGCGATCGCGACGCGTGCATCGCCGCCGGCATGGATGACTATCTCTCCAAACCCGTTGATACGGCCAAACTACGTCAGATGCTCGACCGTTGGTTGCCTCATGCCGCCGCCGTCGGCGATTCCGGACTCGACCTTGCTCAAACCCGATAGACTCAACGCTCAAGAAATTGCAATCAGGCAGCAACGCTCGCGACAAGGCTGCCCGGTAGCGGCGGAGGTGTTCGTATGCGACTTAGCTTAGGTCAAAAGGGTGTCATAGTCATCGCCATACCCTTGATCTTCATTTTAGCGCTGATCATTTCGGTCGGCCAAGTGCATAAGAAGGTCGCGGCCGCCGAAATCTGGGCGCAACATGCCGAACAGGTCATCGTCCTAGCACAGTCGCTATCGCAAAATCTTTTACAGGCCGAATCGGCGATTCGTGCCTACGAGATCACGGGAGATGCGCGCCTTCTTGGGCCTTACGACCACGCCCGTGTGGCGCTACCGAGTATTAGCAAGAATCTCGAAGATTTTGTACGGGATAATCCTAGTCAAGAACGATACGCTCATAGGCTTCAGACTCTCGTCGCGAGCCGAATGAAGAGACTTGAGCTTGCGCGTGGTTTGATAGAAACTCACCATGCGCCCGAACGGTACACGAACACCATTCGCTTAGGCAATGCGAGCATGGTCGAGTTTGCGAACGCTATGAGTGCGTTCATCGTAGAAGAGTTGCGCCTGAACAAAGAGCGGCAGGTTGAGCTGGAGCACGCTTGGCAAAAACTCAACGTGGTGTTGGTCTTAGGCGCGATTGCGGCTTGTCTGATAACCCTCGTCATCATGCTGCTGTACAACCGCGGCATGGTGCGACGGCTTTCAAAGCTGAGAACGAAGGCGATGCAATTTGCCGCGAGCGGCGAGATAGGGGAACTCGCCACCGAGAGAGATGAGATCGGCGAGCTCGATAACACATGGCGCATCATGGCGCAGATCGTCACTGACAAGCAGCAGGTATTGCTGCGCTACCAGCTGCTCGCGCGATATGCGCACGATATCATCCTTTTCTTGCGAGCCAGCGACGGTTTCATTTTGGAAGCCAACGCCGGTGCCGTCGAGAAATATGGCTACGAGCATGACGAACTCCTCACGATGAATTCCAACCTACTTCGGGCGCCCGTCGCGCACAGCGAATTTAACGACCTGCTCGTAGCGGTTCAGTCCAAAGCAAGCTCATACGAAACTGTCCATCAGCGTAAAGATGGCACCATGTTCCCCGTCGAAGTGACGAGTCAGATAGGGAACCTCGGATCCGACCAAATTCTGGTTGCGATTGTTCGTGACATAACTGAGCGTAGGCGTTCCGAACGCGACCGCGATCGTTTCTTCGACCTATCCCTTGACCTGATCTGCGTCTGCACTTTTGAAGGCCGTTTCGTGCGCCTCAACCCCGCCTGGGAAGTGACCACGGGCTTTACCACACAAGAACTCTGCAGTGCGCCCTTTATGGATTTTGTTCATCCCGAAGATCGTGAGGCGACGGGTAGCGTGATGGCCGCGCTTACCTCGGGTCAAGAAATTCTCGGGCATGAGAACCGCTACCGCTGCAAAGATGGCTCTTATAAGTGGTTGCTGTGGAATGCCACGCCCTCGGTAGAAGAAGGTTTGATCTACGCTACTGCTCGCGACGTCACTCAACGCAAAGATATTGAAAATACCCTCGCCCGAGCGCGCGATCAGGCAACGGAAGCGTCCAGGCTGAAATCGCAGTTCTTGGCCAATATGAGCCATGAGATCCGTACGCCTATGAACGGCGTGATCGGCATGACGGAGTTGTTGCTTACCACACAACTGACCGGCGAGCAGCGAGAATTCACCACGACCGTGCGGGAGTCCGCGCTCGCCTTGCTCACGATCATCAACGAGATCTTGGACTTTTCTAAACTTGAAGCAGGCAAGATGGAGCTCGAGCCGATTGACTTTTCTCCGTGTTTGGTCACGGAAAGCGTTGCGGACCTCTTGGCCACGCAAGCGCGCGCAAAAGGGCTCGAACTGCAAGCCTTTGTCATGAAAGACGTGCCGACAACGCTACGTGGCGATGCCGGGCGCCTGCGCCAAGTGCTTCTCAATCTCGCCGGAAACGCCATCAAGTTTACGTCGAATGGCCGAGTCACGCTGCGCGTGTCGACTGAATCCTCAAATCCGGAGACGACGGTTCTCAAATTCAACGTCGAAGATACCGGCTTAGGCATCAGCGAGCAAGCACTCGGGCGGCTTTTCCAACCTTTTACACAGGCGGATGGGGCAACGACTCGCAGATTCGGTGGCACCGGCTTGGGGCTTTCAATCTCTAAGCGAATCATCGAACTGATGGGAGGCGAAGTCGGCGTATCGAGCACAGAAAATTTGGGGTCAAACTTTTGGTTCGTCGTTCCGCTCGAGAGCGTCGCCACGTCAGACGTCGACCTTGCTCCCAGTCCTTTAATGGGACGCAGGGCCCTGGTCGTTGATGACGATGCAAATACATGCGATATCCTCCATCACTACGTCACGTCCTGGAACTTACGCAACGGGCGTGCTATGAACGGATCGGAAGCGCTGAAGATATTGCGAGCGGAAGCATTGGCTGGAGATCCTTACGACGTTGCGATTGTCGATTTCGCAATGCCCGGGATGGATGGCTTTGAACTGATTCAAGCCGTGCGCAGCGACCCGATGCTTTCGAACCTTAAGCTCATTTTGGTTACGGCATTCGATAAAAAAGATCGCGGCAAAGAGGCGCTACGTCTTGGGTTTAGCTCGTACCTTACGAAACCGGTGAAACAATCGCAGTTGTTTGACTCACTCGCGCATGCGGTGCTCGGTGAGCGCGCGGCAATCTCTAACGTGGTCATTCCGATCCAATCCCACGCAGCGAAGATTGACGGCGCAGCCGGGGCTCAAACGTGCCAGGTGTTGCTGGCAGAAGACAATGCGATCAATCAGCAGGTCGCTGTCGCACAACTCGGCCGGTTGGGCATTAGCCCTCAAATCGCACACAACGGACGTGAGGCTTTCGAGGCGTTTCAAACAGGTGAATACGCGCTTATTTTTATGGACTGCCAAATGCCAGAAGTTGATGGCTTCGAGGCTACCAAACTCATTCGCAAGGCGGAGCGCCTTACCGGTGGGCACGTGCCTATAGTAGCGATGACAGCAAACGCCGTCGAAGGCGATCGCGACTTGTGTATCGCTGCGGGCATGGACGACTATCTCTCCAAACCCGTCGATATGACCAAGCTACGACAAATGGTAGATCGTTGGCTGCCGGTTGAAAATAAAACGATAGCTTAGGTCAACGTAGCAACCAGTGGGGATGCAATAACGGATAAGCGATCAATCCTATTGCCGCACCACTTGCAATCAACACTGTATCCGGAAGTTTTTTTAGCAATATGGCCGCTGCCAGCGCAGCCGCGCCAATGGCTAGCGTAAGCCCATCGCGGATCACCGTACCGCCGACAAGATACGAAGTTCCGATGAGAACGCCCACGACAGCAACCGTCACGCCGCGCACGAAACCTTGGAGACGCGCGTTGCTGCGATAGCGTCGCAGTAACGGCGTGCCCACCACCGTGAAGAGGAATGACGGCGAAAAGATTCCGACCGTGGCGGCAACTGCGCCCGCAATTCCATTCAAAAGAAAGCCGACAAACGTTGCCGTGATCACCACAGGTCCGGGCGTCATAATGCCGATTGCGACCGAGTCGAGAAACTGTTGCTGGTTCAACCAGTGGTATTCGTCAACAAGGTAAGCCTTGAGAAACGGCACAATGACGAGGCCGCTTCCGAATACCAGCAGCCCTGTTCTGAAAAAGAACAGAAATATTTTGAGTGTCATCGCCGGCTTAAAGGCAGCAAGTAGACCAAGCAGCGGCGCAACTGCTGGCGCCGCAGTGTAATTGGGAGAACTGACACCTGGCTGCGCCGCCGGACCTTTGGGCGCCTTCGCAAAAATGAAAGCTCCCACGACGCCTGCCACCAGGAAGATGGCTGTTAGCTCCTTTTGCAATACGAGTGTAATCGCGCACGCGACGGCGGCAATAATCCATGCTAGCCGGTCGCTGCGAATTGTCTTTTGCGCGAGGTTCCAGCACGCTTTTACAATCAATGCAACGACCACCGGCCCGACTCCGTAGAATAGAGCACGCAATTCCCATGCGTTCGCATAGCGTACATAAAAGTAAGCGGCCGTTATGACAATGATGAAGGGAGCGATCGCAAACGAGATGGCTGACGCCAGCGCGCCTGGGAATCCGCGCAGTACATACCCGCAATAGATGCCAAGCTGGTAAGCGAGGGGACCCGGGCACGCCGTGGCGATCGCGAGGCCTTCTTCGTACTCTTGTGGTGTTAGCCAACGCAACTTTTCCGTGAGATCGAGACGGATATGGTTCGCCAGAGCAACAGGGCCGCCAAAGCCAACAGCGCCCAGTCTGAGGAAATATAGACTAATGTCAGGAACGCTCGGCCTTTTGTCTACCACTTCATTACTCGTCAATGGGCGATTTGATTTGCACACACGCCAATCTGGGTAAGCAACCTAAAGAATGACCGGTCATAGAACAAGCTTTACAAGCACGCACCCGTCGCTTGTGGACGCCCGCCACCTCGTCGAGCGATTTGCCACGGACGCTGGTTTCTCAGAAGTCGACGTTTTTGATATTGTCATTGCGGTCGGAGAGGCCTGCACCAACGCGGTCATGCACGCCGCGACAGATGACGGCTTCTGGGTCGACTGCGATTATCGCGATGGAATGTTGACCGTCCAGGTCCATGATTTCGGCCCAGGCTTCTCGCTCGATGGACGAGGCGTTTACATAGAGCCGCACTTGCGAAAGTCAGGTGGTTTGGGAATCTATATCATGCGGGTGCTCATGGATGAAGTCACGTATGAGATGAGCGATGATGGCACGACTGTGACACTCGTGAAACGGGCGAACGCGGGTAACCCCTGAGGCAGGCGACCATCATCAACATCCGGATACTTGAAAAGCGCTGACGCTCACGCTTTATCAGGGTTCTCCTCTGAAGCTGCGGGTTCGGCAAACCAGAGCAACTTATGTTTACTCCCGAACTGGTCTGTGGCAATAACCCGCGGCGTCCCCTCGGTATCTGTCACAACACCAAATCTGATCTTGCGTTGCTCGTCCAAGAACACGATCCGAGGACTACCATCAGATTGTGATAGGGCAATGCCAACACGTAGATTACCAAGGCGGTCATTGAAGAACAACGTCGGCTTGTCGTTCACCGTGCCGAGCTCCAGCCGGACGTTGCCACTCTCATCCATCATGTTGAGCACGGGCCAATCGTTCGTTATCTGAACGTTGAGCCGAACGTTGTTGGAGTCATCCATGAACTCAAGAACGGGGTTATCGTTGATCGTCTTCATCAGCGCTCGCAGCTCGCCGTTGTCACCAACGAGTTGAAAGCGCTTCGCGGTAACGGTATCCGCCTTAACCTCTTTGACTGCCATATCAACTCCTCCCAGTTGGAAGCATATACCCAATGCTTGACATCTTTATCCATTCTCACACGGTTTGAGACAACCCAATCAACTTTGGGCGCAAGCAAGAGCGGCAAAACATCACAGCGAAAGGAACCGTCCAGCTGCGCGTCGTTAGCTCAATGGTAGAGCAGCGGACTCTTAATCCGTTGGTTGTGGGTTCAAGTCCCTCACGACGCATCGAATGAATTAGGATGGTAATGGTATCTCGGCATACTTGGGGATTGCTCGCAGCGGCGGCGCTAGGCTTGGTAGCCGGCTATTCAGTTGCGCCCAGACCGGCACGCACCGAATTGAAGCGACGTGCCTCACGGAATCTTTCAACCTTGCAGGGTTATGCCGTTCGCGAGAGCGGTAAGGCTGCTCGCGCCGTCGTGGATGCCGCGAGCACGGCGAGTCGCGTCGCGGGAAGTGCAGTGCGCAAACTCGCCGGCCCGCTCGCAATCATTCCGCTCCCCACGCAAAAGCTGAAGGATGCGATTGAGAGCGATGCCATCTTGTCACGGCGCGAGATTTGGGTCGACGCCGTTGGCGACACGATGCTGTTGCATGGGGTCGTCGAAAATGATGAGGAGTGGCGCAGTGCAGATCTGCTAGCGCGCCTCGCATCGCCGGACGGCTCTGTGCGTAACCTATTGCAAGTACGGCGCCAACCGGAACTGTAATTTGGGCATGTGGCGGAATTGGCAGACGCGCCGGATTTAGGATCCGGTGGGGAAACCCGTGGAGGTTCGAGTCCTCTCTTGCCCATAAAAAATAAGAGAACTGAAATTGCTAGTGGTGATCGCTCGAGTGCATTCCGGGCGGCGGATCATTCGCATGCGATTCGCGCACCTGCACGATGGCGATCCATAGGAAAATTGAGAGGAATGCACCGCCGCCAATTATCAGCGTTGTGGCTACAAGTGCGGTATCGCTCATGCTTGTTTTTTCGGGTCGCAACGGCGCATTTCCCGGCGAAGGAGTCTGCTGTTGGCCGCATAAGAACTGCCTTCCTCACCGCGCGGAAGTAGCTCAGCGGTAGAGCATCGCCTTGCCAAGGCGAGGGTCGCGAGTTCGAATCTCGTCTTCCGCTCCACGTTTCAACTTCGTCAAAAACTTTCTAAGCAGGAACTCCTGCAGGCGCTTGCGTGTGTTGAAGAACGCTGCACGCGACGAAGCACTCCCAACCAAAGGATAGCCCAAAAATTCGAGCGAAACCCGCTCATCCGCTGATGAACATCCTGTCCGTTTCTTCCACGTGACCACAACGGTCCGCAAGCTCGCACCCACCGAGGTCGAGCTCGACATCGAAGTTTCCGCCGATGATTTTGCTCAAGCTCAAGAGCGTGCTTTCCGCAAGCTGGTAAACCGCTACAAGATGCCCGGTTTCCGACCGGGCCATGTACCGCGTCGCATCTTCGAACAACATGTGGGCAAGGCCAGCATCGACAGCCAAGCGCTTGAAGACTTGGTGCCTGAAGCGTACGCCAAAGCACTGAAGGAACACCAACTCGAGCCCGTCGACCGCCCGCACTTCGATCTCGACCGTTCGCAAGACGATAACTCGCTGCGAATCAAAGCCAAGGTCGCCGTCAGGCCGGAAATCGACCTTGCCGACTACCATAAGATCCCAATCGAGCAGCAAACAGCGGCAGTGACGGAAGAAGAAGTCGATCGCAGTATCCAGGCGCTGCGCAAGAAAGCGGCAACCTTGGAGCCGGTAGAAGACCGCGGGATCACAAGTGGCGACATCGTCACCATGGATTACGCCGGGCGCATTAACGGTGAGCTCTTTGAAGGCGGCAGCGCAGAAAATCACACAACCGAAATTACCGAAGAAAAATTGCTGCCCGGTTTTGTCGAGCAGCTCATGGGCGCCAAGCCCGATGAAAAGCGTCACGTCACCGTCACTTTCCCGGAGTCGTACCGCGCTCAAGAGCTCGCCGGCAAACAGGCCGTCTTCGACGTGGACGTCCATGAAATCAAACGAGCGTTGCTGCCCGAGCTCAACGATGATTTTGTGCGTCAGGTGTCCGAGCATCACAAGCTCGAGGAGCTGCGCGATGACGTCCGCCGCAGGCTCGAAGCCGTCGCGCAGGCTCGCAGCCGCGAAGCGATGCAAAAACAAATTCTCGACGCGCTTATTGCGAATAATGATTTTCCGTTGCCCGAAGTGCTCGTGAACCGCGAGATCGAGAGCCTTTTGAGCGACGCCAAGGCCTATATGCAGCGTATCGGACGCTCCTGGGATGAATATTTGAGTGTCAAGGGTGTAGATGAGGCGGGCTTACGAGCCGAATATAAAGTAGAGGCCGAACGCCGCGTAAAGACCGCGCTGCTCCTCGAAGAGATCGCCAAGCGAGAAAAGATCGAAGTGACGACGGCCGAGCTCGAGCGCGAGCTTGACAATCTGGGCGCCTCATACGGACAAAGCCGTGAATCGATGATCGATTTACTCCGCAAAAGCACAGGCTTTGGTCCTATCATCGACACGGTGCTCAAGGGCAAGACCCTCGATTTCTTGCTCGAACATGCCGACGTTAGCAAAGTCAAAGCTGAAGAAACTAAGGTGTAGGAATGGGACATTTAGTACCGATGGTGGTCGAGCAGACCGCTCGGGGTGAGCGCGCTTACGATATATTTTCGCGCCTTCTAAAAGAACGGATAGTATTTGTCGGCGGGGCTATTGACGACAATCTTGCCAATCTGGTCATCGCGCAGCTGCTGTTCCTAGAAAAGGAAGATGCCGATAAAGACATCGAGATGTATATTAACAGCCCGGGCGGGAGCGTCACGGCGGGCCTTGCCATATACGATACCATGCAGCTGGTCAAACCCGATATCGCGACGTTTTGCGCGGGGCTCGCCGCCAGTGCAGCGTCCGTCCTGCTGACCGGCGGGGCCAAGGGAAAGCGATTTGCCCTACCGTACTCGAAGATACTCATTCACCAACCCTGGATCTCACAAATTGGTGGACAAGCCACCGACCTCGAAATCTACGCTCGCGACCTGATCAATACGCGCCGTCTGTTGACGAACATCTATGTCGAAACCACAGGGAAAGCAGCGGAGCGCATTGAGCGAGATATGGAACGCGACTACTACTTGACGGCGCCTGAAGCGGTGGAGTACGGATTGGTCGATCAGGTCATCAGCCGCCAATCACGGGAAGCATCGCAGCCGAAGCCAGCGGCGACCTAAAGGATCGAGGCAGCGTGTTTAGATTCGGGGACGAAAAAGGTCAGCTCAAGTGCAGCTTTTGCGGTAAATCGCAGGAGCAAGTTCGCAAGCTGATTGCCGGCCCCGGCGTATACATCTGTGATGAGTGTATCGAGCTCTGCAATGAGATCATTGAGGAAGAGCTCTACAAAAATGTCGATGAAAATCTGCGGCTTCGCAACATCCCCAAGCCGAAAGAAATCAACCACATCCTCAATCAGTACGTCATTGGGCAAGATCGCGCCAAGAAAAGCCTCGCGGTAGCAGTCTACAATCATTACAAGCGCATAAACTCCACGCCGACCGGCACCGGTAATGATGAAGTCGAACTGCACAAGAGCAACATCTTGCTTATCGGGCCTACCGGTTCGGGCAAGACCTACCTGGCGCAGACGCTGGCAAAAATTCTCGACGTACCGCTGGCCATGGCAGATGCCACCTCGCTCACCGAGGCCGGCTATGTAGGAGAAGATGTTGAGAACATTCTCCTCAAACTGATCCAAGCCGCGGACTATGACGTCAAACGCGCCGAAAAGGGAATCGTCTATATCGATGAGATCGATAAGATCGCTCGCAAGAGCGAGAACCCATCGATCACGCGCGACGTTTCCGGCGAAGGCGTGCAACAAGCGCTGCTCAAGATCTTAGAAGGCACCACCGCCAACGTACCGCCGCAGGGTGGCCGCAAGCATCCGCATCAAGAGTTCATTCAGATCGACACTACCAACGTGTTGTTCATCTGCGGCGGTGCTTTTGACGGACTCGAACGCATCATTGACGGTCGTGTGTCGAGCCAAAGCTTAGGATTCCGCGCGGTCCCCGAATCCCGAAGCGAGAAAAAGACCAGCCGGCTGCTGCAGTCCTTGTTGCCGGAAGATCTGCTGCGCTTCGGTTTGATTCCCGAGTTCATCGGCCGTTTGCCGATCGTCGTCACGCTGGATCCGCTCGACGAACTCGCTTTGCGGCGTATCCTCACCGAACCGCGCAACGCGCTGGTGCGCCAGTATCAGAAGATCTTTGCGATGGACGGCATCGAGCTCAGCTTCACGAAAGAGGCACTGGTTTCGATCGCGCATCGCGCGCAATCGCGCAAAACCGGCGCCCGCGGTTTACGTTCCATCTTGGAAGAAGTCATGCTGGATGTGATGTACGATCTGCCCTCCTTGACCAACATCAAGAAATGCATCATCAATAAAGAAGTGATCGACGCCGCCGCGACTCCGGTGCTCATCCCGACCGGCCAATCGAAGGACGTCCCCGCCTAACTCACGGATGCACGGCGCTCGTCAGGCAGCCTGACGCAGCGTCGCCGGGATCTCAAACCAGAATGACCCCCCGCGACTCATTGCAATGCGCAAACGGTTGGCTCGCACTTCAACGATCTCGAGCATACCGCAATCGGCTGGAATAGAGCAGTGACGACCGATTCGGCGTGAATCGGTTGGCAGTGTCTTGAGCACTAAGACTCCCTTTTCCGGGTTTCGCCGCAGTGCACCGGCGTACAGCGTGACGTGCTTACCATCGATCACTCCCCGCCAGCGATTGTTCATCTTGTAAAACTCTGGCGCAAGTTCTGATGGATGGCATTTTTCGATGCCGTACGTATTTGCGGTCTTGAAGCCGAACATCGAATCTCTCCCGTCTGAGCTCTGCCGACAAAATCGTCGCAGCAGCAGTTGTACTGATATAACGTAAAGTGCGGTGCCCGAGAATGGGAGCGAGGTGAACGAATTCTGAGATTCTCATTAGAGTGTTGAACTTGCGGCGCTGAAAGGGCGTGCCTAAGACCAGACGAACTCATCCATATGACACGGCCCCTCGCTGACAAGTACGATCCAAAGCTCATTGAACCGCACTGGTACTCCACGTGGGAAGCCGAAGGCGCGTTTCACGCCGAGCCCGACCCGTCAAAGCCTCCGTTCGTCATCCCCATGCCGCCGCCCAACATCACCGGCCGGGCCCACATGGGCCACGCCTCAACCTATACCGCCATGGATATCCTGACGCGGCTGCACCGCATGCGCGGTTTCAACGCCGTTTGGCTTCCGGGCCAAGACCATGCAGCCATCGCAACGCAAAACGTCATGGAAAAGGAACTGGCGAAAGAGGGCCTGACCCGCCACGACCTTGGCCCGGAAAAATTTCGCAAACGGCTGTGGGACTGGCGCGAGCAATACGGTCACATCATCTACGAGCAATTTCGCGCGCTCGGGTTCAGCCCAGACTGGCAGCGCGATCGCTTCACGATGGATGCCGGCCTGAGCGAAGCAGTCACAAAGGTTTTCATCCAGCTCTATGATGAGGGCCTCATTTATCGAGGCCTGCGGCTCATCAACTGGTGTCCGCATTGCGAGTCCACGCTTTCTGACAGCGAAGTCGAAAAGGATGAAGAGGTCGACAGCTCTCTTTATTACGTGCGCTATCGCGGAGCAGATGGAGGCGATGGCGTTGTCATCGCGACCACAAGGCCCGAAACGATTTTCGCGGATGTGGCGGTCGCGGTCCATCCCGATGACGAGCGCTATAAGAGCCTGGTGGGTGAGAACGTGCTGCGCCCGCTTTCACAAAAGCCTATCCCGGTGATCAGCGACAGCGCGGTTGAGCGCGATTTCGGTAGCGGCGCTCTCAAGATCACGCCCGGCCACGATCAAACGGATTACGAAATCGGCGAGCGGCACAATTTGCCCCAGCTTTCGGTGATCGGTCTTGACGCCAAAATGACGGGCGACGTCGAGCCTGAGTTTGCAGGCCTCGATCGCTTCAAAGCACGAGACTTGGCCATCGAGCGCCTCAAAGAGCGCGGCCTGCTCGTGAAAGAAGAACCGCACCGCATCGCTCAAGGTGTCTGCTATCGTTGTGGCACCGTTGTTGAGCCGCTCTTATCCTTACAATGGTTTGTCAAGATGGCCCCGCTAGCGGAACCTGCGCTCAAGGCAAGCCGCACCGGCAGAGTACGTTTTGTGCCGGAGCGTTTCCGGCGCGACTACGAAAGCTGGCTGCAACGTATTCGCGATTGGTGCATTTCACGACAGATCTGGTGGGGCCACCGGCTTCCCGTTTGGTATTGCTCAAACGATCACGTAACGGTTGCGGCACAAGCGCCCGCCGCATGCGCCACCTGTGGCAGCACCGAACTGCGGCAAGACCCCGATACGCTCGACACCTGGTTTTCAAGCTCACTCTGGCCGTTCAGCATACTCGGCTGGCCTGACAAGACCACGGAACTCGAAGTTTGGTATCCGGCGCAACTGCTGGTCACCGCCCGCGAGATCATTTTTCTGTGGGTCGCGCGCATGGTGATGATGGGCATGCATTTCATGGGCCAGGAACCGTTTAGCACGGTCCTCATCACGCCGCTCATTCTTGACGAGGCGGGTCGCAAGATGAGCAAGTCGCTCGGCAACGCTTTGGATCCCATGGACCTCGTGCGCGACTATGGCGCAGATGCCACGCGTTATGGCGTCGTGAGCCAAATGCACGAAGGCCAAGACGTCCGTTTTTCGATTGCGCGCTGCGAAGACGCACGAAAGTTCTGCAACAAGATTTGGCAAGCCGTCGGCGGATTTGCACTGCGAACCTATCCCGAGCTGCAGGCCTCCGACCCACTCACGCTGCCAGCGGTGGAGACATGGACGCTGGCGGATCAATGGATCATGGACGCCCTGGCGCAGACGCTCGAGCGCGTGAATCGGGCGGCGGAGCGCTACGATTTTTCGGATTGGTCGCAAGCCCTCTACACATTCATTTGGAATCAGCTGTGCGACGTGTACATCGAATTGGCCAAGGATAAAGCGCCAACACGCGCGCCGATTTTGAACCGCGTTCTTACCGTCATGCTGGAGTTGCTGCATCCTATCATGCCTTTTGTGACGGAAGAACTGTGGCAGCACCTACCGCACGAAGGCACCCGGATAGAAAAATCGGAATGGCCGACGACTGCCAGCGCCCGCCTCGATCCGCAAGCACGCGAATCGATGGCAAAGATCATGGAGTTTGTCGAGGCGGTTCGCGCCTTACGAGCCATACCCAAACTGCCGCGGCATGACATGCGGCCGGTCACGGTGGCCGGTGCGGACGACGCGCTGCTGACCCTCTTGCGCAAGGAACAGTCGATGGTGGCGACGCTGGCGAGAACGCCGAGCATCAACACCTTGGGAAGCGAGAACGGCCGTCCGCCGCACGCCCTATCGCGACGCATCGGCGCGGTGGAAGTATTGCTGCCCGTGGACCCGGAGTTCATCGAGAAAGAACGAGCCTCTCTGAACAAAGAATTGGAAAAGACACGCGCGGACATCGAAGTGCTCGAGCGCAAGCTCGCTGCCAGAGGCTTTATTGAGAAAGCGCCGCGTGATGTTGTCGAAAAGGAACGATCGCGGCTTGGTGAACTTCGTGGATTGCTCAAGTTGAGCTCCGACCGCTTAGCATCGCTGTAGCGACAACCAAGCGGCGCCGTCCGGCACGGTGCTTGCTTCGAGGAAGGCTCCGCCAACTACAGCCCAGAAAGAATAGGCCCGGCTCCCGAACTCTTACGGCGCTATAGCGCGGGCAAACCCGCGGCAACCTGGTAGCGGTTGGCTACTCACGCGAAAGGGCTGGACCCCAGTTGACAACGGCGAGCGCAGCGACCCTCAAAGAGAAGAGGGTCGTGCTTTCAGCTGCGGCTTTACAGCGCACGATCGAACGGTTGGCTTACCAAATCATCGAGCCTAACGGCGCGACCGCTGATCTGGTTCTGATCGGCATTCGCAAGGGCGGCGAGAACCTCGCCCGCCGCATCCATGCGGAGATCAAGAACCGGACCCAGGTCTCCATACCTGTCGGCTTCCTGAACGTGACGATGTATCGCGACGATGACGCTGCACGCGATATACCCGAAAGCCAGATCAACGTGGATGTCTCCGGCAAGGAAGTCGTCATCGTCGATGACGTGCTCTTCACCGGACGAACGGTCCGTTCGGCCTTGGACGCGATCACAGACTTGGGCCGCGCCAAGGCGGCGCGCTTGTGCGTTCTCATCGACCGCGGTTTACGGGAACTTCCCATTCAGGCTGACTATGTCGGCCGTTTCGCCCCGACCTCACGCGACGAACACGTCGAGGTGCTTCTCAACCGGGAGCCAAGCGACGCCGATCGCGTCGTCATCTACGAGCGGACGTGACCAAGTCGAAACATTTGCTAGACCTCGATGACGCCGACAAAACGTTCATCGAGGCGTTGATTGCACGCGCCCGGCAATACAAACACGGCGTGCCGAACGAGAACCTGCGCTTGCGCGGCCGAGTCGTCTTGGGCATGTTTTTTGAAACCAGCACTCGTACGGCAACGTCTTTTGCGGTCGCGACCCAACGTCTCGGCGCTGCCTACATAAACTTTCGCAGCGACGGTTCGTCGCTCACCAAGGGAGAGTCTCTGGAAGACACGATGCGCACCGTCCAAGCGATCGGTGCCGATGCGTTGGTGGTGCGCCACGCCGAAGCAGGCTTCCCACATGCGCTGGCTCGCTACTTTGACGGCGTGGTGCTCAACGCAGGCGACGGCGCACATGCCCATCCCACCCAGGGCTTGCTCGATGCGATGACCCTCGTCGAAGAATTCGGCGACTTGAAGGGCCGCCGTCTCGTCATTTGCGGCGACATCCGGCACAGCCGCGTCGCACGTTCGAGCGCCCGCGCCGCCTGGCTTTTGGGCGCCGCTGTCACGTTGTGCGGTCCGCCCTCGCTGCTACCGCCGGCCTCACCGGGATGGGGCTTCGCCCAGCTCGCGACGGAGATCGATCCGCTGCTGCCCAACGCCGACGCGCTGATGCTGCTGCGCGTGCAAAAAGAGCGCGCCGAAGCCGACGACTTGCCACCGTACGAGGATCTCGCCAAGTTTTACGGACTCAACCGGCGGCGGATGGATTTACTGCCGCCGCAATGCATCGTCATGCATCCCGGGCCGGTCAATCGTGACGTCGAAGTGGAAGGCGAACTGATGCGGCACGCGCGCAGCCGCATCGAACGCCAAGTAGAAAACGGCGTCTACGTTCGCATGGCCGTGTTGGAGAAAACCTTAGGCGCAGCGCAACGAGATCGCGTCGCATGACCGGCAACAATCAGGGGCGTTCCGCGAATCGCGACTTCGTCGGCGCCCGCGTCGTCGATCCAAAACTCAATCTCGACGCGGTGCGGACCATCGTCGTCCGCGCCGGCAAGATCGCGGCTCTGCTCGAGGATGCGCCGGTGACAGCGGACCCTGACACCGAGCGTATCGACTGCGCGGGTATGGTCCTGTGCCCCGGCTTTATCGATCCGCACGTCCATCTGCGCGAACCTGGCGATCCACAAAAAGAGACTCTCGTGACCGGACTTGCCGCGGCTGCGGCGGGAGGGTTCACGGCGGTCGCAGCCATGCCGAATACCAACCCGGCGCTCGACAATCCGGAGCGAATCAAACGGCTACTCGATGACGCCGCGGCGATCGCGGGGCCGCACTGCTATCCCATCGGCGCGGTGACGATGGAACGCGACGGTAAACGTATAGCTGCGCTGCGGGGTATGGCCGCTGCCGGCGCGATCGCATTTTCTGATGACGGCATCGCGACCCGCTCGCTGAAAGCTTTGTACAACGCCGCCCGCTCGATCGCAGATCTACCGCAGCCTTTCTTATCGCACTGCGAAGATGCCAGCTTTGCGAGCGGCCTCATGCACGAGGGCGAAGTGAGCGATCGGCTTGGGATTCCAGGCTCGCCCAGCGTTGCCGAAGCAGCGATCGCGGCGCGGGATCTGATGGTGGCGCAAGCCACGAATAAAACCTGGCACCTCTGCCACGTCAGCGCGCGGCAAACGGTGGCGATCCTGCAATGGGCGCGAGCCTGCGGCGTGCCTGCCAGCGCCGAGGTCACGCCGCACCATCTGCAATGCACGGATGAGCTCCTCATCGGGTTCAATGCCCGCAACCGGGTCAATCCGCCGCTGCGTTCCGCTCGAGACACGGCCGCCCTACGCGAGGCAGTCGCCGCCGGCATCATCACCATTTTCGCAAGCGACCATGCACCGCACGCGGATTCGGAAAAAGAACCCCCGCTCTCGCACGCTTGTGTCGGCTTTAGTGGCCTTGAGACGGCGGTCGGTGCAACCTTCCATGCGCTGCCCGGCGTTCCACTAGGTACGATGATTGCCAATTTTTCTACCAATGTGGCCGCGCTTTTTGGCCTGAGCGGCGGAACGCTCGCACCCGGCTCCCCCGCAGACATAACCGGGCTCTATTTACAGAGACCCTGGACCGTGGATGCCAAGCGGTTTCATTCGCTTGGACATGTCACGCCATTTGACGGCATGACGTTCAACGTCAAGCCGTCGCTGGTCGTGGTCGGCGGCCAAGTCATCATGCTCGACGGCGCGCTGCGCGCTGAAGGTCTGTCTGCTCCGTTGACGCGGGCGGCCACATGAGCTTGCCGGCTTTGCTCTTGCTCGCTGACGGCACAGCATTTCCCGGCGACGGTATTGGTCCGCGCGGCTACGTGAAAGGTGAAGCGGTGTTTTTCACCGGCATGACCGGCTACGAAGAAGCGCTCACCGATCCGTCCTATGCCGGTCAAATTCTCGTGTTCTGTTATCCGCTCATCGGCAACTATGGGATCGACCCCCAAGTTCGTCAGCACCCCGGCGTTTGCGCTTCGGGTGCCGTCTTCAAGCGCATATGCCGCCATCCAAGCCACTATCGTAGCAGCGGGTCGCTGGGGGACTGGCTCGAGAAAAGCGGCGTGCGCGCGATTGAGGGCGTCGACACGCGGGCACTCGTCACGCGGCTGCGCGAGGCCGGCACGATGCGCGCGGTCATCGCGGTTGGCGAGACTGAAATCAACGAAGCTCCGGCCGTTCTCGAGCGCTATCTGGGCGAACCGCTGGGCACGCCCGAACTCGTAGCATCCGTCTCGGTGCATGACGCGACGACGCGCAGCAAGGGACTGGTACGCGTCGCACTCTTAGATTGCGGCGCCAAAGAAGGCATCGTCCAAGGCTTGGGCGCGGCCGGCGCCGAGGTCGTCGAAGTTCCCTACGACGCGACGTTTGATCAACTGCTCAAGCTCAACCTCGATGGTCTGGTCATCAGCAACGGACCGGGCGACCCGGCTGAATTGAATAAAGTCGTCGACACACTGCGGCAAGTGGTCGCGCACGGCCGCCTGCCGACATTTGGGATCTGCCTAGGGCACCAGTTACTCGCCGAAGCGCTGGGAGCGAAAACCTTCAAGCTCAAGTATGGGCATCGTGGCGGCAACCAGCCGGTGCAAGACACCCGGACGGGCGAGGTCGTCATCACCGCGCAGAATCACGGCTATGCGGTGGACGCGCGAACGCTGCCGCCTGACGTCGAGCAGACGATGATAAACCTCAACGACGGCACCAATGAAGGCCTGCGCCATAGGTCGCTGCCGATCCGTTCGGTGCAATTCCATCCCGAAGCCTCACCCGGGCCTAGCGACGCGAAACACTTCTTCGCTGATTTCATCGCTGACGTCCAACGCGGACGCCGTCGCGCGTGAAACACATGAACGGGCACCCGCCCATCCGCTCCGTTCTCGTCATCGGGTCTGGTCCGATCATCATCGGACAGGCCGCCGAATTCGACTATGCCGGCGTGCAAGCGTGTCGCGCGTTGCGCGAAGAAAACTGCCGCGTCATTTTGGTCAACTCCAACCCCGCCACCATTATGACGGATCCGGAGATGGCGGACGCGGTGTATTTAGAGCCTCTGGACGCGGCTCACGTCGAAGCCATCATCGAGCGCGAGCGGCCCGAGGCGCTGTTGGCAACGCTGGGAGGGCAGACCGGTTTGAACCTGGCTGTCGCGCTGGCAGAGCGCGGCACGTTGGACAAGTACGGAGTTCGGTTGCTCGGAACGCCCTTGGAGACGATTCGGCTCGCCGAAGACCGTAAGTTGTTCAAGGAAGCGATGAAAGACATCGGTCAACCGGTCCCGGCCTCGGCAATCGTCACGAATATAGACGAGGCCCTCGCCTTTGCGAAGGATACCGGCTACCCGTTGATCGTGCGGCCCGCGTATACGCTTGGCGGCACCGGCGGCGGCGTCGTGCACGACGAGCACGAGCTCGCTTATATCATCAAGACGGGCCTCGCCGCAAGCATGATCCATCAAGTGCTGCTCGAGTCGTCGCTTTTGGGTTGGAAAGAAATCGAATATGAAGTCCTGCGCGACGGTGACGACAACTGCGTCACTATTTGCAACATGGAGAACATCGACCCGGTCGGCATCCACACCGGAGACTCGATTGTCGTCGCGCCTTCGCAAACGCTTTCGGACCGCGACTATCAGCGCTTGCGTACTGCGGCCATCGACATCATCCGCTTTCTCAAGGTGGAAGGCGGCTGCAACATCCAATTTGCGCTCGATCCGCACAGCGACGCCTATCAGGTCATTGAAGTCAATCCGCGTGTCTCGCGCTCCTCTGCGCTCGCCAGTAAGGCGACCGGTTACCCGATCGCCAAAATCGCCACCAAGATCGCGTTGGGCTGGCGCCTGCCCGACATTCCTAATCCCGTCACCGGCGTCACCAAGGCTGCGTTCGAACCAACGCTGGATTATTGCGTCGTAAAAATTCCGCGCTGGCCGTTCGACAAGTTCCCCTTTGCGGATACGCGCTTGGGCACTCAGATGAAATCCACAGGCGAGGTCATGGCCATCGGCCGCACCTTTGGCGATGCCTTGCTCAAGGCGGTGCGAGGCGGCGACATCGGCCGGGACTCCCTGACCGGATGGGAATACGAGCAGTGGAGTGACGACGAGCTTGACGACGTCTTGCGGGTTCCCACACACGAGCGCTTGTTCGTCATCGCCGAGAGTCTACGGCGCGGCCGCAGTGTCGAGGAAATTGCCAAGCTCACCGCGATCGACCCATTTTGGTTGTGGGAGTTGCGCGATCTGGTGCAGCTCGAAACCGATTTGCGCACGATGACGCCCAGCAGCGCATTGATCGATGCAGCCAAGAAGACAGGCTTTAGCGATAGCGTCATCGCCCGCCTCACGCGCTTGAAAATCGCAGATGTCCGCAAGCACTTGTCGCCCGCAAGCCGCGTCGCTTACAAGATGGTCGACACCGCGGCGGCCGAGTTCCCGGCGCGATCGCCATACTACTACACAAGCACGGGTGAAGCAGATGAGCTGCGCAGGCCCAGCGGCCGGTCGGTTGTCGTTGTCGGCAGCGGCCCGATTCGGATCGGCCAAGGCATCGAGTTCGACTACTCGTGCGTGCACGCGGCCTGGGCGCTCCACGAAGCGGGCGTCGCTGCGGTGATGCTCAACAACAATCCCGAGACGGTGAGCACCGATTTCGATATCTCAGACGTGCTGATTTTCGAGCCCCCCTGCGCCGACGAGGTGGAACACGCCGTGCGCGCCACCGGCGCAGAGGGCACGCTGCTCAGTTTCGGCGGTCAGACACCCATAAACTTAGCGCGGGAGCTGAAGGCACGCGGTATCAAAGTTCTGGGGACGAGTCAGGCATCGCTCGATCTCGCCGAAGATCGAAAAAAGTTCGATGCGCTGCTGGGCAGGCTCGGCGTCGCGCGGCCACCTGGGCGGACAGCGCTTTCCTTCCGCAAGGCTCGCGAGATCGCGCGCTCGATCGGTTTTCCCGTCTTGGTCCGGCCCTCGTATGTGCTGGGTGGCCGCGGCATGGAGATCGTCTATAATGAAGCGCAGCTGGCGGCGTACGCGCAAAGCGCTCCGCCGATTCAGTCCGGCGCACCGCTGCTCGTCGACAAGTATATCGCGGGTACGGAAGTGGAAGTCGATGCCGTCTTCGACGGCCACGACATTTGCATCCCAGGAATTTTCGAGCACGTCGAGCGTGCCGGCATTCACTCAGGCGATTCCATGGCGGTATATCCGCCGCAAACGATTTCACCGCCGATGCAACAGCGCATCGCTGAAGTCACGCGCCGCTTGGCGCAAGAGCTTGGCATCCGCGGGCTCATCAACGTGCAGTACATCGTGGTCGACGACGAACTGTACGTCATCGAAGCCAACCCACGCGCCAGCCGCACCGTCCCTATCATCGCCAAACTCACCGGCGTGCCGCTCGTGGCTGCGGCAACTGGCATTGCGCTCGGTAAGACCCTTAGCGAGATGGGCGTGCAAACCGGCTTGCTCGGGCCGCCTGACTTCGTAGCGGTCAAGGTTCCCGTGTTTTCGTTTGCCAAACTGCGCCGCATCGAGACGATGCTGGGTCCGGAAATGAAGTCGACCGGCGAAGTGCTGGGCATCGATCGCACCTATGCCGGCGCGCTGTTGCGTGGTCTGCTCGGCGCCGGCATCGCCCTGCCGCCGCCCGCCGGACGCATTTTACTCTCGGTGGCAGACGAAGAGAAGGAAGCCGGTTTGCAGATCGCGCGCGCTTTTTGCGACATGGACTTCCATGTCTTCGCCACTCCGGGCACTTGGGCTTATCTGCGCGATCACCAGATCGCGGCGCAGCGCGTGAATAAGATTGCCGAGGGTTCGCCCCACGTGCTGGACCTTATCAGTGAAGGCGGCGTCGACATGGTCATCAACAACGTCGCAGCAACCGCGAGCGCGCAGACCGATGGCTACCGAATCCGGCATGCCGCGTTGGAAGCCGGGGTAGCATGCTTGACGTCGCTCGACACCGCCAAAGCGCTGCTGCTCGCCTTGGAGGTGCGGCGCGAGCACGGTTTGGAGGTCAGATCGTTACAAGAATACGTACGCCCGCGATTGGCCATGGCCTAACGATGCGGCAACGTATTGTCTACGTCACCTACGCCTTCGTGCTCATCTTCCTGTTGCTCGCGGCGCAACAAGCGCACGTGCAGCTCGTCGACAGGGCCGCGATCGAAGAGCGACCGGGTGACCCGCGCCGCGCACAAGGCGTCGAACACCGCGGCGAGCTGATGGATGCGAGCGGCATTCCGCTCGCGCAAAGCAAGGGCTCGCGCCGCGTCTACAACGCGGGGGCGGCGCTGGCGCAAGTGATCGGCTACTCGTCCTCGGTCTATGGGGAATCGGGCCTGGAGTCATCGCTTGACTCCATCTTGTCGCCGCATAGCACGGCGAGCGATGAGACGTTGAGCTTTAGCTCGTTTTTTCAACGCCGGCCGGAAAAACAAAACACCAACGGCGGGCAGGTCGTCCTGACGCTGCGCAAAGATATCGTGCAAGCAGTCGATCAAGCTTTGCCGCAAAACATGCGCGGGGCAGCGATCGTGTTGGATCCTCGCACAGGTTCCGTGCTCGCGGCCGTGAACCGGCCGACCTTCGACCCCAACCGGTTGTCTGCAGACTGGAGCAAGCTTCACGCGCGGACGGATTCACCGCTTTTCAACCGTGCCTTTGACGGCTTGTATCCGCCTGGTTCGACTTTCAAGATGGTGACCGCGAGCGCCGCACTCGACAGCGGTACCGTTTCGCTCGAAGACGGCTTTAGCGATCCCGGTTATTTCAACATCGGCGGATACACCATCCATAACGCCGAGGACGAGGTGACCGGTTATCAACAATTGACCGGCGCCTTCGCGCTCTCGAGCAACGTGGATTTTGCGCAGATCGGCGTTAAAGTAGGCGTCGACACCTTTTACGAGTATTTACACCGCTTCCGCGTCGGCGATGACAGCGCGCTGTCCGTTCCAGTGAGCCGCGACGAAGTGCCTGCAGCCAATACGGTCTCGGATTCCGAGCTCGCGCAGATGGCCTTCGGACAGGACGGCTTAGCAGTGACGCCGTTGCGCATGGCGCTCGTCGGCGCCACCATCGCAAACGACGGAGTGCTGATGCGGCCACTCCTCGTCAAAGAATTTCGGCCCAGCGGCAAGCCCGCCGTGCACACGACTCCGGTGGTGTGGGGAGCGCCGATCTCAAAGCAGACCGCCAACTCGGTGCGCAACATGATGATCGCCGCGGTGAAATACGGCACCGGGACTGCCGCGCGGCTGTCGAACGTGACCGTTGCCGGAAAGACCGGCACGGCCACGCATCCCAACGGCGCGCCCGATGCATGGTTCGTATGCTTTGCGCCCGCGGATAATCCGCGCCTGGTCGTGGTCGTGGTCGTAGAAGATGCCGGCTACGGCGGCGTGGCGGCTGCGCCGATCGCGCGCAACATCCTTGCTTCCACGCTGGGGCTTTATCGCGAGTGACGATGATCGACAGCATTCTCAACAACCGTTATCGGCTCGATGCGATCGTCGGCGAAGGCGGGATGGCTGTGGTCTACCGCGGCTACGATTTGCTGTTGCGGCGGCAAGTCGCGGTCAAAGTACTGCGCACGCAATTCGCCAGCGACGAGTCGTTCGTGCAGCGCTTTTACGAAGAAGCGCGCGCTGCAGCAAATCTTTCACACCCCAACATCGTCAACACGTATGATGTCGGGCAGGTCGACGGCTCGCACTACATCGTTGAAGAATACGTCGCCGGTGAAACGCTCGCGGCGCTCATCACGCGCATGGGCAGGCTGCCAGAATCTGTTGCGGTCCGGTATGCACGCCAGATCGCGCTTGCCTTAGGCGCCGCGCATCGTGCGGATCTTTTGCACCGTGACATCAAACCCTCAAACGTCTTGATAACGCCCGACGACGTTGTGCGCGTCACTGACTTCGGTATCGCACGCGCGGCCAATGCGGCCACTCTGTCGGGTGTGGAAGCCATCATGGGCTCGATACCGTACTGCTCGCCGGAGCAGCTGTCGGGCGAGTCGCTTTCGGCCGGCAGCGATCTGTATAGTCTCGGTGTGGTGTTGTACGAAATGGTGACGGGTCGCCGCCCCTACACTGCCGACACCGCGATGGGCGTTGCCATGGCCCATGTCAATGCGCCCGTGCCAGACCCCATTGCACAGGGCGCAGACATCTCACCGCAATTGTCCGCCATCATCGTCAAGCTGTTGCAGAAATCGCCTCTCGACCGCTATCAGAGCGCAGGCGAAACGCTCGCCGCACTGCGCCGCGGCATGCGTCACGGCGATGACTTTGGCGAGGAACCGCCCGCGGGCGACACTGAAACCGCCGTCCTACGGCGCCGCGCCTTGCGGGCAAACGGCGACGTGACGATTGCCGAAAAGCCAGAACCGGAAGGGCTGTGGTCGATGCGCCGCATTCTGGCGCTGGCAGCGGTCGCGCTCGTCTTCATCGTCGTTTTTGCGATGATCGTCGCCTCACGCGAGGCCTCTTCGCAAGGTTTGACGCTGCCGGATTTGACCGGCAAGTCGCAAGTCGACGCGATAGCAGCGCTGCACGGCATAGGCGTCGATAACGTCACATTCAAGCAGCACACGGATGCGAACGTTCCCGCCGGCCTCGTTGACGGGTCAGAGCCCGCCGCGAAAGCGCCCATAAAACCAGGCGACCCTGTCGTCTTGTATCTGAGCACCGGGGCCGAGCGGGCGCGCATTCCAAACGTCATCGGTAAAGATGTGAAGACCGCTACGAGCATGCTTCAAGCCGCGGGATTTTCGGTGCGCATCGGCACCCCGGTGCACTCGAACGCGGTCAGACAAGGTTTAGTCGCGCAGGTGAATCCCGGACCTGACTCTCAAGCCGAAAAAGGCAGCCTTGTGGCTGTGCGCACGAGTTTAGGGCCACAGACCGTGCATGTCCCCAACATCATCTCATTGTCTGAAAACGACGCCCGCTCCGCGCTGCAAAAACTTGGCCTCAAGTTCGCGCCCAACCCGATCTCCAGCGTCGATATTCCGGCGCATACGGTGATCGACCAGGAGCCCGCCGGCGGATCCAACGTCCAACCCGGCACGACCATCAGCGCCGACGTGAGCGGTGGGCCTAATGCGATCAGCGTGCCCAACGTGGTGGGTACGAGCGTCACAGATGCCCGCGCAACGTTGGAACAGGCTGGGCTGACGCTCGGCAGGGTCGCGCAGGCATCCGTCAGCGACACGAGCCCGGGAACGGTTGTGAGCCAGAACCCCGGTGCGGGCTCGCAAGCGCCGCAAGGTTCGGCAATCGATATCGTCGTCGCCACCGCACCTGTCTCACCGCAGCCGCAAGCAAGCACGAGCGCTGCACCGCTGCCCAGCGCCAACGTGCTCGCGCCGGTTCCGAACGTCCTTGGCATGAGCGTCGAAGACGCACGCGCCGCGCTCGCGAAGGCCGGCTACCGCGTCGATCGCATAACGGTGTTGCCGGGAAGCCAGCCGAACGCCAAAGTGAGCAATACGGAGCCTCAGCCTGGCGCAACCACGCCACCGGGCACTACTACCGTCAACCTCATCGTGGGTGGTAAGTGAGAATTCTCGGCGTTGATCCTAGCTTGCACACGACCGGCTATGGTGTGGTCGACTGCGATGGAGCAGCGATTACGCTCGTAGAAGGCGGCGTCATCGAGCCCGGACACGCGAGCGGCCTCGCGGAGCGTCTCGCGGAATTGCAACGGGCGCTCGACGAGATCATCGCGTCGCTGCGTCCAGACGTGATGGTCGTAGAAGAAGTGTTTTCCAGAACCGCCTATCCCCGCACGGCGATCCTCATGGCGCACGCCCGCGGCGCCCTTGTGTGCGCGGCTGCTCTGTCAACCATCCCGGTCATCACGTATGCCGCTACCGCCGTCAAAAGAGCGCTCGTCGGCAACGGAGCCGCAACCAAGGAACAGATTTCTGCAATGGTGACGCAGATATTGCGACAGCGCTTCCACCAACCCGACATCACCGACGCATTTGCATTGGCCATCGTACATGCCCGCCGTTCCGCAAAGCCGGTCGAGGCGCTTCGTACAGCGACCGCGGCCAATGGAAAGACACGAGCCCCTAGGCGGCGGAACGCGAGCTGATGTTTTCCCGTATCGAGGGGCTGCTGCGCGAAAAAACGCCCGCGTCGGCTTTGATCGAGGCAGGCGGCTTGTGCTACGACATCTTGCTACCGCGCTGCGTGGCCGACAAACTCTCGAGCGTCAACGTAGGCGATCCGATCAAGCTCGAAATCTTTTCGTATTTACAAATCGACGGCAATCGCGGCTCCTCCATGTATGTGGGTTTCACCAATGCTATCGAGCGCGAATTTTTCGAGGCGCTCCTGACCGTGGCGAGCATCGGACCAAAGACCGCCGCGCGCGCATTCTCGCAACCCATGGCGCAGATCGCGCGTTACATCGACGCGGGAGATCTGGCGAGCTTGCGGCGTTTGCCGGGTATTGGCGAGCAGAAAGCTAAAGACATCATCGCGAAGTTACAGGGCAAGGTGGCGCGCTTCGGTCTTATCCAAGGCGAACAAGACGGCAAGAAAGATGAACCGACGCCTGACTTTGTCGCCGAGGCCGTCGAAGTGCTGCTGCAGCTCCAGTACCGGCGCGCAGAGGCCGATCGCATGGCTCGAGAAGCGCTTGCCAACAACGGTAAGATAACGACGGCCGAAGAGCTGTTGACGGAGATCTACCGGCGGCAGCAACCGGCGGTCCGCAGCGCGCGCAGCAAGGGGAACGCAGACTAGATGCCACGCAAGCCCACGGTTCGCGGCGAGAACGCTGAAGAAGCCAACGTGCAATACACGAACACCCCGGCCGGCGCTGCCGCCCCGCAGGGCGTCAAAGGTCCCTCCGCGCGCCAGCCCATTGTCGGCGCGTCGGAAAGCATCGAAGACGAGATCATCACCGTCACGCTGCGCCCAGCCCGTTTCGACCGCTATGTCGGCCAGCGCGACGTCGTCGAGAACCTCAAGATTTCGATCGAAGCGGCCAAGCGCCGCGGCGAGCCGCTCGATCACATTTTGTTGCACGGACCGCCCGGGCTCGGCAAGACGACGCTCGCCAACATCATCTCGCGCGAAATGGAAGCGACGTTCCGGCAGGTGTCGGGACCCACGCTCGAACGCCCCGGCGATTTGGTTGGAATTTTGACCAACCTCGATCGCGGAGACGTCCTCTTCATCGACGAGGTACACCGGCTCAGCCGCGTCATCGAAGAATTCTTATATCCGGCGATGGAAGACTATGCGATCGACTTCATGGTCGACAGAGGCGCGTATGCCAAGACGATCAAGATCAACCTGAAACATTTCACGTTGATCGGCGCAACCACGCGGCCGGGCATGCTCACCGCTCCCTTACGCGAGCGCTTTGGCATCGTCCATCGTTTGGACTACTACACCGTTGAGGACTTGGTCGCCATCATCACCCACTCGGCGTCTGTGTTGGGCGTTCAGATAGAACCGGTCAGCGCGCGCGAGATCGCCAGCCGCGCTCGCGGCACGCCGCGCATCGCCAACCGGCTGTTACGCCGGGTGCGTGACTTCGCAGAAGTGAAATCCGGGGGTGTGATCAACAAAGAAGTCGCCCGCGCGGCACTTGAACTGGAGCGCATCGATTTGCTGGGGTTGGATCCGCTCGACCGCGCTTTCTTGCGTGTCATGATAGAGCAGTACGGCGGCGGGCCTGTCGGCATCGCAGCGCTGGCTGCGAGTCTGAACGAGGACGAAGGCACTTTGGTGGACGTGGTAGAGCCGTACCTCATCCAGATCGGATTCGTGCAACGCACGGCTGGTGGACGGCGCGCAACTCCGCGAGCCAAACAACATCTCGGCGCCGCCGCAGCGGAGGAGCAGCCCCGCTTGCTGTGAGGCGATCTTGCAGGCGGTAATGGAGGCGAAGCGACTGCGGCTCGCAGGCGTTCGCAGAGAGACGAAGCGAGCGCTATGGCCGGCAGCCGTTTGTGTTGCAGCCGCCCTGGCGGCTCTTTTCTTGTGCCCACGCGTGGCGAGCGCGCAGACACCGGTCCGCATCTCGCTCCTGCGCCACCAGTTGCAGGTCGTCGTCGCATCGGCAGGCGGATTGGTGGTTCGGCCCTATGTCAGCGGCTCGACGCCTTTGCTTTCTCCGGAAGTCACGACGGTGGTCGACGTGCGGCCGCAGCCGGACGGCCTCTTGATCGCTGGAACGATACAGACTCCCGACCGGGTGCTCATCACACCCCTGACAGATCTTGCGCTGACCGTTGACGCTCAAGCCTATCGCGGCAGCGTTATCGTGGGCCGCGATAGCACGGCGTCGCTCGACGTCGTGAACAATGTGGAACTCGAGCAGTACCTCTATAGCGTGGTGGGGAGTGAAGTGGCGGCGAGCACGCCGCCGGCCGCCTTGCAAGCGCAAGCGATCGTTGCCCGCACCTATGCAGTCAGCCGTTTGGGATCGCACGACGAACTCGGATTCGACTTGCATGCGGGCGACCGCGATCAGGCCTACAACGGCATGAATGCAGAATCCCAGATCGTGGTCGACGCAGTCGATGCCACGCGCAATGTGGTGATGATCTATCACAATCAAATTTCGCAGGCGTACTATAGCGCGTGCGACGGCGGTTACACCTCCGACGGCAACGCCTTGGGCGATCCGCAGCCTTACTTACGAGCGCTGCGCGATCCGTACTGCCCGCTCTCGCCCTACATGCATTGGAGCGCCGCGGTGCCTTTGGCGCAATTCGTTGATGCGCTCAATGCGCGCGGAGTGCTGCCGTCATCGTTACGCGCCGCCGACGTGCGCGACATACGGGCCGGCAACGCAGACGCGTCGGGCCGTTTGCTGACCGTCATCATCATCACGCCGGACGGCGCCTTCACCATCTCGGGGACCCAGTTTCGCAGCTTCGCCGGCAATTCGGTCGTGAAAAGCACGCGCATTATGGCGTTGACGCTGGACGGCAACGTCATCCGCGCAAGCGGGGCGGGCTATGGACATGGCGTTGGCATGTGTCAGCTGGGCGCACGGGGCATGGCGGAACAAGGCCTGGGCGTCTATGCGATCATCAATTTTTACTATCCAGGCGTGTTGCTCACCCAGCTCGCCTCCGAGCGCCCGACGAGGATCCCGTAGACACGCCCGCATGCCGCCCGATGCATCGCCCCTGACGTCCCCGTCTTTCTCACTCTCGAGCTACGATTACGATCTCCCTCAAGAGCTCATCGCGCAATCTCCGGCGCAACGCCGCGAAGATGCCAGACTTCTCGTCTTGCCCAGGAATGGTTCGATCGAGCACCGCGAATTCTCCGATCTGCTTGATCTCCTGAGACCTGGGGACTTACTCGTCGCAAACGACACGCGGGTGCTGCCAGCGCGGTTTTTCCCCAAGCGAAGCGGCGGCGGGTCGTCCCAAGTACTGCTGCTGCATCCATCCGACCAGCCCGGCGTGTGGGTGGCGATGACGCGCCCTGGCAAACGAGTCCGCGCCGGCGACCGGCTTTCGCTTGGACCAACGGAAGGCATCGAGATCGTGGACTGGGCGCCGGGCGGCAACCGGCTGGTGAAGTTCTACGGCCTCGACGCGGCTACAGCCATGCAGCGTTATGGCCAAGTTCCGCTGCCGCCGTACATTCGCACGCCGCCCGCCGACGCAGCGCAACGCTACCAAACAGTGTATGCCGAGCACGGAGGCTCAGTCGCCGCCCCGACGGCCGGGTTGCATTTTTCCAACCCGCTCTTAGAAAAAGTGCAGGCCGCCGGCGTCGGCTGGACGACGCTCACGCTGAGCGTGGGAGCGGGAACCTTTCGGCCGGTGAAGACGGATGACATCCGCGAGCATCACATGCATTCCGAATGCTACACCATTCCGCTCGAAACGGCAGCGCGGATAGCGCGAACACGGGCGGGAGGCGGGCGCATCATCGCGGTGGGGACGACGAGCTTGCGCGCGCTTGAAGATTCGGCTTCGCGCTCCCGCGATGGCCGAGTAGAAGAAGGCTCCGCCTGGACCTCGATCTTCATCTATCCGCCGTATCGTTTTAGCACTGTTGATGCGCTTATCACGAACTTCCATCTTCCCAAGTCAACGCTGCTCATGTTGGTGTGCGCTTTTGCCGGTACGGAACGTGTCTTGCTGGCTTATAAGGAAGCGGCAAAGCTCGGCTATCGCTTTTATTCGTTCGGCGACGCAACGTTCGTTGAGCGCTCTGAGGGCGGCATATCGAGTTGATGCGCACGTCGCTGCCGCCGTTCTTCGATGCGGCGCAACACCTTCGCGCGGGATGAGAAAACCCAGACAAAGATACCCGCTGGAACGACGAGCGCAGCAAGTAGGATGGATGAATCCGCGGCGAGCCAAGCAATAGTCGCAATGGCGGCGACTAAAAGCAGCGCGATCCGCATTTGCTCGTTCCAGATCCGGCGGGCGCCGAAACGTTCGTAGCGGGCGCGGCGTTCGAGCACCTCGAGGCGTTCTGCTTTGCCGATAAGTTTGTCGAAGCTGGGCGCATCTGGCTCTTCGCCGTTCTCGAGCATCCAAGTCTCGATGTCGGCATTCTTCACCGATAGTATGATCGCGCCGGCGATGCTCAACAGCACCAGTAGGCCCATAAGGGCGCCGTATTCAGGCGCTGAATTCATGGTTTTCGCGCTCGGAGGGCTACGTCAAAGGCCTCGAAGCTCACCGGCCGGCCATCGTCGAGCCGCACGATCGTGATATCTTCGAAGCCGGCATACTCGGCCATGAAGGCCATGAGTTCGCTTGGCAGCGGAGATTGATGTGTCGGATCCAACCAGAACGTGTACTGCGCCACGAGCGGATGCTTCATGTTCGGCCATTCAAGGATGAGCCAGCCACCTCGCGCCAGCGCGCGCCAGGCATCGCGCACGAAGCGCAAGCGCTGCGGCGGTTGCAGATGCTCGATGAGGTGAAAACCGGTAACGGCTCCGAGCGAGCCTTCGGGCGCTTGTGCCAAATAATCTAAAGCATCCGCCTCGACGACTTCGAAACCGCGAGCGCGTGCGGCGGCGACGATATCTGGATTGTTGTCGACAGCTATTGTCTGAAAACCATGTTCGCGCGCGAGCTCGATCCATTCGCCGCGTCCGACGCCCAGGTCGACCGCCGGGCCAGGCAGCGTGGCGGCCGCCAAAAACTCAGCGTGGACGCGTAATCGCGCTTTGACAAGCTCGTGCGGACCGCGAAACCGTGCGCTAAAAGCATGGTAAAAGCTCGAAAAATCGCTGTCTAAGGAGTCAGCCATTATTTGAAGGTCTTCGCACAATGGAGCAGCGTTACTTCCAAGCACTTAGGGAAGGCGCCAGAGTGCGTTGAAGCGCGGTGACGGTGAACCTAAAGCGCCAACTGCAGCTATTCTCTCAGATGCGCCCTCTGCTGGGTATGCGCGGCGCTTTCATGTGGTCGCTTGTTTCCGAGAATGTTTTTCCGCCGGGCCGAATGCTGCCGTTGTTCGTGCGCGCGCAGAGGCAGCCTGTCTGGATGCGCTACGGCAGCTCCGATGCGGCGGTTTTCGAGCAGGTCTTCATCCAACAACAGTATGCGTGCTCGTTGCAAGCCTTAAAACGGCCGCGTTTGATTTTGGATTGCGGTGCGAACGTGGGTTACACGTCGCTGTACTTTCTTACCCAGCTCCCGACAGTCCACGTCATCGCGATTGAGCCCGATCCAGACAACTTCGCGCTGTGCAAGAAGAATCTGCAGCAGTACGCCGACCGGGTGACGCTCGTGCAAGCGGCAGTCTGGCCGCGTTCAACCACCTTGCTGTTATCAGGTCAGCGCGCGGGAAACGAGTGGGGACTGCGAGTCGAGCCCTCCTCAGAGGGCACGGTGCAAGCCGTCACCGTACCTGATTTGCTGCGCCGGAGCGGCTATGAGGAAATCGATCTCCTGAAGATGGACATCGAAGGGGCCGAGAAGGCCATGTTTTCCGAAGACTACGACTGGCTTGACAAGGTGAAGGCGATCGCTATAGAGCTGCACGGCGAAGCTCACGGTTTCGGTTCGGAATGTACGGACGCGTTTTGGACTGCCCTTCAGAGCTTTGATTATTCAGCCTCACAGCATGGCGAGCTCACGCTGTGTGCTAACCTGCAGCCAAAGGTTTCTAACGCGGCTCTGGGTTAGGGTCGCGCATCATCAGTTCTGGGTTAGGATTTCGTCTCATCGCCTTTTGCCTTTCTTCCTCTACCAAGACTGCCGGTAACCGTTCGCGCCTTGCTCTAAGATAAACATTGCAAGCCAATCGCTCTGCTTTCCACTGCGGCGGCTGATTCTGGCTTTCTATAATACGTTCGTATCTGAGTTCGTCCTCAAGCTGCTCTTCAAGGGTTTTGTGATGCTCGAGTGCACAATATTCCGGGGTTGGGCCAAGCCGTGCGCCTCCATCGAGCGGTTGCGGCGCAGAGTGCAGGACGTTCAGATAGACGGCACGTCGCTTGCGGTAAAGCCGGAAATGTACGTCATCAGGTCGATACATAAACTCTCCTTCGATCGAAGTGACGCGTTTCAGCCGATAGCCGTCCCAACCACGTGATTCGGCCTCTTGAATAAGGTTGCGTAACTGGCGTTTGCAACTTTCAGATAGCGTCTCGTCGGCGTCTATGACGAGGCTCCAGTCGCCCGTCTGGTGACTAGCCGCGAAGGCCCGTGATGCTTCGCAGTAGCCATGGTGCTGATCGAGGATCGCGTACGATCGCAACAGCTGAGGCTTCGTGGACGGTGCGCACGTCAGATCGATGAGAGTTTCTTGCGCAACGCTTAGGGTTCGATCGGTCGAACTTTGATCGACGAGGATGATCTCATCCACCCAAGGGGCGGCGTCGCGGAGGCACGCTTCTATGCGCTGCTCCTCGTTGTATGTCACGATGACGAGGCTGAGCTTTGGCCGCGGCTTGACTAGGCTATGAAGGGGCGGAAGAAAACGGTAAAACATGCTGTTTGGCTAAGTTCGCTCGCTGCCGGGCCATTCGAACTGCTCTTATAGAACTCTTTTTTGAGAGGGTATGAGGCTAGCGGTGCAGAGCCATTTCATAGTATGACTGCTTGGTCTCTGGTCGCGTCCCTTAACAAACAGCAGCGCAACACGTTCGTCGCCAGCTTCCTCGGCTGGATGCTGGACGCATTCGATTACTTCTTGGTCGTCCTCGTTCTCACGCACCTGGCGACTGACTTCCGCCGTACAGTTGCGCAGATGGCCGTCACGATCACGGTGACTCTCATGATGCGCCCGGTGGGGGCGTTGATATTCGGCATGCTGGCCGACCGCTATGGCCGGCGCTTGCCGCTGATGCTTGATATCGCTTTTTATTCGCTCGTGGAATTGGCGACGGCTTTTTCACCGAACTTTGCCGTGTTCATCGTTCTGCGTGCGCTGTACGGAGTCGGCATGGGCGGCGAGTGGGGCATCGGGTCCGCGCTCGCCATGGAAGCGTTGCCTCCGCAGTCGCGCGGCTTTTTCTCAGGCGTGCTGCAAGAGGGCTACGCCGCGGGATACCTGCTTGCGGCGGCGGCGTATGGTCTTGCGTTTCACGCGATCGGCTGGCGTGGTTTGTTCGTGATCGGCGCCTTGCCGGCGCTGCTCGTCTTTTTCATTCGTTCTGCCGTTCCTGAATCGGAAGTATGGCGGCGCGGTGTCGCACGCAAGCTCTCGGGCGGCTTCGCCGGCCTGTGGAGAGCGATCTCACACAACGGCTGGCTCTTCATATACGCGATCTTGTTGATGGCAACGTTCAACTTCATGTCGCACGGCACGCAGGATCTATATCCCACGTTTTTGCAAAAGCAGCACGGGTTCCCGATCGGCACCGTGGCATTGATCACCATCATCATGAACGTTGGCGCGATTTTCGGCGGGATCACGTTTGGGAACTGGTCGCAGCGACTGGGCCGGCGACGTGCCATCATCGTGGCGGCGATAGGGGGCGTCCTCGCCATTCCGTTGTGGGTATACGCGCCGACCGCCGCCACGTTGGCGTGCGGGGCCTTCATCATGCAATTCATGGTGCAGGGCGCTTGGGGCATCATCCCCGCGCACCTCAACGAGCTTTCACCACCGCTCGTGCGGGGGACGTTTCCCGGCTTCACGTACCAAATGGGCAATCTCTTAGCGGCCGGAGCGGCCCAGATCGAGGCATCCTTTGCGGAAAGATTTCCCCTAACGGGCGGCGGCTACGACTATGCGCACGCGCTTTCGATAATAGCGCTCATCGTATTCATAGCGGTGATTTTCTTTGCTGCGATCGGGCGGGAAGCACGTGAGGTCGACTTTACGGAATTAATATGACGCGAGGAGGTGAGAAAGTTATCAACTCGGTTGCTGAAACAGCGCGCGAATTCAATCGCCTGGCTGTTTACCCCGCCCCGGTTTGGGATCACAATTCCAGCTACCACTCCTGGCTGCTGCAGTACGTGCCTCGCCCCTGCCGGCTTGCGCTCGATGTTGGTTGCGGCAGCGGTGCGTTTACGCGCTTGCTTGCGCGCGTAGCCGAACGGGTCGTGGCGATCGACGTGTCACCGGCTATGATCTCCCTCGCACGCGAGCGGTCTAGGGACGCACGCAATATCGAGTACATATGCGCCGATTTCAATGATTTTGAGCTTCCGAATGCAGCCTTTGACTATGCCGTCTCCATCGCGACAATGCACCACCTTCCATTGCAAGCTGCCGTTCCGCATCTTCGAGCGGCGCTAAGACCGCAGGGAACGCTTGCTATCATAGACTTGCTTTCGGACGCAACGCTCGCGGGCAAAGCACGAAGTGTCGCGGCAAAGGCCTGGTCGACTCTGTTGGAATTGCGCCACAATGGCCTTTACCGAGCTTCACCTGCAGCCCGCGCCGCTTGGCGAGAACACGGATCACACGACAGCTATCTCAGCTTCGGGGAGGCGCGTGATTTTTTCGTCTCGTCCTTGCCGGGCGCCCGCATTCGCAGGCGCTTGTTTTGGCGCTATTCCGTCCTATGGGAAAAATGCTCTAGCTGAACCGGACCCATCCGCTGTGAGCGTCGGTTCAGTTGTTGATGTCCACCCGAACCGTTTGAAAGCGATCGTACCAAACGAGCCCGGGCCGGGCCGCTGCTTGACGGCGCACGTGTTTGCGCTGCGTGTAATCAACCTCAACTGCCCCTGAAGCGGCGCCTCGGCTGTGACGAGCGGCCAGCGCAGCGGCTTCGTGGATCTGTCGTTCGGTTATCTTGGGCCCGCTTGTCTTGACGATGACGTGCGCGCCTGGAATTCCCCGCGCATGAAACCAATAGTCGTTGGGGCTCGCAACCGTAAAAGTGAGGCGCTCGTTATCTTTGGGTGAACGCCCGACATATGCCGTCGCTCCGTCACTGAGTTCGACTTTGCGCTCTTCGCGCTTCGGCTTGGCAGCGCTCGGCGGCTTGCGTTCCTTGATGCCGATCGCAGCTTTGATCTCCGCGATGGCTGCCTGTCGCTGGAGAGCGGGCGCCGCGCGCGCTCGATCGAGTTCCCACAGCAGCTGTTCCCAGTATTCGCGGTTACCATCCAGCGTTCGCAAACGCGATTCGATTTGCGGCAGGCCGCTGCGCGCCTTCTTGTACCGTTTGAAATATTGCGCTGCATTTTCTTTCGCGGAGAGCAACGGGTCAAGGGTCACGACGCTCTCGGCATCCGTGAATTGCTTCGCCGCCTCGGGAATCTCGGACAAATGCGAGTAGATGATCTCGCCGGACCTGCGCAGCTCGTCCGCTGCGGTTGCCTTAGATTGCGCGCGCTGTAAAGCAGTTACTTCCGTCCGGCAGCGTGACAACATGGTCGCAAGCCGCTTCGCAAGCGAATCGAGGTCCGGTTCGCCCTTCACATCCTGGCGGCGTTGCCATGCCTCGAGTATCAGGTCATTCACTCGCTCTATTTTTCGCGGCTCGACCAGCGGCCACGTCAGTGGCACAAGATGGCAGGCGATTATTTTCTGATCTTTCGCGTACACATACACGGGCCCGTCGTTTTCTTGCGCGGCTGCGACTTGGGCGCTCAGTCTTTCCCATCCGGTCAATAATCGCCGAGCTATCGAAGGATGAGACGCCTGATCGGAGTCCGCATCAGCCAACACGCGTTGCACCACCTCGCGCGCGAGCGGCGGCGTACAGGCCGGATCGAAATCGCCCAGGAGCCGTGCGAGCGCGGCTGGATCGGAAGCTTGCAGCTTATCAGCGAGCACGATGAACTGCGCGCGGTCGCAACGAGGGGTGACCGCTGGAGGAAGAAGATAGGGCGCGCTGATGATGACGCTGCGCGCCTGGTCGGCGGCCGGCGGCGCATTCAAGCTGAGAGGCGGCGCATCGAATTGTTTGGCTGCGGCGACGGTGACCCACGTGCCGTCGTCGGTGGAACGCAAAACCAGCGCGTTTGCTTTGCGTGGTTGCAATTCGAGCACGATGCGTGTGAGGGAAGGCAGCCCAAACGCAGAGCGAGAACTTACGTCTACGAAAACCACTCGGTCGTTGGGCACGGCGTGGATGGCGTCAACGGTACAACCTCGGAGTAAGGCTGCGACCGAGGCCGCCCACCCGCTGGAGCCTTTTTCTTTTTCGGCTGCGACTGGTTGTTCGAGCGCGACGAGGGGAGCGTTTTGGTCAAGAACCACGTGCAGCGCGAAGTCGGCGCCGCGCCGATAACAAAATAATATGAGGCTTGTCGCCGAGCTGAGGACGTTTTGGACGCGCGCGCCACGCAGCAACTCCTCGAGCTCGCGGGCCAGCCGCGCGACCATCCAGCTATCGAGAATCATGACAGGGCATTCGACAAAGGAGCAGCGATCTGACGGAATTTAACCCGGCTCGGCGCAGCGTGTTGTTGGTCGTTTCCGGACCATCGGGTGCCGGCAAGGACACGCTCATCGAACGCCTTAGGCAACTGGAGCCCAAGCTGGCGTATGGCGTCTCGGTGACGACGAGACCGCCCAGGCCGTACGAAAGAAAAGGCATCCACTATCATTTTACCAATCGGGACGAATTCGAGCGAAGGATTTCCGCCGGCCAGTTCCTCGAAACTCGCGAATACGCGGGAAACTTATATGGCACCCCACGGCGTTTCGTAGAAGATGCGCTCCAGCACGGGCACGATCTTATCCTCAAGCCCGAAGTGAACGGGGCACGCGCGATAAAGTCCCTATATAAAGAAGCTGTGCTCGTATTTTTGACTGCCCCGTCCGAGCAAGAGTTACAACGCCGTCTCGAAGAGCGGCACGTAGATTCATCAAGCAACATCAATGAACGTCTGCACATCGCTCACGAGGAAGAGGAAGCGATGTCACAGTTTGACTACCGCATCATCAATGATGAGGTTGAAACGGCGCTTACCCAATTGCACGCTATACTTACGGCCGAACGGCTCAAGGTCGCAAGACTATTGAGCCGAAGCTCGCAGGCACAGCAACACTCATGAATACAGAGATAGTACCCCCATGTGCGGTATAGTCGGTTACGTTGGGCCCCGCGATGTCGTAGGGGTTCTGTTGGACGGTTTGCGTCGCCTTGAATATCGCGGCTACGATTCGGCCGGCGTGGCGGTGGTCAACGATAATCAGGTGATGGGGTCAAAGCGCGTCGGCAAGCTCGGCAATCTGGAAGAAGTGCTGCGCAAGAATCCCCTGCACGGCTCGGTTGGCATCGGCCATACCCGTTGGGCAACCCACGGCCGGCCTTCGGACACGAATGCACATCCCCACCTCGACTGCAGTGCACGCTTCGCCGTGATCCACAACGGCATCATCGAAAACCATGCGGTGCTGCGGGCGGAACTGATGGCGAAGGGTCACAAGTTCATCAGCGAGACCGACACCGAAGTCGTGGCGCATCTCCTGGAAGATTTTTATAAGGGCGACCTGGTCGCGGCCGTACGTGAAACGCTCAAGGTTGTCAAAGGAGCTTACGCGCTGGGCGTCCTGTCTGCAGATTCTCCCGATCGTCTCGTATTTGCCCGCAACGGCGCTTCACCGCTCATCATCGGATTAGGAGAAGGCGAGACCTTCGTGGCTTCGGACATCCCGGCGCTGCTCAATTACACTCGCCGCGAATTGATCGTGCAAGAAGGCGAAGTCGTTGAAGTGACTCGTGAGGGTGCGATCATTTCTACCTTCGGCGGTCAAGCAGTCGATCGCGAAATCACGAACATCAATTGGGACATTCATTCCGCTGAAAAGGGCGGCTTCAAGCACTTCATGCTCAAGGAGATGTTCGAGCAGCCCAAAGTCATCAAGGACACGCTGCTGGGCCGCCTGTGCGAAGACAACACGGTCGATTTGCGCGAGCGGGGGCTGTCCGAGAGCGATCTGCGCGACGTGCAAAAGGTCACGATGTTCGCCTGCGGCTCGGCGTACTATGCCGCCGCCTACGGCATGTATCTCATCCGCAGCCTGGCCAAGCTGCCCGTAGAACTCGAACTGGCGTCGGAATTTCGCTACTCCGATCCCGTCATAGACAAAACGACCTTGGCGATCGCCGTGTCGCAAAGCGGAGAAACCGCGGACACGCTCGAGGCGGTGCGCGTGGCCAAGGCGGGAGGCGCGAGGCTTCTCGCCGTCAGTAACGTCGTCGGTTCGGCGCTTACGCGCGCGGCCGATGCCACTCTGTACATGCAGGCGGGCCCGGAAATCGGTGTGGCGGCGACCAAGACTTTCACCGCGCAATGTGTCGATATGGCTCTGCTTGCCATTCACTTGGCCGGTTTGCGCGGCACCGCGGACAAGCAACTGCTGCTCGAACTTGGCCAAGCACTACGCGAGTTGCCGGCGCACGTCGACCAAGCGCTCAATGTCGACGATGAGGTGATTCCCATCGCGCGCCGCATCTCTCATGCCACAACAATGCTCTACTTAGGCCGCCACGTGAATTTTCCGATCGCTCTGGAAGGCGCGCTCAAGCTCAAAGAGATCTCGTACATCCACGCTGAGGGTTACGCTGCCGGCGAGATGAAACACGGTCCGATAGCCCTGCTCGATGAACACGTGCCGGTCGTCGTGCTGGCGACGCGCGGCCCGGTGCAAAGCAAGATTCTTTCGAACATGTCGGAAGCCAAGGCGCGCAACAGCCGGATCATCGCCGTCGCCAATCCGCATGACGACGCAGCCATCGAAAACGCCGACGTCGTGTTCACTGTGCCGCAAACTCATCATCTCATTCAGCCTATCGTCAACGTGGTACCGCTGTATTTGCTCGCATATCACATCGCGGATCACAAGGGCTGCGACGTCGATCAACCTCGCAACCTCGCCAAGACCGTCACGGTAGAATAACGCAGTGGCAGGGCAGCTGCGGAGCGACGGACGCGCAGACGACGCGCTGCGAGCCATCGAGCTGCGCACGCAATACCTGCGCTTCGCTGAAGGCTCGGTGCTCATCGAGGCAGGGCACACCAAGGTCATTTGCGCAGCCACCATTGAAGACAAAGTTCCGCCTTTTCTCAAAGGCAAGGGCAGCGGCTGGGTCACGGCCGAGTATTCCTTGCTACCCCAGTCCACGCAAGAACGCACGCCGCGCGAAGCTGCTCAGGGCCGCGTCGGCGGACGCACGCACGAGATACAGCGGCTGATCGGCCGCAGCTTACGCTCGGTCGTCGACCTGCAAGCGCTCGGAGAGCGTACCATCTGGGTGGATTGTGACGTGATTCAAGCGGATGGCGGCACACGCACCACCGCCATCAACGGCGCATTCGTGGCCGTATGTCTGGCGCTCATCCACTTGCGCGATGCTGGTAAGTTGCGTGGCTGGCCGGTTGTGGATTGGCTCGCTGCGATATCGGTTGGCTTCGTTGAGGGACGCGCGATGCTCGATCTGTGTTATGAAGAGGATGCGCGCGCGGAAGTCGACATGAACGTGGTCATGACCGGTGACGGTAGATATGTTGAGGTCCAAGGCACTGCCGAGCAGAACCCTTTTTCGAAAGCGGATCTCGACCGGCTCTTGCAACTGGCAAAAATGGGTATCGAGCAGATCAACGACCGCCAGCGCGACGCGCTGACGCCTTTTGCGCTGCCGGTCTTCGGCAAAAAGCCTATGCCCGCGAAGGCGGTCCCCGGCGGATAGATGAACCTGCAACAGGTGCTCAAGCTCGTCGACGGCTTCCATATTACCGACAAGAGGCTTTTGCGCGCGCGCAAAGCGGTGGGAGAGCATGCGGACGCCGCTGCAATCGCGGCTTTTCGGACCGAGGCGATTCGTTATTTCACGTCGCTCGCGCGGGAAGCGCAGCAGCACATGAACGCGGTTGACCGGCGGCTGGACGACCTCTACCAGCTGCAATACAATTTGCAGGCGGAACGCGCCGTCGCGGAACGCCGCTGTGAAGGCGCGCACGAATTGCTGCAGGCGCTCGCTCAATAATGCGCCTAGCAGCGCTACGCCCCAAGCCGCCTAGTTTTCCCATCACGCGCCGCTTTTTCGAATATGCGGGCGGTTTGGCGCTGTTGTTCCTCGACACCATGCGCTACATTTTTACTTTGCGCTTTCGGCCGTCCGAGGTGGTGCGCCAAACCTACTTTCTGATCGTCCAATCTTTGCCGATCATCACGCTGACCTCCGGGTTTACGGGCTTGGTGATTTCACTTGAGACCGCGGTGCAAGCGGTGCAATTCGGCTTTTCCGGCCTTATCGGCGGCAGCGTGGCGTATGGGACGGTGCGCGAGCTTGGACCGCTCTTGACCGGCATCGTGTTCGCGGGCAGGGCAGGCGCAGCCATCACCGCGCAGCTTGGGTCTATGGTTGTCACCGAGCAAATCGAGGCGTATCAATCGATGGGCACAAGCCCTACGCGCGTCCTCGTCGTGCCGAGGGTTTTGGCGTGTGTCATCGGCATGCCGATGCTGACCATCTTCGCCGATGTCGTGGCCGTGTACGGCGGTTATTACATGGCCTGGCTACGCGTGCACCTCTCTTCCTATACTTACTGGCACTCGGCGCAGAACATGATCGATTTCACCGACTTTGAAAAGGGATTGCTCAAAGCTGCGGTCTTCGGCCTTATCGTGGGCATCGTAGCCGCGTACGAAGGTTTTCGTACGGAGGGCGGCGCCGAAGGTGTCGGCCGCGTGACGACCCAGGCGGTGGTCACGTCCATCATCCTCATTTTCGCCTTTAACTTCGCGTTGTCGTTCGTGTTGTTCAGATGATCAGCGAACCGAACACGTCGGCTCCCGAGACTCCATTCAAGCTGCCGGCGGAAAATATAGCCATCAGCATGCAGCACGTCGATTTGTTATACGGGTCGAAGGTCGTCCTGTCCGACTGCTCCATCGACTGCGAGCGCAGCAAAGTCACTACCATCATCGGGCTTTCGGGTGCGGGCAAATCGACGATCTTGCGTTTGATGAATGGATTGCGGCGGCCGAACGCCGGACATATCTTCGTCAACGGCGAGGACATCACGCCCAAGACGGAACGCGAACTCATCGAGGTGCGCAAGAGAATGGGATTTGCCTTCCAAGCGGCTGCGCTGTTCGACTCGCTGACGGTGTTCGAGAACGTGAGCTACCCGCTGTACGAACACACGAAGCTCTCGCGGAAAGAGATAGAGAAGAAGGTCTCGGACACGCTGGAATCGCTGGGCCTCAGTGACGTGTCCGATCGGCTGCCCGCCGAGCTCTCGGGCGGGATGCAAAAACGGGTGGGATTCGCCCGTGCAATCGTGAATGAGCCGGAAATCATTTTCTTCGATGAACCTACCACCGGCTTGGATCCGATCATGACCAACGTCATCACCGATACCATCAAGACGATTCAGGAACGCTTACGTGCCACGAGTGTCGTCGTCATGCATGATATGCCCTCGGTCTACGCGATTTCCGATAACATCTCGATGTTGTTTGAAGGGACAGTCATCGCGAGCGGTCCGGCGAAGGATTTCCGGCGCTCGCAAAATCCGATCATACAGCAATTCTTACAGGGGAGCGAAATTGGACCGATTCCGTTGTAGTGAAATCGAACGCCCTTCTCGTTGGGTGATTAATCCATAACATGTCCACCCAGCTGCGCGTCGGTATCTTCGCGGTCGTCACGGTTATCACGCTGTTTGTCGTGTGGTATGTCTTGAGCAACTTCTCCTTGCGCAAGAATTCGTACCAGACCGCCTTTCATTTTCGCACGGTCGCCGGTCTGCAAGAGGGCGCCTCAGTGCAGCTCTCGGGAGTGGTGATAGGTCAGGTAGACCGCATCGAGCTCTTGGCTGACCAGACGGTCGAAGTCATCTGCACTATTGGCGGCGACCACACACTATATCGCGGTTCGACAGTTCTGGTGACGACGACCCTGACCGGCCAGTCGACTTTGAGCATCACGCCGCCGCGCAACCTTGCCAGCGCGCAACCCTTGCCGCACGGAATTCTTCCGCTGGCGGAGCAGCCCCAGGGGACGCTGCCGCCGTCTTTTGCCGACTTGGCGGCGCAGGGTCAAGCGCAGCTCAAGCAGCTGGACAAGACGCTCTCGATCGTCAATAATGAGCTTCCGAAGTTGGTGAGCAAGTTCAACGGCGTCGCCTCGCACACCGACACGCTGGTTCTACACACCGATGAGACGCTCCGCACGCTGTCAGCACAATTGAGCGACACCGTCAATCATGTGGATGCGCTAATCAATTCCTCGCAGAGTGTCCTCGCCGAGAGCGGCCGTAATGTCAACGAGCTGACCGGTACCATGCGCAAACTGGTGATGGATAACCAGGTGCGCTTCTCCAAACTGATCGGTAATTTGGCCGACACGGCAAGCAATCTCAACAAGACGATGCAAACGGTATCTCAGATCACGGCCGATCCCAGCGTGAAAGCCAACCTCATTCAGACGACTGCGAACATCAAGGACTCGAGTGAGAAGCTCAAACAGATCGCGACCGACATAGAAAGCATCACGGGCGATCCCAACATGCAGGGCAGACTTCGTGGCGCGATTGAAGATTTGAGTTCGACCATCGCCAAGGCCGATGACATTTTGGGTGGTTTCTCAAGCGCGCAGGGGCACAACGAACCACCGGCGCCGCGTTCATCGAATGCTCCGAACGGCGTTAGGCCGTACCCCGTTCATTCGCCCATCCCGATGAGCTCGGCAGGCTCGAACCTCACGTTGCCCGATCTGGGAGAACACCGTGCGGCGCTTCATACGAACCGCGGCCACCTGTCGTTTGCGAGCTTCACTCAATTGCAGGTCCGCGAAACGTGGGGAACGCGCGGCGGCGGCCCCGATAGCGATCTCAACGTGGTACTGTTACCGCGTGCCACCACGCACATCAGCGTGGGCGCGAACGATTTGGGATATAAAACCACTTATAACTTCTTGATCGACACCATCGCTTCACCGCGACTGCAATATTCTGCGGGCGTCCTCTATTCGAACCTGGGAATGAAAACGACCTATCGGCTGGGCGGCCCGCTGGGAGTTGACGCGCGACTGTACGATCCCCGGCATCCGAAGCTTGACCTGTACGGAGATTATCGTCTCACCGAGCGGCTGCAATTGTTTTATGGCGAGCGCAGACTGTTCGGGGCGGACAAGCTCCCATCGTTTGGTTTTCAGATCAACTACTAGACCGTCTACGTTATGATCCCGTATCGCGACGAAAACCGTGCGGGCGGTTTCCCCGCGATGACGTACGCCCTCATCGCGGTCAATCTGTTCGTCTTTTTTAAAGAAGCTGCAGCAGCGGCGCAAGGACAGGCCGCGTTGGAACAATTCGTCACCGCACTTGGGGTCATACCGTATCGCATCACCCATCATATTCAACCCCCGCCGCCGGCGCCGCATCCCGAGCTCCTCACGCTCATCACATCCATGTTCGTGCATGCGGACTGGCTGCACGTGCTGGGGAACATGCTCTATCTGTTTATTTTCGGACCGAGCATCGAGTACTTGACGGGCTCGCTGCGTTTCCTGTTGTTCTATCTCGCCTGCGGCCTTATGGCGGGGATGGCGCAAGTGGTGTTCTATCCGGATTCCACGATCGTCGCCATCGGGGCGTCAGGTGCTATCGCGGGAGTCTTAGGCGCTTACCTGCTCTTTTTTGGACGTCACACGATCGATGCTGTCTTACCGGTGGGATGTCTGCCGCTTTTCTTGCGGGTACCGGCGATGCTCCTCATCGGCTTATGGATCTTATTGCAGATCTATCTCGTTCGCACCCAAACGGGTGCGAACGGCGGCGTCGGCTACCTCGAGCACGTGGTCGGCTTTGTCACCGGTATGATACTCATTTTTGTCTTCAAAACGCGTAGCGCACCCCAGCCGCTGGAGACGGAATACTAAAGCGCGCAGCGGTCTTTGTCGTTTAAAATCGCGCCAGCGGGGAATAATAACGCCAGCTTGTTTCGGCCTACTTTCGCTATGAGGTATTCCATATGCAGATAGCAGCAGTCTTCGCGGACAGCACGAGTAATACGGACTCCACGACCACAACGCAAGGCGCGCCGGGAACGACGCAAAACGGCGCCAACGGCACGACCAACACATCAACGGGCACCACGACGACCACCACCTCGTCATCGTCGGTCAGCACCTCGACCTGGGTCATCGTCGGAATCATCGCTGTTATCGTGATCGCGTTGTTGATCGGGTTGGCGAACCGCGGCAGCAGCAGTTCCACGACGGTCGTGCGCTAGAGAAAACGCGAACTCACGGCGGGTTCGTAAGCGGCGCGTTCACAAAAACGGCGCCGCTTTTGCGGCGAGGGAGTGCGCTTTCCTGTCTTCGGACGCTTGCGGGGTCTGCTTTATGCCTTTTTCTGGTTTGCCTTATGAGCAGCTTCGGCTTGTGCGCGCGAACCGAATAGCGTGATGACCCGGTCTATGCCGGTGATAGAGAAGAGCCTGCGGTGAAACGCGTTTGACGTCACGATGCGAACGCTGCCGCCAGCGGCACTGACTGACTTGAAAAACTCCATGAGCGCAGCAAGGGCCTTGCCGTCGAGATATGAGACTCCGTCCAGGTCGATGATATAATCTTTGCAACCCGTGGCGAGCGACTCCCGCGCGATCTCCTTGAACTGCGGCTCAGCGGCCATATCGAATTCCCCGTTGATGGCCATCACCGTGGAGGCGCCGTCGACGCTCAGCTGTATCACTCACTACGTATTCCCCTCATTATCTGCGTCAAATCGCCTGCCTGGCCCGCTTAGCAGGTTTAACAACCCAGCCGCTCGGCAAACATACTAGTAGGTTCCTTCGGCACCGCGGGTGCGCGGGTGAAAGATGGGCGTTGGATCAGCCCAATGCCGAAAATCGAGGAGGATCTAAAGAATGATGTCTCGTCTGCAGATGCGCGGTTTAGCGGCTGGACTCTTGGCAATAGCGCTCACGGTCGCGGCGCTCGCACCGGCGGCGGCCGCCGTCACCATCATCGTCAACGGCCAACAAGTTCAATTCGATCAGCCGCCCATAGAACGTTCGGGGCGCGTATTCGTGCCTTTGCGCGGCGTGTTCGAGCGTTTGGGCGCGAGCGTCGTTTACGACAACGGCGTGATCAACGCAACCGGCAACGGCCGAACCGTCCAGTTGCGCATTGGTTCCAATACGGCGACCGTCAACGGCACGACGCAAACGCTGGATGTTGCGCCGTTCCTGGTAGGCGCGCGCACGCTCGTGCCATTGCGATTCATTTCGCAGGCGCTCGGTGCCACGGTCAACTACGACAACAGTTCGCGGACGGTGACCGTTTCGTTGGGATCGGCCCCGCCGCCGCCATCCAACATTCTGATCAATTTGCACCCTGCGCAGGATGCCGTCGTCCCCGCCAACCGGCCGGCGGTTTCTGGTTCGTTCAGCGCGCCGGTGGATCCGAACACGGTGCATATAACGCTGGATGGCCGCGACGTGTCGGCAACGACAGATATCGCGAGAGACAATTTCTTGTTCACGCCGGTCTACGATCTGACACCAGACAAACACACCGTCCGGATCACCGGAAAGACGGAAAGCGGGCAGTCGTTTGACGAGAGCTGGTCGTTCACGTCAGGTACCAGCATCGTCCCCAACTACATCACAAATCTGAAACCGGCAAACGGCTCGACCGTTGGAAACACGTTCACGATATCAGGAACGACGTTGCCCGGTTCGGCGATCCACATAGTGGTCATACCCACAGCCATCTTCGGCGGAGTCTTCCGGATTTCGTCAGGCACCTACACGGCAGACGTGACTGCCGACTCCAACGGCCACTTCTCGCAGGACGTCACCGTGCAGACGGTTCCCGGCGGCAACGTCGCGGTGCGCATAACGTCAATAGCACCCGTCACGAAGCAAAGCAAGACCGTTGACCTTAACCTGAAGAGCTAGGCAGAAGCTCAAAACGGTAGAAGAAGAAGGAGGCGGCTACGGCGGCCTCCTTACTCTTTGAGTAGGCCTGGCAGCCGCTCCAGCGCTTGGACGGCGCCTGCAACGCGTATGATCGGATTCCCCGGCGGCCCCTTAAGGGCTCGCAGAGTCTCTTGGAGAGGCAACTTGAGTGGATCCCGGACAGCACTTGCGTAAACTTCTGCTAGACGCAAACGATAGTGGCTCTTTGCTTTAAGCGGAGCAATAGTCGGACCTAAAATTCCGACTCATCGCCTTCTGCCCCGAAACGATTTTTGCCGCTGCGCTTCAACGCAAAGGGCGCCACTTAGCTCCCCGATCCTCAAACGCGCACGCTCGACCGCAGCAGCTCCGCATAGCCCTCGTTGTGTTGAAGAAGACAAGCGGTGCGCGCGAGTAGCCATGGGCGAACATTTCGATGAAGACAGCAAATTTTGAGCAGGGCTTCCTTTCTGCCTAGGCCAATTAGCACAAACGATTATTTGCGGCTTTCGGTAGAAGGGCGGAGAACGGTTTGGCCAAACGGCGATCTTTAACGGAAATCAGCTCCGAAAAGCCTCCGAAGCTTTTTAACAGGTACACTGGTAAGCCCGACGGTCGCTGCCGTGACTGGAAACCTGTGGATCCGGTAGTAATTGCGTTCGCCGCGAAATTACGGCCGAATCATAGCGAACGCACGCTGCGCGAATATGTACGGGACGTTGAGATTTTCGGAGCGTTCTTGCAAGAGCGACAGATCGTCAACGAGGACGGGAGCCTATACCGGGGCCCATTCGGCGAGATTCTGATCAAGGCTCCAGAGGTCGCTGTAGATCGATTTATTCTAAGTCTAATGGAAGTGGAGTATTCTGTGGCAGGCATCCGGCGTAAACTCGCTGTGCTTCGCCGCTTCTATAAGTTTGTGATGAAGGAGGGACTGCGCTCGGACAATCCCGCGATTGACGTCGAGAATGTGAAGCTTCCCCACCGCCTGGCTAAATCGATCCCAGAAAAGGATGTCATGCAATTGATTAGCACGCGTCCTGAGGCCGGGCAACCCGAGCTGCGTTGGAGGCGCGACTTCGCGATTCTTGAGCTCTTGTATGCGAGCGGTATACGCCGCGCCGAATTGGTCGGGATCAACGTTCGGGATGTGGACTTTTCGACGCGGCAGATCAAAGTGATAGGTAAAGGTAACAAGGAGCGCATTGCATTTTTTAATCGCTCCACGTCAATGGCGCTGAAGGCATATCTGCGGGTTAGACCCCGCTGCCAGGATGGGGCCTTGTTTGTGAGCCGCCAGGGACGACGACTGAGCTATCAGCAAGTCGGACGGATTTTTGCTGGTTACGTCGCTCTTAGTGGTTTGGAGGGCAAGATCACCCCGCATACCATGCGTCATTCAGCAGCGACTCATTTGCACGCGCACGGGGTCGACTTGCTCACCATTCGGGATTTCTTGGGGCACGCTAGCGTCCAAACCACGCAAATTTATACAGAGTTAACCCAAACTCAAGTGCAACGGAAAGTCGACGAGTTCCATCCGCGTGATCGACTCGCCAAAGGCGGTTCTCGCTCGAAAAAGAATTTTACCGAAGATGAGTAACGTTTTCCAGCGATCTCTTGAGGACATCGCCGATCAGAGACTTGCTGATGATTCGAAGCTTCTGTCTGCGATGTGGCAGGTTCAGCTCAAGCTAAATGCTGGATTCTTTGCCAAGGGATGGGTGGACGCGCTCGTGCAAACTCATAGCGATAGGTACGATATCTACGATGCTTTCGGCTTTGCGATGCTATGGTCTGCGCTCCTAAGAGGAGAGATTATTTACGCGATCTGCGACATACAGCAGCGGTGTGCTGCGAACAGAAATGTCTCGCAAAACCACGGGGCGTTGTCCTTAGTCAGTCGAATTTTGGGGCCGGGCGGAACAACGGTCCGTTGCAACGCCGCGTTTTATGGAAATGCGCGCGATAACGATGGTTACTTTGAATGGTACGATAGGCTAGATTTTTCGCGCCACGAAAATACCAGTATACACGATTGCTCTACATCTTCTTTCGTCGCGACAGTCGGTGTCGGGCGCGGCGAACTCCCGCTGGAGGTAGGCGATACGAAGGTCGGCACCACCTGCGGGCACATATTCGGCGAAGGCGGTCTTGTCAGGTGGCCGTATGGCTCGACGCAACTCTATTTGTTTTATCTGCCCAGCACCCAAAATGATTCGGGTAATTGAGAAATCATGCCTAGGGCTAAAGCGATTTTCGCCAAGGATCCACTTATCATTGAGTGGGCGCGCGCTCTAACTGCGAGCGGCCGAAGCGATCTCACAGTTGCTCCGTATATTGGCGACGCAGAATCCTTTGGCGCGTTTCTTTCTAATCCGATGACTCTTGAATCACCGCACGGCAAACAGTGGCCGGCTCTCTTACGCGCCGAGGCCTCGGATATTATGAAGTTTGTCCAAGACCTGGATACAAGACGAGGATACAAACGCTCTGCCACTCGGCGAAAGATTGCATCGCTGGGCTCCTTTTTCGGGTTCCTTCAACGCGAGCGTAGGCGAGAGGATAACCCCGCCGCCGAAATTGACATTCCAGGGCGGGATAAGCGCCTGACCAAATTCTCAAACGAGAAGGTTCCCGCGCAGCTCCTACGGACAGGCCCCGCCTGGAGAT
>Ga0209220_1000034_pt1 | contig 79271 bp, 63 predicted proteins | sample BlaSpr_A8_OM3_M3_FD_187984 | JGI IMG/M metagenome (GOLD analysis project Ga0209220, IMG submission 187984) | Forest soil microbial communities from Thunder Bay, Ontario, Canada - Black Spruce, Ontario site 2_A8_OM3_M3 (SPAdes) (version 2) | ecosystem: Environmental > Terrestrial > Soil > Boreal... | reverse complement strand
CGGCGAAAGATACGGCGCCGCATTGAGGATTTCCTCTACTGGCGTGAGCGTCGAAGTTACCCCTGGCTCTCCGCAAGCAAGTTGTCGATCGCACGCTTCGTCGTGTACACGATATTGGTAGTCCCCCTGCTGATCCAAGCGTTGCGAGGATGGGTTCGCGTACGCGACAGCGCGTGGCTATACCACATTCCTGTGTGCTGGCTCACGCTGTCGATTTACACCTGGGCGGTGCTGAGATCTAGAGCGCGCGCTCCACATTCACGAGAGGGATGGGAGCACTAGGCGGACTCGTCAAAGCGGTAACCGGCTCGGGCGGCGCCCAAACGGCGACCGTGCTGTCCCTTGTTTGCCTGTATTGGTTGGTTCATTGGGATTCGGTTCTGCGAAACGCTGAATTCCGATTCCAGAAGGCCGATAGCTCCACTTGGCGCGCTTTCGGCCATGCGCCGAGCCGATGACCCTCGAACCTAACCGGCATCGGAGGGCCGAGATGTTCGCCGACCGCATCCAATCAGGGCTGAGTCAGACTCGCCGCATTGCCGTTGGAGCCGCTATAGCGGCGCTACTGGGCTTGACTGTAGCCGCTGAAGGCAGCGTCGCAAATCGGCTAGGTTCGGTCGCGCTCGCTGGCCTTGTACTCGCCGCGTCATCAGGTTGGCTGCAGCTGACCCTACAGGGTCGAGTTGATGAGAAGGCGGCCAAGCCGGCCAACGGTCGGATTTCGAACCTCTGGTTCTTGGCGGCTATTGTCATCGCTTTGACGGCGGCGCTGACTGTACAGACATGGATCCATCCCGGATCAACAATCGCGGGCGGCGACCTGGTCCTGCCTAACGGCACGGGCTGGCTAGAGAATTTATTCGAGCCCTGGACGTGGGGCGGCTCAACCCTGGGAGAGCCATCCGAATTGCCGCTGACCGTCCCATGGGCTGCCGTTCTCGGGTTCGTTCGGGCGCTCGGTGGGGACGCCGAAATGGCCCAGAGGATCTGGTACACCGTCCTCTTTGTGGGCTGCTCCCTGGCGGCCTTCAGTCTTCTTGCCTCCCTCCGAATGGGTCCGGTTGCGTCGTTGACCGGAGCAGCTGTCTACCTGTTCAACCCATATGTGATCACTTGGGTAAACACCTACGACACATACATGGTCGCCCTCTTCCTGCTGGCGGCGATCCCGGCGGTTCTGATAGCCGCCAGCACGGGCCGCATTTCATCGCGGTGGGCGGCAGTGCTCATTGCAGCCACGGCGCCATTGATCGGATACGCGTTCCTCAATCCACCTCTCGTCGGTATGGTCCTCGGCGTGTTGTTGATGACGCCTGTGCTTGTTGCATGGGTGGATGGAAGAGAAGCCGCGTTCCGAAGCGTACGCGCCCTTCTATTCGCACTTCCCATATTGGTCGCTGCGTCCGCGTATTGGGTCATTCCCGCAGTCCTTCACCTAGCGACTGCCATTCCGACGCAATTCACGGATCTGTCAGGTTGGGCCTGGGAAGAAGCACGCGCAACTATTCGAAATGCTTTCTGGTTAAACACGCACTGGGGATGGAACTTTCCTGAGTATTTTCCCTACGCTGGGACGTACGATGTTCCTCCACTATCCATAGCTAGATTTGTCCTACCCGCGGTTGCGTTTGCCGGTTTGGGCCTCGCTACCACCAAAAACCTGCATCGCGCCAGAAGCCTGCGGTTGGCGGTAGTTAGTTCAAGCCTCGCACTGGTCGTGATCGTTCTCAGCACCGGTACGAACCCTCCAGGTAACACTCTGTTCATTCCTCTATACAAGTTGCCGCTCGGCTGGCTTCTTCGCGAACCCGCCCGCTTTCTAATGCTGGTCGGACTCGCATACGCCGTTCTGGTGGCTATCGTCGTCGATTGGTCGCTCAAGGGCAAATCTGTTGGCGATCTTTTACTTTCGACACGTTTGGCTCCCTCCGCGCTGCAGCTCGCAGTTGCGCCGGCAGCACTTGGAACTTCACTGCTGCTCGGCCTGCCACTGTACTCAGGCGCGTTTGTTGCCGACACTAAACCGACGCTAGCGTCCTGGGCCGTTTCTGCTCGACCAACGCACGTTCAGATGCCGGCCTATTGGACAGAAATGGCTCGGCTCGCCGATGCATCGCCGATTCAGGGCGCCTTACTGGTCATGCCTCCCGACGATTGGTACGAAATGCCCTACACCTGGTATTACGGTACGGATGCCTTTGTAGTCCAGATGTTCAAACGGCACGTTGTATTGCCGAGTACTACGACATATACGCCTGCGTCGACTCAGTTAACAACCGCCGTCAACTTGATCGGCGAGAGCATCCTTAACCGAGATTGGCCCCAAGTTGGAACTCTGGTCACCGTACTGAACACGCCCCTGATCCTTGTGCGCGGAGACATAGAAGCCCCTTATGCGAACCATTCAATTCTGCCACCGAGGGATCTAGCGACCGCGCTTGAGGGTGCACCGAATTTCGTCTTGATCCACCGAGTCGGTCCATTAGAGCTTTTCGCTTTGCGCGATCCGATAAAAGAAACTGAAGCAAACCTCAATTTCACAATGATCAACACCAAATCCCCTGACCTCCGCATTCTGCCCTTGCTTCCAATGGGTACTGCGTTAGTGACGGGCAAGCCTCGTCAAGGCGAAAGTAACGTCGTACAGTCGCCCAAGGTTGAGCTGTGGCAGGACCAAGGGGACTCGGTTGTTTGGCGAGCCTCAGCGCCGCCAGGTTGGAGTTATCGGATCGCCGACTTAAACTCCAAGGCTATCGTCTCTCTCGATCACGCTGGAACTTTCACCGCCAGTGGACCCACCCATATTGAATATGCTCCCAGTTCTCCAAGCCAGCAGATTAGTTTGTCAGTCAAGGGTCGAACTGCAATCTCAGACGGCGATTTCGCTAAGGGATTATGGGAGCCGGTGCAAAATTGCGGTGCCGCCAGCTCAGAACCGCTGGGGCAGCAGGTGGCCGCAAGCGTGGTGAATGTCGCTCCCGGAGTGCTCCCGGCACTCAGGCTTTCAGCAGCGAATGCAGTCGCCTGCGAGACAAAGACGATTGACTGGACCGGGGGCTCTGTCCTGATTGACTTGATGGTTCGCTCGGTTCAAGGTGCCGCGCCTCGGCTCTGCCTTTGGGAAGTTGGCCGCAATGTCTGCGCCGCTCTTCCATCGACTAACGATCAGAGCGGCTGGTCAGAATACCGAACGTCGATTACGCCAGCTCGCGGGACAACCGGATTAGTCCTGTATTTGTATGCGGACGCCACCGTCTCTGGAAGTCGGACCGTTACCGAATACGCGAACGTTCGTGTCTTGGAAATGCCTAGCCTCCCCAGTTTTGCTTTGTTGGCAGACCCCGATCCTAGAGTTACCTCCCCCCTTCAACTCGCTTTGGTTCACAACAGCTACTCGAATGATTGGCAAGGATCTACCCCTGGCGAGCACGTTTTGGTCGACGGCCTGCTCAATGGATGGCTAATCCCAACGGGTTCCCATACGTTCACCGCAGGCTATGCCCGAGCTGGTTTGTTCCGGGCCGCCGAATGGGTGTCGCTTGCAACGCTGGCCTTTGTCTTGCTGATAGCGGGCTCAAAACGAATTGGAGTAGTTGTCGGTCAAGTCCGCCGAATCAGACGGCCAATCTAGGCTGGCCCTACCCCTCCAACCACTCCTCTCCGGATTGCAAGCATTACGCGCGTACCGATAATGTAATGACACTCCCGCCCCTCAAGCGGTGTCAAGGCCCCCTTCGTTTCTCCCCAACGCTGCGGAGATATTCGCTAGGTGCCTACCCAGAACGTAATGATCGCGTACGAGTCGTAGCTGTTCGCTGACCCGTTCTGTCGCACCCACACGCCGATCTCATAGATACCCGGTGCCAAGCCGGTCGTGTTCCAGCTGAAGGTCGCGTCTGCGCCATAGGGCTTTGCTACCGACCATGCAGTGTTCGGCCGCAGAATCCAGAATTCGTATGACGGTGCCGCACAATCCGTCGAGGTGGCAGTGAACGTGACGGTCGCGCCCGGCGTCTGCGGCGATGCTTGGCCGGCGGAAATGCTCGCCGAGGTGCAACCACTGGTGACGTTCAGCTGGTAGGTGGCAATAAAGAAGGCGTCGTAAGCAGCGGACGAGGCAGAGGCCTTCGCCCACACCCCCACCTGATAGGTGCCCGGCGGCCAAGTGTTGGTGTCCCAGTTCCAAGTGGCCGCAGCGCTGTACAGCTGGCGGACCTGCCAGCCGTAACCCGGGCGCAGCAACCAGAACTCGTAGAGTGCGCCGGGGCAGCTGTTCGTGCTTGCGGTGAAGACGACGGTCGCGCCAGGTGCCTGGGGTGTGGCCAAGTCCGACGAAAGACCGGCGCTGGTGCAGCTACCCGCGCCGACTGCAAAGGTGGTGAAGCCGTACGCGTCATAGGCGTTGGTCGAACCCGGCTGGCGCGCCCACACGCCGAGCTCGTACGTGCCTGGGACGAGGCCCGTTGTGTTCCATGTCCAACTCGCGGCACCGTAGTCGCGCTGCATCGTCCAAACACCGCCATGCGGGATCATCCAGAAGCGGAACTGCGCACTCGGACAGCCGGTCGCGGCGGCGTCGAAAGTGATCACGGCGCCGGGCGCCTGAGGCGAGGTGGTCGCCGTTGAGACGGTAGCTGCGGTGCACGTGACGCCCGACACCGTGTACGTGCCGATCCAGTACGCCTCGTACGATGCTCCTGAGCCGGTCTGGCGGACCCAGACCCCCACTCCGTATACGCCAGGTGTCCGGCCAGCAGTATTCCAGGCCCATGTCGAGCCACCAAACACGGTCTGGGCCGTCCACGATCCGCCTGGCGAATCCAGGAAGAACTTGAACTCTGGGTGGCTGCAGCCGGTGGAGGAGCCGGTGAAGGAAAAGCTGGTGCCTACCGGTTGCGGCGATGCGATTGTGGGCATGAGAAAAGCACTGCTGCATGGCGAGCCGGCGCTAGCAACTGTCACAAAGTTCGAAGCTGCGGACTCAGGGCCAGCGCCGACTCCGTTCAGGGCGGTGACGGTGAATGTGTAGGTGGTCCCGTTGGTGAGTCCGGTTAGCGTGCTACTGGTCACAAGTCCAACCCCGATCGGACTTTGCGCGACCTGCCCGATGTACGGAGTCACCCGATAAGCAATGATCGCGGCGCCTCCATCGCTCATCGGCGCCGTCCAGTTCACGGTCGCTTGGCTATCGCCGGCAGCCGCGCTCACCGCGGTCGGAGCTCCAGGGACCGTGGCCGGTGTCACCACGTTTGATGCCGGCGATGCAGGCCCAGTCCCTACTGCATTGGTCGCTGTGACCGTGAAGGCATAGCTCGTCCCGTTGTTGAGCCCGGTGACTACGCACGGCGATCCGCTACACGCCTGACTTCCTCCAGACCAACTCACCGTGTAACCCGTGATCGGGCTGCCATTTGCGCTCGGTGCGGTCCAGTTCACTGTTGCCTGATTGTTGCCGGCGGTAGCGGTCAAATTCGTAGGAGCGCCGGGTACGGCGACCGGAATGACTGCGTTTGATGCCGCCGATGCAGGCCCAGTTCCTACTGCGTTGGTCGCCGTCACCGTGAAGGTATAACTCGTCCCATTAGTAAGCCCGGTGACTACGCACGGCGATCCGCCACAGGGCTGGCTGCCTCCGGACCAGCTCGCGGTGTAACCCGTAATCGCGCTTCCATTGGCGCTCGGTACGGTCCAACCTACCGTCGCCTGGCTGTTGCCTCCAGCCGCGCTCACCCCGGTCGGCACTCCCGGCACTGTGGCCGGCGTCACCGTGTTTGATGCCACCGATGCAGGCCCAGTCCCAACTGCGTTGGCCGCCGTGACTGTAAATGTATAGCTCGTCCCGTTGCTGAGTCCGGTGATTAGGCACGGCGATCCGCTGCACGGCTGGCTGCCTCCAGACCAGTTCACCGTGTAACCGGTTATCCCGCTCCCATTAGCGCTTGGGGCACTCCAGCCGACCCTCGCCTGGGCGTTTCCTGCGGTGGCAGTCACCGCGGTCGGCGCGGCTGGAGGCCCGATCGGGGTCACGCTGTTCGAGGGCCCAGAGGGCGGCCCAGTCCCAAGCGAATTTGTCGCCGTCACGGTGAAGGTGTAGGACGTGCCGTTGGTGAGACCAGTGACGATGCAGGGCGTACCTGAACAGGCCTGGCTGCTTCCGGACCAGCTGACCGTATACCCGGCGATGGGCCTTCCGTTGCCGTTAGGCCCGGTCCAACTCAAAGTCGCCTGACTATCGCCCGCAGTCGCAACTACGCTGCTCGGAGCTCCCGGCACGGCTGCCGGCGTCACAGCATTGGATAGGACCGCTTCGCTGGCACCAACGGCGGTCAGCGCCGTGACGCTAAAGGCGTATGAGAGTGAATTGACGAGTCCTGTCGCGGTAAAGCTGGTGACGAGACCGACTACAACGGGCCCTTGGGGAGTCACGCCGTTGTATTGGATGACGATGTAGCCAGTGATTGGGCTGCCGCCATCCGAGCTCGGTGCGGTCCAGGTCACAGTCGCCTGACGATCGCCGGCAACGGCGGAGACGCTGGTAGGAGGGCCAGGCAGAGTCACCGGTACTACTGCGTTTGATGGTGGCGACGGCGGCCCAGTCCCGATCCCATTGGTCGCAGTCACGGTGAAGGTATAGGACGTTCCGTTACTCAGCGGGCTCACGATGCAAGGCGAACTACTACAGGCTGTGGTTCCAGCGGACCAAGTGACCGTATAACCGGTGATGGGGCTGCCGTTTGCGCTCGGTGCACTCCAGATCACAGTTGCCTGGCTGTTGCCCGCAGCTGCGCTCACTCCGGTCGGAGCTCCCGGTACAGAGATCGGCGTCACCGCGTTTGATGCCACTGATGCAGGTCCAGTGCCTACTGCATTGGTCGCCGTCACCGTAAAGGCATAGCTCGTCCCATTGATGAGGCCGGTGACCATGCAAGGCGACCCCCCGCACACCTGGCTGCCTCCGGACCAGTTCGCCGTGTAACCCGTAATCGGGCTTCCGTTGGCGCTAGGTGCTGTCCAACTCAAGGTCGCCTGCCCGTTGCCGGCGGTGGCAATCACATTGGTTGGAGCACCAGGGACGGTACTGGCAGTCGGCGTCACAGCGTTAGACAGTGCCGATGCCGGCCCGGCGCCATATGAATTGATGGCCGTGACTGTGAACGTGTAACTCGTGCCGTTGGTCAGGCCCGTCACCGTTACCGGCGATCCGGCGCTGGATGCGCAGCATCCTATTGACCAGTTCACTGAGAAGCTCGTGATCGGGCCGCCGTTTGCGCTCGGGGCAGTCCAGCTCACGGTCGCTCGGCCATCGCCCGCTACGGCGACCACATTTGTTGGAGCGTCTGGCACAGGGATTGGGGTTGTAGGACCTCGAAAGGCAACGTCCGGGCTTACACCTACAGCGTTGACCGCGGCCACGCTGAAGGTATAAGCCGTCACATTGGAGAGGCCCACAACCGTATAGCTGCCGCCGTCGGGGCGGCTGACGGGAGAGAAGGCGGAGGACTGCAGCACCCCGCCGACATAGGTACTTAGACGGTATCCCGTGATCGGAGATCCGCCGTCGTCGCCGGCTGCGGTCCAAGTAAGGGTGACCTGGTTGTTGGCCGGCACGACAGAGTCGGCTCGCGGGGTCCCCGGCACACTGGGAGGTGCAGGTTGCAGGCTCGCAGACGCAAATAACTCGGCACTCGCAGTCGGGCTAAAGCTCGTTGCTCCAATCAGTCCTCCCACGAAAAGGACGTCGCCCGATGGGAGCAACGTGGCTGTATGGCGGAGCCGGTTGCTACTAAGGTGGCCGACGCGTGCCCAACTGGCAGTCGCGGGATCGAACGTCTCGAGTGACCACAGGTAGACCCCAAGGAACGGGTCGCAACCGCCAGCTACGAGAAGTCTTCCATCTGGTAGTACTGTCGCCGACTGGCCGTACCGCGCAACGTTCAGGTTACTTAGAGAGACCCAGCTTCCCGCAGTGGGATCGTAACTGTCCGCAGTTCCGCCTTCCTGATACTGCACGCCTCCGACGACGAGTACTTTTCCTGCAACCACGCTTGCTGTTCCCTCGCGGTGGGCCGCAGGCGGGGTAGCAGCAACTGACCAAGAGACGGTTGCTGGCGCGAAGATTTCTGCGACAGGGTTCAATCCGGCATCATCGCCGACGACAAGTACCCTCCCATCAGGGAGCATCGCGGCAAGAGGCTCGGATATCGATGACGGTGGGGTTGCGGTCTGAGACCAGGATCCGGTAGCAGGATCGTAGAGTTCCGCGGTGCCCTCACCACCAATTCCTCCTACGACCAGAACGCGGCCGTCTTGGAGACGCACTGCCGCGTGCAACCCTCGCGCGAAGGCCATCGACCCGGTAGCGCTCCAGGTCAGGGTCGACGGATCAAATATCTCCGCGCTCGAAACCGAACCCCTTGGCGCGGACCCGAGGTTACAGCCGAGTCCCTGGCTCACACCGCCAGCAACCACAACTCGCCCATCGGCAAGCAACGTCGCCGTGTGGAATTGGCGGGCAACACTCATGTCAGGTACTGCGGTCCACAATCCGGTAGCTGGGTCGAACAGTTCGGCCGAGGCGATAACACCTGACGCTCCGGCGCCGCCGGTGACCAGAACCTTTCCGCTGTTGAGCAAGGTCGCCGTATGGCCGTACCTGGCGGTGGCGAGGCTGCCAGTAGTGGAGGCATGTCCGACACTCACCGGCGTCACGACAATGAGTGATGAAGCCATTGCCACCGTCACGAGCAGTGCTCGCGCGCTACCGCCACCCGCCTCTCTGTTCGACGTGGAGTCAGTCTCGCAGGTTCGATCTGCCTACAGGCTTACGTGCCTACCCAGAACGTGATGATCGCGTAGGAGTCGTAGCTGCTGACCGACCCGGACTGGCGCACCCACACGCCGATCTCATAGATACCCGGCGCCAGGCCGGTGGTGTTCCAGCTCAACATCGTGGCGGGGCCGTAGGGCAGCGCCACCGACCACGCCGTGTTCGGCGGCGGAAGCTTCCAGAACTCGTATGACGGCGCGGCACAGCCGGTCGAGCTGGCTGTAAGGGTGATCGTCGTCCCTGGGACCTGCGGCGACGCCGGGCTGGCCGAGACGCTTGCCGACGAACATGGGCTCACGTCCAGCTGGAAGGTGCCGATGAAGAAGGCGTCGTAAGAAGCGGCCGAGGCCGAAGCCTTCGCCCACACCCCCACCTGGTACGTGCCCAGCGGCTGGCCGGTCGTGTTGAAGCTCCACGTCGTCAATCCGCTGTACGGCTGCTGCGCCGTCCAGCCTCCGCCCGGCGGAAGCAACCAGAACTGGTAGAGCGCGCCGGCGCAGCTGTTCGAGGTCGCGGTAAAGATGACTGTCGCGCCCGGGACCTGCGGTGTGGCCAGGTTCGGCGCCAGGCCGGCGCTGATGCAGTTGCCCGCGCCGATCGCGAAGGTCGTGAAGCCGTAGGCGTCATAGGCGTTGGTCGAACCTGGCTGGCGCGCCCACACGCCGAGCTCGTAGGTTCCTGGCACCAGGCCGGTCGTGTTCCACGTCCAGCTCGCGGCGCCATAGTCGCGCTGCATCGTCCACACGCCGCCGTGCGGGATCATCCAGAAGCGGAACTGCGCGCCTGGACACCCGGTGGCGGCGGCGTTGAATGTGATCGACCCGCCGGCGGCCTGTGGCTGCGCGGTCGCTGTCGATAGCGTGGCTGCCGTACATCGCACGCCTGTCAGCGTGAACGTGCCGAGCCAGTAGGACTCATAGCGCGTGAACGAGCCCGTCTGCCGAGCCCAGACCCCCACTCCGTAAACCCCAGGCGCCAGGCCGGTCGTGTTCCAGGCCCAGGTGTTCGCGCCGAAGCCGGCGGTCTGGGCCGTCCACGAGCCGCCGAGCGGCTGGAGGAAGAACTCGAATTGCGGCGCCGTGCAGTGCGTTGCGGTAGCCGTGAACGTGATCGTTGCGCCCGGCGCCTGCGGCGAGGCCATGTTCGGGGTGATCGACGCCGATGTGCAGGCCAGCGGGTTGACCGTGTTGAAGGCCCCCACCGTGAACGACCAGCTGTAGGGCAACCCATTGACCGTCAGCGACACCGCGTACGTGACGCCGTTCACGAGGGGCGCTCGCGGGATCACGATCACGCCGCCGCGGTAGTAGAGGTTGCTGCCGACGGCTGGGTTGTTCCCGTCGATGACGCAGTGCGCGAGGGCGACCCCATTGCCAGTGAACGAATGCGCAGTGACGGAGGTCGTGACACTGCCACCGACCTGAATAAAGACGGGCAACCCGACCGGCATGCTGTATCCGGAACACCCTGTCAGCGGATCCGGGAACTCATTGCCGCTGTAAGTGGTCAGGGGCTCGGTGGTGCCATCGCCGGGGAAATAGACCGGGTAAGTGCCACCGCTGAAAGAGTTGCCGCGCAGGGTGTCCAGAGTGGCGCCCTCCTGCCATGGGGAGGTCGCGCCGTCTCGGTACGAGCCGAAGCCGGTCGACGTGAGGCGCGGGTCCATCATCCCCATCGCGTGAAATGGCGCCGCCATCCACCAATCGATGATCTGGTCGTCGGTGGTGCTGGTGGTGGAGCTGACCTGGATGTTTCCGTTTTGTGCGGCCAGATTGCCGGCGGCCGTGTAGTAGGGAGAGCTCGGATTCTCCGAGTGGGCGACGTCACCACTCTTGACCATGTACACCGAGTGGAGCTGGTCGCCCTGGCTCCAGGTGGTGTTCTCCGGCAGAGTGGACACGTTCGCGTTGGCCCGCCAGGTGTTCAGGCGGTCGAGCCATGGAGCGCTCGCTGCGGGGACGGAGTCGACGTGGACGTGAGAGGAAGTCGCGGCCGGCACGCTCGAGAGAATCGCGAGGGCGAGGGTGCCCAGAAGCGAGACCGCGAGGCGGCGCCTTGAATTCGACCTCATGGCCAAGCTCACGAGCGCGCCAAAGACATGCCTCGGGTTCCCCACCGTCAAGGTCAACGACATGGCACGGGCGATCTTGCCGGGCAGGGGTTGCGCAGCCCCCCGGCGAATGGGTGAAGAGTTGTTAGCTCACGAGCAGAAAAGCGGTGAAACGAACTCGCGGCTCGTGGTTATTGAACGTCCCCACCCGGCCCTGCCCTTCGGGCAGAGCCGGCCTTCCCGCGTGGCGGGGGGGCGAGACGTATCCGCGGCTCGAGATTGTTGGACGTCCCCACCGCCCGAGCCGCTGCGCGGCCGGGCCGCCTCCCCACACGGTGGGGAGGCGACTTTTCTAGGTGCCTACCCAGAACGTCAGGATCGCGTACGAGTCGTAGCTGTTGGCCGAACCGTTCTGGCGCGCCCAGACCCCGATCTGATACGGGCCGGGTGCCGCACCAGTGGTGTTCCAGGTCAGGGTCGCGGGCACGCCGTAGCCCTGCACCACCGACCACGACGACCCGGGCGGAGGCAGCCTCCAGAATTCGTATCGCGGCGCTGCGCAGTCAGTAGAGGTGGCGGTGAACGTGATCGTCGGCCCCGGCGCCTGCGGCGATGCCGGGCTCGCGGAGATGTTCGCCGAGGTGCACGGGCTGATGTCCAGCTGGAAGGTGCCGATGAAGAAGGTGTCGTACGAGGCCGATGAGGCGGACGCCTTCGCCCACACTCCTACCTGATAGGTGCCGAGGGGCCATGTGTTGGTGTCCCAGCTCCACGTGGCCGTAGGGCTGTACAGCTGCCGGGCCTGCCAGCCGTAACCCGGACGCAGCAGCCAGAACTGATAGAGCGGGCTGGTGCAGCTGTTCGATGTCGCCGTGAAGATCACCGTCACGCCCGGCGCTTGCGGCGTGGCCATGTTCGGCGAGAGGCCGGCGCTGATGCAGCTGCCGGCGCCGATCGCGAACGTTGTGAAGCCATAGGCGTCATATGCGCTGGTCGAGCCCGGCTGCCGCGCCCACACGCCGAGCTCATAGACTCCCGGCGCAAGGCCGGTGGTGTTCCAGAGCCAGCTGGCGACGCCGTAGTCACGCTGCATGGTCCACACACCGCCATGCGGGATCATCCAGAAACGGAACTGCGCGCCCGGACATCTGGTCGCGGTGGCGTTGAAGGTGATCATGGCGCCGGGCGCTTGTGGCGAGGCGGTGGCAGTGGAGAGGGTGGCCGCGTTGCAGGTGACGATGGACAGCGTGTAGGTGCCGATCCAGTAGGCCTCGTACGCAGCGCCCGAACCCGTCTGGCGGGCCCAGACACCCACTCCGTACACGCCGGGTGTCAGGCCCGTTGTGTTCCAGGCCCAGATGTTGGCGCCGAACGCGGTCTGCGCCGTCCATGAGCCGCCCGGCGGCTGCAGGAAGAACTTGAACTGGGGCGTCGTGCAGGTCGTCGCGGTTGCGGTGAAGGTGACCGTAGCGCCGGGCGCCTGCGGCGATACCGTGCCTGGGCTCATCGACGCGGATGTGCATGTGATCGGCGGCGGGCCCATCGAGAATGCATCGATCTCGTTCTGGGCCGGGACGAACACCATCCCGTCGCCGGTCGCCGGCGAGGCGAAATGAGTCAGCCCACCCGTGCTCACGCTGGTGATGAGGGCGCCTGTGGTCGGGTTGAGTGCGTACAAGGTCGAGCCGCCGCCATCGAGCACAAGCACTGCTCCGCCGGCAATGATCGGCGACGTCGCGTTGACCGCGAAGCTCCACGCGGCGGCAAAAGTGTTGCCGGTCTGTGTGACCGCAAACAGGCCGTTCGCGCAGGGCACGTAGATGTAAGGCGCCTGGTACGCGGCCGCGCCGAATGAGGCATTACCGAAGAGCCCGGTGCAGACATGCGTCGGTCCCTGCACCTGGCCCAGCGTCGAGTCGAGGAGATACGAGTCGCCTGACTTTCCACTCTGCAAGACGTCGCCGCCGCCGACCAGCGTGGGGATGATCGAACCGGTGTCGGCGTCGGCATTATCTAGCGCCGTCTGGTTGGCGGGCACCCATCGGTGCACGACCGCCAGGCTGGGGCTGAGCTCGAAGGTGGTCTCGCTGTCGTTCGGCGCGCCGCCCGTCCCATTGCCCGTGGCGACGTAAACGTTGCCGCTCGCGTCAACCGACTCGCCGCCGGGGGCCCAGATCCCTTTCAGCGCGCCGTTGGTGGTGAAGTTGTAGAGGACCACGCCAGTGTTGGCGCTTGCGCCGAGCACGACGCCGTGATAAGGCTGGCCCCCCGGAGAGTTGCAGTCGCCGGCGCGGCCGCCGAACGGGATGTAGACCACGCCCTGGCTCAGAGCCAGCGCCCCTCGTTGCCCTTGGGCGACGGTTAGGTCAAGGCTGTTGCTGGGATCGACTGTGCCCGTAACGTCGATGGCATGGGTCGTGAGGTTGACCCCCCACATCACGTAGTGATGCGTGGACACGTTGCCCACGGCGTAGATGCGGTTGGTGCTGGTGTCGATCACCGGCGTTCCGGTGATGCCGATATTCGGGGTGATGTTGCCGCACAGCGGGACGTTGGAGGCCAGCGGCAGCGAGAGCTGAATCGACCACAGCACGGCGCCGTTGTTGTTCGCGTCCAGCGCGTAGATGTAGTTGTCCTCGGTCGCGACGTAAACCGTGCCGCCATACACCAATGGGGAGGCGTAGATCTGGCCGGTGAGTCCGGTCTTGGTCCAGGCGGGGTTGAGCGTGGAGACGGTCGGCTCGCCCGCGTCGACGCCGGCCCGTGAGTTGTCGTGGTGATACGCGAGCCAGTTGGCCGTGGTCACGGCCGCGGCGCCGCCGTGGATCGAACTGGAGGCCGCCGGCGCTACGGATGGCGGCGCCTTCGCGGCTGCCGGCGCAGCGCTGCCGATCGAGGCGAGGACCAGTGCTCCGACGCATGCAAGAACGCTTTTCTTCACTTCAATTCCCCTCAGTTGCGTACCGGACTCGACTGTGCCGCGCGGTAGCGATTCAGGTGGTCAGGGTGCAATTTGAACCAGTCGACCGTTTCAGTCAAGCCGCGTTCCAGGTCGCGGCGCGCCGACCAGCCGAGGCGCGCCTTGATTCGTGAGGGGTTGGAGACCCAGACGTTGGTGTCCCACGACCGCTCAGGCATCGAGCCCCAAACGGGCTCTGAGTTGATGCCCAGGATCCGGCGCACAGCCGCGACTATCTCCCGCAACGTCGTCTGGACTCCGCTGCCAACGTTGTAAACAACGCCCGGATCCTGGTCTGCGGTCGCCGCGGCGCTCACGAACGCCTCGCAGGCATCGTCGACGTGGATGTAGTCGCGAGCCACGTCGGGGTTGACGAGCGGCGGCAGGCGATCTTGCAGACCCTGCACGATCAGCGTCGGCACCAGACGCGTCGGTTCCTCGTAGGGGCCGTACACCGAGTACAGGCGCAACGTGGTGACCGGCAAACCTGTGCGCTGGGCGGTGTGGCGGCAGAACATCGTCGCGGCCGCTTTCGTGACCGCGTAGTCGCTGTTGGGCTCGATGCGTTCGTCCTCGTCGGGCGCGTGGTCCTTGTACCCGTACTCCGACGACGTTCCCGCGTTGACGAACGCTTCCACGCGCGCATTCGATGCGGCCTGCAGGAGGTTGGCCGTACCCCGCACGTTGGTCTCGATCATCAGGTTCGTGTCTTTCTGGGTTGGATAAGCGCCATGGGCGGCGAGGTGGAAGACCCAGTGAGGCCGGCTGGCGCCCATCGCCCGCTCGACACCCTCGCGATCGCTGAGATCGACGTCATGGACGGTCACCTTGCCCGCGATTTCTTCGAGCCGCCAGGGATTGTGCTTGGGCCTCAGCAGCACGTGGACCTCATGACCGTCAGCCAGGAGGCGCCGGGCGAGGTTGGCGCCGACGAACCCGCTCGTCCCGGTGACCAGGACGCGCCGCTTCAAATCAATGAGTCGCCCGCATGACGTACACGCTGCAGCCGATCGCGCGCAGGCCGGGCGTCGCTTCCACCGCCGGCTCGAGGGCCTTCATCACCGTCGCGAGCCAGGCGGGGCTGAACATCGGGACGAAGAGCCCAAACCTCTCCTCTGCTACATGCCCGCCGGCGTTCTCGACCCATGTCCGCAGCTGGCGCGGGCTGTACGAGCGCTCGTTGTGTTCTCGGTGATAGGGGGAGAGCTTCTCGATCACCTTGAGTCCCGGGTTCAAGCCGTTCGGCTCCAGCATCACGAGCTCCCGTGCGACACGCAGAGCCTCGCGGATCGTCTCCTGGGGATCGTCCGCATGGTGGAGTACGCCCTGGATGACAGCGATGTCGAAGCTCGCATCGTCGAACGGCACGCGCTTGCCCTCGAGGACGCGGTACTCGATCGGGCGATCGCCCTTTTTCCCCTGCGCGACCTTGATCGCGTTCGAGGCCGGGTCGACGCCGACGTACCGCGACGGGTGGCCGCGGTCCCAATAACCGAGCGTGTAGTAGCCGTCGCCGCAGCCGATGTCCAGGACCGACTTGCCTTTGAAGTGCGCCATGGCCAGGATCAGGTCCTGTTGACGGGCGACGGCCAGCCTGCTCGACAATTGGCTGGTCGTGGTGTACACGTACCCGTCCCCGGCGGCGGCGTCGGTGTTGAAGGGATCAACGCCCGGTCGCGTATCGGTCAAGATCGTTTGCTCACGACGTAACAGCTTATCCGCGCGCGCGCAGTCCTCGTGAGCGGTCCCTCACCCGCGAGGATCGCGATGCGATCCTGGCGGGAGCTCCCCGCGCGGTGGGGAGCCCAGGGGTCGATTCTCGATCAGCTCGAGACCGTGGCGGTCCAAGCGCGTCTTCTCTGGCCCGCAGGCGCTGCGCTCGTCATAGCGCTCGGCGTGGCCGCGATGGTCCAGCTGCCAGACTTTCAGCGAGTCTGGATCGTCTTCTTCGCGCTCGGCACTGCGCTGCCCGCCATCCTCGCGCTCGTAATGGTTTTCGACCCGCGCAAGGTGCCCGCGAATTTGATGCGCGTGGCCGCTGGGTTCGGGCTGCTGCTGTCGGGCTTCGCGCTCGTGGCGGGCCTCGTCCATGCCGCGTTTTACCGCTACGAGCCGATCGCCGGCCTGGTCCAGGTGCTGGCGGTTCTCGTCCTGACCGGCGCCATGCGTGGGTCGGGGAAGGAGCCGGCCGCCGCGAGCAGGATCGGCACCATTCTCCTGTGGGCTGCCGTCAGCATCGGGGCCTGGGGAGTAGCCGGGTCGCTGCTATGGTGGCGGGCGCTCGGTGGCTTCCGCGACGTCTGGGTGCTGGTCGTTTTCGTAGGCGCAGCCTTGATCGTCTTCGGTGCTCAGTGGCGGCCGGACGCGATCGCCAACCGGCTCGTCGGCTGGGCCGGCGCAGGGATCGCTCTTGCCTTGCTCGCCGTGGCCAGCGTTCGGACGAACAACCTGTGGGACCCCACCACCATGTACCACTGGGAGTTTTATGTCGGTCCCGCGGAGCTCGTGCGCCAGGGTGGCTGGCTGCTGTGGGACGTCCCCTCTCAATACGGATTTCTCAGCGAATTGGCGATCGCCTGGATTCCGACGCCCTCTGCGTGGGAGAGCCTTTTCATCCTCAACTCGGTGATGAGCTTCCTTCTCGCCGCGACGGTCTTCATGCTGCTGCGCTCGCTTGGTCGCGGAATCCTCAACCTCGTCATGAGCTTTGCCCTGGCCCTGGTCGTGACTTTCTTCCGGCCCGGGCTGGCCCCGCAGATCATCGGACCGGATGGGTATCCCAGCACCGGCGCCTTCCGATTCCTGTGGTGCGTGGCGCTGCTCTTGGTTCTGCTGTCCCTCCTTCGGGTCCACTCGTCGCGCGCCCGGATCGCAATCCTGATGTTGGGCAACGTGGTCTGGGTTGTGGGATTCCTCTGGTCGGCGGAATCCGCGATCTACTCGACATTCGTCTGGCTGCCCGGCTACTTCCTCATGGTCGTGGCCGACCGCTGGCACGCTCCCTCCCCCCATCGGGGGGAGGGCCAGCAGGGGGGTGCGCCGGGAACTGGCTCTGCCAGGCTCGGCGCCTCTAGGGGGGAGTCCCCCCTCAGACAAGAGGGGCGTGGGCTTGGCAAGCGCCTTCTTCGCATCGCCGGCTGGACCGTCGTTCCCATGCTGTTCCTGGCCGCTGCGCTCGCGATCGTCTTCATCGTCTACCAGGTCGGCCTCGGCCATGGGCCTGACCTGGAAGCCTTCTACGACTTTGGCCGCGCGTACCAGGGCGGCTTCGGCGCGTATCCGATGGATCCCGGCGGCCCTGGTTGGGTGCTGTTTCTCGTCTACGCGGCCACGCTCGTCGCGATCGTCTGGAGCGTCCGCAAACAGCCTGGGGTGGCGACTGCCGTCCTCGTGGGGACGGCCGCCATGATCTACGCGACCGGCAGCTACTTCGCCGGCCGCAGCCACCCGAACGCGGTGTGGAATCTCGCCCCGTTGCTGTGCATCGCGCTCGCGGTGACGCTCAGCCTGTCTGGTCGCAATGTCCAGGCCGGCCCGCTGCCGGTCCTGCTGAGGCTGGTCGCAACGCCTCTGCTCATCATCTTTCTCTTCGGGGCATTGAGCGACCGCGCCGCCGCGGTGGATTGGGTCACCAGGCCGCAGCACGACATCGTCCACATCGATACCGCCATTCCGCCGACGGACCCGGGCCTGCAAGCGCTGATCGCCCAGCACGTCCGACCGGGCGAACGCATCGTTTACCTGTCGGACGATGCCGACCCAGTGTTGACTCCGCACCTGTTCGCGGATACCGAGCAACCCGACGGGGCGCCGCTATGGTTGCCACTGGTTCCTTTTCGGGCGGTTAACATCCTGCCGCAAGCACGGCGGGCGTTGTACCTGGAGCGCTACATCGAGCGGCATCCGGAGGGGGGCTGGTTGATCGAGCGGACGCCCCCGCCGGCGCAAGTCGACTGGGTCGTGCAGATAGTCCAGGCCCATTTCACGTCCGGCCCGACCTACTCGAACGCCGACTACCAGCTGACGTTGTGGTCGCCCCGCAAGTAGTGGGCAGCTCACGCCCCTCTATTTCAACAGGGGGGAACTCCCCCCTGAAGGCGCCGGGCCTGGCGGAGCCAGTTCCCGGCGCACCCCTCTGCCAACCCTCCCCCCTTCGGGGGGAGGGGGTACTTTGGTGGGAGGGGGTCGCACTGCTCTGGCCGGTCGGAGTCGCGCTGGTGATGGCTCTCGGCGTCGCAGCGATCGTCCCGGCTGCGGAGTCGCGTCGGGTGTGGATCGCCTTCCTCACGCTCGGCAGTGCGCTCCCGGCCGGCCTCGTGCTTGCGATGGCGATCGACCCACACAGAGTCTCCCCGTCTTGGCTGCGCGCGGTCCGATGGCTGGCATTGCTGGCATCGGCAGTCGCACTCGGGGCCGGCATCGTCCACGGGCTGACCTACCGCTCGGGGGCGATCGCCATCGAGCTGGGCGCAGCGTTGGTTCAGGCCGCGGCGGTGGTCGCATTGACCACGCTCCCGCGTGGATCCGACGAGCAACCGAGCGGCACGATCCGGATCGCGACCGCGGCCTTGTGGGCAGCCGTGAGCATCGGGGCATGGAGCGTCGCCGGCTCGTTGCTGTGGTGGCAGTTTCCCGGCGGCCTGCGGCACCCGTGGGTGATCGCGGTCTTCGCGGTCTCGGCGGTGATCGTCTTCTCGGCGCTGTGGCGGCCGGATGCCATCGCCAATCGCGCGTTGGGATGGGCGGGCACCGCGGCCGCCCTGGCCGTGCTGGCGGTGGTCAGCGTGCGGACCAACGACCTGTTCGACATCCACAGCATGTACACGTGGGAGCCCTTCATCGGGCCGGCCGAGCTCGTGCGCCAGGGCGGGTGGCTGTTGTGGGACGTCCCCGCCCAGTACGGATACCTCAACGAATATGCGATCGCCTGGATGCCGACGGCTTCGCCATGGGAAGGCCTCTTCATCCTCAACTCGGTGATGTGCTTTCTGCTCGCGGCCGCGGTGTTCATGCTGCTGCGCTCGTTGGGTCGCGGCCTCATCAACCTCGTCATGAGCGGCGCCGTGGCGCTGGTCGCGTGCTTCTTCCGGCCGGGACTGGGGCCGACGATCATCGGGCCCGGCGGATATCCGAGCACGGGCGGCTTCCGGTTCCTGTGGTGCGTCGCACTGCTCCTGGTGCTCTTGAGCCTGCTCAGGGTTCGCTCGCCGCGAGCCCGGCGCGTGATCCTGGTCCTCGGCAACCTCGTATGGGTGGTGGGCGTCCTCTGGTCGGCCGAGTCCGCGATCTGGTCGACGATCGTGTGGCTGCCTGGCTACTTCCTGATGGTCGTGGCAGAGCGCTGGAAGGAGCCGGATATTCGGACGCGTGTTCTGCGGATCGCCGGCTGGACCGCGATTCCCGTGCTGTTCCTGGCCGCGACGATCGCGATCGGCTTCTTCATCTACCAGGTCGGCCTCGGCCATACCCCGGACCTGCAGGCCTTCTATGACTTCGGTCTGGCTTTCCAGGGCGGAGTCGTCGCGTATCCCATCGATCCGGGCGGCCCGGGCTGGGTGTTGTTTCTTGTCTACATGGTCACGCTGGTCACACTCGTCTGGAGAGTTCGCAAGCAGCCGGCTGTGGCCTCAGTCGTACTGGTCGGCGCCGCGGCCCTGATCTACGCGACCAGCAGCTACTTCGTCGGCCGCAGCCACCCGAACAACGTCTGGAATCTCGCGCCGGAGATCTGCATCGCGCTGGCGATAACGCTGGTCCTGGCCGGCCGCGATATACGCGGCGATCCGATGCCCGTTCTGCTGAGGCTCGTGACCGCGCCGCTGCTCGTGATTCTTCTGTTCGGAGCCCTGGGCGACCACGCGGCAGTCGTGGACTGGGTCACCAGGCCGCAGCGCGACATCACTCATATCGATGCCGGCCTGGTGCGTACGGATCCCAACCTCCAATTGCTTCTCGCTGCTCACGTCCAGCCAGGCGATCGAGTCGCTTACATCGCGGAGGACACGGACCCGGTGCTGTCGCCCCACCTGTACGCGGACGCGGTGCAACCCGATGGGGCGCCGCTCTGGTTGCCATTGGTCCCATTCACCGCGATCAACATCCTGCCCGCGAATCGGCGGGCGGCCTACCTGGAGCGCTTCATCGCACGACACCCGGAGGGCGGTTGGTTGATCGAACGGACCAGCACGCTGGGGGAGGGCGAGTGGGTCCGGACGATCCTTCGCGAGCACTTCACGCCGGGGCAGACCTACGCAAACGCGGACTACCAGCTGACCCTGTGGTCGCCCGTGTAGCGGACAGGGTCGATTCCCCCTCTCCCTGCAGGGGAGAGGGTTGGGGAGAGGGGCGGGAGTAGCCCAAATCGACTGTTAAGAACATTGGCATCCAGCCATTCCTCAAACACGATTGGTTCCATGAGACGAGATCCGGTCACGGTCGATCAAGCACGCGAGTTGCGCCGGAACGAAACTGCGGCCGAAAAGCGCATTTGGTCACGGCTACGCGCGCATCGATTTCAAGGATTCAAGTTCAGACGGCAGCACCCGTTGGGGAGGTACACCGTCGACTTCGTCTGTCTCGCTGCGCACCTCGTGATCGAAATCGACGGCGACTCACATGGCGACGATCGGGCGGATACTTTGGACGCCGCTCGAACCGCGTGGCTTGAAACTCAAGGCTTTCGCGTAGTGCGTTTTTGGAACCACGACGTGCTCGAGGGCACCGACGACGTAATGGAGGCGATCTTCTACGCGCTGGAAGGCGAGGTTGTTCAAGCTCACGCCCCACTCCCCAAGCCTCTCCCCTGCGGGGAGAGGGGAATACCAGCTCACGCCCCACTCCCCAACCCTCTCCCCTGCGGGGAGAGGGGGATACAAGCTCACGCCCCACTCCCCAACCCTCTCCCCTGCGGGGAGAGGGGGATACGCTAGGGGCGTCTCGCCACCAGGTACAGGTTGCCCAACGGCATGCGGACGCGAAGCGAGCCGACACGACTCCACGCGAGCAAGCGCAGCAACCCGTCTTTGATGCCCCGCGGCAATGGCAGCAGACGCGCCATGTACCCCAGCGTGTAGTCGTTCCACACCGAGCCCGCCTCGACCACCTCGAAGCCGTGCGCCCTCACGAGCTTGCCCAACGTCTCGCGGCTGTAGAGGTAGAAGTGCTCCACGTCGACGATGGGGCTTCGCTCGCCCAAGACCTTTGCGGACAGCGACTCCGCATCGTGGTTGAGAAGGAGCGCGAGGCCGCCGGGCCGGATCACGCGATGCAGCTCGTCGAGGGCGAGGGCCGGCTCGGGCAGGTGATCGAATACCTGGAACAGGCACGCGATCGAGACTGAGCCGTCGGGCAGGACGCCCGGGCGGAGGATGTCGTTCAGGATCAGCGGCCGCACCGCCTCGGACGCGGACTTGATCGCTTCGCGGCTCGGCTCAATTCCCTTCACGCCGGTATAGCCGCGCGCCAGGGCCTCCTCAAGAAAAAAACCGTTGCCGCACCCGATCTCGACCAGACCATCGCGCCGGGCACCGTGGCGATCGAGCCTTCCGAGGTAGCGCCCGTACGTCCGGCGCAGGTTCGGGACCTCGGCCTCGTAGTCGAACGTGGACCGCTCGTAGAGGCCGGCCACGCTCGCGGGGTCTGCCGCGGGGTCGGACCGCACCAGTCCGCAAGTGTTGCAACGGACCATCCGGTAGTGGACGCGATCCGGAAGGCGCCGCGCCGAGAAGTGGCGCGCGTCGAACGCGTCCCGCGTGACGGTCGAGGGGAACAACTCGGTTGCATCGTCCAGCGTGCCGCAGATGGCGCATCGCGTTGGTTGCAGCGCGGGTGCGGCTTGCACGGAATCAATCATCGCCGCGGCCCGCGGGAGCGTTGAGGATGCTCTCGACCACATAGGGCGGACGCCGCTTGACCTCGTCGTAGATGTGCTCGAGGTAGGAGCCGATGATGCTGAGGCACAGAAGCTGGATGCCGCCGAGGAAAAGAACCAGCACGATCAGCGTCGTGAAGCCACTGGCCACGCTCGCCGGATTGACGATTCGCACCACCACCACGGCCAGAGCCGCGAGGGCGGAACCGATGACGGTGAAGATCGCGATCCCGGTGATGAACTCCAGCGGCCAATACGAGAAGCTGAAGATCGCCTTGCGCGCCCAGCGCATGTTCTTGATCCACGAGTTGGTGGTGGTTCCGAACATGCGCTCCGGCCGCACGTACGGAACGCCCGTCTGGCGAAATCCCGCCCACGCGCGCAGGCCGCGGAGGAAGCGGTTGTTCTCGGGCAGGTTGTTGAGCACGTTCACGACCTTGCGGTCGAGCAGCGAGAAGTCACCCGCGTCGACGGGGATCGGAACGTAGGAGGTAGCGCGGAACAATCGGTAGAAAGCCTTGTACGCACCCGCCATGAGAAAGGGCGCTTCGCGCTTCACGCGCACGCCATAGACGACCTCGAAGCCCTCCTTCCATTTCTTGTGGAAGTCGGCGATCAGCTCGGGCGGGTCCTGGAGGTCGCCGTCGAGAAGAGCGACCGCGTCGCCGGTCGAGATGCGCATGCCGCTCGTGAATGCGTTCTGCGATCCGAAGTTGCGGGTGTGGTTGATCACTACGACCTTGGGATCCTTGGCGGCGAGGTCCGCGAGCACGGTCGCGGCATCGTCGGGGCTCGCGTCGTTGACGAAGATGATCTCGTAGTCGACTCCGATCCCCTCGAACGTGTCGACGAGGCGCTTGTACATGATCGGGACCGCCGGCGCATCGCGATAGCAGGCGATGACCGCGCTGATCTTGTCCTTCTTCTTGCCTGGGGTCGCCACCGACGCTATCTAAGGCGATACACGCGAACGCCGTCAACCGTGCTCACCAGGTCGTAGTGGCTCGCGATGTAGTCGTAGATCGGCTTCCAGGCTGCCTGGCTCTCGAAGTCCAGCGGAGATTGGTGACGTAAATCCGACTCGTTGTACTCCTGGACCAGGATCCAGGTCGGCGGATCGCGCTGCAAATCGGCGACCGCCTCGCTCGACATGGCCGGCGTGGTGGCGAGGGTGTCGTACCAGTCGACCTTGGTGGGGTTGGTCCGGCCGGTGATCACGTAGTAAGCCTGGCCGTCGGGAAAGACGAAGATGCTCTCCCCCGGAGCCGTGTTCTGCTCGATTTCGGCCACCAGGCTCTTGATATGAGCGGCGTTGTCGGGAAGGGTCTTGAGACCCGCCTCGCGGGACACGGTCTCAGTCAGCGGCGCGTAGCCGGTCCAGCCGAGCTCAGCTGTCATCTGGTCGCGGGGACCGTCGAGGTACGGGCTGCCGTGCGTGATCACCGCGCCGGCCACGGCGATGAACACCCCGACGGCCGCCGGCAGCGCCACCCGGACGACGGGCGCGCCAGCCCACTTCAGGGGTCCCCGCGGAGTCGAAGACTCCGTGGGGTGAGAGATCCGCCACCCCATATAAAGGAATGCAAGCGCGACCGGGACGCCGAGAAAGGTGCCCACATAGGCGAACCGCATGCTCGAGAGGTCGACCCCCTGCAGGTACTCGAGCACGGCGGCGACGATCGGGACCATGGGCGGAAACATCTCGTCGCGCACCCGAGCCGCCCACGGCTGTTGCGAGAGTCGGGGCAAACGGGCCGCGACGGTGACCGCCGACGCGACGAGGTTGACCAGGAGCACGAGCGCCAGCACGCCGACGAGCAGGTTCATCTGGCCGTCCGTGGGGATGCCCAGCACGCTCGACGGCCATGCAGGCGCCGCGAAAGCCACCATCAGCACGGCCAGTAGAACCAGCGCCGGAATCGCCGCCCAACGCCAGAGCCGAGCCACCGGGATCAAGACCACAGCCGCCAGCGGGAGCAGCCCCGCGTACCCATGGATGAAGAGCCACGTCGGCCAATCCTGATAGAGGAGCTGCCGTTTGGAGACGGCGCGGGCCTGCAGCAGCTGCCCGAACGCCTGGTGCCGGAACAGATCCCGCAGGCCGGCGCCCGCGATGGCGAGGAACACCGCTCCCACCACCACCGCGAAGCCCGTGGCGAACAGCGGCCATCGCCTGGGGCCGCCGAACCACGGCCGGAGCAGGCCGAGGCCGCAGATGCCCGCGGCCATCGCGAGGTAGGTCGGCTTGGCGAGGAACGCGAGTCCGCAGAAGACTCCGGCCAGCAACATGAGGGGCGCTCGCTGTTTCTCGAGGTCCCAAACCAGGAGCAGGAACCCGGCGAGGAAAAGGATCTGGGCGTCGAAGTTGAAGTTCGAGTAGTAGTAAAGGATGGTGGTGAAGAACACGGTCGGGAGCGTGACCAGGAATGCCGGCAGCGGAGCGAGGAAGCGCCGGATGATCAGGAAGGCGATCACGGATCCGAGCGACACCTCGACTGCAAACACCCAGCGCGAGGCGAGGAATCCGTAGTTGTCGCCGAGGATGGCGGCGATGGCTGCTTCCTTGTAGGGGGTCAGCGGCGGGGACGCGTAGTTGAAGTCGCGATAGATCACCTGGCCCCGAACGATCCGCAGCGCCACCGCGGGCAGAAATGCCTCGTCGCTGGCGTTGAAGCCCTGGTTGATGAAAGTGGCGCGGTAGACGAGCCCGGCGATGAACAGCAGGCCGGCGAATAGGGCGGTTTGCCGGCGGCCTCCCCCTCTCCCCGCAGGGGAGAGGGTCGTCAGGGGGGTGCGGGGCGTGAGTCCCCCTCTCCCCGCAGGGGAGAGGGTTGGGGAGTGGGGCGTGTGTTGGCTATGCCCCTCCGGGGGGCTAGCCGCGAGCGCCAGCGAGCAACCCCTTTGCCGCTTTCACGATCCCGGCGCGATCGAGGCCGTGGCGCGCGTGCATGTGGGCGGGGCTGCCGCTGCGACCGTCAGTGCCGGTCCGGACGCCGAGGCGCACCAATCGCGTGCCCAGGCCGTTTTCGGCAATCACCTCCGCCACCAGCGAGCCGAGGCCGCCGGAGATGCTGTGGGTCTCGACCGTGAGGACCACGCGATGACGGCCCAGGACTTCCACCAGGTCGTGTTCGGGCACGGGGCTGACGCTGGCGACGACCGTCACCGCCGCCTCGATGTCGATCTTGGCCAGCTCGTCCGCCGCCGCGACCACGTCGAAAGAGATCGGGCCGCACGCGATGATCAGAAGGTCGTCCCCATTACGGACGTTCTGCGCACGTCCCAGATCGAAGCGGCCCTTCAGGCCTGGCAAGACGCTCTTGTCGTCCTTGCCGAGGCGGAAGTAGACGGGGCCCGGCAGGTCCGAGGTGGCGCGGAGCGCGGTGGCAGTCTGCTCGAAGTCGGCGGGCGCGACGATCGCAAGGCCTGGCTGCGTGCGCATGACGCCGATGTCCTCGAGGCTGTAGTGTGTCGGGCCGGCCGTGCCGTACTCAAAGCCCGCGCCCAGGCCGACGACCCGCACCGGCAGGTGGTGGAGGACGGGGCCGTTGCGGATGAACTCGAACGGACGCAGGCTCGCGAAGGTGCCGATCGAGTAGCAGAACGGGATCATGCCCGCCTCGGCGATTCCGGTGGCGAGGCCGACCATGTTCTGCTCGGCGACGCCGACGTTGTAGAAGCGGTCGGGAAAGCGATCGCGGAAAGGCTCGAGCACCGTGTACCCGAGATCGCCGGTGAGGAGCACGATCCGCCGATCCGTCTCGGCAAGCTCGCTGAGGACCTTGACGAACGTCCCCCTCATGCCCGCACTCCCTCGATCTCGGCGAGGGCCCGCTCGTATTCCTCGTCGCTCATCGGCCAGTAGTGCCACTTGATCTGGCTTTCCATGTACGAGACGCCGCGGCCGAACGTGGTCCTCGCGAGCAGGACGTGCGGCGGTCCCCCCGTGGTGTCGAATCCTTCCACGAGCTTCTGCATGCCGTCGATGTCGTGGCCGTCGACCTCGTGCACGTCCCACTTGAAGGCGCCCCACCGTTCGGACATCGGCTCCATGTCGAGCACGTCGCGCGTGTAGCCGAAGGCCTGCTGCGCGTTGATGTCGACGATGGCGATGAGGTTGGCGAGCTTGTGGTGCGCCGCGAACATCACCGCCTCCCAGATGGAGCCCTCGTTGCATTCGGCGTCGCTCACGATGGCGAACACGCGCCGCCGCGAGCTCTGCATCCGCGCCGCGAGCGCGGCGCCGGCCGCGAATGAGAGGCCTTGGCCCAGGCTTCCGGTGTTGAAGTCGACGCCCTTCAGCGCGCGCTCGGGGTGGACGCCCAGCAGGCTGTCGTCGGCGCAGTAGGTATCCAGGTCGGCCTCGGTGATGTGGCCGGCCAGCTGGAGGGCGGCATATAGGGCAAGCGCGGCGTGACCTTTCGAAAGGACGACGCGGTCGCGGTCAGGGTCGTCGGGATCCTGCCCCTTCAGCAGGCGGTCGTAGAGCAGCGAGACGAGGTCGGAGATCGCGAGCGACGAGCCGATGTGGCCGACGTGGGCTCGCTTCGACTGCTCCAGGATCCGCTTGCGGACGTTGTGCGCGAATTCGGTCGACCGGGGCATGAATCCGCTTGATTCTATTGCAGCGGCCCTAGAGCCCTCCCGGCAGGGTGCCGACGAGGCTGCCCACGGTCGGGGCGGCCCCGACAAAGGTGACGCCGCGGATACCGTTGTAGTCGGGCGGGTTGAGCGCGACGATGCTTTGCGTGGTGGCGCCATCGGGGCCGACCACCGACGTCGAGAAGTACTCGTTGCTGATCCAGCCCATCTGTAGGTTGGCCTGCCCGCTGGTGGAGGAAGACCCCAGGAACGCGTTGCCCCCGTGCGTGTTGCTCAGCGGCGCCAGAACCCTGCCCAGCTGGTCGGTCATGATCACCTGCCCGTCCGGCGAGAGGGCCGCGTTGCCGACCGTGAACGTGCTCGTGTAGGCGTTGCTGGGAAGCAGAAAGTTGGTCTCCGAGCCGGCCCAGCTCAACCGCCTCAGGCAGCTGTAGTAGTAGGTCGACGTTGCGTTCGAGACTGGGTCTTCCAGGCACGGGGAGCCGGGTTTGGCGACGCAGGCCGTGCCCGCGCTGTTGACCGTCCCGGTCGGCACGCAGTCGCCATTTCCGAGCGCGACTGGCTGGGCGCCGGCGCTCGGATCGATGAGCGCATAGCCCGAGGCTACGTAGGGGTTCGACAGCGTGACGACCGACCCGAACGCGAGTACGACCTTCCCGGCGTGCCATCCAATCGGCCAATAGAAAGGTGCTCGGCCAAAGACGTCTACGTGTCCGCCGCCGTGCAGGTTTTCGACATACAGGCTGACCTTGCCGGATCTGAAATCGTCCACGCCCACAGCGATCTGGCTGTCGTCGGGGCTGACCGCAAACGTCGCGCGCGCCGCGGCAGTGCCTGGAATCGAGGTGACTTTGGTGAGCGAACCGTCAGGAGCTAGCGCTTTCACAGTCGCGTCGCCGTCGAGGACGTAGATCTTCGTCTTGCTGGTGCTGATGTAGGGCAAGTCAAACGCCGGCGCCCCGCAACCACCTAAAGCGCCGTTGAGAGATGGAGGGCACGCCGGTGCGGGCCCTACCGGCCCCTGAGTTCGCGACGCGACTGTGACCGAGGCGAGGACCCTGGCTTTGGGACTTGGCACGCCGACTGTGACGAAACCGACCACCGAGATCGTGTGAGTGGAACCGTTGGGGCCGTCGTAGACGGCCAGCGGCCCCCCGGTGGGCCACGCCTGGGCAGAAGGTGTCCCGGAAGGTGAGGATTGGGATGTCGTGCCGCCGGTGTCGCAGGCGGCCAGCACGAGGAAAACCAGGGGCAGCGCGAAGAGTCTTCCTTTACTCATTGCGACCTCAGAACCAATGGACCCCCTGGTTGCTCATTAAACGCCGGATTTCGGCCGATCGTTTCGTGTTCCTGGTTCGATTCTGCCTCCCGGGGCCGAATCTGTAGCATTTGGGCAGTTGGCAAAGGAAGCGCGAATACCGCCGGGCGAGGCGGTTTCCACCCCACCCCCCTTCATCCCAGTTTCGCGCCCCTGGATCGGGCCCGAAGAGAAGGCAGCCGTCATCGAGGTGCTCGAGTCGGGCATGCTCGCGCAGGGCCCCAAGGTGGCCGAGCTCGAAGCCGGGTTCGTCCGTCTAACCGGCGCACGATACGCGATCGCCACCTCGTCGGGCACCACCGGCCTACATCTGGCCCTCCTCGCCCACGGCATCGGGCCGGGCGACGAGGTGATCACCAGCTCATTCACGTTCATCGCGTCGGTCAACACGATCCTGTTCACAGGGGCGCGACCGGTGTTCGTCGACATCGACGAGCCGACTTTCAACCTCGACCCCGCGCGGCTCGAAGCTGCGATCACGCCGCGGACCAAGGCAGTCATGCCCGTGCACCTCTACGGCCAGGCCTGCGACATGGACGAGATCTGCGCGATCGCGCGCAAGCACGGACTGGCTGTGATCGAGGACGCGGCGCAGGCGGTCGGCGCAACTTACGGCGGACGCGGCGTGGGCAGCTTCGGCACCGGCGTCTTCAGCCTGTACGCGACCAAAAACGTGATGAGCGGCGAAGGCGGCATCATCACCACCAGCGACGACCGCGTCGCCGATCGATGCCGGCTGCTGCGCAGCCACGGGATGCGCGAGCGCTACCAGTACGAGATGCTCGGCTACAACTTCCGGCTCAACGACGTGCTGGCCGCCATCGGCATCGCGCAGCTGGACAGGATGCCCGAGGCCACTCGGCGCCGCCGCGCGAACGCGCGCTTCCTCAGCGACCAGATCGAAAGCGTCGCCACACCTGTGGTCAAGGAAGGCCGCGACCACGTGTGGCACCAGTACACGGTGCGGGTGCCAGACGGCATGGATCGCGACGATGCGGTGCGCCGGCTTGCGGAGAAGGGCATCGGGACCGGAGTCTTCTACCCCAACGGCGTGCATCGATTCGCGCACATCCGCGAGGCCGCGGGTGAGTTCTCGCTGCCGGCGACAGATCGCGTGGCAGCGTCGGTCATCTCGCTGCCGGTGCATCCGCTCCTCGGGCACGCCGACCTGGAGCGGATAGCCGCCGCCGTCAACTCGCTGTGACCCGGGTCGCCGTCATCGGCACCGGCGTCATGGGCCGCAACCATGTGCGCGTGCTGCGCGAGCTCGGTGACGTGGAGCTCGTGGGCGTTGCGGATGCAAACCTAGACGCGGCCTGCCAGGTGGCCGAGAAGCACGGCACGCGTGGATATGGCTCACACCAGGAGATGTTGGAGCGCGAGCGGCCGGAGGCGGTCACTGTCGCGGTGCCCACCAACAACCACCACGCCGTGGTCATGGACGCTCTCGCGGCCGGCTGCCATGTCCTCGTCGAAAAACCGATCGCGGCCACGCTGGCCGAGGCCGACGAGCTCGTGGCCGCAGCCGCATCGGCGGGCCGCCTGCTCGCGGTCGGACATATCGAGCGCTTCAACCCGGCGATCATCGAGCTCAAGCGCCGTCTCGACGAAGGACAGCTCGGTCGGGTATTTCAGATCCACGCTCGCCGGCTCGGTCCGTTTCCGCAGCGCATCCGCGACGTGGGAGTCGTCGTCGACCTGGCCACTCACGACCTCGACGTGATGCGCTACCTCACCGGCAGCGAGATCGTGCGCGTGTACGCCGAGACCCGCCGCGAGGTGCATACGACGAAGGAGGACCTGGTCAGCGGATTGGTGCGTTTCGCCGACGGCTGCGTCGGCGTGCTGCAGATCAACTGGCTGACCCCGACCAAGATTCGCGAGCTCGCCGTGACCGGTGAGCGCGGCATGTTCCGCGCCGACTACCTCACGCAGGACCTGTACTTCCACGAGAACGCCGCCCTGTCGGCGGAAGGTTGGACGCCCTTAACGATCCTGCGTGGAGTCAGCGAGGGCGGGACCGTTCAGTACGCAATCCAGAAGCGGGAGCCGCTGCGAGCGGAGCTGGAAGCCTTCATCCGCGCGGTGAAGGGCGAGCCGGCGGTGGTGGTGAGCGGCGAGGATGGCCGAGAGGCGCTGCGGATGGCGCTGGCGATGATCGAGTCGGCGGATAGCGGCCAGGTGGTGATGGTGGAGCGCAATTGACCGCGACGGCGGCGACGCTCAAGACGAAGATCGAGGATCGCACCGCGCGCATCGGGGTGATCGGGCTCGGCTACGTCGGCCTTCCGGTCGCGTGCGTGCTCGCCGACGCTGGATTCGAGGTCAGCGGTGTCGACCTCGACGCGGCGCGCGCCGCTCTCATCAACCAGGGCCGCTCTCCGATCGAGGGCGAAGAGCCAGGCCTGGCGGAGCTGTTGGAAAAGGTTGTCGCCTCCAAGCGGCTCCGCGCGAGCGCCCATCACCGTGACCTGGCGAGCGCCGACTGCGTGCTCATCTGCGTGGAGACTCCGGTCGATGCCGATCACCGGCCGCGGTTCAAGGCCCTGAAATCGGCATGCGCACAGTTGGGGCCGGTGCTGAAAGATGGCGCGCTCGTCATCGTTGAGTCCACGATCGCGCCCGGCACCATCGATACGGTGGTGACGCCGGCGCTGGCAGCGTCCACGTATCGCCAAGCCGGCGTGGGTTTTCACGTGGGCCACTGTCCAGAGCGCGTCATGCCGGGCAAGCTCCTGAAGAACATGCGGACCATGAGCCGCGTGTGCGGAGCGTCTTCGCCCGAGATCGGCGCAGCGATGGTGGCGCTTTACTCGACGTTCGTGCAAGGCGACCTGGACGCCACCGACTGCTTGACCGCGGAGCTGGTCAAGACGGCCGAGAACGCATACCGGGACGTCGGAATCGCATTCGCGAACCAGCTGGCGCTGATCTGCGAGATCGCAGGCGGTGACGTCTGGCGCGTGCGCGAGCTGGTCAACAAGGTGCCGGGACGCGACGTCCTGTTTCCGGGGGGAGGGGTCGGAGGGCACTGCATCCCGAAGGACTCGTGGCTGCTGGCCACGCCGCTGGGAGAGGGCGCCGAGGCTTCGCTTCTTGGCGTGGCCCGGCACATCAACGACGGCATGCCCGCGCACGTGGCTCGGCTCGTCACCGAGCTCATCGGGGCCGACTCGGGCGGGCCGATCGCCGTGCTCGGCTATTCATATCTGCAGGACAGCGACGACACCCGCAACTCTCCTAGCCACGAGCTGGTCGCCGTGCTGAAGGAGCTGGGTTTCGCGGTCGCGGTCCACGACCCATTTGTGGAGGGGTACAAGGGCGATGTGATGGCGGCGCTGAAAGGAGCCGGGTGCGCCGTCCTGATGGTCGCCCACTCCGAGTACCGCGCCCTCGACCTCGCCGCCGCGGCCCGACAGATGCGTCAGCCCAAGCTTGTGGACGCCCGAGGTTTTTTCGAACCGGCGGAGCTGGCACGCGCCGGTTTCACCTCTCGAACGATCGGCGTCGGCGCCCCCGGCGGACGCGAGGTCGAGTAGTTGCCGGGGCACGTCGCCGGCAGGAACGTCCGGGTGGCCGTGACCGGTGGAGCGGGCTTCATCGGATCGCACACGGTCGAGATGCTGGTGGCGGCCGACGCGATCGTGCTCGTAATCGACGACCACAGCCACCCGTGCGGGGAACCACTGCCCGGCGAGGTCGAGGTGGTTTCGGCCGACTGCGGGTCGGAGGGGGCCGAAAAAGCATTGGCCGGCTTCAAGCCCGAGGTGGTCCTGCACCTCGCCTCCAAGGGCGGCGTGCAGAAGGCGGCCCGTGATCCCGGAGAACACGTCAAGACCAGCCTCGCCAGCTCGGTGGGTCTCTTCGACGCAGCTGTGAAGGCCGGGGCGCGCCGGCTCGTGATCGCGTCGTCAGGGGGCACCATCTACGGCGAAGGAGCGAGGCTGCCCGCGCGGGAGGTCTACAAGCCGAACCCGCTGTCCGCCCACGGCGCATCCAAGCGATCGGAGGAGATCTACATGGCCGCGCTGGGTTTGCGGCACGGGATCTCAACCCTTGCGCTGCGCTACGGCAACGTGTACGGGCCCCGCCAGGACGGCACGGGCGATACGGGCTTCGTCGCGATCACGTGCTACCGGATGCTGAATCGCGCCGCGCTGCGAATCTATGGAGACGGCGGCCAGACACGCGATTTCGTTTACGTCAGCGATGTGGCGGCCGCCAACGTGGCAGCGGTCCTGGGTCGCGTCTCGGGTGAGGTGAACATCGGCACAGGGCGCGAAACCAGCATCAACGCGATCGTCAAGCGCCTGTTAGAGGAATCGGGCCGGCACGCGAAGACCGAGTTTCTGCCCGCGCGCGAGTTCGAGGTTCGGCGCGCGTGCCTCGACCCGACCCGCGCGCATCGCTACCTGAGCTGGAAGGCGAAGGTCTCCATCAACGCGGGGCTCGCGGCGACATGGGCGTGGTTTCGCAAGCGGCATTCGGCGCAGCGAGCCGCCACGCTGGGGCTACCGTAGCCAGGTAAGGCGGGCCCGATCGGCGAGGTGCTCGCCGCCGAACCACCGAAAGAACACCGCGAGGGCGGCGATCCCCATCGTGGCCTTGCCCAGCACCATCAAGGTCGCGCCCGCGAGGGTCTGATCGATGAGCGGGGTGAGCGACGGGAACAGCCGCGGCGCCTGCACGTAAAAGTCATAGAAGGGTTCTCGGGAGAATAGAAGGACGAGGGCGACCCCGTCCTGCGGCAGCGTGGCGGCGAGCATGTAGAGGAGCTTGATGCCGGGCGACATGTGCCAACGGGCTTGAGCCGACGTCGCTTCCAGCATCGGCCAATAGAGCACGAGCCCCGCGCCGATGAACATGAGGTGCTCCACGACGTGAAGCGATTCAGAGCGAAGAGTCGCATCGTAGAGCGGAGGTAGGTGCCAGGCGATCATCACTCCGGCGGCGACGATCTGGGCCGGGATCGGCTCGGTGATCGCCCTCACGAACGGGGCGCGTGAAAGCATGGCCGCCATCCGCGGCGACAGGCCGAGGAGCATCAGCGGCGGCGCGACGAAGCCGAGCAGGACGTGCTGAAGCATGTGGACGCTGTCGAGGTAGTGGTCGCTGATGGTGTCGATCGGGGTCTCGAGCGCAACCCAGAGCGCGAGGATCCCGAGGCCGAAGTACACCGTGTGCTTGGGCTGGGCGTCGTCGGCGCGGCTCGCCAGCCACGCATGTCCGAGGAAGAGCGCGACGAGACCCGCGTAGACGGTCGGGTCGAACGGCCAGCTCACCTGCTAAGCCTAATCACGCCCCTCTCCCCAACCCTCCCCCCTCAAGGGGGGAGGGAGTACTCAGCCTCCGGCCGTGATGGGTTGGGCGAGGATCCAGAGGCTGGTCATCGTGTACATCACCATCAGCACCAGCATCGGGTACTGGCTCAGCAGCGCGCGCTGCGGCGTGCGGAACTTCTCGCCGGCCTTGAGGTGGGAGAGGTAAACCGCGATGACGTGCCCGACGACGATCAGGATGATCTGCGCGAACCAGACCGTCGAGGCCTGCGCGAGCGCGAAGCTGGGCTTATAGCCGGCGAGCGCGGGCAACAAATGCCAACCCTTTGCGAGGGGGTCGTTCAGTAATGGAAAGAGGGCCTGCGACTGCACCACGACATAGCTGTAGTTGTGGGCGGCGTTGTAGACGAGGGCGATGGGAACCAACGTCAGGGCGAATGCGGTGACGGTCGCCTTGAGGTCCAGCTTGCGGCGGCCGAAGTAGATGACCATCTCCATGAAGGCGATGAAGATGAGCAGGAAGGCGCCGGTGAGCAGGGTCATGCTCAATGTTTTCAGAAGGAAGAACCCGAACGCCCCGCTTGGCTGCCAGTAAGGCTCGGTTGCGATTGTGAAGTCACTCCATGCCTTCGTGCCCTCGATGCCGTCGAACGCGAGCGTGCTCAGCATGAGGATCACGAACACGACGCGATCCCAGCCGGACGGGCTGGGCTGGAGCAACCCAACTCCCCAAGGCCGCAGATAAACGGCGGTGATGCGGCCCTGCTCATCGCGCTCGGCTTCCAGCGGGCTGAACCTGCCGACGATACCGAACAGGACCGTGAAGGCCTCGCAGTGGTCGAGCCACTCGTCGCGTCCGAAGAAATACATCCCGGCCAGGGTCACGGCCGAGTAGAGAAGGGCCAGGCTGCCGACGAGCCACGGCCGGTTGGCCATCCCCGTGGTGAGCTCGAGGCAGGCGAACAGGAAGAAGGCGACCACCGCTGGCCAGATGCCAACTCTGGACAGCGTGAGCCGGCCGGCCTCCCCACTGCGTGGGGAGCTCAATCTGCTGACCACGTCATGTAGCGCAGTCCATGGATTGAGCAGGTACCAGAGGTTGCCGACCAGGCCGGACAGGATCACGGTGGCCGCCCAGAAATAGATCCAGGTCAGGTACTCGGTGGGGTTCAGCTCTGGCTTGTTAGAGCCAAACAGCCCGGTGACGATGATCGCGGCCAGCCCGAGCACGCCGATGGTGCCGCCCACGATTCGCGGCCACGGCGAGCGCGCGATGGGCAGCAGAAACGGGAGCGCGCGGCGTGGGTACTGGATCGCCTTCGGTCCGACCTGGTCGCCCGCGAACAGGACGATCAGCACGAAAGAGATGACCACGACCCCACCGGCCGCAAACAAATAAAGGGCCAGGGAGGCAGGTAGGTCGTAGCGCTGCCCGAACCCGTGCAGAAGAATGCCGGCCGCCGGCATCAAGGCGACACCTTGAAGTCCCCGAGCGGGCTGCTCGTCGTCTCCCATTCGATCGGAAAGTCGCCGGTCTTGTCCGCGATGAACGAAATCGTCCAGGGCAAGCCTTGTGTAAGGCCCCATTTGATGTCATAGCCGTGCAGGTGGACCTCGCCGTCGGTGTCGCTGGTGATGTTGATGATCACGCGGTCGTTTTGGCGGGCCGTCCAGGTGCTGGGCGACATGGACTTGCCACCAGTCACTGTCACGTCGATCCTCTTGCTCGTGACAGGGCCACTCGAGCTGTAGGTAATCCAGATATAGCCGCCGACGATGAAGACGAGCAGGAACAGGCCGGCGATGATCAGTTGTCGAACTTGACGCATGTATCCCCTCCTTTATTGATGGGCGCGCGAGCGCGCCCGCGAATCAGACCGAGCTGAGTCGCGAGGAGGAAGGCGGCCCACGCTTGGCCAGGGACAAGCCGGCCATGCGGGACATGAGCAGCCCTTGATCGGACGCTGCGCAAACGGGAACCGCCACCGGCGGCATCGCCGGCACCGGGATGCTCGCGCCGACGACGTCTCTGATCAGGCCCACGGCAGCCTCGACGCGGGCCGAGAGCCAGCGGAACGCAAGCGCCGCGATAGCCGCGATCGGGAGCTGGCCCAGCGTGCCCCACAGCATCAGGGCCGGGGCCGACCCCGCGCTCGACCGTGCGATGAGCGCCTCAGCGACCTCCTGGGCGATAAAGGCCGCCAGCTGGATGCTGAAAAGAAAGGCAAGGAGGCTGACATAAGACGGTTCGAACATAGACCTGACGCGCCGCCCGCTGAGAATGCGGGCGAGGCCCACGAGCAGCAGGCCACCAATCAGCGCTAAAGCTGCCAACCCGAGGGCGGTCTTCGCCACAAGTGGGAAGTAGGAGTGAGCGCCGGAGCTCTGGATCTGCTGGGCCGCCGCCCCGAACCTGATCTGGTATGCGAGCAGGTGCCCCGCCTGCGAACCGAGCAGGCCCAGCCCGATGACGGCGAACACCTTTCGCCTACCCGTCATGGCTGTCGATCATAAGAGGCGTCCATAAGCGCTGCCTAAGTGCTGCTAAGAAGTCGCTAACTGCGCTCGGCTGGCGCGCCGGGACCGGAGCCAGATGAATGCGAAGATGGGAACGATCGTCAGCAGCATCACGATTGCGGTCAGCTGCGCCTGCTTCAGGCCCCACAGGATGGCCGGGGTCTCGGAGTCGGTGCGCCAGTAGAACAGGATCAGCTGGCTCACTGGGTACAGGACCAGATAAGTCAGCCCGAGGATCCCGGGCGGGACCCCTCGACGGCGGAGGTAGAGCAGCACTCCAAGGATCAACAGAACGCCGACTGCTTCGTACAGGTTTGCCGGCTGGTAGGCGACCCCAAGGTGCGGAGCCATCGAGGCAGGGTTCGTGTAGCGAATCGCCCAGGGGAGGTCTGAGGGCGGGCCGAGAATCTCGCCGTTCATGACGTTGCCGAGCCTGCCGATGGGCTGACCGACGGCGGCGAACAGCACACCGGCGTCGAGCAAGTCCCAGAAGTTGATGTGGTGGCGCCACGCCATCACCACCAGGACGGTTACAGCGGCGAAGATCGCGCCGAAGAACGCCATCCCGCCCTCCCAGAACGCGAGGATGTGCTGGGGGTGTGTGAGGTAGAACCACCAGCCCGACTGCACGTCGTAGTACAGGCGTGCGCCGATCAGCCCGAAGACGATCGCCCAGAAGGCGATGTCGTTGGTGACGTTCGGCGCCACACCTCGCCGGGCCAGGTGCCGGCCGGCGACGGCTGTCCCCACGATGAATGCGATCGCATAGGCGAGGCCGTAAAACCGGATCGGCAAGGGGCCCAGGTAGAAGCTGGGCGGGAAGGGATCGGTGATGACGAGCCAGGGCACCCGCCCAGCCTAGCTTCTGCTCGCCCGCCACTCCTTCCAGTCGGCGCGCACGAGCCGGCCCATCTTCGTCGCGGCCTCGCGCAGCCATGCGGACTTGCGGCGCTTGAGGTCTGCGAGGATCGCCTTTCCCGCCCCGCGCGTGCCGAGATGGATGTTGCCCGCCTCCCAACCCATCGCCCGCAGCAGCAGCCCCTCGTCGCGCGGCTTGGGAAGCGTCGCGAGCTCGATGCGGCTGCAGTCAGGCGACAGGCGCCGGAGGAGCCAGCCGTCGCGCACCTCCATCAGCGGATCAGGGCAGCGCACGGCTGAGGCGGCCAGGTCGAGATAGAAGATCCGTCCGGCCGCGTGATCCTTGTGCGCCCATTCCCACGCGGAAGGAGCGAGGGCTTTCGCCTCGTGCGCCACGCCCGAGCCGTGCCAGTCGGCGACAGCGACCAGACGCTCGCGTCCGAGGCTGCCAAGACCCGAACGGCGTCGCACGAATCGCACCGTTCCCGCTCCATCAGGAAGCCGATGCACGAGCAGAGCTTTGAGGTGCGCGGGCAGGGAGCCGCGCGCAGTGGGCAGGGCCTGCATGCGCGCCCAAAAGGTGACCGGGTCGCGCAGCCTAGAGGTCGCCATCTTGCGCAGCCAGCGGTCGTCCTCGGCGAGGACCATCGGCGTGCCGCCAGCGCGCAAAGAGCCCTTATAGCCCGTGAGGATCGCCGCGCACGCTTGCTTGAGATCGATGTTGAGCTGGCCCTCGGAGGCGGCGAGGCCGGCGCTAGTGGCCAGGCGGACGAGATCGAACGTGTACGGCATCCGGTATGCCTCGTCGAAGTCGTTGACGCCCCACACCAGCCTGCCCTCGACGTCTCGCCAGGTGCCGTAGTTCTCGACGTGAAGGTCGCCCACCGCGAGCACGCGCGCGGCATCAGCCAGGTCGGGGAGGGCCTGGGGCGCGAGCTGGGCCCATCTATAGAAGGTCGCGCGAAGGAAGCTGAAGGTGTCGGCGGCCATGATCTCGTGCTTGTAGTCGAGCTCGTGCTGGCGCAGCCGCGTGTGACCTCGCAGCCAGCGCTCGAAGCTGCGTGTGGAATCGGCGATCCCGGAAGTCGCGGCCACTGCAGGCATTGTCTGGCCTGAAACGCTCGGCTGGCGCCAACGGTGCGGAAAAGAACGCCATCTATGGCTCCGTTGGCGCCAAACGCGCGTAATTCCTTAGTGCAGCGATTCTCCCGGGGCCGCGCCTTCCCACGCCGTCGTCTCCCAGTTGTCCTGGCGGGCCTTGAGCGGCATCCAGGGCGGAAGCTCCATCAGCAGCTCATGGGCCAGCGCGATCGCGTAAGGCTCGTAACCCTTCCGCAGTTTCTTCAGGCGGTCGCGAAATGCGGCTGCATCGACCGCGATGCCGGCCTCCAGCAAGACCTCGATCAAAGCGGCGAGCTCTGGCTCGGACAGGCGGTCGGGCATGTCGAACTGTGGGGCCGCGCGCATCACCTGGCTGAGGTCGCCGAGCGCGTGGCGGCCCATCGCGTAGACCCGGCGCGCCTGCCACGTATGGCCCGTCGCCTTGGCGGCCTGCCACACCGCCGAGAAGTCGAGGATCGCGGTCAACGCCGCGACCCAGGACTGGTTCTCGTGCTGCGAGCGGAAATAGCAGAGCACCTGGTACGACAGGTGGCTCTCCAGCAGCTCGGCGGTCCACAGCTCCCACGTCTCCATCAGCGGGATCAGCTCCTCGATCTCACCGGCGGCGCTTGCCCGGCGCAGCAGGTCGCCGGCGCTCGGGGGCGAGCCCGCCCACTCGTCCAGCATCGAGATCCTCGTCTCCCGGCGAGAAAAGCCCTGATAGAGGACAGGGAGATAAGAGATGACGATGGCGAGGAAGCCGAATCCCATGCCGGCCTCGGCCACGGTGATGAGGCGCGCGAGGTCCGTCTTGGGCGCGAAGTCGCCGATGCCCAGCGTGGTGAACGTCCACCCGCTCACATAAAGCGCGACGATCGGCGATTCGAAGTTGAACCCCGCCGCCCACAGCAGCAGCGCAAAACCTGTGATGAGGATGACTCCCCAAAGGGCGATCAAAACGAGCAGGGACATCGGTCCATACGTACCGAGGTAGCTCTCGCGTCGCTCTGATGGCGGCATCCGGCGGCCGATCGCCGCCCAGGGCTTCCACGTGACCTGGTAGAAGATCTTGGAAACGCGGAATCGGCTCGACACGCGTCGGGGCAGGACGATCGTCTCGAAGGCGTCGCGCAAAACTACGAACACCATGACCAGCCCCACCAGCGCGGCGGTGATATGCATCGTCAGATCAACCCCAACATCGTGTTGGAAATTCTGGCCACCTAGAAGTTATTACGTTCTAGGCTCATACCGCATCGCCACTGCCCCCGAGCCGAACTCCAGCCGGCTCACGAGCCTCAAGTCGAGACGCTTCGATAGCCCCGCGAACAACGTCGGCCCGTGGCCCACCAGCCTGGGCTGCACCACGAACTCGTACTCATCGATCAATCCCAGCTCCGCCAACGCCAATGGGAGCTTCACGCCTCCCACGAACAGTCCCTTGCCCGGCTCCTGCTTGAGCTGCTGAACGGCCTTCCCCAGATCCCCGCGCACGAGCTCCGCGTTCCAATCGACGCGGTCCAGAGTGCTCGACACGACGTACTTCTTTGCCGCGTCGATCGTCCGCGCGAAGGGTTCCATCCAATCAGGCCTCGCTCCTGTCCCCGCCGGCGGCCGCCACGCTGATTCCATCATTTCGTAAGTCACCCGGCCAAAGAGAAGGGCATCGGCCTGGTTGAGGTTCTCGACCGCGTGACGATGTAAGTCTTCGTCCGCGAACCCTTCACGATGATCGCAGCACCCGTCCAATGTGACGTTGATGGAATACCGAAGGGGTCGCATTTCTAGACTCGCGCGGCTAAAGCGGGGTTCCAGGCGGTGAACGCCAACGCGAGTGAGCCGAGAAGCTCGGCCCGTTCCACGAAGTCCGCCGGCACGACCACGACTCGTTCCGCGGCGGCGAGGACCGCATGGCGCCGGATGGACTCCCGGATGGGATGGAGCAACAGGTCACCGGCTCGGCTCAGGATCCCGCCGACGATCACGCGCTCGGGGTTGATGAGGTTGCACAGGCCGGCGACCGCGATGCCGATCTGCAGACCCGCGTCGGAGATGGCACGGCGGCAGCGGACGTCGCCCTCGATCGCGAGCTCGATGACGCGGCCGAGGGTCAGCGCTTCCTCGTGACCCTGGCCGACGAGCTGAAGGATGGCGGGGCCCGACGCCACCGTCTCGAGGCAGCCTCGGTTACCGCAGTAGCAAAGGAGGCCGCTCTCGTCGAGGGTCGTGTGCCCGATCTCGCCGGCCGTCCCGGATGCTCCTCGCAGTAGCTTGCCGTCGATCACCAACCCGGCGCCGATGCCGGTCGCGGCTTTGATGTACGCGAAGTTCGAGCAGTCGCGGCCGGCGCCCCAGGTCAGCTCGGCGAGCGCGCCGCAGTTGGCGTCGTTCTCGATCTCGACCGGCATGGAAAGACGCGCCTCCATCTCGGTGGCGATGTGAAGGCCGCGCCAGCTCGGCAAGATGTTCGCCGACCCGACCGTTCCGCGCGCCCGGTCGACCGGACCGGGGATGCCGATGCCGGCGCAGATGACGGAGGCTCGCTCCACGCCCGCCTCACCGAGCACCTCCTCGATCATCCGGGCCGACGCGTCGAGCGCGTCGGCCGCCCGATTGTCGACGTCGAGCTCCCGCCGGCGCTCCGCCAGCACGTTGTGGGCGAGATCCGCGACCGCGACCTGCACGTGGCTGTGTCCGAAGTCGATGCCGACCACAGCCCGGGTCGAGTCCTGGAGCACGAGCTGCACGCCGGGCCGCCCGCCGCGCTGGCCTGGCAATTTGCCATCGACCTCGAACACCAAGCCCGAACCCTTGAGCTCCGCCACCAGGGTGGAGACGGTCGTCCGCGACAGGCCCGTCGAGCGGGCGATGTCCGCCTGGCTGGTGCGGCCGAGTGTGCGCAGCACCCCGACCACGCGCTCGCGGTTGCGCTCGCGCAGCCAGGCGAGCGTGCCGTCGCCTCTTCTGGTCGTCGTTCTCCTACCCACCCCGCAGGCAATCATGCCCGCCTCGGCGAGTTTGTCAAGAGTCCGGACAACATCAGGGCCGGCGTTAACATTCTCTTGACAAACCGGCAGCCATGAGCAATGCTCTCCGGGGTGGCGGATCGCCACGGCTGCTGAGTAGGACCTGTGTGCCGGCGCACTCTCGCCCCGGAACGGCCGGGAAGAAGGCAACAGGTGACCCCTTTGAGAGGAGAAAGCATGAGGTTCGCCAAACTTTTCCCGACGGCCTTGCTCGCCGGGCTCGTCGTGATGGCGTGTGGAGGCGGAGGCGGCGCGACAGCGTCACCGGCCACCATTCCGTCGTCGCTCAGCGTTTCTTCGTTCGACGTCAGCATGTCGGCCATGGCCACTCTGAAGGACTTGCACGCGGCCGGAAGCGGCCTCGTCGGCGTGCTTCTGCCCGACACCACGTCGTCCACACGGTGGGTCAACAGTGACTTGCCGTACTTGACGAAAGCCTTCCAGTTGGCGGGATACAGCGCGTCTGAGTTCAAGATCGACAACGCGCAGGGCAACGACGCCACCCAGATTGCGCAGGCCCAGGCGGACATCACGCAGGGCGCGAAAGTCCTGGTGGTGGCTCAGCTCGACATCCCGACCGCTACGACGATTCAGGCGGCGGCGGCGGCCAAGGGCGTCAAGGTCATCGCCTACGACCGAGCCATCTTCACGGGCACCAACACGTATTACGTCAGCTTCGACAACGTGCAGGTGGGCAAGCTCATCGGACAGGGCTTCAAGGACTGCCTCACGGCCTGGAACGTCTCCAGCCCGAAGGTCTTCACGCTCAACGGCGGCGAGGACACCGACCCGAACGCGATCGACTTCGCCAAGGGCTACAACCAGGTCGTCTGGGGCGACGCCGTACCTCAGGAGACAGTGGGCAAGACAGCCAACGGCGCCACCCTGGTCGGTGACCAGGTCGCGCCCGGCTGGGACAACGCCAAGGGACAGGCCATCTTCCAGAACCAGTACACCGCGCACCCGGAGATCAACGCCACCATCGAGGCGAACGACGGGCTCGCGAACGCGGTCGTCACGGTTCTCAAGCAGAAGGGCGTTCCTGCCAACAAGGTCCCGACGGTCGGCCAGGACGCCAGTCTTGGGGGCGTTGAAAACGTCCTCACCGGTTACCAGTGCGGCACCGTGTACAAGGCCATTTATCTCGAAGCCGGGGACGCGGTCGCCCTCGCGACCATCCTCCGCGCAGGCCTGACTCCTCCCGCCGCGCTCGTCAACAGCACCACATCGCCTCCGACGGGCACAGCGGGCAGCACGCAGCCCGCATCGCTTCTGGTTCCGCTGTGGGCCAACAAGGCGAACATGGGATCCACGGTCGTCAAGGACGGCTTCGTCGACAAGGCCGCGCTCTGCCAGGCGGTTACCGCCGCCGTGTGCGCCGCCAACGGCATCACCTAACAAGTAGGCAGTGATGGATGCCGCCGCTTCGCGCGGCGGCATCCCCTTTTACAGCGCACAATTAACCAAGTGGCGCATGTGACCGCAGACTCGCCTTCCGCGACCGAGCCCCTGCTCAAGGTGCGCGGGCTCGAGAAGCACTTCGGCCCCGTGCAGGCCCTTTACGCAGTCGACCTCGACCTGCCGGCCGGCCAGGTGACCGCACTCTGTGGAGACAACGGCGCCGGCAAGTCGGTGCTCACCAAATGCATCTCCGGCGTCTATCTGGCGGACCACGGTCAGATCTTCTGGGAGGGCCAGCCCGTCCACATCCGCAACACACGCGATGCGGCGCACCTCGGCGTCGAGACGGTGTACCAGGACCTGGCCCTCTGCGACAACCTCGACATCGTCCAGAACATGTTTCTCGGCCGCGAGCTGCTGCGCCGCCAATTGCTCGACGAAGACGAGATGGAACGCCAGGCAGCCAAGACGCTTGCCGGCCTCAGGGTGACGACCGTGCGGTCGATCCGCCAGCCGGTGGCTTCTCTCTCGGGCGGTCAGCGTCAGTCCGTTGCGGTCGCGAAGGCGGTGATGTGGAACTCCAAGCTCGTGATCATGGACGAGCCCACCGCCGCCCTCGGAGTGGTTCAGACCAGGCAGGTGCTGGACCTCATGAAGCGCCTTCGCGACCGCGGCCTGGCTGTGATGATGATCTCCCACAACTTGACCGATGTATTCGAGGTCGCGGATCGTATTGCCGTGCTGTATCTAGGCCGGATGGTGATCCAGGACAAGGCGTCCAACTTCGACCGCCAGAGCGTCGTCGAATACATGACCACCGGCGGCATGAGCCGCGGCGGCGGTCAGGCAGCGCACTGACATGGCAACAGCGCCCGAGCCGGGGCCCGACCTTACCGCAGCCACCGAGGCGGCACGGGCCGAAGTTCCGCCAGAGCTCGTCGCCCAGACCTTCGGTGAGTACGTCCGGGCATATGTAGCTCGCGTTCGGAATGGTCAGAGCGGCGTGCTGCCGGTCGTCATCGGCCTGGTCGCGGTCCTGGTGGTTTTCGAGGTGATCAGTCCCAACCACGTGTTCTTGTCGGCCGGCAACCTGGTCAACCTCTTCCAGCAAAGCGCCGTGTTCATCGTGCTGGCCATGGCTGAGACCTTCGCACTGGTGCTGGGCGAGATCGACCTTTCGATCGGCTATGTCGGCGCATGCGGCGCGGTTATCGCCGTCCAGCTGGTGCAGCCCGCGACGACCAACTGGCCCTGGTGGGCCGCGATCCTGGCCGCGCTGGCTTTCTGCGCCGCCGTCGGCGCCATCCAGGGCACGATCATCTCGCGCTTGGGCATACCTTCCTTCATCGTCACGCTCGCCGGCTTCCTCATCTTCAACGGCGTGATGCTGATCCTGCTCCTCCTGGGACCCTTCTCGGGCTATCCGCTCATCTCTGGCGGAAACAGTCCGAACCTGCAGGTGCTGTTCAACCTGATGTCGGGCACCATCGATCCGACGGTGAGCTGGATCGCCATGGCCGTGATCGTCTTCGGACTTGCGGCCATCCTTTGGTCTGGGGATCAGCGCCGCCGAAGGAGCGGGCTGGTGGCCCCGCCGCCGAGCCTCACCGTGCTGAAGATCGTGGTGATCGCAATCGCGGGGATCGTTGTCGTGGCCATCTCCGACATCAACCGCGCCAACTTCGGAGTCCTGGCCGGGGTGCCGTGGGTGATCCCGATCGTCCTCGGCGTCCTGGGCGCCTGGACCCTCCTGCTCGAGCGGACGAAGTTTGGACGCTCCATGTACGCGATCGGCGGCAACCCGGAAGCCGCACGCCGGGCCGGTATCAACCTGCCGGTGATTCGGACCATCGCCTTCGCGCTCTGCTCGGTGACGGCGGGCATCGGCCTCATCCTCTACGCCTCGTACATCGGAGGCATGTCCAACAACGTCCAGGGTGGCCAGTTCGTCCTGTTTGCCGTCGCCGCCGCGGTCATCGGCGGCACAAGCCTGTTCGGCGGCCGCGGCAAGGTCATCCACGGGGTCCTCGGCGGCCTGCTCATCGGCGCCATCGACAACGGCATGTACCTGCAGAACTACGACGTGCAGAGGATCGATATCGTCACCGGCCTGGTCCTGCTGGCGGCGGTGTCGATCGACGCCCTGTCGCGGCGCAGCGCCGCCTCCGGGACCGCCAACCGGGTCTAGCCTGGCGGCGGGGGCCAGATTCCCAGTGCGATTGGGAATGGGCCGGGGTGGGAAAAGTGTTCCTTAGCTATGAATCCATCGGACCCAGGAGACCCCAAGATGCCAACCAACGAACTGCTCCCCGTGATGCCCATGGACGACGTCGTCGTCCTCCCGCACATGACCGTGACCCTCGCCGTCGAGGGCGACACGGCCAAGGCCGCCATCGAAGCCGCCCGCCAGGGCAACCGGCTGATCCTGCTCGTCCCCAGAATCGAGGGGAAGTACGGCACGATCGGCACCGTCGCCCGCCTGGGAGACTCCGCCGAGCTGCCGACCGGCGCCGAAGCCTTCATGCTCCGCGGCGAGTACCGCGCGCGGCTGGGCAGCGGCCAGGCCGACATCGGCGGGGCGCTGTGGGTCAAGGCCGAGCCGCTCCCCGACCCGGACCCCGCCAGCCCCAAGGCGATCGAGCTCTCGCGCGAGTACCGCGCCATGCTCGAGAACCTCGTCGAGTCGCGCGGCGTCCCGCAGGTCGTTCAGTTCCTTCGCGCGGCCAAGACGCCCGGCCACCTGGCCGACCTGGCCGGCTACTCGCCCGACCTCACCACCGATCAGAAGCTCGAGGTGCTCGAAACGGTCGACCTGGAAGAGCGCCTGACCAAGCTGATCGGTTGGATGAAGCAGATCCTGGCCGACGCTTCGCTCAAGGAGAAGATCCGGAGCGACGTCGCCGAGGGCATGGAGAAGACTCAGCGCGAGTTCCTCCTGCGCCAGCAGATGGAAGCGATCAAGAAGCAGCTCAACGAGGGCGGCAGCGATGTCGTCACCACGTACCGCGAAAAGGTCGCGAAGGCCGGCATGCCGGAAGCAGTGCTGGTCGAGGTCGAGCGCGAGCTCGGCCGCCTGGAGCGCACCAGCGAGCAGAACCCGGAGTACGGATGGATCCGCACGTATCTCGACTGGATGCTGGACATCCCCTGGAACGTGCGCTCGGACGACAACTACGACCTCGGCGAAGCGCGGCGAATCCTCGACCAGGACCACACGGGCCTGGCTGACGTGAAGGAGCGGATCATCGAGTTCCTCGCGGTCCGCAAGCTGCGCAAGGAGCGGGGCCTCGAAGTCCTCGGCGGGCGCGGCTCGGGCGCGATCATCACCCTGGTCGGGCCTCCCGGCGTCGGCAAGACCTCGTTGGGCGAGTCGGTCGCGCGCGCCCTCGGTCGCAAGTTCACGCGTGTGTCGCTGGGCGGCATCCGCGATGAGGCGGACATCCGCGGCCACCGGCGCACGTACGTCGGAGCGCTCCCGGGTCGCATCGTCCGCGCCTTGAAAGAGGCAGGGACCAAGAACCCGGTGATCATGCTGGACGAGATCGACAAGGTCGGCAGCGATTGGAGGGGCGACCCTTCGGCGGCGCTGCTCGAGGTCCTCGATCCCGCGCAGAACAACACGTTCCGCGACCACTACCTGGAGGTCGACCTGGACCTCTCGGAGGTGCTGTTCATCCCGACCGCCAACGTGTCGGAGACCATCCCCGCGCCGCTGCTGGACCGCATGGAGCTGATCAGGCTCGACGGCTACACCGAGCAGGAGAAGATCGCGATTGCGAAGGACCACCTGCTGCCGCGGCAGGTTGAGCAGGCGGGACTGAAGCCAGAGGAGGTCACCGTGACCGACGAGGCAGTCATGAGCGTCATCACCGACCACACTCGTGAGGCCGGGGTTCGGAACCTCGAGCGCGAGCTCGGAAAGATCACGCGCAAGGTCGCAACCAAGGTCGCCACCGCGGCGCTCACGCCACCGGTGGAGATCACGCAGCAGCGCGTGCGCGAGTTCCTGGGCAAGCCCAAGTTCGACAATGAGGTCGCGGCTCGGACCTCGGTTCCAGGCGTGGCCACCGGCCTCGCTGTGACCGGTTCGGGCGGAGACGTGCTGTTCGTCGAAGCGACGGCCACCACGGCCTCGAAGGGCCAGGGCAGCCTGATCCTCACGGGCCAGCTCGGCGATGTCATGAAGGAGTCGGCGCAGATCGCGCTGTCGTACGTGCGGTCGCACGCGGCCGACCTGGGCATCGAGGGCGACTCGATCGAGAAGGCGTTCCACATCCACGTGCCCGCGGGCGCCGTGCCCAAGGACGGTCCGTCGGCCGGCGTGACGATGACGACCGCGATCGTGAGCCTGCTCACGGGTCGCGCTGTTCGGAGCACGGTCGGCATGACGGGCGAGGTCACGCTGCAGGGACTTGTCCTGCCCATCGGAGGCGTCAAGCAGAAGGTGCTGGCCGCTCACCGGATGGGGTTGAAGGAGGTCATCCTCCCCAAGCGCAACGAGAAGGACATCGATGACGTCCCCGAGAGCGTGCGCAACGAGATGACATTCCATCTCGCGAGCCGTGTCGAGGATGTGCTCAAGTTCGCGCTCGAAGCGAAAGACGCAGCCGCCGGCAGAGCTGCCGCCTAACCCGACCTAAGCACCTGGGCATACGTACGTCCCCACCCGGCGCGCTACGCGCGCCGACCTCCCCACGTGGTGGGGAGGTGAATCCTCTTTAGTGGGTTCCCAGGTCTACGACCACGGAACCGCTCGAGAAGATGTTGGCCGTGTAGTAGAGCTTGAAATGCTGGTTCTTGGGCACGTCGAAGACCAGGGTCCCGGCCAGCTTGTCGCCGGGAGCGACGGCTCCGTCAGGCGGGTTGGGGGCACCGACCACGAAGGCTTCGTCGTATGACTGGCCGCTGGCGTCTCGCAATGAGAAGCTGATGAGGCCGGAGATGCGGACCTCCTTGGCGCCGTTGTTCTGGAAAGTCACAGCGACCGCCAGGAACTGACCGTTCTTGGGGACGTCGAACTGGTTATTGCTGACGTACGGAGCAGTCACCGACGTCACGGTGTACAGGAGATTGTCCCCGACCTTGATTGTCTGCCCTACGGTGAAAACGCTCGTGGCCGCTGGGCTCGCCCCGGTCCCGGGAGTCACCACGGTCCCAGCGTTGGAGCCGCCACAAGCGATTAGCGCTGGAAACAACGCCAACCCAAGAGCCGCCCTGATGGTTCTCATGTGGCCATAAGCTAGCTCACGCGATGGGGTGGATGACCGGCTTATGAAGGTTCTCGTCCCCGAAGGGCCGATGCGGCAGGAATTGGGGCCAATGCCGGAGGGAGTCGAGCTAGTCTCCGAGCCGTCCTCGGACGTGGAGTTCGTTGTGCTGAGCTTCGAGATCGCCGACCGGCTGCCCGGCCTGTTCGACGAGCTGCCCGGACTGCGGGTCGCGCAGTCGCTGAGCGCGGGTGTCGATTGGCTGCTGCCCAAAGTCCCCCCGGGGATCATCGTCTGCAGAGCAGTCGGCGTCCACGACGGGCCCGTGTCGGAATGGGTGGTGGCGGCGATCCTGGCGATGCAGCGGCGCCTGCCTGCCTTCATCGAGTTCCAGCAGCGCGCGGAATGGAATCGAAAAGGCGCCGAGCCGGCGACGATCGACGACCTCGAGGGCCACACGGTGCTCGTCGTCGGCCACGGTTCGATCGGTCGGGCGCTCGGCGCCCGGCTGGCTCCCTTTGGAGCCCAGGTGATTGGCGTCGCCCGGCACGCGCGCGACGATGCTCAACCCGTTTCAGCGCTGCCGGACCTGCTGCCCCAGGCCGACGAGGTGGTCGACCTTCTGCCGCTCACGCCCGAGACCGAGAAGTTCGTCGACGCCGCGTTTCTCGCCCGGATGAAGCCCGGCGCGCTGTTCGTCAATGCCGGCCGCGGTAAGACGGTCGACACCGAGGCGCTGCTGGAAGCCTTGCGCTCCGGGCGCATTCGCGCCGCGCTCGACGTGACCGACCCCGAGCCGCTTCCTTCCGATCATCCTCTGTGGCGCGCGCCGAATATCCTCATCACGCCGCACGTCGCTGGTTCGGTGGCGCGCTGGGAACCGCGTGGCTATTGGTTTGCGGGCGACCAGGTCCGCCGTTACGCCGCGGGGCAACCGCTGCTGGGAGTCGAGACAGGGAATACACACGCCGGCCGCAGGGCTTGAGGGTGTTGTGAGCAAGTCCGGACGCGAGATCCTCGAGGCGGCCAGGGTGATCGCCGTGGTGGGCGCGTCCCGCGACCCCAGCAAGGCCGGCGGTTCGGTGCCGGCGGGCCTCCAGAAGCGCGGCTTTCGCATCATCCCCATCAACCCGTACGCCGACACCCTGTTCGGCGAGCGTGTATACCGCTCGCTGGCCGAGGTGCCGGAGAAGATCGACCTGGTCGACGTGTTCAGACCTGCGGCCGACGCGCCCGAGATCGCGAGGCAGGCGGTCGCGGTTGGGGCGAAGGCGTTGTGGCTGCAGCTCGACATCCGTTCGGACGAAGCGCGCCGGATCGCGGAGTCGGCGGGGCTGGACTACGTCGAGGACGAATGCACCGCCGTGACCAGCTCGCTGTACCGGATCAAGAAAGAGGCGGCGGCGTAGTCGGCACGTCTCAGGTAACGTCGTCGGCGCGTGCCGTACTTTCCCGACCGCATTGCCGAGGTGCCCGGCCTAGCGGGTCGAGTCGAGACCCTCGAAGAATGGGGGGCCCGCAAGGTTCACGCCGAAGTATGGCGACGTGATCTCGCCGAGCGACCAGAGTTCGTAGATATTTCTGAGGCTACCTCCGAACAAGGCAGCCTTCGGCTAGCGTCAATCGGCGTACCTCGCGGGTCGCGGGTGTGGCTGAGTTATGCCGACGAGCCCAAGACCGTGCTGGCGATGGACTGGGCCACGTTCATTGACCACTGGGACGACTTCTGGTACCCGAGCAGCGACGACGTTCGAGTTGCGACCACCGATGAGCAGGGGTGGATTGTGGAGATCAGTCATGAAGAAGAGCTGAGGGTGATTCGCCGGCCAGCCTGAGGAAGTTTCTTCTCGCCGAATTGGGCGACTCAATGCTCCCCACCCGGCCGGCTCGCTTCGCGAGCGGGCCGACCTCCCCGCGTGGCGGGGAGGCAAACCTAGTCAGGCCCTCAGTTCATACCTTTCCGCAGGGAAGGTGCCCAGCCCGCCATCGGGCTGCCAATCCAACGGACCGAGGTGAACAAAACCCAACTTCTCAGCCACGCGCCGGCTGGCGTGATTCCCCCGTCCGGCCCACAAGGTGAAGCGCGAAATCCTCAGGACCCGCACCCCCCAGTCGATCAGCTCTCTGGAGGCTTCGGTGGTCAGGCCGCGGCCTGCATGATCGGAGCGGATCCAGTAGCTGAGCTCGGCCGAGCCGTCCGCGAGGTCGAGGCCGATCACGCCGAGGACCAGCTCTGAATCTCGTTCGATGACTGCAAAGCGAAAGTGGCCCGCGAGCCACTCGCTCGAGGCTTTGGCGGCCAAGGTCTTCGATCCATCCAGCGTCGGCTCCTTGGCCCACGGCATCCATGGCAGGAGCTCGGGGCGTGACGCCACGGTGGCTTCGAACAATCCCTCCGCGTGAGCCGGCGCGATCGGCTCCAGCAGCAATCTCTCCGTTTCGAGCGGTGCACGATCAATTGACACGAGCGCAGTTTGGGCCATCACCGCTACTCTCCACCCGTGGCTCGAAGACGCCCCCACCATCGCCCACGCGACCGCAGCGTCGAATGCGAGCTTAAGTTTCGCGTCGAGGGCCCTCGTGACCATGCGCGGCTGCGCGCTCTGCTGCGCAAGAGGGGGGCCAAGCTCGAAGGCAAGTACGACGAAGAGAACTACCGCTTCCACGGGCCCGGCAAGTCGACGCGCCGCACCACGCTCAGGCTTCGCGTGCTCGATGGAGGTCCGCGTGGCGTGCTCACCGCCAAGGGGCCGGCCAGGTTCGTGGGCGGTGTCAAGATTCGAGAGGAGACCGAGGTTGACGTCAAGGACGTGCATGCGACGCTCGACCTCCTCTCGCAGCTCGGGTTTCAGGTTGAGTTCACCTACAAGAAGAAGCGCGACATGTGGACGTTGGACGGCGTCGTTTCGGTCACGCTGGACACGCTTGAGTTCGGCTGGTTCGTCGAGCTCGAAGGGCCGCTGGAGGTGCTCCCCGAAAAGGCGCGGAGCCTCGACTTCGATCCCAAGACAGCGTTGAAGGACAGCTACTCAGTGCTGGCGCGAAATTACATTCAGGCGGCGAAGAGACCCACCGCCAAGACCGCCTAGCGCCCCGCGTACCTGGGCCTCGACAACCTCGGGGCGTCTGTGGATGTCCGCTGCTGTAAAGCGCAGGACCCGAAACCCGGCGTTGATAAGCAGATTCTGGCGGCGATCATCCTCGACCAGTCGCTCCCGATGATTGCCGCCGTCGTACTCGAGAACGACCTTCGCCGCTGGATAGAAGAGGTCCGCCCTGCCGATGAACCGCGCCCTGCTGTCGCGTAGATTTGTCTGGACCTCCGGTCGTGGCAGGCCGGCCTGGATCAGAAGCCAGCGAAGCCGGGTTTCCATCGGCGATTCCGCAGGAGCCGCAAGTGCGGCCAGCGAGCGCAGTCTGCCGGCACCATCGCGGCCCTTCGCCGCTTCGGCGTAGCGACCGAGAGCGGCCGCATCTGTGAGCCCGGCGTTTACCGCCATGTCAATGGCGACAAGGAATTCGACAGCGGGGAGCTGCAGGCAGAGGCTGGCGAGGGTGAGAGGCAGCGCCGTTGCACGGAGCCCGCGGATTGGGACAACTTCAGCGTGCAGAAGTTCGCAGCGACGAACTCTGAGCCCGACGCGGGTTCGGATTCCAGAGTCCGGTGGCACCACGATCTCGACTGGATCGGTGGGTTCGAGATCAAGACCGTGGAGCCAGGCTGCGGTTGGGCCCGCGAAGACAGCATTCGCCGGGAGCAAACGCTGCCAGGCCGAAAGCAGCAACCATGGATCCTGTCTCAGCTCGGCCAAGCAATAGAGCTCGGCATTGAGCCGTCGCCAGGCCTTGCCCTTCAAGGCGCTCTTTGTGAGCCCAGCCGCGCCCGCCTCCTCCAAAGTGAAGGGGCTGCGGGTCAGCTCGGGAGGAGTGAAGGGTGTTCGCGCCACCTTCGGAGCATGTACGGCCACCAGGATTTCGCCAACCCAGCCCGTAAAGATTTCGATTCCGGCCCTTTGGCGCCAAAGAGGCGCTTGGGGTGCGCAGGATGCGCCCCGTTGGCGTCAGAGATGCGGAATTCGGTTTAGGGGGCTGCTAGTTTTTCGCGGGGCCGACCCAGATCGTCTGGATGTTGGTGAACTCTTTCATCCCATAGCTCGACAGCTCGCGCCCGTAGCCCGATTTCTTCACCCCGCCGAAAGGCAGGCGAGCATCGGAGGCGACCATCCCATTGATGAACACCAGGCCGGCCTCCACACGCTCGGCCAGGCGCCGAGCGCGGTCCACGTCCGCGGTCCAGATGCTCGAACCGAGACCGAAGTCGGAGTCGTTGGCGACCCGCAGGGCCTCTTCGTCGTCGCTCACGCGGATCACCGCCGCCACGGGGCCGAACGTCTCCTCCCGATACACCGGCATGCCGGGCTGGACGCCGGTGAGGACCGTCGGCTCGAAGAAGTAACCCGACCCGTCCCGGCGCTTGCCTCCGGTCAGCGTCCGCGCGCCCAGCTGCACTGACGCCCTGACCTGACGCTCGAGGTCGTCGACCAGGTCCGCGCGCGCCAGGGGGCCGACCTGGACCCCGCGGTCCTTGGGATCCCCCACCTTGAGCGCACCGACTGCCTGCGCAAACAACGATTCGAACTCGTCCGCGACCGACTCCACCACGATGAAACGTTTCGCCGCGATGCAACTCTGGCCGTTGTTCTGGTTGCGGGCGCGAACGGCAACCGCGGCGGCGGCCTTCAGGTCCGCGTCCGCGAGGACGATGAACGGATCCGAGCCGCCCAGCTCGAGCACCGACTTCTTGATCGTCTTGCCGGCGGTCGCGGCGACGCGCGCGCCCGCGGCCTCGGACCCGGTGAGGGTTACGCCGGCGACCCGGTGGTCAGCGATGATCCCGTCCACGGCGGCCGGGCCGACGAGCAGCGTCTGGAACACGCCCTGCGGTACGCCGGCCTCACGGAAAACCTCTTCGATGGCGACCGCGCACTGGGGCACGTTGGACGAGTGCTTGAGGAGCATCACGTTCCCGGCCGCGAGCGCAGGCAGCCCGGCTCGGAACGCCTGCCAGAAGGGGAAGTTCCAGGGCATGACCGCCAGGATCACCCCCAGCGGCTGGAACCTGACGTAGCTCAGAGACGCCGTGCTCTCCACCGGCTCGTCGGCCAGGAGGCGCGCGGCGTTGTCGGCTATCCAACCCGCCGTCCACGCGCACTTCTCGACCTCGCCCTCCGCTTCGACGATCGGCTTGCCCATCTCGGCGGTGGCCATCGCGGCGTAGCGGGCCTTGTCGGCCCTGAGGACTCCCGCCACCGAGCGCAGCAGGGCCGCCCGCATGTCCACCCCGACGTCGCGCCAGGCGTGCCGCGACCCCCAGGCTCGGGCGACGGCAGCCTCGATGCCGGCGGCGTCGAGCTCCGGGAAGTTGGCGAGCTCCTCGCCGGTGGCGGGATCGATCGAGCGCAGCATGCCCACGGTGGGGACAAGATTACGTGCTTCACGCCCCTCTCCCTATCCCTCTCCCCTTGCGGGGAGAGGGGATCTACGTGCTTCACGCCCCTCTCCCTATCCCTCTCCCCTTGCGGGGAGAGGGGATCTACGTGCTTCACGCCCCTCTCCCCCGAAGGGGGAGGGCGCCAGTACGATTTACCCCGTGGCTCGCGCACCGGTGAAGCGGACGCCCACGACCCCAAGCGTCCCCGCAGAGTCGCTCGTCCCCTCACCCCCGCTTCGCGGGGGAGCTCCCCACGAGGTGGGGAGCCTAGGGCGGGTCGCCATCGAGGCGGTCTCGCCCGAGATCGACGCCGGGCGGTTCCCGGCCACGCGCTCGGTCGGCGAAACAGTGGCCGTCGAGGCCGACATCTTCGCCGACGGCCACGACGCGCTTGCGAGCGTCATCCGGTACCGCCACGAGGCCGAATCAGACTGGACCGAGGTGCCGATGGTCCCGCGGGTCAACGACCGCTGGCGGGCCAAGTTCGTGGTCACCGAGCTCGGGCGCTACCGGTTCACGATCGAGGCCTGGGTCGACCGGTTTGGGACCTGGAGCCGCCAGTTCGCCAAACGCGTGGAGGCCGGACAGGACGTCACCCAGGAGCTGGAGGTGGCGGCACTCCTGGTCGAGACCGCGGCCGCACGGGCGGCAGGACCTGACTCCGAGAAGCTCATGGCTTACACGGCGCAGCTCCGCAAAGGCAAGGCCGCCGCGACGGCTGCCCTGGGTTCGGACCTGGCCCAGCTCATGGACCGGCACGCCGACCGCAGCCTGTCGACCACGTACGGACGCCAGGTCGAGGTGCTGGTCGAACCGCAGCGGGCTCGATACGGCGCCTGGTACGAGATGTTCCCGAGGTCGGCCGGCAAGCAGGGCAAGCACGGCACGTTCCGCGACGTCGAGGAATGGCTGCCGTACATCTCCGGGATGGGCTTCGACGTCCTCTACTTCCCCCCCATCCACCCCATCGGCCGCACGAACCGCAAAGGCGCCAACAACAGCGAGCGCAATCAGCCCGACGAGCCCGGGAGCCCGTGGGCGATCGGGTCGGAGGAGGGCGGGCACAAAGCCATCCACCCGCAGCTCGGCACGATGGACGATTTCAAGCACCTACTCCACGCGGCCGGCACCGCCGGCCTCACGATCGCGCTGGACCTCGCCTTCCAATGCTCGCCCGACCACCCTTACACGCGCGAGCACCCGGAGTGGTTTCGCCACCGCCCCGACGGCTCCATCCAGTACGCCGAGAACCCGCCCAAGAAATACGAGGACATCTATCCGTTCGACTTCGAATGCGAGGCCTGGCCCGAGTTGTGGGCCGAGCTGCTGTCGATCGTGGTCTTCTGGATCGACCAGGGCGTGCGGATCTTCCGCGTCGACAACCCCCACACCAAGCCGTTCCCGTTCTGGGAGTGGCTGATCGCCGAGGTCAAGCGCGAACACGCGGACGTGATCTTTCTGTCCGAAGCCTTCACGCGCCCCAAATTGATGTATCGCCTCGCGAAGGTCGGCTTCAGCCAGTCGTACACGTACTTCGCGTGGCGCAACACGCGATCGGAGCTGAGCCAGTACTTCACCGAGCTGCGCTCGGCACCTATCCGGGAGTTCCTGCGGCCGAACCTTTGGCCGAACACCCCCGACATCCTCACCGAGTACCTGCAGACCGGCGGGCGCCCCGCCTTCGCGGCCCGCTTCGTCCTGGCCTCGACGCTGGGCGCGAGCTACGGCATCTACGGGCCTGCGTTCGAGCTATGCGAGAACCGCGCCAAAGAGCCTGGTTCAGAGGAGTACCTCGACTCGGAGAAGTACCAGCTTCGCAGCTGGCAGCGCGACCGCCCGGATAGCCTCCGGGAGCTCATCACTTTGGTCAACGCGGTGCGCCGCCAGAACCCCGCGCTGCAAAGCGACGACGGCTTGATGTTCCACCCCACCGAGAACGACCAGATCATCGCGTACACGAAGAGCACCGACGACCTGGCCGATGTCGTACTCACCGTGGTCAATGTCGATCCTCATCACACGCAAACTGGCATGGTGACGCTCCCGCTCGAGGCCCTCGGCATCGACCGCGACCGCAGCTACCAGGCGCATGAGCTGCTGAGCGGAGCGCGCTACATCTGGAATGGTCCGCGCAACTACATAGAGCTGAATCCGCAGTCGGCGCCGGCGCAGATCTTCCGTTTTCGACGGCGCATCCGCAGCGAACGCGACTTCGAGTATTTCCTGTGATCGCCGGGCGCGCGCAGGGCGCACTTCCAGCGCAGACGTCGGCCCGCCGCCGAAAGCAGGAGACCTTTAGTCTCGACGACGACCCGCTCTGGTACAAGGACGCGCTCATCTACGAGCTCCATGTGCGTGCGTTCATGGACAGCGACGGCGACGGCAGCGGCGACTTCCGAGGCCTGCTCGAGAAGCTGCCCTACCTGCAGGACCTCGGCGTGAGCGCGATCTGGCTGCTGCCGTTCTACCCGTCCCCCATGCGTGACGACGGCTACGACATCGCCGACTACACGGACGTCAACCCGATGTACGGCAACGTTACCGACCTCAATCAGTTCATCAAGGACGCCCATCGGCGAGGCATCCGCGTCATCAACGAGCTCGTCTGCAACCACACGTCGGACCAGCATCCGTGGTTTCAGCGGGCGCGGAGGGCGCGGCCTGGAACCGCCGCACGCGAGTTCTACGTGTGGAGCGACACCAATCAGCGCTACCAGGACGCGCGCATCATCTTCAAAGACTTCGAGGTCTCCAACTGGACGTGGGACCACGTCGCGGGCGCGTATTACTGGCACCGTTTCTACTCACACCAGCCGGACCTGAACTTCGACAACCCCAAGGTCAAGGAGTCGCTGCTGAAGGCGCTGGACTTCTGGCTCGACGCCGGCGTCGACGGCGTGCGGCTCGACGCCGTCCCATACCTCTACGAGCGCGAAGGCACCAACGGCGAGAACCTGCCGGAGACGCATCAGTTCCTCAAGGAGATGCGCCGGCATGTAGACGGCAACTACTCCAACCGCATGCTGCTCGCCGAGGCCAACCAATGGCCCGAGGACGCAGTCACCTACTTCGGCGAAGGCGACGAATGCCACATGGCCTTCCACTTCCCGCTCATGCCCCGGCTGTTCATGTCGATCCGGATGGAGGACCGCTTTCCGATCGTCGACATCCTGGCCCAGACGCCGTCGATCCCGGACAACTCCCAGTGGGCGCTGTTCCTCCGCAACCACGACGAGCTGACGCTCGAGATGGTCACCGACGAGGAGCGCGACTACATGTATCGCGCGTACACACAGGACCGCCTGGCGCGGATCAACCTCGGTATCCGCCGGCGCCTCGCCCCGCTGCTCGGCAACGACCGCCGTCGCATCGAGCTCATGAATGGGTTGCTGTTCTCGCTCCCCGGGACGCCCGTCCTCTACTACGGCGACGAGATCGGGATGGGCGACAACATCTTCCTGGGCGATCGCAACGGCGTGCGCACGCCGATGCAGTGGAGCGCCGACCGCAACGCCGGCTTCTCTCGCGCCAACCGTCAGCGCCTCTACCTGCCGGTCGTGACCGACCCCGAGTACCACTACGAGAGCGTCAACGTAGAAGCCCAGGCTCAGAACCCGCACTCGCTGCTGTCGTGGATGAAGCGATTGATCGCGCTTCGCAAACGCCATCGTGCTTTCGGCCGCGGCACGCTCGAGCTGCTCCGGCCCGAGAACCGCAAAGTGTTGGCTTTCGTCCGCCGCTACGAATCGGAGCAGATTCTGTGCGTCGCCAACCTGTCAAGGTTCCTGCAGGTGGTGGAGCTCGACCTCAGCAAGTGGAAGGGCATGGTGCCGGTCGAGCTGTTCGGCGCCACGGACCTGCCTGTGATCGGCGAGGCGCCGTACTTCCTCACCCTCGGACCTCATTCGTTCTTCTGGTTCTCGCTTCAGCCGCGGCAGGCAGCCACGATTTCAGGCGACGGGACGATGGCGGCCGCGGTCCTGCCTGAGATCAAGGTGACGGGCAGCTGGGACGGAGTCCTCGCCGGTGTGGCCAAGGATCGTCTGGACGCGGTCCTGCTCCCGTACATCAAGCAGCGGCGCTGGTTTGCGGGCAAGGCCCGCCGCCTGAAGTCGATGTCGATCGCGGATTCGATCGAGGTGCCCGGCGTCGACCGGAGCGCCTACCTGTTGACGGTTCTCGTCACATACGCGGATGGCGACCCGGAGACGTACCTGCTGCCGGTTGCCTACGCCAGCGCAGCCGAGGCCTCACAGATCATCGAACGCTGGCCCCATGCAGCCGTGGCCTGGCTGCGCACGACAGTCGAAGAACAGCGCGGCCTGCTGTACGACGCGCTCGGGCCGCCAGGCTTCGCCGAAGGCCTGCTGAACATCATCGCCAAGCGCCGTCGCGCAGCGAGCGCGACCGGGACTCTGGTCGGGTCGACCACTCGCGCATTCGCGCGACTGCGCGGCCCGGAGACGATCAGGCTCGAGGCGGCGCTTTCGGTGGCGGAGCAGAGCAACAACTCGGTGGTGTTCGGCGAGCGGCTGATCCTCAAGGTGTTCCGCCGCCTCGAAGATGGGGTCAACCCGGAGCTCGAGGTCGGCCGGTTCCTCACCGAGAAGACCAACTTCTCCCAGATCGCGCCCCTGGCGGGGAGTCTGGAGTACCGGCGCGACCATGGCGAGCCGGTGGCGCTGGCGGTCGTGCAGGGTTACGTGCCCAACCAGGGCGACGCATGGCAGTACACGCTGACCACCCTCGACCACTTCCTCAAGGCGATGGAGCAGCCGGCGAGTGGAGAGGCTCCCGCGCGGGCGCCGCAGAGCCTCCTGCAAGCGAGCGCGTTGGAGATGCCCGAGGTCGCGACCAGGACGATCGGCGCCTACCTGGAATCCGCGCGGCTGCTCGGCCGGCGCACCGCCGAGCTGCACACGGCGCTGGCCTCCGACCCAGACGACGCCGCGTTTGCGCCCGAGCGAATCTCGCCCCAGGACCAGCGCTCGATCTATCAATCCCTCAACGGCGTGGCGCTGCGCTCCCTAGAGCTCCTGCGCAGCCAGCTCAACCGATTGCCCGAGGACGCCAAGGACGAAGCCAGGCGGGTGCTCGAGCTGGAGCCGCGCATCGCCCAGGCTCTGCGGGCTTTCCTCGCCCGGCGGCTGACGACGACCAGGATCCGCGTGCACGGTGACTACCACCTGGGCCAGGTGCTCTATACCGGGCACGATTTCGTGATCATCGACTTCGAGGGCGAGCCGACACGAAGCCTCTATGAGCGCCGGCTGAAGCGGCTGGCGCTTCGCGACGTGGCCGGCATGCTGCGCTCGTTCGACTACGCAAGCCAGGCCGCCTTGCGCTCCGGGCACTTCGAGCCCGCGTCCGCCCCGCGACTGGAGGCATGGGCGCACTACTGGGTCGACTCGGTCTCGGCCGCGTTTCTGCACAGTTACCTGACCACCGCCGGCTCCGCCTCGTTCGTGCCGCAGAATGCGGAGGACCTTGACCTTCAGCTGTCGACGATGCTGCTGGAGAAGGCTCTGTACGAGCTGCGTTACGAGCTCAACAGCCGGCCTGACTGGGTGAGGATCCCGCTGCGTGGAATCCTGGAGGTGGTGCATCCCGCATGATCGCGCCTTCGCTGCTCACGGCGTTCGACCTCCACCTCTTCAACGAGGGCACGCACAGCCACCTGTACGAGAAGCTGGGCGCGCACCTTTCCGAGGATCCCAAAGGCGCGTCGTTCGCGGTCTGGGCGCCCAACGCCGACTGGGTGAGCGTCATCGGCGATTTCAACGGCTGGAACCGGGACGAGAACAAGCTCGTGCCGCGCGAGCAGTCGGGGATCTGGGAGGGCTTCATCTCCGGCGTCGAGCACGGGGCGCTCTACAAGTACCACGTCCACTCTCGTGTCACCCGCACCGGCGCCGACAAGGCCGACCCGTTCGCGGTCTATGCCGAGCAGCCGCCGCGGCAGGCCTCGATCGTCTGGGACCTGAGCTACGACTGGGGCGATGCGGACTGGATGTCGAGTCGCTCACGCGCCAACGGCCGGTCGGCGCCCTGGTCGGTTTACGAGGTTCACCTCGGCTCGTGGATGCGCGTGCCCGAGGAGGGCAACCGGTGGCTCACGTATCGCGAGCTCGCCCCGCGCCTGGCCGACTATGCGCACCGATTGGGCTTCACGCATGTCGAGTTCATGCCCGTGATGGAGCACCCTTTCTATGGGTCGTGGGGCTACCAGAGCACCGGCTATTTCGCGCCCACGAGCCGCTTTGGCTCGCCGCAGGATTTCATGTTCCTCGTCGATCACCTCCACCAGCACGGCATCGGCGTGATCCTCGACTGGGTGCCGTCGCACTTCCCGTCCGACGAGTTTGGCCTGCAGCTGTTCGACGGCACGCACCTCTACGAGCACGCCGACCCGCGGCTGGGCGTGCACCCGGATTGGGGCAGCTCGATCTTCAACTACGGCCGCAACGAGGTGCGCGGATTCCTGCTGAGCAGCGCGCTGTACTGGCTCAACCGCTACCACGCCGACGGGCTGCGTGTCGATGCCGTCGCGTCGATGCTCTACCTCGACTACTCGCGCAAGGCCGGGCAATGGCTTCCGAACAAGTTCGGCGGCCGGGAGAACCTCGAAGCGGTGGACTTTCTCCGCCGTTTCAACATCGAGGTCTACAAAGAGCACCCGGACGTGCAGACGATCGCGGAGGAGTCGACGGCCTGGCCCCTGGTGTCACGTCCTACATACCTGGGCGGGCTTGGCTTCGGCATGAAGTGGGACATGGGCTGGATGCACGACACGCTGGCGTACATCTCCAAGGATCCGGTCCACCGGCGTTTCGACCATAACCAGCTCACGTTCCGCATGCTCTACGCCTTCACGGAGAACTACATGCTCCCGCTGTCGCACGACGAGGTCGTGCACGGGAAGGGCTCGCTGCTGTCGAAGATGCCCGGCGACGACTGGCAGAAGTTCGCCAACATGCGGCTGCTGCTCGCCTACATGTACGCACTGCCGGGCAAGAAGCTCCTTTTCATGGGCATCGAGTTCGGGCAGTGGAGCGAGTGGAACCACGAAGCGAGCCTCGACTGGCACCTGGTCGACGAGCCGATGCACGACGGCATGAGCCGGTGGACCGGCGACCTGAACCGCGTCCTCCGCGAGGAACGGCCTATGCACGAGCTCGATTTCGACCCGGCGGGTTTCGCGTGGATCGACGCCAGCGACTCCGAGCAGAGCGTGATCAGCTTCCTGCGGCGGAGCACCCAGGACGAGACTCTGATCGCGGTGTTCAACTTCACGCCCGTGCCGCGGTACAACTACCAGATCGGGGTCCCTCTGCCCGGCCGGTGGCTGGAGATACTGAACAGCGACGCGCCGCTCTACGGCGGGAGCGGGCAGGGCAACCTGGGGGCGGTCGAGGCGGCGCCGGTGGGGCGCCACGGGCACCTGCACAGCCTGACGCTGACTCTGCCCCCTCTCGGCGCGGTGTTCCTGAAACCGGATCCCGACCGGGTCGTTTGAGTGGTCTTTAGCGCACCGCTGGCGCCAAACGTGCGGAATCCACGCCGCGCAAGGGCTCCGTTGGCGCCAAACGTGCGGAATTCGGGGCGTTTGAACATCGCTTAATGAAGACGCTAGCGCTGCTCGGCTGGGCGCTCGTGATCGGAGCCCTCGCGGGCATCCTTCTCGATGTCGCGACCTTCCTTGTGGCGCGTTACGGTCCCGAGGCCGACAGCTGGTCGTTTCGAGGCAACGGCGCCCTGGCGGTGCCGTTCGGGGTGGGCCCGGCGATCCTTGCCGGCGGCTGGACCGCACTCGCCTTCCGTAATCGAGGGTTCGCACGCTGGCTGCTCTTCGGTTTTGCCGCCGGCCTGGTGGGGGTCGGGTTCGTGCTCCTAGGCGTCCTGGTGCTCGTTCTCTTCGGGTCCGACACAGGTGCGGCGGCGTCCAACGCCCTCACGCTACTGACCCTCGGCTGGATGGTGGTCGCACCGTGGCTGGCGCGTTTCGTGCGCGCACCGGCCGAGCAGGTTCGGCGGGGGCAGCTCGGAGGCCACGTCATCGCCGGGGCCGTGTTTGCGATCAGCCTGGGCGTGGTTTTCTCTGTTTCGGAACTAGTCCTGGCGCCCGGTTCCTAAGCCGAACGAAGAAATGACCTGGGACAAAGTCTTGACTGTCTTTGTCATGGTGATCCTGCTCGTTGGAGTCATCGCTGGAGGAACCGCGTGGCAAATCTGGATAACAGGAAAGGTGGCCCGAAAGTTTCTCAGTGGCCCACGGCTGGAGGCAATGAGTAGTGTTCAGCGTCAGCGGGTCAGGACTCTTGCGCGCATATCAATCCGATTTCTGAATGTCACCGGATTCCATCGCTTGGCGCGACAGCTAGAAAGCTCGGCTAGGTCAAACGAAAAGGAGGCCTGATAGATGAGCGCGGCGCATGAACTGGGCCCTGGGGTGTCGCAAGTCGCCGAATGGTTAAACCGGCGACTCTTGTGGCTATTCCTAGCGTGGCTATTCACAGTGGCGATCCAGGTGTACGCCGTACTTCATCCAGAAACCGGCAACATGCTTGGGCTAGCGCGCATATCTTCGGCACTTTTCCTGAGCCTGATGTTTGTTGTACGAGCGATCGCAGTCGATCGAGCGTGGCTAGGTAGCCTGGGCGCTGCGGCCTCCACTATTTATGCGCTGCTGGTCGCCTTTGATTTAGGCGGAAAGGAGATGATCACGCAAGTTGCCTTTTATGCCTCCTTAGTTACTTCCCTCCCGGTCGCATGGTTGCTCCTTTTCACTGACCGGGTTGGACCACCACGAGGCCATTCCCACACGGTGACGCCAGCCGAAGGCGACGGCGAAGTCGGCGGGTAGCTGGCTTCAGTCGTAACCGAGTTCGGGTCTCCCCACCCAAGTGCCTCCCGCGCCTGCGGCGGGGGGCCCCAAAGAACAGCCGACCTCCCCGCGTGGCGGGAGGCGAGTTTCAGTCCTGGACTGTCAGCGGGCCCTCGAACCGGTTGGTCAGGCCGCTCTCGGCGCGGATCACGTGCATCACCGCGTTGATCAAGGCCAGGTGTGAGAACGCCTGCGGGAAGTTGCCCAGGTGGCGGCCGCTGCGCGGGTCGATCTCCTCGGCGTAGAGCTGCAGCGGGCTCGCGTACGAGAGCAGCTTCTCGCAGAGCTCGCGTGCGCGGGTGATCTCTCCGATCTCGCACAGCGCCGACACCATCCAGAACGAGCAGATGGTGAAAGTGCCCTCCTCCCCGGAGAGGCCGTCGTCCGTCTCCTCGGTCCGATAGCGCAGGACCATACCGTCCTCCGTCAGCTCCTCGGCGATGGCGAGCACCGTCGCCCTCACGCGTGGGTCGTCCGGCGGCAGGAAGCGCACCAGGGGGATCAGCAGCACCGACGCGTCCAGCCCCTTCCCGCCGTAGTGCTGCACGAACACGCCGCGCGAGTCGACGCCGTTGGTGCAGATGTCGGTCTTGATCTCGTCCGCGACCGCCTGCCAGCGCTTGGCCAGGTCGAGGTCGCCATGCAGCTCGGCCAGCCGGGCGCCGCGGTCGCATGCCACCCAGCACATCAGCTTCGATGACGTGAAGTGCTGCGGCTCGCCGCGCACCTCCCAGATACCGCGGTCTGGCTTCTTCCAGTTCTCGATGGCCGCTTCGACGCAGCGCTTGAGGATCGGCCACACGACCTCAGGGAGATAGTCCCTCGACTTCGTGTGCAGGTAGACGGAGTCAAGCACCGCGCCCCACACGTCGTGCTGCTTTTGCGAGTAGGCCGCGTTGCCGACGCGCACCGGCCGCGAGCTGTCATAGCCGCTGAGGTGATCGAGCGTGCGCTCGGGCAGCTCGCGCTCGCCGCCGACGCCGTACATGATCTGCAGGTCCTGCTGGCCGGCCGCCACGTCGGCGATGAAATAGAAGAAGTCGTTCGCCTCGCGCGCGAAACCAAGCGTGTATAGGCCCCACAGCATGAAGGTGCCGTCGCGGATCCAGGTGTACCGGTAGTCCCAGTTGCGCTCGCCGCCGATCGTCTCGGGCAGCGATGTGGTCGGGGCCGCGAGCAGGGCGCCCGTCGGGCCATAGGTCAGGCCCTTGAGCGTCAGCGCGCTGCGCTGCAGGAAGCTCTGCCAGGGATGCTCCGGAAACTCGCCGCGGTTGATCCACTCGCGCCAGAAGTCGGCCGTGCGCTCGGTGCGCGCAAAGGCTTCGTCCGCGTCGGCCGGAGGCGGATGCTCGGCCCAGAACTCGCTGGTCGTCGAGTACTGGGACCGCGGCCACGCGAGCGCAACATAGGCCTTCTCTCCCTGGCGAAGGGTCTGGGTGGCGTGCGCGCCAGGCCCTTCGAAGCCCATCCGCAGGTCGGTGACCAGGCGCAGCGGGACGTCGCCGTCGCCGCCCTTGGCCACGGCCTCCCCATAGCCGGTCCCGGCGTACTCCCAGTGCGCGGCCGTCTGTCCGTAGTCGAAAACAGGATGGCAGTCCAGACTCAGCTCCACGCTCCCGACCACGCACTTCGCCGTGCGGAGGAGGATGTGCTCAGCCTCGTAGTCGGTGGGTGGGCGGCGGTGCGTCCCCGAGCGGCGCTGGCTGTGGTACCAGGGCCCGATGCACAACGCGTCGCGGACGATCAGCCAGCCGGTGCGAGTGCGCCAGGTGGTCTCGAGGACGAGCGTGCCGGGCAGGTAGCGGCGGCCTGCCGGCACCATCACCCCGCTCGGGGCGAACCGGAAGGCGCCCGCGGCGCGGTCGAGGATGGCCGCGAACACGCTCGGGCTGTCGGGACGAGGAATACACATCCACTCCACGCGCCCGCTGGGCGCGATGAGCGCGTTGACCTCGCAGTCCGACAGGAAGGCGTACTCGGCGATGGGCGGAAACGAACTGGCGATATGGGCCATGGCGGGGGCGGGAGCACCTTCCGGCGCCGGGTGGCCGTCGCCGTTGGCCGTCGGCTTGAACGCCTCTCCGAGGTCGGCTTTTGTTGCCATTTTCTTACTGCGTCTTCTGCGGGCTCACGCCCCTCTCCCTAGCCCTCTCCCCCCAGGGGGAGAGGGGAATCATATGCCTCGTGCACGGGGCTTGGACGCCGCGAGCTTTTTGATGGCCTGGCGGACCCGGTCGAACACCGCATCCACGTCGCCGACGCCGTCGACGTCCAGCACCGGCACCCCCTGCTCGCGGTAGTGGTCGAGGACCGACGCCGTGCGGTGGTGGTACTCACGCATGCGCTCCATGATCGCGTCGCGCGTGTCGTCGGCGCGGCCCTCGACCGCGGCCCGATGCAGCAGCCGGTCGATGAGCGCAGCCTCGGGCACGTCCAGCGAAACCACGAAGTCGACCTTGCGAGGCGCCAGCATCGCATCCAGCGCCTTCGCCTGCTCGGTGGTCCGCGGGAAGCCGTCCAGGAGCACGTTCGAGGTGGGATCGATGCGGCTCAGGCGGCTCTCAACGATGCGGTCGATCAGGTCGTCGGAGACCAGGTCTCCGGCGGCCATGATGCGAGCCGCCTCCTGGCCCACCGCGCTTCCGTGCGCAACCTCCGAGCGGAGGATCTCGCCGGTCGACAGGTGCGACATGCCGAACTCGCGCTCGACGCGGGCCGCCTGCGTGCCCTTGCCACTCCCCGGTGGTCCGAAGATCAATCCGATCATCGGGGCAAATATGAGGAAAAACCTGCCGGTTTTCCCTCATCGGCGGGCCGGCTTCGCCGGCGCGCCTGCGCTCTTTCCCGCTGATTTGATGGTCGAAAAGTTACGCCTGGCCACGTTTGGCATTCCTTCAGGCAAGCCAGGTTGCGGCCGGGATAAACCCGGCCGCCCTTGCCACGCGGGCATATGTTGGTCGTCATCGGGTCGACACCCGACGCTCGGGGAGGGACATCGACCGCCGCCGCTGCCACCAGCGCTTCACCTCTTCGTCCAATAGCTGGTGCACCGCGGGGTGGGGTCCCGAAGGCAGGCCGGCCTCGCTCAGGGCGAGCCAGCGCCTTGTGATCTCGACGTACACGTCGGCTTCCGTCCAGCCCGGCATCTGCTCCAGCACCTTATGCCTGCGTATCGCCTTCGCGATAGGAAGATAAACGGTGTCGTACCAGCTCGCCGCGGCCTCGGGCAGGGAGACTGCATGGTGCAGCTCCAATCCCAGGAAGTACTGGTGGCCCAGGATGTGCTTGAAGATCTCGTCGTAGCGGCCGAGCCGGCTGCATTCGATTCGGGCCTCGGGGCGGGTCCTGTGCAGCTGCGTGCTCTCCAGGAACTGCGCGTACTCCGCGGCCTTCAGCAGCTCTTCGGGGTCGACATTCACCCCGAGCGGCGCGCGCGTCTGCACGTCGATCACCCGGGCGTTGATCGTGTCGCGACCGAGGCTGCGCGCAACCGACACGCGATGGTGGCCGTCGATGACGTAGTAGCCGTCGCCGACCTTATATACGTCGATCGGCGGCAGCTCGCCGCCCTCGACCATGGCCGTATAGACACGCGTCCAGCGATCGCGCAAACGCCGCGTGGCAGGCAGGAAACCGGGAAGGAAGTCGCCTGCCTTGCCCGGCGACGCGGCCGAGCCGACGATCTTATCGACCGGAATCTCCTGGATGCCGCCAAACGATCGGCCCTCCGCGCCCGCCGCTTCCAGGACCGTGTCCAGCGCCACCAGCCGCCGGGCGCGCCCGGTCAGCGTATTGCGGATCGACCTCCGAAACCCGCGGAAGCGCGCGGCATCGAAGTCCTCACCGGCGCGTATCTGTTCCAGATCTGGAACGCTAGATCAGGGCGAGCTCGGTTTGGGCGTCGAACAGGTGCAGCGTGCGGGTGTCCAGGCCCAGCGTGACCGTATCGCCGGGGTCCACCTTCATCTTCGGGTCCACCCGCGCGGTGACCGCGTCGCCGCCGACCTGCCCGTACAGGAACTGGTCGGAGCCCAGCCGCTCGACCACGTCGACCTTCATGTTCAGGCTGCTGCCGCCATCGACCGCCCGGTCGGTCACCGATTCCGGCCGGAAGCCGAGCGTGCCCTTGCCCGCCGGCACCGACTTCGGCAGCCGAACCTCGAAGCCCGAAGCTTTGGCCGTGCTGTCGGAGGTGGTCACGGGCACGAAGTTCATGGTCGGGCTGCCGATGAAGCCGGCCACGAAGAGGTTGGCGGGGTGGTCGTAGATCTCGCCCGGGGTGCCCACCTGCTGCAGGATGCCCGCGTTCATGATCGCGATCCGGTCCCCCATCGTCATCGCCTCGACCTGGTCGTGGGTGACGTAGATGAAGGTGGTCTCGAGGTCGCGGTGGAGCTTCTGGAGCTCGATGCGGGTCTGGCCGCGCAGCTTGGCGTCGAGGTTGGAGAGCGGCTCGTCGAGCAAGAAGACCTTGGGGCTGCGCACGATCGCCCGCCCCAGGGCGACGCGCTGGCGCTGGCCGCCCGAGAGCGCGCGGGGCTTGCGCTTGAGGAAGTTGTCGAGGCCCAAGATCCGGGAGGCGTTCTTGACCCGCTTGTCCATCTCCGCCTTGGGCATGTGCTGCATCTGGAGCGGGAAGGCCATGTTGTCGTACACGCTCATGTGCGGGTAGAGGGCGTAGGACTGGAAGACCATGGCGATGTCGCGGTCCTTGGCGGCGACGTTGTTGACCACCCGGTCGCCGATCCGGATCTGGCCTTCGGAGATCGACTCCAGGCCCGCGAGCATGCGCAGAGCCGTGGACTTGCCACAGCCCGAAGGGCCGACCAGGACCATGAACTCCTGGTCCTTGATCGCGACGTTGAAGTCTTTGACGACTGTGAGGTCGGCCGTGTAGCGCTTCACAACGTGGTCGTACGTGACTGATGCCAACTCTCTTACCTCTGCCTCATCCTGGTGCCACCTGAACCTTGAGCCCGCTCCCGGACAGGAATGCATCGATCGCTTTGGGGTAATCGTCGAGCGGGAAGCGATTGGTGATCATCGCCTCGGAGTCGATGACCCCTTTGACCAGCAGCGCCAGCGCGCGCTCGAAGCTGTGGAGCACGGCCATCGAGCCGATGATCCGGATCTCGTCGTTGTAGACGCGAAAAGGCGAGATCGACGCGGTGGCGTCAGCGTTTGCGACTCCGAACATCAAAAAGGTGCCGCCGCGCGCGACTCGCCGGATGCCATCCTCGATGGCGGGCACCACCCCGGTGGCGTCGATGACGACGTCCCAGCCCTCAGGTTTGTCCAGGTCTGCTGCCGAAACCGCGACTCGGTCGGCGGCCAGCCGTTTGGCCAGCGCGTGGCGCTTCGAATTCGTATCGACGATGTCCACGCTCTTCGCTCCGCTGTCCTTGACCAGCTGCGCCAGCAGCAATCCCATCGTGCCGGCGCCGTAGATCAGGTAATCGGCGGCAGCGATCACGCCGACCTGGTCGAGCCCGTGGACGGCGCACGAGAGCGGCTCGACCAGGGCACCCCAGTGACGCGGAATGTCGCCGGGCAAGCGGAACGCGTTGGCTGACGGCACGGCGACGAATTCAGCGCAGGCACCGTTCGCCGAACCAACGCCGATGCCGTTCCAGTTCTCGCAGAGGTTGAAGCGACCCAGGCGGCACTGCCGGCAGGTCCCATCGAACAGCGAGGGGTCGACCGCGACGAAATCGCCGACCCTGACGTTTCGGACGTCGCCTCCGACCGCGACGACCTCGCCGCAGAACTCGTGGCCCGGGACGATCGGATAACGAGTCGGGGCGAACTCGCCGCGGATGACGTGGATGTCGGTGCCGCAGATGCCGCAGGCCTCTACTTTGATCAGCGCCTGGTCGGGTGCCGGCGACGGTTCATCGACCTGTTTCACCGACACCTTGTTCGGCTCATCGATCACTACCGCTTTCACTTGACTGCGCCCATCGTAAGCCCGCGAATCAGCTGCTTCTGCGCGATCCAGCCTGCCAGCAGCACCGGCAGGCTCGCGAGCGTGGCCGCGGCAGCGAGCTTTGCGTAAAAGAGACCGCGGCCGCTGATGAAGCCGACCAGGAAGATCGGCGCCGTGGCCGCGACTGACGAGGTGAAGTTGACGGCGTAGAAGAACTCGTTCCAGCTGAAGATCAAGCAAATCAAGGACGTGGCCGCAATCCCAGGGGCGATCAGCGGCACCACGATTCTCAATATCTCGGTCCGAAACCCGGCTCCATCCACACGCGCCGCCTCAAACAGGTCGTTCGGGATCTCGAGGAGAAACGAGCGCAGGAGCCAAACGCCAAGCGGCAGGTTGATCGTGGTGTAGATGAGCACCAGGGCGAGGATGTTGTCCAGCAGGTGCAGGTCCCGAGCCAGCAGATAAAGAGGAACCAGGCTGGCCGCGAAGGGCAGAAAACGCGTCGAGATGAAAAAGAAGAGCACGTCGCGAGTTCGCTTGACCGGCCTGATGGCCAGCGCATAGGCGGCCGGGAGCCCAAGGACCAGGACCAAAAACGTCGACGCGATGCTTGCGACCGCCGAGTTGATGAAGAACGGCGGAAAGTCGCCCGAGAGAACCTCCTGGAATTGCATCAGGGTAGGCACGAAAAAGATCGTCGGCGGCGAGCTGGCGGCCTGGGGCTCGGTCTTGAAACCTTCCAGCCACATCCACAGGACTGGGAAGAAGAATATGAACACCACCAGCCAGCCAACCAGCGTCCAGACCACTTTGGAAACCTGGATGCGGCCGCCGACCATCGTGTTGGCCCTCATCGTCTGGCCTCGACCTGAAAGATCGAGAACATCGTGCGCAGCGCAAAGGTGGCGACGACCGTGGTGAGGATGACCGCGACCACGCCGATCGCAGACGCCTGCCCGATGCTGAAACCCTGGAAAGCCACCAGATAGAGCAAGAACGGGAGGTTGGTAGTGTCTTGACCGGGACCGCCATAGGTCAGCATGTAAATCGAGTCAAAGGTCTGCACTACGAAAAGCGATCCGAGCAGCGCACCCAGCTCTATGAACGGCCGGACCAAGGGCAGCGTGATGCGGCGAAAAGACTGAATCGCGTTCGCACCATCGACTCGGGCGGCCTCCAGGATCTCGGGATTCTGCGACTGCAGGCCGGCGAGGATGATCAGCATCATGAATGGCGTCCAACGCCAGACCTCCACGGTCACAACCGTCGCCATGGGGTACTTGCTCACCCAGTCCACCCGACCCAGACCAAATGGGGTCAACAGATTCGGCAGGAGACCGAATATCGGGTTGAGGAGTGTGTCCTTCCAGATCAAAGCGCCGGCCGTCGGCATGATGAGAAAGGGAGCGATCATGAGCGTCCGCATCAGGCCCCGTCCGAAGACCTCTGAGTTGAGAAGCGAGGCGATCGCGAGGCCGAGGACGACCGAGATCGCGATGACGGACAGCGTCAGTACCACGGTGTTGAGCACCGCGGTCCTGATGGTCTCGTCGGTCAGGAGCATCGTGTAGTTGTCGAGCCCTGAGAAGCGAAAACTACCTGGCTTGAGGAGGTTCCACGAGAAAAAGCTGTAGTAGATCGTCAGCGCAAACGGGATCTGGGTCACGAGGACGACGTAGACAAACGCCGGCAGCAGGGGCAGCCGTCGAAGCCAGGCATCTCGGCGGGCGACGGAGGCGACGGTTGTTTCCCGCGCGCCTCCGCTGCCAGCGACCGAGATCATTCGAGACGGCTACTTATGTGCGTTGCCGGCGGTGGTTGCGAGCGCCTGTGCTTTTTGCAGCGCTTGATCGACTGTTTCGTTGCCTGCGATCACCTTGGCGAACTCTTGAGAAACATCGTCTCCGAGCTTCTGGAATTCGGTGATGTCGACGTACTGGATACCGATGTATGGGACTGGGTCGACCGTCGCGTGTGTCACGTCTGCGTGCCCGATTGAATCAAGCGTCACCTGAGCGAAAGCGCCGGCGGCGGCCTTGTACTCAGGGATCGCATATGTCGAAGTGCGCGTTCCCGGCGACACGCGGGCCCAACCCAACTTGGTTCCGACCAGCTGGGCGTATGCCTTGGAGGTGGCCCAGTCCGCGAAGGCCCACGCGGCGTCCTTCTTCGTGCTGGCCGAGCCCATGGCCAGAGTCCATGCCCACAACCAACCCGACCAGTCTTTGACCTTGGTGGGAGCATAGGCGTAGCCCGAGTTCGCGGCCGCGTCTCCGGTGAAGAAGCTCGCGGCCACGGTGGCGTCGTACCACATCGCGACCTTGCCGGCGTTGTAGGCGTTGAGGCACTCGGTGAATCCGGCGCTTCCGGCCCCCGGCTCGCCGGCCGTCTTGAGCAGGTTCACATAGAACGACAGGGCGTCGTGCCACTGCGGCGTGTTCAGCTGGGCGTTCCAGCTCTGGTCGAACCAGCGCCCGCCGTACGTGTTGACCACCGTGTCCAGCGGAGCTAGCTGCTCGCCCCATCCAGGAAGGCCACGCAAGCAGATTCCGCTGACGCTCGAGCTGTTGACCTTGTTTGCGGCCGCCGCCACCTGGTCCCAGGTCGGGTGGTCGGGCATCGTCACGCCTTTGGCCGCCAGAAGATCCTTGCGGTACATGAGCATGGACGACTCGCCGTAGAAGGGCACCGCATAGAGATCGTTCTTGTAGGTGAGGGCGGTCCTGATCCCGGGGATCAGGTCGTCCGGTGCATATGACGAATCCTTGGCGATGTATGGACTCAGGTCTGCAAGCCAGCCCAGATTGGCCCACAGCGGCACTTCGTAGGTGCCGATCGTGAACAGGTCAAAGCGTCCGCTCTGAGTCGCGACGTCCTGCGTCACCTGCTGACGGATCTGGTCCTCGGGAAGCGTCACGATGTTGACCTTGATGTTCGGGTGCGAGCTCTGGAAGTCGGGGATGAGCTTTTTCAGGTCATTCATCGACGGGTTGTCGACCGAGCCCACTGTGATGGTGGTCGCGCTTCCGCCCCCACCGCCCCCGGCCCCTCCAGAACATGCCGCGCCCACCAGCGCGATCACAAGCCCCAGGACGATGGTGATCGTGGGTCTCGAGATCGCCGAGTGGTTCGGTGATCGAAGCTTCCTATCCCTCATGCAGAGTCACCTCACTTACTACTCAGCCACTGGTCCGGTAATGACAACGTTGTCAAAAGACAACGTTGTCTATATAACACAGATTTGTTTAGACTGCAACGAGAGAATTCCAACCTTGCGTGCAGGCGGAAGTGCTTCATGCCGAGGAGACTAACGTTGACATCGGAGAACGCCGACAGGTCTCGAGCCACGATGAGGGAGGTCGCCGCTCTCGCCAAGGTCAGCATCAAGACGGTCTCTCGGGTCGTGAACGGCGAAACGGGGGTATCGCCCACGCTCGCCCGGCGGGTGCTGGCCGCCACCGAGCGCCTGAACTACCGGCACAACATGCCGGCGAGCAGCCTCCGCAGGTCCGATGGCAGGAGCGCGACCATCGGCGTCGTCCTGGAGGACGTCGCCAACCCGTTCTCTTCAGCGCTTCATCGCTCCATCGCGGATATCGCGAGTGAGAGAGGCGTGCTCGTGCTGGCGGCCAGTTCCGATGAAGACGCGAACCGCGAGCGCGAGCTGGTATCGGCATTCGCGTCGCGTCGCGTAGACGGGCTGATCATCGTCCCCGCCAGCCACGACCACAGCTATTTGCTTAGCGAGCGGCGGGCCGGGACCGCGATCGTCTTCGTCGACCGGCCTCCGGCGTTTCTCGACGCCGATACCGTTCTCACCGACAACGAAGCTGGGATGCGCCGTGGCGTCCGCCACCTGATCAGTCATGGGCACAAGCGCATTGGCTATCTGGGCGACCTGCAAACAATCGCCACTGCTGCGCTGCGCTACCAGGGATATCTCGAGGAGCTGGCGGCGAACGGCCTCGCCCTCGATGAGAAGATCGTTCAGCTCGGCCGTCGTGGCATCGAAAGCGCAGAGGTCGCGACGATTGAGATGTTTTCCAGCCGGCGACCGCCAACGGCGCTGGTCACTGGCCAGAACCTGATCACGATCGGCGCCTTCCGTGCTCTGCGTAAGCTCGACCTGCACCATCGGGTGGCGTTCGTCGGCTTCGACGACATCCTGCTGGCCGACCTGCTCGAGCCGGGCATCACCGTGATCGCTCAGGATCCAGCCGCCCTCGGGCGCGCCGCGGCCGAGCTACTTTTCCGTCGCCTGGACGGTGACCACTCGCCATCGGCTCACGTTGTCGTACCGACCCGGCTCATCGCACGCGGATCTGGCGAGGTGAGGCGTTGATCCTGGTGTGCGGGGAGGCGCTCATCGACGCCATCGAGGACGCCGATGGGACGAAGCGAATGATGCCAGGAGGCGGCCCGTTCAACACAGCTCGCGGCCTGGCGCGGCTGGGCGTGCCGATTGCATTCCTCGGCCATTTCTCGACCGATGGGTTAGGCCGCCGTTTGGCTGAGCTGTTGGAAGCGGATGGAGCCAGTCTGGCCCTCGCCAGCTATGGCCCCGAGCCGACCACAGTCGCGGTGGCGGACCTCGATGGCCAGGGCCTCGCCGAATACGAGTTCTTTGTGGACGGCACGTCGGCCCCGAACCTGACCCCGGCGATGATCCCCGACCACCTGGCGCCCGACATCACGGCCATCCACATAGGCACGCTTGGACTCGTGCTCGAACCGATGGCCTCCACGCTCACGCACCTCATCCGGCGCGAAGGCGGCGACCGTCTGCTCATGCTGGACCCGAACGTCCGGCCCGCCCTGTTGACTGACGAGGTCGAGTATCGCGAGCGCCTCGACCAGCTCATCGCGCTGAGCACGATCGTGAAGGCGAGCGAAACCGACTTCCGCTGGCTCTACCCGGACTTGGGATACGAGGACGCGGCCGACCGTATCCTGAAGGCCGGCGCCCGCCTCGTCATCGTGACGCTTGGAGCCCAGGGTGCCTACGCAACCAGCGGCGACATTCGAGTCAGCGTCGAGGCGCCGCCAGTGGAGGTGGTCGACACGATCGGCGCCGGCGACGCGTTCAGCGCCGCGCTCCTGGCCTGGCTTTACGACCACCATCGTCTCCAGGCGGACCTCAAGCTCGATCCCGAAGAGCTTCGATCGGCGCTCGAGTTCGCCTGCCTCGCGGCTTCTCTGACCTGCGCGCGCGCGGGGGCCGAGCCACCGTGGAAGTCGGAGATGATGGCTCGAGAGTCTCGATGACGGGAAACCACAGCGACCGATATGAACGGATGCAGTACCGACGCTGCGGTCGCAGCGGGCTCAAGCTGCCGGCGATCTCGCTCGGCCTCTGGCAGAACTTCGGTGGCGACACGCCTCCCGATCGCCAAGCCGCCATCGTCCGCCGAGCGTTCGATTTAGGCATCACGCACTTCGATCTGGCCAACAACTACGGCCCGCCGGCCGGCTCGGCGGAAGAAAACTTCGGCCGGATCCTGGCGGCCGACCTGGCCGGCCACCGTGACGAGCTTGTCATCTCGACCAAGGCCGGTTACGACATGTGGCCGGGACCGTACGGCGAGTGGGGCTCACGCAAGTATGTTTTGGCCAGTCTCGACCAGAGCCTGAAGCGGATGGGACTGGAATATGTCGACATCTTCTATTCGCATCGCTTCGACCCGGAGACTCCGTTGGAGGAGACCCTAGAGGCCCTGGACACCGCGGTGCGGTCGGGCAAGGCGCTCTACGCGGGCATCTCGTCGTACTCCGCCCGGCGCACGAAGGAGGCTGCACAAATCCTGCGGACCCTGGGCACGCCGCTGCTCATCCACCAACCTTCTTATTCAATGCTCAACCGATGGATCGAGCCTGACCTCGTCCATGAGCTCGGTCAGGACGGGATCGGGTGCATCGTTTTCTCACCGCTGGCACAGGGCATGCTCACTGACCGGTATCTCGCGGGCGTGCCGGCCGGCGCCCGTGCGAGCCACCCGGGCTCGTTTTCCACCGCGATGCTGACCGACGAGAACCTGGCCAAGGTGCGCGGCCTCAACTCAATTGCCAAGCGTCGCGACCAGACGTTGGCCCAGATGGCGATCGCGTGGACTCTGCGCAATCCTGTCGTGACGTCAGCTCTGGTCGGCGCGAGCAGCACGGGCCAGCTGGAGCAGAACGTCGCCGCGCTCGACAAGCTCGACTTTTCGGACCAGGAACTTGCTGAAATCGACCGCTATGCGACCGAAAGCGGCATCAACCTATGGGCCGCCTCAAGCGCGGGTTGAGCGGCGGGAGCGGCCTGCGCTAATCGGCTGCTAGGGCCCCGTCCTACTATGTCTAAGGTGGCCACCGCACTCTCCCTGTCTCACCTCGGCTCGCTCATGCGCGGCGTGCGCAGTGTGGACGAGGTGGGGGCGGAAGAGCGGGCGGCGTCACTCGCCAAGCGCTCGATCAAGAAAGCGTCGAAGCTCTGGGCGCTCGATCTCGCCATCCGGTGCATGGACCTGACCACCCTCGAGGGCTCTGACACCCCGGGCAAGGTCGCCGCGCTTTGTGCCAAGGGCATTCGCCCCAAGCCGGGCGACGCCACCATCCCCTCGGTGGCAGCGATCTGCATCTACCCTGCGCGAGTCGCGGACGCCAAAGCGCACCTCCGAGGCACCTCGGTGCGCGTGGCCTCCGTGGCCACTGCCTTTCCGTCCGGGCAAAGCTTCACCTCCGTGAAGATCGCCGAGGTCAAGGATGCGGTCGCCGCGGGCGCCGACGAGGTGGACATGGTGATCGACCGCGGCGCGTTTCTCTCCGGCGACCACGAGAAGGTGTACGAGGAGATCGTCGCCGTCAAAGAAGCGTGCGGCCCCGCGCACTTGAAGGTCATCCTCGAGACCGGCGAGCTCGGCACTTACGACAACGTGCGCAGGGCGAGCATCCTCGCCATGGCCGCGGGCGCCGACTTCATCAAGACATCCACCGGCAAGGTGCAGCCGGCCGCGACCCTGCCTGTGAGCCTGGTGATGATGGAGGCGATCCGCGACTTCGTCCGCGAGACGGGCCGGCCAGTCGGTCTCAAGCCCGCGGGCGGCATCCGCACCTCCAAGCAGGCCATCGCCTACCTGGTCGTTCTGTACGAGACGCTCGGAGCCGAGTGGATGACTCCCGAACGGTTCCGGCTGGGCGCTTCAACGCTGCTCAACGACGTGCTGATGCAGATCGAGAAGGAGCGCACGGGCGCCTACCAATCCGGCGACTACTTCACCATCGACTGATATGGCGATTGCGAAGCGGCCCCGGAGGCTGCCAACTCACGCCCCTCTCCCCAGCCCTCCCCCCGATGGGGGGAGGGGAAGAACCGAGCTCGCGAAGCAAACCTTCGAGTACGCGCCCGCGCCCGAGTCCATCGACCACGTCAAGATCGAGCCGCGTTACGGGCTGTTCATAGGCGGCAAGATGGTCGCGCCGCACAGCAAGAAGCGCTTCCCGACCATCAACCCGGCCACCGAGCAGAAGCTCGCCGAGGTGGTCGAGGCCGACGAGGTGGACGTCGATCACGCGGTGAAGGCCGCGGACAAGGCCTTCGAAGGATGGTCGCGCCTGGCGCCATCGCGTCGAGCGCGCTACATCTTCCGGCTCTCGCGCATCATCCAGGAGCGCGCCCGCGAGCTCGCGGTCGTCGAGACGATGGACGGCGGCAAGCCGATCAAGGAATCACGCGACGTCGACATCCCACTGGCCGCCGCGCACTTCTTCTATTACGCAGGCTGGGCGGACAAGCTCGAATGGGCTTTCGCCAACCGGAAGCCGCGACCGCTTGGAGTCGCCGGCCAGGTCATCCCGTGGAACTTCCCGCTGCTCATGCTCGCCTGGAAGATCGCGCCGGCGCTGGCCGCCGGCAACACGGTGGTATTGAAGCCGGCGGAGACCACACCGCTGTCGGCGCTTCTGTTCGCCGACATCTGCATGCAGGCGGAGCTGCCACCTGGCGTGGTCAACATCGTCACCGGCGGTGGGAAGACCGGCTCGCTCGTGGTGACACACCCGGACGTCAAGAAGGTTGCGTTCACGGGCTCGACCGAGGTCGGCAAGCTGATCGCACGTTCGCTCGCGGGCACCGGCAAGCGGCTCACCCTCGAGCTCGGCGGCAAGGCGGCCAACATCGTCTTCGACGACGCGCCGCTGGATGCGGCGGTCGAGGGCATCGTCAACGGCATCTACTTCAACCAGGGCCATGTGTGCTGCGCAGGCAGCCGGCTGTTGGTGCAGGAGTCGATCGCGGAACCTCTGCTGGAGAAGCTCAAGCTGCGCCTCGGCACGCTTCGCCTGGGCGATCCGCTCGACAAGAACACCGACATCGGCGCCATCAACTCGAAGGCGCAGCTGGAGAAAATCGAGGAGCTGGTCGAATCCGGCGTCGAAGAGGGCGCGGAGATTTACCAGCCCGAATGCAAGCTGCCCGAGCGCGGCTACTGGTTCCCGCCCACCCTCTTCACCAACGTCTCGCAGTCGTACCGGATTGCGCGCGAGGAGATCTTCGGACCGGTCCTATCGGTGCTCACATTCCGCACCCCGGCGGAGGCGGTCGAGAAGGCGAACAACACTCCATACGGCCTTTCCGCGGGCGTCTGGACGGACAAGGGCTCGCGCATTCTGTGGATGGCGGAACGCATGCGGGCCGGGGTGGTGTGGGCGAACACGTTCAACCGATTCGATCCGACCTCGCCGTTTGGGGGCTACAAGGAGTCCGGCTTCGGCCGCGAGGGCGGCCGGCACGGCCTGCTGCCGTACCTGGAGTTGGTCTAGGTGCCCGCTGCCAAGAACGGAAACGGCCGGGTCGAGGTGCGGAAGACCTACAAGCTCTTCATCAACGGCGAGTTCGTGCGCTCCGAGTCGGGGCGGGCTTATCGATTTGACGGAAACGTCAACATCCCTCGCGGCTCTCGCAAGGACCTGCGCGACGCAGTGCGCGCAGCCCGGGGCGCGGTTTCCGGATGGGCCGCGCGAACGGCCATGAATCGCGGCCAGATCCTTTACCGCGCCGCCGAGATGCTGGACGGCCGCCGAGCGCAGTTCGTCGAGCTGCTCGGCTCCGCGCGCGCCGCACACAAAGAGGTCGACGACGCGGTCGAAGCGCTCGTCTGGTATGCGGGCTGGACCGACAAGCTCGCCCAGGTCATCGGCGCCACGAACCCGGTGTCAGGTCCTTACTTCAACTTCACTATCCCCGAGCCCACCGGCGTGGTGGGCATCGTCGCGCCCGAGGAACCCGCGCTCGTGGGTCTGGTGCGACGAATGGCGCCCGCCCTGTGCGGTGGCAACGCTCTCGTCGTGCTCGCCCCGGAGGAGACGCCCCTGCCCGCGTTGACGCTGGCGGAGGTGCTGGCGACGAGCGATCTGCCGGCGGGCGTCGTCAACGTGCTGAGCGGATACCGCAAGGAGCTCCTGCCCTGGCTCGCCTCGCACATGGACGTCAACGCGATCGACGTCGCCGGCTGCACTCCCGATGAGGTGACGGAGATCGAGAAGGCGGCGGCCGACAACGTCAAGCGCGTCGTGAAGCACGCTCCGGAGGAGATGAGCCCTTACCTCATCACCGCCTTCATGGAGATGAAGACCGTTTGGCATCCGGTCGGGGTATGAGCGTCGAGACCAAAGCTCCAGCTGTAGCTAAGCCGGCCAGGGCGATGATCAGCGCCGAGCGCATCAGGCGCCGCGTCCGCGAGCTCGGCAAGCAGATCTCCGAGGTCTATGCCGACATCGACACGCCGCTGGTGATGGTCGTGATCCTCAAGGGGGCCACTGTGTTCGCGGCCGACCTGCTGCGCAGCCTCAGCATCCCCGCGGAACTCGAGTTCGTGAGCGCCGCGAGCTACGGGTCGGGCACCTCGAGCAGCGGCCACGTCAGGCTGGCCCACATGGTTGAGGGTCCACTCGTCGGCCGCCACGTGCTCCTGGTCGAGGACATCATCGACTCGGGCCGCACGGTGGACGTGATCGTCAAACGGCTGCGGCGCATGGGGCCGGCTTCTCTGCGCATCGCTGCCCTTCTCGACCGGCCGGCGCGCCGCGAGGTCGAAGTCAAGATCGATTTCACGGGGTTCGTGATCCCCGACCGATTCGTCATCGGCTACGGGCTCGACTACGCCGGCCTCTATCGCGAGCTGCCGGGCATTTACTCGCTGTCATAAGCAAGTTCCAGGACTGGAAAAAAGCCGAGCTTCACTGTCACCTCGACGGCGCCATGCGGCCGTCGACCGCCGAGGAGCTCGCGGCCGAGCAGGGCCTGGACCTGCCGAGGCCGCTGCGGATGGTGGCGCCCGACGACTGCCCTTCGCAGGCCGTCTACATCACGTATTTCGACGCTCCGATCGCGGTGCTGCAGACTGCAGCCGCGCTGGAGCGCGCGGCGCTCGAGCTCGGCATCGATTCGGCCGCTGAGAACATCGACTACCTGGAGGTGCGGTGGGCGCCGCGGCTGCATCTGCGCAATGGATTGACCGTGCCGGAGGTGATCAGCGCCGTGCTTGCGGGACTCGATGCGGCGCCGCTGCGAGCGGTCGCGATCGTGTGCGCGATGCGCCAGCATTCCGTCGAAGACAACATCGCGCTCGCGCGGGAGGCGGGGAAGTTTGCGGGTCGCGGAGTGGTGGGCTTCGATCTTGCCGGCGACGAGGTGCGGTACCGAACGCCACCGCACCGCCCAGCGTTCGAGGCGGCGCGAGCGGCGGGCCTGCGGCTCACGTGCCACGCCGGCGAAGCGGGTGAGCCGTCACACGTTGAGGATGCGCTGGACCTGGGCGTCGAGCGGATCGCGCACGGGGTGATCGGGGCCCGGGATCCGCGCATCGTGGAGCGTGTCAGGTCCGAAGGCGTCGTGCTCGATCTCTGCCCCACGGCGAACTGGAAGTGCAAGGCGGTCCAGACCCTCGCAGAGCATCCATTGCCGAGGCTGGTGCGCGCGGGCGTGCGCTGCACGATCAGCACCGACTCGCGCACCGTCGCGGACACCACGCTCAGCCGCGAGTTCGAGCTGGCGGCGGGAATGGGTATGAGCGACGAAGAGCTGAGGCGGTGCAATGAAACTGCCTATGCGGCTAGGTTCGGCTAAGGAAACCCACGCCCCTCTCCCTAACCCTCTCCCCTGCCGGGAGAGGGGAGTAAGGAAACCCACGCCCCTCTATTCAACAAAGGGGGGAACTCCCCCCTTTAGGCGCCGGGCCTGGCAAAGCCAGCTCCCGCCGCACCCCTCTGCTAACCCTCTCCCCTGCCGGGAGAGGGGAGAGCGGATTCGATGGCTTCCCTGGTTTCCATCGCGATGAATACCAGCAGCACTAGGGCGGCGACGTATTCCGCCCACCACCAGCCGGCGATCAAGTTGAGGCCCGCTCCGACCAGCGTTGCGGCCGCCAAGTACGCACAGGTGATCGTCTCCGCGATGTCGGCTCGCAGCGCCGGACTCCCGATCACGGCGTTGGCGCGGCGCTTCCGCCACGCCAGTAGAGGCATGACGAGGACGGCGGCCGCGGCCACCGCGACTCCAAGGGCTGATCCTTCGGGCCGCAGCCTGGCCACCAAACCCGCGAAACCTACAAACACCACGTAAACGCAGAGCAGCACCAGCAGCACGGCCGAAATCCTTGTCGCGCGGCGCTCGACGGTTTCCAGTCGATCCGTGCTTGCTCCGCGCGCCTCCGACGACAGCCGCCACAGCAGAGTTGCCCCGCTGATGAGCTCGATCACGCTGTCGAAGCCAAAGGCGGTGAGGAGAACGCTGCGCGCCGCGATTCCAGCCCCGATTGCGAGTACGGCCTCGACCGCCATCCAAACGACCGTGATGAGCTCGAGCCGGACTCCGATGCGCACTGCGTCTGTTCGTAAACTCACGCCCCTCTCCCTAACCCTCTCCCCTGCGGGGAGAGGGGACTGGACTCACGCCCCTCTCCCTAACCCTCTCCCCTG
>Ga0209220_1000032_pt1 | contig 80185 bp, 72 predicted proteins | sample BlaSpr_A8_OM3_M3_FD_187984 | JGI IMG/M metagenome (GOLD analysis project Ga0209220, IMG submission 187984) | Forest soil microbial communities from Thunder Bay, Ontario, Canada - Black Spruce, Ontario site 2_A8_OM3_M3 (SPAdes) (version 2) | ecosystem: Environmental > Terrestrial > Soil > Boreal... | reverse complement strand
TGCCGGCCCATGGTTACCGGCGCGTCAACTTCGTCACCATGCCCGAAGGCGGATCATCCTATCCGGTGCGTGTGACCTTGTCGAGCGATCCTCCGCCCGGCGGCAGCTGGAATATATCAAGCGCGGCGTATTAGCAGCTGCTGTCTGCGCCGCACGGACGAAGCTACGCGATGCTCTTGTAAAGGCGCACGGTTCTTTCCGCCACTGCGGGCCAGCTGAACTGGCGAGCCCACATCCGTCCGCTCTCCGCTCGCATCGCCACGTCGCTTCCGCCCGCCCGCACCTGCGCCAGCGCATCCGCAAAGGCTTTATCGTCGTGAGGCGTGGCGTACCACGCGCAGTCGCCCAGCACTTCGCGCATCACGGGAATGTCTGAGGCGACGACCGGGACTCGCGCCGCCAGCGCCTGCAGCGGCGGCAAGCCGAAACCCTCGTACCATGATGGAAACACGAGCGCGACCGCGCCCGCGTACAGCGCATGCAGGCTGGAGTCTTTCACGTAGCCGCTCATGATGAAGCGCTTCGAAACCCCGAGCTCGGCCGCGAGCCGGTCAACCGTTTCTGCGTAGGGTGTGAGCGGGCCAACCGAAATGAGATGCAGATCCGGATGTTTGGGCAGCAAGCGCAGCGCCGTGGCTAAGTCTTTCCGTTCTTCCACAGTTCCCACGCACAACAGGTACGGCGGATCAGCGACTTGACGCGGTAAAGCGAAATATATTTCTTCCACACCGGCGCCCGTGACCGCGACCTTGGCGGGATCGGCCTTCAAATTTTGCAGCAGATCCTCGCGTCCTGCGTGCGTGTCTGTCGCGATGCGATCCGCCTGGAGCACCCAACGGCGCTGCAGCGCGCCGAAATACCAGCGGCTGTAGAGACGGGCCGGCACCGCGTGGTGCAGCCAAGCGACGTCGTGCAATGTCAACAAGCTTGGATGCGGTGCGTGCGCGGGCAACGTGCCCCCTGTGAAATGAGCGACGTCGGCATGTGCGCGTCGGACCAAGCGCGGGGCAAGGACCTGATCCCAATAGACGCGCCGGTTAAAACGCCAGACGTCAAGGCCGGGATCGCAGATTTCGACAACCTCGAGATCGGACCGGCGGCGCAATGCTGCGTGAAGCTGACCGGCGTACACGCCTAAACCGGTCGGCGTGCCATAGGCGAACTGGGTCTCAAGCGCAACCCGCAGTTTTTTCACGGCCGCTTTTGGGCAGCAGGGTGCGTAAGTTCCGCCAGTGCCGCTTGCGCGTCACGCTGGTGCGGATGCAACTGCAACAGCCGCTCGAAGGCAGCTCGCGCGAGGGTGGGGTCGCCCCATTTCTTCTCGGCGAAGCCGTATAACAGCAGATAGCGCTCGTTGAACGGCGCGAGCGAGGACGCGCGCAGAAACGAACCGATCGCCGCGCGCCGCAGCGGCAGCGCCCGGGCAGCTTGCTTGGAAGCGAACCGTTCCTGTAGGCTTCCCAATGTCGCGTATGCGCTTGCCAACTCGGCTCGTTCCAAGAAGTTGTCGTGCAGTTGCGCGATCAGCGCCTGTTCCAGCAGGATCGCTTCGTGGTCATCCCCGTGGCTCTCCAATTCTTCGGCGCGTTCGCCGAGACGCGCGACCGCCTTGGCTGCGACGTAGTTCCGGATGGCTTCCTCGCGACGGCCCAAACGCAGCAGCGCGTCGCCCTGTTCGGCGGTGCAAGGAGCGCCGCAATCTGCGATCCGGAACTCGCTCAGAGCCGCGGCTGGATCGGAATCAAGTAACGAGCGTCCGAGGTCTTCGTGCAGCAAGCTCCAGCGGGGCTCCCACTTGAGCCCATACTCGAACCAGCTTGTTGCCGCTTGTGGATGTCGTTTGAAAAGAGACAGGTTGCCGGCGTCGTCCGCGAACCAGGCCGTCAAAGGCGCGGATGCTGCGAGCGAAACGATAAAGAGCGCGACCGCGCCCGCGAATATGCTCAAACGGCGGCCCATGCGGCAGCCTTAGAATTTTACGCTGAAATAGATGTTCTGCCGGTTCTCAGTACGATTCGAGGCCGGTACGTCCTCATCAAAATACTGATAACGGTTAAAGAAGAGGTCGATCGACGAGTTCGTTTTCGGAATATTATAGACGAGACCGCCGCTGATGGAGCGGCTTCCCTGATTCAAGTCCTGCGTCAGGGTATTGAGCGCCTCAGCATTGTAGCGCTGCTCCGAGAAACCGCCGTTGACCGTCAGCGCCTTCGTGACCGGAACAGCCAAGGATGCCCCGCTGGCGAAGCGGTGGATATCGATGAAGTTCGGATAGAAGTACAGGGCCGAAGGCACGGAGATCGGGTTGAGCGAGGTTCCGGCAACGGTGTTATAGGGCAGAGCATTCGGATTGTTCGCGAGATAGTTCGCGTTCGCGGCGTACAAGTATGAAGACTTATCGCTGCGTTTCAGCGATTCGTAAAGTCCATCGAGACTCACCGTGGCCTTGCGGTCGAACAGCGGCAATGCGAGCGTCACACCGCCGCCCAATGAATTGTATTTGCGCGTGACCGATGAAGCGAAGGCCGGACCGAAGATCTGGGTCGCTAACGAATCCGGTCCGACGCCGCGCAACGATGCGGCGCTCAGGTGAACGTTAGCATTCACGCCTGAGAAGACCAGCGGAAAACGAAACTCTACGGCCGCGCTATGCGTGTTGGGCACTAGGTTGGTGAACAGACTCGCGGTCTGCGGCGCAACGGTATTGATGCTTGGAAAACTGAGAGCGCCGAGCGCTTGCGCTCCACCATTTTGCAGCAGCAAGTTCGGTGCGACATTCGTGCCGCTGGGATTTTCCGTCAGCTGTGAAAGCTGCCGGAAATTGTAAAATGCGAACAGTGCCGGCGCAGGTCCAGGATTGTTCAAAGCGTTTGGGGCGCCGAAGTTTTTTCCGACGCTTTGGAGCGTGACGGTTTGTTCGCCGCCGAACAGACGGAAACGAACACCTGCGATTGCCGCCGTTTCGTCTGTCTTCAGTCCCGGTTGGTCGTAAACGCTATACGAGCTGTCGAGCATCCGGCTGAACAGTTCGGGCCGGGGTTGCACCGCCACGGATTTGGCAGTGAGTTCTGAGGGGACGGTCCGCCCAAAAACGCTGTCGCTGATAACAGTCGCGGTCTGGACTGGAATCGAAAATTGCAGAGCGTCGCTGGTCGCCGGGCCGGCGAACATCCGGTTGATGGAAAGCTGGGGATCGCCCGCGCGGGGGACGGTCAATGCCACGGCCGGCGACAAGAACAGGCAGGCCGCTACTCCCTGCGCGACGGCGGCAAGAAGAATGCGCTTTGCTGACGATCCGCTTGCGAACACGGCTCCTGCTTTACTTTCAGCAAGCGGCACGCACATAAGCTAAGATGCCGCTGCAAAGATTTCCGGTCAGTCTCCCGGGTTATCGGTTTGCCGCAGCCCTGGTCTCACCCTTCCCTGGGGGACAGCACTCGTTCCCGATATCTTCATTGTTCCGCAGCCTGCGCCAGACCGCTGATGTAACGCTGCACTATGAGTAACGCCGCATAGCCGTCCAGCGGTTCTTTGGGGACCAAAAGTCCCCGTGGTATCAGCCGCATCAGCCCTCGGGGGGGATGGTCTTGATAGTACAACCTCCGCGCCTGCAGCGTGGTGTTGCTTTCGTCGATTATCGAAATCGGCACCTCAGGCCAGCGACTGCGGATTTGGCGCACGGTTTTTGCGGACATCGTCGCGTGACCGACGCAGATCATGCGAACGCCGCCGGCGTTCATATCCCGTTCGAGACGTTGGGTGAGGCCAGCCACCGGAACCACTTCCAGCGCAAGCCGGCGGCCGTCGTGCGTGAGGACGGCATATCCGCATTTGGTCAGACCCGGATCGATTCCAAGAAAAACCGGCTGCATCGAAAACGCGGCCGCTATTTACGCGAAACGCTGATGGTCGCGGCGAGCGGCCCCTGCGCATAGATGTCGTTCGTCGCGATCGCTTTGACGATCGCTGGACCGCTCGTCGCCGTCAGCTGTTCGACAGCCTGATTGAACGATTGCGGCGAGGTGAGTGGATTGTCCGCCAGCATCGCCGGCATGCCGTGGTCGATCGCACTGCGGCTTATCGCGGTGTTCAAAGCGAATAGCGCCGCCTGATCGCGGCTGACGTCCTTGCCGTTGGCGACCTCAACCGAAGTGATGATCTCATCCTTCCGATAGATGAGACGATTGGGATAGACTGCGATGGTGAAGCGCCACGGGCCGCCGCGAAAAATATTTTCTCCGGCGACCGGGATGACGATCGCCGAAATGGGTTCGAGCGATTTTATGTATTTCGCGACCGACGTGATTTTCGCGCGTGCTTCTGCACTGTCGACGCTCGTGCTGTAGGGCAGGACGGGATAGTTGTGCGACAAGTTCGCGACGCCTTGGAACAAGAGCGCAATCCTCTTTTCGATGGCTTGTTGCGAATCCGTTGAACGAACGAGAAACGCAGGCGTGAGCGGTTCGCCGCTGCGCAGCACGACGGGATCTTGCACCAACTGATCGCGCTGTTGCGTCAGCGTCGTGATCTGCTGGTTGAGCTTGTTGATGGAGAAAAGAGCTTGACGCGCTTCCTGCGATACCAGTGAAACGACGGCGACGACGAGCAATGCGATGAGCATGCCGAAGCCCACGGCGAAGATGGTGCTGGTGTAGCGCGGCCGCAAACCGAACAACGTCATGCGCCGGCGCCCGACTTGATGCCCGACGCGATCGCCGATATAGGCGATGACGCCTGCCACGATCACGATGACCGCTATCGTGCCCGCTCCGCGAAAATCAACCGCTACCGCCGCCGCAAGAAGTTCCATCGCGCCGTGCATCACACTTCTGCCGCCTGACGCAAGAGATAGATGCCGGTGATGGAAAAAATGATGTTAGGCAGCCACGCCATCACCAAGCTGGACGCGGGAAAGGACTGTCCGATCGCCAGGCAGATCGTCGTCGTGACATAGAACGCGAACACGATCGCAATGCTTATGCCAAAACCGGCGCCCGAAGAAGAGCGTTGCGGGCGAATGCCGAGCGGGATGGCGAGCAACGTGAAAACCAAACAAGCGAACGGCCGCGCGAGTTTGCTCTCATAGGTTATCAGGAGCCGCGCATAACGCCCCGTATCCGTCTTTTTGACGCCGCTGTGCAGCAAGCGCCGTAATTCCGCGCGACTCATGTCTTCCGGTTGCTTCCGCTGTTCCAAGAGCTGGCTCGGGTCCGCTCCGATGTCAATGGAAAGCTGCGGCAGCGACACGTGATCGCAGCAAGGCATCAACACGTACTCCGTCGCGTCATAGAACTTCCACGAATCGCCATGATACGTGCCGCGCGGCGCTACCAACAACGACACCGGCGTCGAACCTCGCAAAACTTCCACAGTTGTGTTTTGCAGTTCGTTTGTTTTCGTGTCGAAGCCCTGCGCCAGCGTCATCTGCAAATCGCCGTTCGGCAGCAGCGTGCTCACGAGCTGGTTGGTGAGCACTGCGGAGCCCCCTGATTGGATTTCCGTATGCAGGATCTCGCTGGCTCGCGTGCTGGCCGTTGGAACGATGAGTTCTTGAAAAAGCAGTGCAACGAACGACGCCGCCACGGCAACGCCGACGAGGGGCGCAGCCACGCGGTACAAACTGACGCCGCCGGCGCGCATGGCGGTGATCTCCGAATCACCCGACAAACGGTTGACCGTCATCAGCACCGCCAGCAGCATGGACATAGGAAAGGTCACGACCAGCGTACCGGGCAGCGTGTAGACGAAGTACTTACCCGCCGCCAACAAGCTGGCGTGCTCCTCGGAAACAAGCCGCGCGATATTGAGCAACTGGCCGGCGACGAAGATCAAGGTAAAGGCTGCCAGACCAAATAGAAACGGCCCACCGAGGGCCTGGATCATGTATCGGTCGAGAATCTTCACAAACGGAAGCTTTCACCCAGATAGAATTGGCGAGCCACAGGTGACCCGGCGACTTCGGCGGCGCTACCCGAAACTTCGATGCGGCCTTTATTGAGAATGTAGGCACGATCCACGATCGCCAGCGTTTCGCGCACCGCGTGATCCGTGATCAGAATTCCTAAGCCTTTGGCCTTGAGCTGACGGATGATTTCCTGAATGTCGGCGACCGCGATAGGATCGATGCCGGTGAACGGCTCGTCGAGCAAAAGGAAGGCGGGGTCGGTCGCAATGGCGCGCGCGATTTCCACGCGGCGTCGTTCGCCTCCAGAAAGCGTTTCTGCAGTGGCCGGCGCGAGCGACTCCAATCCAAACTCTGCCAGAGCGAGCGGCAAGCGGCGTTCTTGTTCCGAGTGGCTGACGCCGCGTTGCTCCCAGATCAGCCGCAAGTTGTCGGCGACCGACAGGCGGCGAAAAACTGAATTCTCCTGAGCGAGGTAACCGATGCCTTCGCGGGCCCGAATGTGCATCGGCTGATGTGTTATGTCGATCCGGCCGCCGTTGTTCGTGAGCAACAAGACGGACCCCCCATTGGGTTTTACGAGACCGACGACCATATAGAACGTCGTCGTCTTTCCCGCCCCGTTCGGACCCAGCAGACCCACCACTTCGCCTGCGGCGACTTGCAAGCTGACGTTGTCAACGACAGTGCGGGCGCCGTACGACTTTGTGAGGGAATGGACGTCGATTGTTCTCGGCCGGATGTCAGTGATCGGTATGTACCTCTTTAGTGCGGCGCACTTTTGGCGGTGATGTCTCCGAACAAGCGGATCTGCTGCATGTCGAGGTCCGCAATCGCATGCTTGCCCGTGAGTTTGTTGCCCTGCGCATCCCGGACGACGACGTGGCCGTCCCCGGTGAGCAGCTCGGTGACCGCGTTGTAGTTCATGCGGTCGGCATACAGCGTATCGCCCTGCGGCGTGCGCGCCACGACGCCGCCGCTCAAGATCACATTGTGGGTCGCCTCGTTCACCGTTGCCGTCGGGGCGGTTACCGTCAGACGCACTTGCCTTCCTTTATAGAAGAGAAGCGTATTGTCTTTGAACGTACCGCGTTGCAAACTCGTCGCATACACGACGCTGCTCGCACGCAATTGGTATTCCGGCTTGCCGTTCACGATATTGCTGATGGTGACGGGCCGGCCGCGCGTGGCTTCGGCGCGAATCACGTACGAGGTCCTTACCGTGCCGGTAGCGGCTGGTGACGGCACAGGCGTCGGGGAGGGCGCAGTGGTTCTGCCGCAACCCCCAACCAGCGCCGCAATGGCGGCGAGCAGGAGAGCGGGCACCTTCACTGCTCGGCGGTCTCCGGTCTTCCCAGTGATAAGAGCAGACTCAAGTTGAGCCAACCGGCGATCAGCAAGAACGTGGTGACGACGTCGATCAAATTCTGTAGTGCGGAGGCGGCGAAGCCCGCGCTCAGTGCGGCAAAAAGCAACATCTTTTCTCGATCGCCCTGTGCGATGCGGCGGTACACTTGTTGGGCTGCCGCAATGGCCGCCCAGACGAACCAAAGAAAGGTCGCGAAACCGGCTACCCCAGTTTCTATGAGCATTTGCAATGGCACGCTATGCGCATGCACTTCGTCTGTCACGGCGTTAGGCATCTTTAGGACAGGATAGACGATGTGAAAAGCTAGCGGTCCCGTGCCCGTCAGCGCAAAACGCTGTGCTATTCGTGCCGCGCCCTGCCACACGGTTATACGCGACGCATTTTCGCTCGGGTCATGTGCGACGTCGCGGAAGCCGAGCGCAACGATGAGCAACCCGGCCAAAGCGATCGCCAAGTACACAAGCAGCGCGCGCTGGCCGAAGCGGCGCACGTAGATGACCATACCGCATGCGAGGCTGAGCATAGCCGCACGTGAAACAGAAAGAACCAAGCCACCAATCGCGATAGCGCACACGAGCCAGCCAAGCGTGCGCAACCAACGCGGTGCAGCCAGTTGCGCGAGCGCTACCGGGATCACGAAGAGCAAGTAGCCGGCAAACTCGTTCGGTTGCAAGAATGTGCCCGATGCGCGGCCGTGCTCGTAGGCGAACATCGCGGGCGGCTGACGCATGATCGATAACGCCATCGCGAAGAGCGCGGCGATCGACCCGGCGATGAGATAACATGTGATAAAGCGCCGCCTTGTATTGCGGTCGGCGAGTACGATGACGCCGGCCGCGAGGAAGATAATCCCGCCCAGCTGACAACCGATGCTGAACAACCCGGCGCCAAAATTCAATCCGATTGCGGCGGCGATGAACTCGGTGACGATGACGGCCGCGAGCGGCGCGATCAACGACTTCGGGAAGCCGCGAAAGCGTTGCACGACCACAGCGTACAAGCTCAATGCGGCGGCGCAAACGAGTGTCACGGTGATCAAGAGGGCAACCGGCTTGTTGGCCTGCGGTGCGGTGGGCGGCAGCGTTCCGGCGAACACGATGAGCAGCGGCAGTAACGGACCGATCAAGGCGCCGGTGAACGGCAGCGCGGCGGTCGCCAGGAAGAGCGGTCGAGACATTCGTGGGCTCGTGACCGCGATAGACGCGTCCTGGGCAATCATCGGGTGCTTGCGATAAGCCGCAGGGCTGCATCTGCCACTGCCGCAGCGCCGCCGGGACCGCCCATGCGCTGTCGACCGCTCTCAGACATTTTCGCCAAACGCTCCGGATCGTCAAGCAGCCGCAGTGCGCCCTGCGCGAACTCCGCCGGTTCGGCGGGCAATACCAGCAGCGCGTCACCCAACAAGCGCTTTTGCCGCATGCGATACCAGTGCATCCTCTCCGGCTCTTCGCCAGCCTCGGCAGCCGCTAGTACCGGGCGCCCGCTGCCGGCAGCCTGTTCGTTGCCGGTGCCGGCTTGCCCAAAAACCAGTTCGGATGCGTCGATCAAATCGGCGAAAGAATCGCGTACGATCGCCACATGCAGATTGCCCTGGCTTCCGCTGGCGCTCACAGCGCCGGCGTTGTTCGCTGTCAGCGGAATGCCGGCGTGCTCGAGCGCAGCCGACAGCTCCGAAGTCTGCACGCTTGGCGCAGTTGAGAAAAACGCCTGTAGCACGCGGCCGCGCGCGGCCAGCAGATCGGCGAGCACGAGCAGCCGCTGCGCCATGAGCCCGGCATTGCGAGCGGTGTCTGTGCGGCTGCCGGGCAGCACGCCGACGTGGAGTGCGCCGGGCAGCGCGCCCAAATCAGCGCCGCTGCGTCGCAGGCCGTCCATCATGACATTGCCCGCATAGAGAGCGTTCACGCCCGCGCGGCGCAGAGCGGCGGCGGTTTGCTCGTCGCGCGCAAAGGTCACCGCAGCTTTGCGCGCAAGGCGAGCTTCGATCTTGGAATGTGGAGCGACAAACTCGGATTTCGCCGTCGCAACAAAAATGGTCGGACGCCGGGCAAATATCGCGCAGAGCGCCAAACAGTAAACGTCGCCGACCGCGACGATGGCGTCGCGCTGCCGCTGACTTGTCAGAAAGCGGCACTGACGAAGGGTGAGTGACGCGAGCCCGGCGCGCAGATCGCGGCCAAGCTGTTTGAAGTTCCAATTCGTTACCAAACCTCCCGACGGCATCGATTGCTGCGGACCGACCGGCGCCGGCCAAGCGGAGGGTGGCATGACGCCGACCAAGGGGAAGTGCGCGAGCGTTGCCTCGGGTGCACGAGCCGCAACAGCGTTGGCGATGTACCCCGCGATCGCGGCTTCTCCGAAACCATTGCTGACGAACAGAATGTCGGGCTTCATGCCGCTGACGCGAGCAATGGCAGCAGGGCATACGAGAACGAGCCGGCCTTGCCTGCGGACAGCGTCAGCTCGAGCCGGCCGACGTACTGTGCGTGCGCGCCGGCGTGCACGATCGGAACGCCATTGACGACCTCGGGTTGGGCGAGCACGTCATGGCTGTGGCCGCCGATGATCGCGGTAAACGCCGGCCAACGAGCGGCGAGCACTCGGTCTGCCGCCAAGCCGAGATGCGACAACAGAATTGTCGCATCGTAGCCGCCGCCGTTGTTTGTTAGCATATCGTGCAACGCCGCCTCCGGCGATAGAAACCGCCAGCCGAACACTTTCTCCCATCCGCTGCCGGTCCGGTACTGCGGCACGAGCAGCGCGAGAATGCGCACGCGCAGCCCACCCACCACGAGCTGCAACTCGCGGGTGAAAGCCGCGGACCGAGCGCGCAGATCGATGAGATTCGAGCATACGAGCGGTGCGGCGAGCGAGCGCGCGCGCCGCAGAAAAAATTTGTGCAGATAGTGGAACTCCCGGTTGCCGACCGCTTGCGCCTGGTAGGGAGCGCGGGCCAGCTCTGCCATGACGGGCTCGTGCGAGCGGTACAGCGTTGACGATCCTGCCAAGCTGTCGCCGCAATCCACGAGCAAGGAATCAGGTTCCGTCAGTGTTGCGAGCCGCGAGCCAAAACCCGAGGCAGCGTGTATGTCGGCCGTATGGTAAATCACAAGCTTTGCCACGGCGTCGCTCAGGCGCGCCCTTCGTCCATATAGTCGGCCACGAATGCGGCGATGCGCTGCAGAGAATCGCTCGGGCCGAGCGCGCTGCGCAACTCGGCATAGCCTTCGCGCTGTTGCCGCAACCGGCTCTCATCTTCTAAGAATTGTATCGACTCGTTGACCAGCTGCTGCGCCGTAAAGTCGTACTGCAACAATTCGGGTACGATCCTGCGCCCCAACACCAGATTGGGCAACGTGATCGTGTACAGCAGATGCGCAGGCATTTTGCGGCGCGCTATCCGATAGAGCGGATCCGAAATTCTGTAGAACGCGATCTGCGGGACTTCGATGAGTGCCGCTTCCAGGACGGCCGTGCCCGACGCTACCCACGCCAAAGTGACGTCTTGCAGCGCCTGCGTCGTTTTGGTGCGCACGATCTCGACCGCTTGCGGCCCGCGGCTGCGCCGCCACAGACTCCGGATCTGATCAGCACGCGCGTCGGACGAGGCCACGATGCTGAAGTGTGCCCCGCTGCGCTGCTCGAGTTGCGCTGCCGCTTGCGCGAGCGTGGGAAGATGACGCGTCACTTCTTCCCGTCGGCTGCCGGGCAAGAGCGCGATATGCGGTTTCGGCTGCGCGGCCAGCGGCGTGCGCGGAACGATCACCGAAACAAGCGGATGGCCGAAGTATTCGACTCGCAGCCCAAGGCTGCGGTAAAAATCGCGTTGGTGGGCAAACGGGGTGAGTGCTAACGAAAGCTCCGCGACCGCGCGGCTTTGCGTCGTATTATCAACCCACGCCCCGGGCGGAAAGTAGTAAAGCATCCGTCCCGTATAACCGCCCCGCCGCAAACGACGCATGAAAGGAATATTGAATCCGCCTGCATCGACCGGCACGAATAGGCCTGGCGGCTGCTTCCTCAAATTGTAATCGAGCATCAAGTACACCGCGTATAACAGCGGCAACATCGGGATGACGGAAAGCGGGCCGATACTCGCGAGCTCGGTGGAATGATACGCTATGTCTGCGCCCGTTGCGGCGAGCGCCTCGCCCGCAACGCCGCCGACGCGAAGCTGCGGTTTGAATTCCGCAAGAGCGTTGGACAACAGCGAGGCTTGAAGATCTCCTGAAGCTTCACCCGCAACGAAGAAGATGTCTGCGGGCCGGTACTTCAACGCTTCAGAATGCCGCGATCGGTCTCTTCTTCCAAAAATGCGAGCAGCTCGCGCCCTTCCGGCGTGCGCAGTGAATCGCGCAGCCGTTCCAGCGCCGCGGACAGGTTGAGGTTCGAGCGGTACAGCACGCGATATGCTTCTTTGAGTTCGCTGATGGACTCAGCCGGCACGTTATTGCGTCGCAAGCCCACCGTGTTCAGTCCGTAGACCGTCATCGGGTTGCCTTCCACGAGCATGAACGGCGGGATGTCCTTCACGACTTTGCTCATGCCGCCGACCATCGTCATGCGCCCAATGCGCGCAAACTGATGCACCCCGACCATGCCGCCGATATTCGCGTTGTCGCCGACGACGACGTGGCCGGCAAGCTGGGCGACGTTGGACATGACCACCCCGTTGCCGATGCGGCAATTGTGAGCGATGTGCACGTAAGCGAGTAAGTGGTTGTCGTCGCCGATAACCGTGTCGGTGCCTTCGCCGGTGCCGCGATTGATGGTGACGAACTCACGGATGACGTTGCGGTCGCCGATGCGCACGTAGGAGATCTCCCCAAGATATTTTTTGTCTTGGGATGACGCTCCGATGACACTGAAGGGATGTATCTCGCAGTTCTTGCCGATGATCGTGTGGCCGTTGATCACCACGTTTGAGAGCAGCTTCGTGCCTTCCCCGATTTTGGCGCGCTCGCCGACAAGACAATACGGACCGACCTCGACGCCGCGTCCGAGTCTCGCATCCGGATGAACGATCGCCAGTGGGTGGATGTTGAGCGGTGCGGTCGAGGACACCGCCTCACGTTTCGTAACAGGCCGCATCACATATGCAGTATAGAAGCGTCGAGCCGGAATAGCCGCGTGTCGGAGACGATGGAAAAAGCGAGCTCACCGGAGCACACGAGCTGATCGTCCACGCGCGCTTCCGCGTGCAGCCGGCCGATGTTCATGCGTATCCACAAGACGTTGACTTCCATGACGAGTTTGTCGCCGGGGACGACCGGGCGGCGAAATTTCACTTTATCGACACCGGCTAAGTAGGGCACGGTAGTCGTTTGACTCGTAGGCTCCAGGATTGCTGTGCCCCCCAGCTGCGCCATAGCCTCGATGATCAGGACGCCCGGCATCACGGGATTGTTGGGAAAGTGACCGGTGAAGAACGGTTCGTTCATCGTCACATTCTTGTAGCCCACTGCGCGCTTTTGCGGATCGAGTTCGGTGATGCGATCGATGAGCAGCATCGGATAGCGATGCGGCAGAATATCCATGATGGACCGGACGTCGACGTATGACACCTGTTTATCTCCAGCCTGCAACCGATGCAACGGAATGAGACCGCTGGGGGCTTGTGTTCTCGTTGGCGCGGGCGCGCTCCTTAGTCTATCGGGCGCTGACTGCGGCTGCCAGAGGAGCGAGCAGATCGCGCGCGGCCGCCACGTGCAAGGCGTGACCCGACTTGAGCGCGATAACTTCAAAACGCGGATACATACCCAGCAGGGCGAAATCGCCGATGAGGTCGAGCACTTTATGGCGCACGATCTCATCGGGGAAACGCAACGGCCCCATGTAATCGTGGCGGTCGATGACGACGGCATTATCCAAAGATCCGCCGAGCGCCAGACCTTGCGAGTAGAGCGCTTCGACCTCAGCACGGAATCCGAAAGTGCGATTCGGCGCGATCTCGCGTAAGAAATATTCGGGCGTCAACGGCGGCGTTTCCAAGAATTGATTACCCACCGGGTCCGGAAACGCGACGAAGAAGTTGATCTTGAAATGGTCCGCCGGAATACACACCAAGAGCTTATCGCCGTCGCGGTGCCAGTACGGCGAGCGCAACCGATAGATGCGGCGCGGTACGCGCTGCTCGCTCAACCCGGCGGCCGCGATCGCTTGCGCAAACGGCAGTGCACTGCCGTCCATGATCGGAATCTCTTCGCCGCTGACGTGAATCAACGCGTTGTCCACGTCTAAACCGAGCAGGCTGGCCAGCACGTGCTCGACGGTGTTGACTTCACAGCTGGCTGACGCAAGCGTGGTGCAACGAACGGTCGAACGCACTGCTTGCGGGCTGGCCGCGATGCGCGAGCCATCCGCTAGGACAAACGAAAGGCCGGCATTCGCCGGCGCCGGGCTTATGGTGACGGTTGACTCGCAGCCTGTGTGTAAGCCGACGCCCGACAGCGAGAGTTCGCGTGCTACGGTGTGCTGATATTCCACATTCACCACCAACGCGGGTCGCCTAAGGTTTTTTGCGCGTTTCTTCGAGTGCGTTCATTAGCATGCGCACCTGCTCGAAGAGTTTAGGCAATTTGCGCAATAGGACCTTCTGTTCGAGGTCGCTGCGATGCGGCTGTGCGTACGAGCCGGATACGCGCGAGTGCGGCGGCAGTGACGCTATCACTTGTGCACCCGCGTATATTATTGAGCCTTCGCCGATCTTGATGTGACCTACTACGCCGGCTTGCCCGCCTATCGTCACGTGATCGCCCAGCTGCGTGCTGCCTGCGATCCCGACTTGCGCGCAGATCGTGCAGTCGTCGCCGATGCGCACGTTGTGCGCGATCTGCACCAAGTTGTCGATTTTTGTTCCCGTGCCGACCGTGGTGGAATTCGTCACTGCGCGATCGATGGTGGTGCAGGCGCCGACTTCGACGCGGTCGCCGAGAATCACGTTGCCGATCTGCGGGATCTTCATCTGTTCGGCGCCCACGCGCACGAAGCCAAACCCGTCACTGCCGATGATGCAGCCGGCTTGCAGCACGCACTCTTTTCCCAGGATGCAATCGTCAGCGACGACCGCGTGTGGATGTAACACGCTGTCCGCTCCGATGAGCGCGTTGCGGCCGACGTAGCTGCCGGGCAGCAAGACGACACCGTGTTGCAGAATTGCGCCTTCGCATACCACAACGCCGGCACCGATCCAAACGTCGTGTGCGCGGGATACGTCGCTCGCCACCACGGCGTTGGGATGCGTGAACTCACCCTGCGGCAGCGGCGGCGAGAATTTTTGCAAGATCAGCGCGAGCGCCCTACGGACGTCGTCAACGACGATGAATGTTTTCGATTGATCGAGCTGCTCGGCCTTAGGCACGATGATCTCGTGCGCGGCCTTGGGCACGATGATCGCGCGCGCCGGTGAAGCCAGCGCTTTCACCAGCCAGCGTTCGTCCACGGCAAACGTCAGCGCTTGATCGTCCGCCTCGTCAACCGCTGCGACGCGCGCGACGACTGCGCCGGGATCGCCTACAACCGTGCCGCCGGCGGCGGCCGCCAGCTCGTCGACCCGCCGGCCCGCGTGCGCCATGATGCCGCGCTAGCGGGTCGGGGCAGGCGAAGAGGTATCTATCTTTAGCGCTTTCTCAACGTCGGTCGTGATGTCGTCACCGCCGTAGGCGACGCCTTGGCGCGTCACCACAAGCTCGTAGTGCTTTTGGGCTGCGATGTCTTTGGCCACGTTACGAACGTCGTTGCTGACCTCGTCTTGCCAGCGCTGCGACTGTTGCTGCCATTGTTGCAACGCCTTGCGTTTTTCCGGCGGACTGATCTTGCTGTCGTTGATCGCGACATAGTTGGCCTGGATCTGCCGGTAATAGTTGATGAACTTCGGCCAGCGCTGCTCGATCGCGGCGATATTGACCACGGCGACCTTGGAATGCGCGTGGGAGCAACCGGTAAGCGTCAGCGCTACGACGGCCGCGCCTGCTCCAAGCGCGCGGCACGCAAGACGGATGATGTTCATGATCCCCCCGAGCTGGTCGGTGTCGGTGCGGCACTTGAGGCCGGCGTGGTTGCGGCGGCTTGCGCTGCCAGCGCCTTTTGAACCGCTTGCGTCAGGTCGACTGCGGTACCCGCGCCGCGGATTGATTGAAAGACCACGCTAACCCCTTCGGTTTGGGCGACGTGTTGGACGACGATGCGTATCTGGTCTACGATTTTCGCAAGCAGATCGCGTCGATCCGCGGCGAGCTTGTCCATCTGGGCAGCGATCGCTTCGTTGTCTTGAAATTGCATGTGGGCAGCCGTGCTGTACTTGCCGATGAGCGCGCGCCGTGCGTCATGATAGGATGCAGCGACTTGTTTCGCCTCGGCGACATAGTTGGATTGCATTTGCTCATGAACGTTCTGCGCTTGAGCTTGATACTTGGTGTTGCTGGCAAGCTTTTTGTTGACGTCGGCGAGCTGTTGCTGGAACTTTCCGCCCAATGCCTGCATTTGGGGGCCCATAGCGGTTTGCACCTCACGCTGGCGAGCCAGCAGTTTCACTTGCGTTGCTGCTTGCGTGATCTTACGCTCCGCGTCGAACTTTGCGGATGCTTGCGATTGCAGACCCTTGACGTAGCTTGAGAGGGCCGCGTTGTCCTGCGACTTGAGCCGGCTCACGAGTGCGTTTTCGCCGTCGTCAATTTTTTTCAATTGTGCGCTGTAATCGGCGCGATCTTTATCCGACAACGCCAAGTTCTGCAGCTTGGCCTGCAGATTCAAACGAGCGCTCTGGTCTTGTCGCGCGAGGTCGATCTGATATTTGGTCTCGGCCGTGCTGAGTTCGTTTTCGCGTTGTCTGGCTTTGGTGCGCACGTCGGCTGCCAGTAACTGCTGCATGTGCCGAAGATGATCCGCGTCCGCCTTGAACAGCGCATCGCGGTAGCTGTTGAGCGTGCTGAACGCTTGTTTCTGCAATTGCTTGGCTTGCTCGCCGTATTGCTGCTGCATGCCGGTCAGCACGCCGCCGCCGTTTTGAGCTCCGATGGCTGCCGCCTGCAACTGCGCGATCGCGTCGGCCTCGCGCTGCTCGTAGAAGGTGCGCCGCTGGGCCAGGTCTTGCTGGAATTTCTGCTGCGCCGCATCCAATTCGCGTTGCATGGCGTTGTAGGCCGCGTTTTGCGACGCCGTCATACCCGACGGCACGGAAACGCTCTCCTGACGCAGCACCAAGATCTGCTGTTGCATCGCATCCAGTTGAGCGTGCAGCGGATGCGCTTTGACCAGCGCATCCATGTCGACATAGCCGACGTTCCCGGCAGCCACCAACCCGGGGGTGTTGGCGCCAAGCAGCGAGCGCACGCCTTCGTTGTTCTGGTGCCGGCCGCAGCCGCCCAGAGCGACGAGGGACAGCAGCAACAGCGCCGCGGTTTGCCGGCCGCTGCGCTTATTGCAAACTCTTGATAACATCCGGTGTTATGTCGGTACCGCCATAGACGCGGTTGGTGGCGTCGATGACGAGCAGCAAGCCCTTTTTCTTAGCCACATCGGAGATCGCTTTTGTGGTCTCATCGACGATGGGCTGCAGCAGTTTCTTTTGCTGGTCATTGAGCTGGTTGTTGAACGAGGTGATGATCTGCTGACGCTGCGCACCGGCCTTGCCGCTCAGCTGCGCATTGAGCTGGGATTGTAAGTTTTGGCGGAATTGCAGATAGTCGTCGTTGGCTTTCTTGACCTTGGGCAACGTGTCCAATTGCTGCTGATCGACGTAGCCCACTGCTGAAGGCGGGGGCGAGTTGATGGGCGGGACGACGGGACCGGGTTGATTGAGCATGTTTTCGACGTCGTTCGTGATATCGAGGCCGCCGAAGATGATGATCTGCTTATCGACGACGACGCTGAGACCTTTGTTCGCGGCGACGGAAGCGATCGCTGCCTGCGCTCGACCCAGCAGCGGACCAAAGAGCTCGCGCTGTTTTTGCGCGGCGCGCTGGTTGAAGTCTTGGTAGATGCGCTGTTGGTCTGATTGATTTTTGCCTTTGATGGCGGCCTGGAATTGCCCGGATAAGCCGCGTTGGTACTGGGCGAACTGCGCTTGCGCCGCTTGGAACGGCCCGAGCTGACCTAGCGCCGCCTGATCGACAAAGCCGATGTCGGTCACGTCGATAGCCAGAACCTGCGGCGTTATCGCGAGCGTGAACGCTGCGATCAAGCCGAGGATCACAGGCCAGCGCCGTTTATCATGCATGAACATGTATTTGCCTTCCACTTCCGTTCTCGTTTGCTCGCCTAGGAGTGTAGATGCTTAGAAAGATTGACCTATCCCGAACGAGGTGTGCGTTCCCTGCGCACCGGTTGCGATATCGATGCGAATGACTTGCGGTAGAATTGGCGTTTGCACGCGTATGCCAAAGCCGATATCCGTCTTGAGACGGAACGGTGCTTCGACATACGTCACCCGCGGCTGCGCGGCCGGGAACGGTGGTGAGTGCGGACCGGCCGGTGGCGGAGGCGTGGGGGGCGGCGACGGACCGACAACCGAGTTGATGTATGGTGCATCGCCTGCGTCCGCGAAGAGTGCTATCCCGAATTTCTTGTCGCTGGTGACCGGGATGCGCAGCTCGACCTGCCCCAAGAGTTCGCGGTCGCCATAATATAGGAAGCGCGTGCCGCGCAGCTGCTGCTCTGACAAGCTGAACAAGTCGTTGTAAGGCAAGTGCGTGCCGCCGCTCGAAAACCCATAGTTGAAATGCATCGCGAGCGTTGAGTGGTGGCGCACCGGCAAGAATCTCGTGTAGTCGAAGTCGCCTTTTCCGAATTGGAAGTCCGAGCCGAACAGCTTGCTGGACAGCTCCTCCGAGAAAGCGGACGTTCCGCCGAAGCGTGGATTTTGCACGTCATCTCTGTTATCCCGGAAGATACCGAGCGTCATGCTGCGCAATTTGGACGTTCCTGGTTGCAGTGCGCCGCCGGTGTTGACCGACCCGACTTGGGTGGGTGACAGCAGCCCGTTTTGCACGTTGAGGAACTGCTGCGGAAAACCGCTTGCCCTGATCTCCTGGAACAGCCGTGTCGCTGACAGACCTATCGAGACACGCGTGAATTCCGCCACCGGATGTCCGAATCCAATTTGAACGCCAGCCTGGCGCGAGGAAAAATTAGCGAATTGTCCGGAGCATGGGCTACCGTTCGCGTTGCAGACACCGGTGACCGTGCCGGGTATCGGCGTCGCAAAATTGCCGACCACCCCCAGCCCCGAGGACGGCGAAAGCAGATAGAACGGATTGTTACCGGCTGCCTTGTAGACCGGTCGAGGTTGATTGCTGATAAGATTGTTGAAGAAACTAAAGGAGACGGAGTCCGGTTTGAACTTATGGATGTACGGCACGCTGACGCTGAAATTGACGTCGCTGAAGTGTTGGCCGCGCTGCAAGCTGACCGAAGCGCTGTTGCCTGTGCCTGCCAGATTGTTCTGCGAGAAAGAAATACCACCGCCAAAGCCTTGCCCGTATTGTCCGCCGCCGCCATAGCTGACGTTGACGCCCGCATTGCCCGTGCGCTGCTCGACCACCGTCCAAACGAGCGTGAGATAACCGCACTTGCTTCCAAACGGTTTGGTCGACAGGTCGACCGTCTTGAAAAACTGCGTGTTGTAGATGTTTTCATAGTCGCGGCGCAGACGCGCATCCGAAACCAAATCACCCGGCCGCAGACGCAGTAGGCGGCGAATGACATAGTCTTTGGTCACGCCGTTGCCGGCGATCTCGATAGCACCGACGCGCGCTTCACAGATGTTCACGTTCACCACACCCGGGTTGTTGCTGTCGGGGTTGCCGTCGACGACCGCCGAGAATCCCGCTTCCTTATACAGGTTGGAGATAGCGTTCAAGTCTTCGTTGAACTGCTGCGCGGAGAACACGGTGCCTGGCTTAGTTTTGATGGCACCCAAAATCACGGGCTTGGGGATGATCGAATTGCCGGTGACGTTGACGGCGGTCACGGTGACGCCTTCCTTCACCGCGATGTTCACCGTGCCGTTGGCGTCGATCTTGATGTCCTGGACGTGCCGGGTACCTATGTAGCCGAGCTTGTCGTAGTAGGAGTTGATCTTTTGCACGTCGTCGCGCAGCGTGTTGGTGTTGAGCACCTGACCGACGGTGGTGTCCATGAGCGCGTTGAGGACATCGGTCGAAACTTGCTTGTTGCCGCTGAAAACGACTTTGGAAACGGTGGGATTTTCTATGACGATGTACGATACGGCAACGCCGCCAGGCGTTGTATGGATATCGGTCTTGACGTCGGTGAAATAGCCGAGCCCCAAAATCGCTTGCTGATCCGCGGCGACTTTCTTGGGATCGAGCGGCGTTCCGACTTGGCTGCGAATGACGGCCATGATCTTGTCGGTCGGGACGTGAGCGTTGCCGCGAACGTTGATCGCCGTGATAATCGGTTGATTGGCCGCCGGCGTCGGACCGAGTCCGGCGACAAGCACGAGCACGGCAGCGACTATCGCTGCGACCGCGAACCTTAGCAAGTTAGGCAACGCTGGGTTTGCTCCTCATCATGGCTGACGGCGGGTGGTACGGACGCCCCAAAGGGCCGCGCGGTTGCGCCTCGTCCTCCCCCGCCCGAGGGAGCAATGGGGCCGCGTCATTTATCGTAGAACGGGACATTGAGTTCCGACGCGTTTGCGGCTATTCCTCTCCACAGCCGAGCCCGCCCTTCATTGAAACAGGTAGCGCAAATTAATGAGCGTGTACGTCTGTCCGGAGGGCGGCTGCGACTGCAACACCTCCAGCGCGAGATAGTCGCGCAGGCGATACGACACACCGTACGACTGCGTCACCGGAACAGTTATAGATGAACGGTACAACGCCGACACGTTTTGAGAAAATCTGCTTCTCACTTCTATTGCGAGATTACCTTGCGGATCGAAAATAAGAGAGATCTGTTCGAGGTTGAGAGATTGTGCGAGCGACGATTCGAAAGGAAAAAGCAAGCTGCGGGTCAGTTCCGCAGTGAAGTAACTTTGTGCGGTCTGGATGATCGTGTTTTGCGCCTGTTGTTGCGAGCCCGTGGTGAGGGACGCAAGCTGGGGAGCATGCAAGAGGGTCGCGATGATTTGGTCGCGGCTCATGGGCGGGTTCGACTGCAAATCGATAGTCAGGCTATCGACGCGACCGCTCAAGCTGAGCGTGATTTCATTGCCGCCGACAGAAGTCACGGCGCTTGCGTCGAGGGTGGGCAGCAATCCCTCAGTCGGACTGAAAGTCACCGATCCGCGTATCAGCCGGAAGGTGGTATCGAAATATCCTATCTGGCCGCGAACGGCCTGAAATCCGCCCGACAGAGTCGGGTTCGAGAGGCTGCCCGCGAGCACGACGGTACCCGCGGCCGTCAAGTCGATTGCGTTGCCGCCACGCACCCGCACGTTGTTGCCGGCCACGACCTTGATGTTAAAATCCACCGGCGGAATCGTGAAGCTTGCGGGCGTCGCTTGCGCCTGGGGCGAGCCCGATAACACGCCGTTCGTCTTGCCGAAGATGCTGCCGCCGTACACGATGGTGTGGCCGGGAGCAGGCGATGGTACGCCGGGAACGTTTTTCGGCGTTGCTGTTTGAGCTGCTAGCGCTCCGGTAGATCCACTGGCCAGTGACAGGATTGCAGAAAAAGGAACGGTCGCGTTGTTCAACGTCACCGCGCCCGCCAGATACGGCCGGACGGCGGCGCGCGTGAGGCTCAGATCGCCATTGAGCGTGCCTGACAGCCAGCCCGGTACGTTGATGCTCGCGTTCTGTAAAGCGACGTTTGTGAAAAACTGCAGCCCGGCATTGTTTCGCAAACCGACGGCTGGAACGATGTGAGCGGCGCCTTTGATGTCCACCGAGCCCGACCCGAGCTGACCGTGCAAGTCGCTCAGTGTGACCGTGTCGTGCTGCAAGGAGAGATCCGCGGATGCGTTTGTCAGCGGCACGGTCTCCCACGGCGAAACTATACCGGCCTTGCGGATCTGCGCGACACCGGACACCGAAGGGTTGCCCGCCGTGCCCGAGAGTGCGATCTGTGCGTTGAGGATGCCGTTCAACGTCGCGGCACGCTTCGTCAGCGTATTGAGTTCGGCGAGGTTCGCGTCGTGCGCGACAACCGAAAGTCCAACTGCACGCTGCTTTGGACCCAGCGCCAGGGGCTGCAGCTGGATCGGTAAAGCGCCCGTGACGCTCACCTGGCCGCCGCTCGCCAGCCCCACCTGCGTGTCGCCGATGTCGAGCTCTCCAGGCGCGTACCTGAAGCGCGCCTTGATGTCGCTGAAGACAAGACCGGCCACCGTGTCCTGGCTACCGGCAAATGACGCCTGAAAATTCGGCTTCGTCGCCGTCCCCGCAAGAGTCAGTTGTGCTTGCGCCTTGCCGTTCATACTGACAGGCAGGCGGAATGCCGAGCTCAGCTCAGAGAGATCGGCAGCATTCAAAGTCATGGCGCCCGCTATGCGATGCGTTCCGAACTCGTAGTGCGCGTCGCCGCTGCCGGTCACAAACTTCGTCACTATTTGTAGGTTTCTCAACGCGGCACCCTGAGTGTCGCTTTGCACTAGCGCTGAAAAAGAATTGATGGCGATGCGCTGCAGGTGGCCGTCGTGCAAGCTGACGTACGCGGACGCCAGCGGACGTCGCAACGTGCCCTGCAGCGTGCCGGCGGCGTCTAAGGTTCCCGTGAGGCCGAGGTCTTCTTGATGAAAGATCGGAGTGATCTCATCGACCTCAAGGTTTCGGATGTTTGCTTTGACGTTGTACGTCGCGCTTTGGAAGTTCGGGATGCCATGCGAATAAGAGCTGAACCCCACACGCCCGGCCACGGTTGCAGCGCCGCCCGGGCCGTCTTGCAGCAGCGTGGCCAGCAACGCGCCGTTCGCACTTGAGAAGTGCGTTTCGATGTGTCCGATGGCGTAATTTCGCAGGGCCGCGTCATCCAAACGAAGTCCCCCGGTAGCCTGCAGGCCGGCGTTGCTCGAGCTTAGATTTACGCGAAACGAGCCCGTGCCGGCGAAGATGTCGGCGCCGCCAAAAAAATCATTGAAGTCAGACATGTTGACGTGCGTGCTGTCGGCATGCAGCGCAAACCGGCTCGGCGCTGTCAAACCCGAAACGTGAAAGAATGATTGCCCGAGTTGAACTTGGCCCCGGTCGAGCCGGAGGTAGCCGTTGTGCATGGCGACCGAGCCATGCAGCTCGTCAAATTCGACACCGCGAATCGTGCCCGCGTCAGTGTCGATGTAACCGTTGACGCTTGGCTGAACCGGAGAGCCGCCGATCGCGACGTCCGAATCGGTTGCGCCGCTCAGCGGTACGCGGCCACCCGTGTAGCGGTTCACCGCCGCAAGGTCTGCTTCGCGCATTCGCAGCCGTAAGTCGAGCGCGGCATTCGATAATGGCGCGCCTGCTCCCAGCCGGCCGATGGAACCATCCAAGTTCGCACGGTTGTTGTCGACGGCGATGCGGCTCGCGTTTGAACGTAACGTTCCGTCTCGATAGGAGACGTCGACGTCGCCGTTCACCGCCATGCCGCGATAGCTCGTCGTCAAGGCGGCGGCAGCATGAACATCCGGCCTTTGCAGCGACCCGCCGATGCTTGCCACTGCGACGGCCGAGCCGCTGCGCAATGGTGAGCCAAGATTTTGCAGCGCGGCTAAATCCACGTGATCCGCCAGCGCGTCGATGTGCGTGGCGGACGCGGAACCCTGCGGCTGCGCGTTGGCGATTGTGCCGATCACAGAGACCTGACCGCCCGCAAGCCCGATATTCGCAAGGACTGAGTTAGAAGAAGCCGACCGCGCGCTCACGCTTGCGTCCGCCGACTGAACCGGGATGCCGGCGATCTGCGCGTCAGCGCTGCGCGCTTGCGCGGAAAGCGTCCACGCTGCGCCGTCAAGCATCGCATAGAAGCCGCCTCGCATGGTGCCGCTCATGCGCAGCGACGGCGCGGATGCGCCGAAAGAGGCGAGGTCAGCCACTGCCGAGCCGCGCAAAGCAGCCGCTCGCAGGCGCATGCCGGCGTCAACCACCGCCGCTCCCTGCGCGTCTGCTTGCGTGCTGCCGCCTTGTGCTGCGATCTGAGCGATGCGAATATATCCGTTGCGGCCTGCTCCGCGCACACTCACGTGTTGCAGCTCGACGCCGGCAACGGTAAGCCGGTCGGCAGTGGCGTTGAGGGCGATCGAAGGCTTCGGATCGTCTGCGCGCACGACGACCGCTCCATCGAAAACTCCATCGAGCGAGGGCAGTGTCATCGTCACGGTAGGAAGGTCCGGGCTCGCGAATGTTCCGGCGCGCACCCGTAGCGCTGCCTTTCTCGCAAACGCCGTCAGCGTGTATCGCGCTCGGCCCTTGGGTACGCGCTCGAGTCGCGAGGCTAAAGTCACTTCGCCGCTGCGCGGCTGCAGGAGCAGCGGTCCGAACAACAACTCGTTCGGGTCAACCGTAAAAAAACTGCGCACGCGCACGCTCCCGCCGGTGATTTGCGCATACCCTCTGCTTGATAAGGTCGAGATCGGCCCCGTAACCGTAGCGAGACCGCGAATCGTGCCGGCCGGGTTGATGTTGGCGATGAAAGGCACCGAGGCAGAAGGCACGCGCACCTGCGCGACCAGCGTGATCAGTGGAATGTGCGGGCTCAGATCGATGTCGCCCTGGCTCGCCAGAAGGCCGCCTTCGATCGTGTCGTCTGAGGCGACCATCGTCAGGTGACTGTTGTTGTAGAAGAACGACGAGCGAAGCGAATTGATGACGACAGGTCCGTAACGGCTTCGCTGCGCGCGCAGTGCGCCGCTCACGCGTATGTCGTCCACCGGGCCGTCGACTCGCACCTGTAACGATGACGGACCGGCAAACGGCAACGTCTGGGAAAACGCAAACAGCCGGCGTTGTGACTCAAGCCGTCCGGATTGCTCAGCCGTCAGTGCGAAGCGCACGCCTCCGAACAATTGCAAGGCGCCGCGAGCAGTGAGCGGCGCGCCGGCCGCAAAGCCGCGTAACCGGGTCGTTGACAAGAGTCCGTCTTGAAAGTGCAGAGAGCCGTGCAGCTCGCGCAGTGGCACGACCAACGGGATGACGCGCATGCGACCGCCTCGCAGCATCGCGTCTGCACTCAGATGCCAACGGGGCGCACCCGGCGCGTAGCCGACTGCGTAGGCTTGGCCCGCGATATCGATACTGCCGCGTTCGATAGCAAAATATGGCGAGGGTACGATCGCGTCGACCAGCGGTGCGATCGCGACGCCATGCGCGGCTACCTTGGCGCGCGCAAATGCAATGGTGTCATCTTCAAGAAAATCAGCTTGTACCGCCGTCGCACCCTGCGCGCTGCGCAGATTCGCGCGCAGCACACCGCTGCTCACGCCACCTTCGTTGAACGCGAGCGTACCGTTGATGTTATCGAGGCTGAAGGCATGCGCGAAACGCACGAGGGCTTGTGGATCGATCACCGCAACTTCGCCTGCTTCGACGCGCACCTTCAAACGATAGGGCGTCGTGAGTTGCGGCTGTGCGGCCGCGGACGGGCCGGGATTGCCCGCCGTCAGCGCTGATACATTCCAGGACCCATCGGCCAGATGAATCAGCCGCAGCACGGGCCGATCGAGAACGATTGACTGCAAACCTAAACGCCGGTCGCTGCGCCCGATCAAGCCTGAAGGCTCGAACAAGATGGTGATGTGTTTGGCAAGAAAAAAATCATTGCCGCTGCCGTCTTTGATCTGCAGATCCGCGATGTCGAGGACGCCGTGCCCGACGTGTATAGAACCGTGGGCGACGTGCAGGTTGCGCTGTTGTAAGAAGAAGCGCAGGGCGACCGAAGTCAGCGCGGAGCGGGGCCAGCTGAGCCCAAGGATAAGAGCAACGGCTATCAACAGCGCAACCAGGCAGATGCCCGCGATGGCTGCGAACCTTCTCACACGGCGCATTGAACCTAGTATTCCCGTAATGGGGAATGAAAACCCAGGGAGCGCGATCTCGGCTAGCGGCGGTTAAACGTCGAGGTTCTTGACGTCGCGGGCGTTATCGGCGATGAACTGTTTGCGCGGTTCGACCTTCTCGCCCATGAGGATGGTGAAGATCTCGTCGGCGGCGACGGCGTCATCGAGCAGCACCTTGCGCACCGTGCGCCGTTCCGGGTCCATGGTGGTCTCCCAGAGCTGCTCGGGATCCATTTCGCCCAAGCCCTTATATTGCTGAATCGTTGCGCCGTCGCCGGCTTCAGCGATCGCCGTGTCGCGCTCTTCCTCTTTATAGCAGTACCAAATTTTTTTGCCCTTTTTTACCTGATACAAGGGGGGCTGGGCGATGAAGAGGTGCCCATTTTCGATGAGCTTGGGCATGTAGCGGAAAAAGAAAGTCAGCAGCAAGGTACGGATGTGCGAGCCATCGACGTCCGCGTCGGTCATGATATAGATGCGGTGATAGCGCAGCTTCGCCAAATCGAAATCCGCCTGAAAGCCGGCGCCTAGAGCGGTGATGAGCGTGCGAATTTCTTCGTGCCCGACGATCTTGTCCAAGCGGGCTTTTTCGACGTTGAGAATTTTTCCGCGCAGCGGCAGGATGGCTTGGAAATGGCGATCCCGTCCGAGCTTGGCGCTCCCGCCCGCCGATTCGCCTTCAACCAAGAAAACTTCACTGCGTGCAGGATCGCGCTCGGAACAATCCGCCAACTTGCCGGGGAGCGATCCGCCTTCGAGCGCGTTCTTGCGGCGGGTGAGATCGCGAGCCTTGCGCGCCGCTTCGCGCGCTCGCGCTGCGTTCGCACATTTCTCCACCAGCCGTCGGGCGGGTCCCGGATTTTCTTCCAGATAATAAGTGAGCGCCTCGGCGACAACGTCATCGACCGCACCGCGCGCCTCGGCGCTGCCGAGCTTCGCTTTGGTCTGCCCTTCAAACTCGGGGTTCGGAATCTTCACCGAAATGACGGCCGTGAGCCCTTCGCGCACGTCTTCACCGCTCAGGTTGGCCTCTGACTCCTTGAGGATGCCGCTCTTTTTTGCGTAATTGTTGAGCACGCGCGTGATTGCCGAGCGGAACCCCGCGAGATGCGTGCCACCGTCAACCGTATGGATGTTATTGGCGTAGGCCAGCACGTTCTCGATGTAGCCTTCATTATACTGAAAGGCTACTTCGACTTGGATATTGCCGCGCTCGCCGACGACGTAGCGCACGTCGTGCAGCGGCCCCTTGTTCTTGTTGAGATGCTCGACGAAGCTTTTGATGCCCCCCTCGTAGGCGAACGTCTGGCGTTTGTCGTTGCGCTCGTCGCTGAGATTGATCCGCAAGCCTCGATTGAGAAAGGCCAGCTCGCGTAAACGCTGTTGCAAGATATCGAAAGAAAAATCCAGTATCGAAAAAACGTTGGGGTCCGGTTTGAAGTGCTGCAGCGTGCCGGTGCCATCAGCAGCACCCACCGTCTTGAGCGGCGACGTTGCTATCCCGCGCGCAAATTTTTGCTCGTAGAGCTTGCCGTCGCGTTTTACGCGTGTGACCATCCACTCGGACAGCGCGTTTGTGACCGAAATACCGACGCCGTGAAGCCCGCCGGATACTTTGTAGCCAAGCTGGTCGAACTTGCCGCCGGCGTGCAACACCGTCATGACGACTTCCACCGCAGGTTTGCCTTCGCTCTCGATGATGTCCACCGGGATACCGCGGCCGTCATCCTCGACGGAAAGCGAGTTGTCGGCGTGAATAACGACGTCGATGTTCTTGCAATACCCGGCGAGCGCTTCGTCCACCGCATTGTCGACCGCCTCGAACGCGATCTGATGCAGTCCGCGCACGCTGGTATCGCCGATATACATGCTCGGGCGCTTGCGAACGCCTTCCAAGCCCTTGAGGACTCGTATTTGGCTGGCGCCGTAATCCGATTGGCTAGCGTCGCCGTTGCCTTCGGCGCTCGGCGGTTTCTTGGGCGGTTTGACCGGGGGAGCCGCGCGTTTATTATCCGCAGTCTTGCGGTCTTTGGGACTCAATGTATCCGGTTATCCTTCATTCCACGACGATTCGTGCGCGATTCAAAGCACGACTTGCGCTCTATTTTGTATGTTTCTGTTGCGGTGGTCCGGCGGCCTCTCGTTTCATGTCGCGCAAGTCGTTTAAAAGCGCTGTTGCCCAATCACGACCCAGCACATCGGTGACCACGGCTTGACCGAGTTCGCGCTGCGGCAAGCGCGCGAGCAGCATGATATAGCTCCATGCCAGCACCCGGTCTTGCGGTGTTATCGTTCCGCGGCGCAGGCGGCGCTCCGCGAACCCCAGCTCCGATTGCCAGCGCGTGAGCAGGCTCTGGCGGACTCGGTCGGCGACGCGTTTGGTCGCATGCGGCACATGCAACAGGAGATCGGGGAATTGGAGCCACGGTGCCTGCATGAGGGCGCGTTCAACACGGGAATCAAGCGAACGTCGTTGTCGATCCGCGCACGGGGCACAGAGCGCTTCGCGTGCGCCGCTGCCGAGAAAGCGGCGCCCACAGGAGCTGCAAACAAACCAGCCGTCATCATCGCGATCTGAATCGAAGCGAGCCTGCGATGCTCGCAAACCCGCAACGAGCGCGCTGACGTCTTCGTCCCTCGGTTCACCCGCCGCCGCGTCCGCCACGGCCGCCGCCCGTCGCGCCGCAGATTCATTTTGGCGTTCTGGAGCGCGTGCGTTTAGCGTAGCCTCGCGTCGCACGAAGCCATCAAATATCAGCCTGCTGCGACCGCTCGCGACGCGAAAACGTAGCTGGCGCACGGCGACCTGCGGGCATCTTCGCTGCAGCGCCTCGAGAATGCGCGGAGCGAGCAAGCTGAGTTCGTCGCTCCAGGCGCTGCTCGCGGTCAGCACGGTCAATGTGTCGGCGCGCAGCTTGAAGGGCCGGCTGCGGGCCGCGACTCCGCTGCCTACCGCCACCGCCCAGGCGAGGATGAGCTGCGAGAGCGCATCATCACGCGTCGGCTGCGTTTGCGCAAACGCGGGCGCGAGCTTCCAGTTTGTCAGGAGTGCCCGCAGCGGGCGCGGTCCGCTCACGCGCGCGCGCGCAAGCCGGCAACAGGTTGCTCTATGTTGCCATTTTCAATGTGATAGACCGTCGCCGCAACGCCTTGAAAATCTTGCATATCGGTCGCCGTCACGAAAGCCTGCTCCAAGTTTTGAATGCTGCTCAAAAAGGCCAGCCGCCGCGCAGCATCGAGCTCGGAAAAAACGTCATCCAACAGGAGCAGGGGCGGCTCGCCGACCGCCTGCGCGAGCAGCGCGTATTCGGCGGCTTTCAACGCAAGCACGGCGGTGCGTTGCTGGCCTTGCGATCCATAGCGCGCCAACGGATCTTCTCCCAGGACAAAAACGAGGTCGTCACGGTGCGGTCCTACGAGTGAAGCACGCCGCGCTAGCTCGCCCACCAAACTGGACGTGAGAGCTTGCTGCAGAGCTTGCGCGATGGCATCAGGGCTTTCGTCATGCAATGCCGGCGAAGGAACATACGAGAGCGACAGTTCGGGCGCGGCGCCCACCCAGCGCGCGTGCACGGCGGCAGCTTCGTGCGCAAGCTTGCGGATGTAGACGGCGCGCGCAGACATGATGTACGAGCCAACTTCGGCAAGCTGTTCGTTATACGTGGCCACCAAAGAGCGATCGACACTGGGCGCTTTGAGCGACGCATTTTTTTGCATCAAGACTTGCGAGTAGGTCGCGAGTTTGTGGTAGTAGTGGCGGTCGGATTGCGACAACGCGGCGTTGAGCAGTCGACGCCGTAAAGCCGGGGCGCCCGTGACGAGTTGTAAATCAAACGGCATAAACGTCACTGCGTTGATGCCGCCAAGGAATTGCGAGTAGGGCACGCTGCGGCCGTTGCGCACGAAACGTTTGCGCGCGCCCTCGCCGACGCGGGTGACGATGCAGGCGGCTTGCACCTCGCCGCTTTTCGTAGCAACGCGTGCGGCCACGCGGGCCAGCGGCGCGCCACTGCGCACCAGATCCGCTTCGCGCGCGGCGCGGAACGACTTGCCGGTGGACAGCAACGAGAGCGCTTCGAGGAGATTGGACTTGCCCTGCGCGTTTGCGCCGACGAAAATGCAGACGCCGTCCGCGGGCTCAAAGCGCAGTGACGCGTAGTTTCGGAAGTTAGCGAGCTCCAGAACGGTAACGCGCACCGCGCATCACTGGCGCAGCGGCATCAGAATGTAGAGCTGCCGTTCCGCCGTCTTGGCGTCGCTTGGATGGATGGCGGCCGGATTGAGCGCGCCGACAAACTCCAAGGTCACCGTATCGGTTTCGATGTGACTGAGGATCTCAACCAAGAACTTCGCGTTGAATGCGATGGTCAGGGGATCACCGCTGCGTTCCACGTCGAGCTCTTCGTATGCATTGCCGGCGGTGTCCGAGCTCGCGGTGATGACTAAACTGGAGCCTTCCATCGCTAGTTTGACCATGCTGGCGCGATCGCCGGCGACCACACCCGCGCGCCGCAGGCTCGCCAGCAGCATGGCGGTGCTGGCGACGACTTTTTTATCAAACTCCTTGGGAATAACTTGTTGATAGTTTGGATATTGTCCGTCGACCAAGCGCGCGCTGATCTTCACGTCACCGGTGCGGAAGACCAGCTGATTGGCTTGCCCGCCGATAACGGTGGCTTCGACGACGCCGTCGCTTGCCACGCGCACGACTTCGCTCAACCCACGTGCCGGCACAATGAGCTTGCTCGCGCTCTTGACCGGTTCTGAGAGCTGGACCCGATAGCGTGCCAAGCGGTAGCCGTCGGTCGCGACCAGCGTGAGCACGTCACCCTCGAGCTCGAGCAACGTTCCCATGAGCACGGCGCCGCGTGCTTCCTCGCCGCTTGCGGCGAATGTCACGGCAGAGGCAGCATCGCGAAATGCTTTGGCGTCGACCCGAAACTCAACTCCGCTCGTTCCTTCAGGCAACGGCGGATACTCTTCCGGCGGCAGGGTGAAGAACTCGTAATTCGAGCGCTCGCACTTGAGGGTTGCGCGGCTAGCGGTGCCTTGCATTTGCAGGCGCGCTGCAGGCAGGTTCGCCAGATACGAGCTGAACAAGCGCGCCGGCACCGTGCAGGCGCCGTCTTCCTGGACGTCTGCCCCGATCGAGTTCTCGAGCGTGAGTTCAAGATCGGTGGCACGCACGCTCACTCGGCCGCCGCGCGCTGAGACCAAGACGTTGTTGAGAATGGGTACGGTCGTATGCGCGTTGACCACCTTGCTTGCTGCAGTGACCGCTCCGGCGATATCTTTTGCGTTACAACTGAATTTCATCCGGTTTCCTCGAGCGTCGTGCGAAATGTTTGGCCGCGCCGGCGTTAACGTTGCCGACTTTTCAGTCTCGATGTTTGCGAAGTCTCGGAGTTTTCCACATCGAGGGTCATATCCGTTATATACAAGAGAATAATTTATAAAGTAGTCTTTGTCTTAGTAGAGCGGTGTACGCGGTGGAAGGCGACGCAAAGTCTGTTGCGTTCTGGCTCTGCGCCTCAGCCGGCATGTGGAGAGCAGTGCCGGCTTATCCACCTCAAGCACAGTCTGGCCGTTACGATCGAGCTCATCCACGCCATCCTCACACTGTACACGGCCCGCCCCCAGGGCATTGTGCATCTTATCCGTCCTGAGAAATAGTGGACAGCACCGAGCGCACTTTGCTCCGGAATTCCGGGTCGCGCTCCATTTGCTGCTTCACCTTGTCGCGCGCGTACATCACGGTGGTGTGATCCTTCTTGCCGAACTCACGAGCGATCTGCGGCAGCGACGCGTTGGTGAGGTCGCATGCCAGATACATCGCGATTTGCCGAGGCACCGTCAAGCGTTGATCGCGACGCTGCCCCTCGAGCTCCTTTTGCGTGATCCCATGGAAACGCGCAACTTTTTCCTTGATGAGCAAGATCGTCACCTTGCGCAGCGGCATCTCGTTGATCTCGTTGCGCAAGACATCCGCGGCGAGCTCCACCGTCAATGCTTGTTTGTACAGTGAAGCATAAGCGGTCAGCTTTATGAGGGCGCCCTCGAGCTGGCGGATGTTCGAAGGGATGATTTTCGCGATATATGAGGTGACTTCGTGCGGTACGTCAATGCCGTCACTTTCAGCCTTCTTGCGCAAGATCGCCTCGCGGGTCTCCAGATCCGGCGACTGAATGTCGGTCAAGAGCCCCCACTCGAAACGCGAACGCAAACGGTTCTCCAGTGTCTGGATGTCTTTGGGAGGACGGTCGCTTGATATGACGAGCTGCTTGGATGCTTCATGAAGCGTGTTGAAGGTGTGGAAGAACTCTTCTTGCGTCTGCTCTTTGCCTTCCAAAAACTGAATGTCATCGATGAGCAGGACGTCGACCGTGCGGTAGCGATTGCGAAATTCGACCGTTTGGTTATTCTTGATCGCGGTGATGAATTCGTTGGTGAAGGTTTCCGAGGAAACGTAGACGACTCTCGACTTCGGGTCGCTGCGCAACACGCGATGACCGATGGCGTGCATCAAGTGAGTCTTGCCCAAGCCGACCGCGCCGTAGATGAAAAGCGGATTGTACGCGCGCGCCGGCGCTTCTGCGACGGCTTGCGCAGCCGCGTGCGCGAAGCGGTTGGTCGCACCTACGACGAACTGCTCAAAGGTGTAGCGTTCGTTAAGCCCGGTGAGCCGGAAATCATCAGGACTCGCTTGCGCGTGGGCTGCGGGCTCGCCGAGAAGAGCGGGACCGCGCTCGAGTTGTGCAGGCACGGTGTTGCCGTCGCTTTGCGCGGTTTCGTCGATGACGAAACGCACCGCGATCGGTGAGCCGATGATATGCGTCAGCGTGGCCACGATCGTCCCCTTGAGCCGGTTTTCAGCCCAGTCTTTGGCGAACGCATTTTGCACGGTCAAAGTCACTTCATCAGTGGCCAGCCGTTCGACTCGCATCGGCTTGATCCACATTTCAAAGATGGGTTTGGAAAAACGCGTCTCTAATTCACCCAGACAGCTCTGCCAAAGATACTCCTCGTTGGTGCTGACGGCCATTGCAGTTTCCATGCACAATCCTTCTCTAATAGGAACGACTCGAAAAAAGTTTTGCGGAGCCGCCATGACTGACGGACCGATAGGGCGACGCGCGTTAGCGTTAAAAAACCTTATTCCTTCAGCTTTTTACGACTTTCTTTATGCACATATGCACAGCAGAAGTGTGGTGTCTGTGGATAGTTTTCGCAGAGTTTGATGGGAGCATTGTAGTGGCGGAGAGGCTTACACACAACAATGCGGTTGCGCAGAAATCCCAGTTGCGCTCCCATGCCCACATGTGAAAAATGGAACAAGCTCGCCCCAAACGGCTCATGCCATATGCTATCGTGGTTCGTCGTCGCGTCGTTTGCTATGCACAAGCTTATCCACAGGTGTGAATAAACGCTTTTCGAGCCGCAAAAGATTCATTTAAAGCCTTGCGGTACGTGGGTTAGCTTGCATTGCTGCACAACCGTCCATTTGCGCTTCATGCACCGCTTTTCCACCGCTGCAAAAGGCCGCGCCGAGAATCGTGCGTGCCTCGCCGATCGCACGTACCTCGGGCAAGCTGCCTGGTCTGTTTTGAAAGCGGCCCTGGACGTTTGTTGGTGATGAGGCGCAAAAGCTGGTAAAATCGTATTTCTATTGACTCTTGCTATGGATTAGGGCTATAATCACGAATTGCTTTTGAATAAGCATCGTTTTTGTTAAGAACTTTTCTCCTCACTTCCCAGGGGTGTATGTGTGAAACGGACGTATCAGCCGCACAATCGTCGGCGAAAGCGTAATCACGGATTTCGCGCGCGCATGAAGACGCAGGGCGGCCGCAGAGTCGTCGCCGCACGCCGGCGTAAAGGCCGCAAGCGCCTCACACCGGATTAGCACCCTCACATGCGGCGCTACGCGAGCCTGCGAGGACGGCGTGAATTTGCGCTCGTGCTGCGTCGCGGTAAAGCGGTCACCGTCAACGGACTGAATGTCTTCGCGTTTGCTAACGTCAAGGCGGGCTCGCCGGCGCGAGTCGGCATCGTTGTCAAAAAGCAAGTCGGCAACGCGGTGGAGCGCAATCTTTTGCGCAGACGCTGCAAAGCAATTCTCGACCAGCACCCGATGGACGGCGAGCGATACTGGTTTGTGATCCAGTGCAAACCGGGCGCGGCACAAATTCCTTTCGCGGCGCTGCGTGCCGAGTTGCTGCGCGCGCTTGTGGCGAGTAAGGCGCGCGCGTCACGCGCACCGCTGCCGCTGAAACAGGCGCAGAGATGAGCCTGCTGCTCGATGCGATTCGGTTGTATCAACGAACGGTTTCCAAGCTGTTGCCACCGGCGTGCCGCTTCACGCCGAGCTGTTCGGAGTACGCTGCGATCGCAATTGAACGTCATGGAGTGTGGCGGGGCATGCGGCTTGCCACCTTGCGACTTTTACGCTGCGGCCCGTGGCATCCCGGAGGCGAAGACCCGGTACCATAGGAACCTACCTTTCCCACCCCCCGAAAGGAACTAGAGGATTAGTTTGTTCCACGTCCTGAGCGGCCTGGCGGCCGCAGCTAGTCTCAACAGCATCATGCACATCGCCGTGCTCGTGAACCCTCTCAGCCAATTGATGGATGGGCTTACCAACCTTGTCTCGGGGACCATCGATTGGTTGTATGGCGTGACGCACAACTATGGCTGGTCGATGTTGCTCCTGGCATTCGGCGTTTCGTTGCTCGTGCTGCCGCTTTCGCTGCAGTCCTTGAAGTCCATGACCGAAGTGCAAGCACTGGCGCCGTACATCAAACGTCTCCAGACGAAATACAAAAACGATCGCCAAAAGCTCGGCGAAGAACAAATGAAATTGTACCGTGAGCATGGTGTCAACCCGCTGGGCGGTTGCCTGCCGATGCTGGCCCAATATCCATTTTTGTTCGCCGTGTATCGCGCGATCCAAGTGCACACTAACGCGTTCAAGGACGCGCACTGGACCTGGATCGGCTCGTCGCTGTCACACAAGTTCCCCCAAATATTCGCGACGAGTCTGGCCGAATCAGATCTTCTTTTGCTCTTGGCATACGCCGTTTCCATGTATTTTTCCATAAAGATGACCCCGACCATGTCAGCCGAGCCGCAGCAGCAGCAGATGATGCGCATGCAATCTTTCATGATGCCGATCATGTTGCTGTTCTTGGGTCATCTGTATCACTGGTCGGCGGCGTTCGTGCTCTACTGGTTTGGCTTCAACGTCATCAGCATGGCGGAGCGCTGGTACGTCATGCGCATGCCGTCACGTATCCCCAAGCTCGCCGAGGACACACCGGCCACCCTTGCCGGCTATCCGCGCGAGTGTCCTCAGTGCAATCAGCTGCTAACTGTCGTCAAAGGCAGCAAATGCGAAAGCTGTGGTGCGAAGGTGCGGCGTCTGCCTGCAGCAGATAACGGCGCGCAAAACGCCGGCGCACAGCCTAACGGCGCGAGCGGGCCGGGCGGGAAGATGGCGGGCAAAGGCGCGAAGAAAACTTCATGAACGGATATGGTGGACGGGGGCCCGGTTCTGGCCGGCCTCCTTATCGCAGCCGGCCTGGCGGACGCCGTCGCAGTTTCGGATCTGACAGTCACGATCGTGAGCGTGCGAGCGCGCCGCCGCGCAAGCAGACATGTCCACCGGAATACCGGGATGCGTATTTGGAGGCGCGCGATTTCCTCGCTGGTCTCATCTCAGCGTTGGGCTTGCCGGCGCGGCTGACTTTCGGCGGTATTGATCCCGCCCGCGACGGCCTCCAGCTCACGGTTGAAGTACGTGCCATCAACGATGACGGCGGCTACCAACGTGGTGCGCACGAGCACCGCGCGGAAGCCGGCGATCTTGCGATACTGATCGGTAAGCATGGTGCGATGCTCGACGCGTTGTCGGCCATAACGAATGCGGTGATGCATCGCAGCGATGCGCGCGAGCTATTTTTTTCCGTCGATGTCGAAGGCTACCGCGCGCGGCGCGTCGCGATGCTCACGTCCATCGCACAACGGTGCGCCACTCGCGTCTTGCGCGAAGGTATCGCACTCGAGCTCGAACCCATGCCTCCGGCAGAACGGCGCATCATTCATCTCGCGCTTTCCGCACACCGCGGCCTCGCCACCGAAAGCACGGGAGTTGGAAGCCAGCGCCGCGTCGTCATACTACCGCGTGAAACCGCACCGCGAGCAGACGACCCCGAAGACTTCGACTAAACAGCCGCGCGCCGGCGTTGCTCCGTTCTCCATTCTTTTGAGCACACGATGATTGACGTGGACACCATTGCCGCGATCGCGACGCCGCCGGGCGTGTCGGCAGTCGCGGTGCTGCGTATTTCGGGTACGCGCGCTCGCGCTATCGGAGCAACGTGTTTCGATCAGCGCCACGTTTCGTCGCAGTCGCGTCCGGCCGTGCTTCGCCGCGGCTGGCTCGTCGATTCGCGTAGCGGCGAAAAAATCGACGATGCGCTTGCGGTGTGGTTTTTTGCCCCGCATTCTTATACCGGCGAGGACATCGTGGAACTGCACGTGCACGGCGGTGCCGGCGTTGTCGCGGCCGCGCTAGCTTCGGTGCTGAGTGCGGGCGCTCGGCTAGCGGCGCCAGGCGAGTTTACGAAGCGCGCTTTCCTGAACGGCCGCCTGGACTTGGCGCAGGCCGAAGCTGTCGCCGATCTCATCAGTGCGGAAACGGCGCGTTCTGCGCGGGCCGCTGCGCAGCGGCTGCAAGGCGCAGCCGGACGCATTCTGCGCGAGCTGCGTGGCGAATTACTTGCGCGCTTGGTCGAGATCGAAGCCCACGTAGACTATCCGGATGAAGTTCCGGCGCCGGACGAGCGAGAGCTGCGCGACTGCATCGCATCGCAATGCAACCGGCTGCATGAGATGTTGCAAGGCGCCGCCGCCGCGCGCGTATTGCGAGACGGCATCGATTGTGTCATCGCAGGTCCGCCAAACGCGGGCAAATCATCGTTGCTCAATGCGCTGCTGGAAGCAGAGCGTGCTATCGTTTCGAGCACCCCCGGCACGACCCGTGACATTATCGAAGACCGTCTTGCGGTCGACGGCGTGGTCCTACGGTTGCGCGACACCGCCGGTCTGCGGGAGACGACCGATGTGATCGAGCTTCAGGGCGTGGCGCGGGCACGCAGCGCTATTGCGGACGCCGAATTGGTCTTGACTGTGATCGACGGTTCCAAACAACTCACCCCTGAAGACCGCGCGGTGCTTGCCGCCACCGCGGCAACGACGCGCGTCGTCATCTGCAACAAGCTCGATCTCGGCGATCAAGGTTTGGCTCCTTTGCGAGCAGCGTGCTCGTCCGAAGGAAATGGTGAGCGGCAGCGTTTTGTCGCGGGAAGTATTTTAGATCGCCGGACGATTGCTCAAGTTCGCGACGCGATCGGCGATTTGGGGTGGGGCGGAACGACGCACGACGCGAGCCGCGCTCAGATCGCGAACGGAAGGGAGATCGAGGCCCTCACGCGAGCGTACGAAGCCCTCCAACACGCCGCTGCAACGGTTGCCGCATCGCACCCGGTTGATCTGTTGTCCGGCGATCTGAGGACGGCCGCCGCTGCGTACGGGGAAGTCACAGGCGATACGGTGACTGCCGAGGTTATCGAAGGAATTTTTTCGCGCTTTTGCGTGGGCAAGTGAGCTAACAAGAACCATCCGCTGCCGAAGCGAACTGCAGCGGCATGAGCGAGCGTTACGACGTCATCGTCATCGGTGGAGGACACGCGGGCTGCGAGGCCGCGCTTGCCGCCGCGCGCATCGGAGCACGCACGCTGCTGGTGAGCGGCACGCTTGACACCATCGGATTGATGCCGTGCAATCCGTCGATCGGTGGACCGGCGAAAGGCCAGCTCGTACGTGAGATCGACGCCCTGGGCGGCGAGATGGCGCGTTGCATCGACCATACCTACGTGCACATGCGCTGGCTCAATGAAAGCCGCGGGCCCGCGGTGCGCACGCTGCGAGCACAAGCGGACAAACGTGCCTACGCTCAACGTATGAAAGCAACCGTCGAGTCGCAGCGCCTGCTGTCGTTACGCCAAGGTCTTGTCGCAGATCTCATCGTTGACGAAAGTGCTAATGCCGTCGAGGGAGTCAGGCTCGCATCGGGCTATGAGTTCTTCGCACGACAAGTGATCGTTGCGACCGGAACCTTCATACACGGAAAGATGTATGCAGGGGAAAAAAGCGTCCCCGGCGGCCGCGCGGGCGAACAACCGAGTTCAGGTCTCGGGCATTCGCTGCAGCGCCTTGGATTGCAGACGAAGCGACTGAAGACGGGGACGCCGCCGCGAGTCCATCGCGACAGCATCGATTTCAGCTTCACGCAAGAGCAGCCCCCGAGCCCCGTGCCCCTGATGTTCTCTTACGAAAGCCAACCTCGCTTTCCAGGACCGCAACTGTCATGCTTCATCACCTATACAACCGAGACTACTCATGCGCTCATCCGCGCGAATCTACACCGGTCACCGATGTATGGCTTGCAGCTTATCGAGGGAGTTGGGCCAAGGTACTGTCCCTCTATAGAGGACAAGGTCATCAAATTTGCGCACAACCCAAGCCACCAAATCTTCTTAGAACCCGAGGGCTGGAACACGCGCGAGATCTATGTGGGCGGCTTTTCAACGTCTCTGCCCGAGGACGTCCAGCTTGAGATGCTACGCACGCTCCCGGGCCTTGCAAACGCTGAGATGATGCGCCCGGGTTATGCGGTCGAGTACGACTTCGTCGAGCCCACGCAATTGTTCGCAACCCTAGAAACGCGCACGGTTGCGGGCCTATTTCATGCCGGACAGATCAATGGCACTTCGGGGTACGAAGAGGCTGCGGCACAAGGGATCCTTGCGGGGATAAATGCTGCCTTGCGAGCACGCGGTAGCGAACCGATTTCTTTGAGCCGGACGAGCTCGTACATCGGCACGATGGTGGATGACCTGATCACCAAAGGTACGGCCGAACCTTACCGCATGCTGACCTCGCGCGCAGAGCACAGGTTGGTGTTGCGTCACGACAATGCAGACGAGCGCCTTACGCCCATCGGGCGTCAAGTCGGCCTGGTTGACGATGAGCATTATGCAGCATTCGAGCAGCGCGTGCAGCGCATGCAATTAGAAGAAACCCGGTTGCGTGAAACGCGCATTGAAGCACTTGACGCGCGGCGGCTCGGAGTCGAGCCGGGAGCTCTGCTTGCGGAACTTTTGCGCCGACCCGAGCTATCTTATGAAGATGTCGCAGACAAACTTGAGCCGGCATTAGCAGAGCGCGTGGAAACCGCGATCAAGTACGAGGGCTATATTCGGCGACAGACTTCCGCCGTAGATAAGATGGCTCGGCTAGAGAGTGTCGCCATTCCGGAACAATTTGTATTTGATCGCTGCCCCGGCTTATCGCGTGAGGCAAAGGAAAAACTAACGGCCCAGCGTCCGCAGACACTGGGGCAGGCGGGTCGGATGCCGGGCATCACGCCGGCGGACATGGCGGTGCTCGCAGTATACATCCATCGCCACGAGGTCGCGGTCGCGCCGACGGCTCAAGGGTGACGCAGCTTAGCGATGCGGCGTTGCTCCAGGAAGGACTGCAGCAACTAAAATTAGCTGACGATCGAGCAACCATCGAGCGCCTGCTGCATTTCGCAGCTCTAGTATTAAAGGCAAACCAGGCCACCAACCTAACGGGCGCAAAAGACGGCCAGAGCCTTATCGTTGCGCACATCCTGGATAGCCTAGCGCCACTAGGCCAGATTAAGGTGGCGGAGGTGGTTGCCGACCTGGGCAGCGGCGCAGGCCTGCCCGGCATTCCGGCGGCCATAATGCACCCGAACGTTCACTTTTTCTTGTTGGAACCTAGGCGCAAACGCGCGGAGTTCCTCGAGTTTGCCGTCTCAGAGCTGGCGCTGGACAATGTTGAGGTCGTGAAATCCAAAGCGACGACCGCGGGCAAACTTCCAAGGGGTGGAGTCGGTACGGTGCTGATGCGAGCAGTTGCTCCGCCCGCAGAATCCCTGGGACTAGGATTGCCTATAGTAAGGCCTGGAGGGATGCTGCTATTATACGAGGGGCGCGCAGCGGTGCCGTCGCCGGATGCAATCCAAGTTGCTGCCCGGTTTCGCGCATCAATCGCCATCAGAAGCGTAAATGTCCCCTTCCTCAACGCGGAGCGACATATTTGGATAGTGCGGAGAAAGCCTATTTCTCCAGTCCACAAGGCGTCAATTCGTTCGAGCCGGCCACGTTCCACGTGAAACAAAACGAGACCGATCATCTACTTTCGGAGACCTTTCCGGAGGGCGAGGTCTATTCGGTTGGGGGCCGGGTCAGGGATGAACTGCTCGCTGATCTTGGCAGAGCAAAGACCCCCACCGCCGACGCGGATTATCTCGTTACGGGCGTCCCGCTTAGCGAAATCATAGCGCGGCTTTCCAGACACGGTAGAACCGAGTTAGTCGGGGCATCGTTCGGCGTTGTCAAGTTCACGCGTGCTGGATTGACTGTCGACGTGGCTCTCCCGCGAAGGGAGCGCTCGATCGGACCGCAGCATCGCGATTTTGATATCGAGAGCGCTCCAGACATCCCAGTCGAGGATGACCTCGGGCGGCGCGATTTCCGCATAAACATGATGGCTCGCCGCCTGTCAGACAAGGCCTTGATCGATCCGTTTGGCGGCCTTGAAGACTTGAAGAATAGGCGTTTGGATATCGCTGCGCCGGCTGCTTTCGACGAGGATCCGCTGCGGATATTGCGGGGTGCTCAATTCGCCGCTCGTTTTGGCCTGCAAACGACCACGGGGACTCTCCAAGCGATGAAGGCAGCCGCCCACCTGGTCCCGACTATAGCCCCCGAGCGGGTGGCTGACGAGCTAACGAAACTGCTAACAAGAGCCCCAGCGCCAAGCGTGGGATTTGAACTGCTGCGCGAAACCGGTGCGCTTAACTACATCATGCCCGAGCTTCTCGAGGGGTGGGGAGTAGAACAGAACGAGTTCCACCGCTACACGGTTTACTACCATAGTCTGCGCAGCGTGGACGAGGCCCCGCGCGATCTGACTGTCAGCCTTGCCGCGCTCCTCCACGACATCGGAAAGCCAAGAACCAAATCGGGCCCGCATTTCTACCGCCACGAACTTGTCGGAGAGCGTATGGCCCAGGATCTTCTTGGCAGGCTCCGCTTTAGCGGCGACACCATCAGCCGGGTCAGCCATCTCATTCGTCACCACATGTTCGCTTCAGACGATGCCCTCACTGATGCCGCCGTACGCCGCTTCATCAGCCGTGTGGGTCTCGATGCGATCCAGCCGCTTTTCTCATTGCGGAAGGCAGACGTCCTTGCGTCAGGCCTTCCCGAGCGCAACCCTGACTCGTTGGACCGCTTTGCGGGACGAGTACAGGCAGAACTTGCCGGTCCAGCGGCTCTCGGCCTAACTCAACTGGCAATAGACGGCGCTGAGGTCATAAAGATCATGCGCGACCTTCAGGTCGTGGGTTCCGATTTCCGCGGTGATGCGCGTGTGGGCGAGGCGCTGCGCGCCTGTCTGGAAGCCGTGTTGGATGATCCTACAATAAATAATCGCGATGAGCTGAGCCGGATCGTTCGCGCGCGTTTTGAAAGCGAGGCACACCGTGAGTAGCGAGACGGTGGGAGCGCCGCAACACGCGCGTGCGTCCGCGCGTCCTTTTGCGATCGCCAACATCATCGCGATCGCAAACCAAAAAGGCGGGGTTGGTAAGACGACGACCGCCATAAATCTTTGCGCGGAACTCGCATCGCGCGGCAACCGCGTGCTCCTCGTCGATATCGATCCGCAAGGGAATGCGACAACGGGATTAGGGATCGATAAGGCGTCGCTGCCCGCGTGCATGTACGACGTGATATTGAAGTCGCTGCCGATCGGCGAGATCGTACAGTCCACGCGCGTCGAGGGGTTGCAGCTCGCGCCTGCCACGCTCAACCTTGCCGGAGCCGAGATCGAGCTTGTCACAGCAATGTCTCGCGAGCTGCGCCTGCGAAGCGCGCTGCAACCGATGCACCATTCCTTCGATTACGTATGCATCGATTGTCCGCCATCTTTGGGACTGCTCACTTTGAACGCGTTGAGCGCATCGGCTAGTTTAATCGTGCCCATTCAAGCAGAATATTTCGCTCTCGAGGGCCTCGGCCAGCTCACGCACGTAATCGAGCTGGTAAAACAACACCTCAATCCCCCGTTGCATATTCTAGGAGTGCTGATCACCATGTTTGACGGCCGCACCAATCTTGCCACGCAAGTCGTGCAAGAAGTCGAGAAGTTTTTTCCCGGCTTGATGTTCACGACCCGCGTCCCCAGGACCGTGCGTCTGTCGGAAGCGCCTTCATTTGGGGAGCCGATTTCGCAATTCGATCCAAAAGGTAAAGGCGCTGCGGCCTACGCTGCGCTGGCCGAGGAGGTCATTGGACGTGAATAAGAATCGCGGCTTGGGCCGCGGATTAGGTGCGTTGTTCCCTGGCGCCCGCGCTCAAAGCGTCGCCGAGCCCCAGGCCGGCACTGTCGTTGCGCAGTTAGCGCCCGATAGCATAGAGCCCAACCGTCAACAGCCGCGCCGGCACTTCGACGAACAATCGCTGGCGGCGCTGGCACAGTCGATTGCGGCGAATGGATTGCTCGCCCCGATCATCGTGCGGCGGCACCCGGAAGCTGAAAACCGTTACCAAATAATTGCCGGCGAGCGCCGCTGGCGCGCTGCAAAGATTTGCGGCTTGCAGCGAATCCCGGCTTTGATCCGCGAAGCGCAGGACGGGGAAGCCATCGAAATCGCGCTGCTCGAAAACGTGCAGCGAGCCGACCTGAATGCCATTGAGGAAGCTGCAGGCTATAGGCAGCTCATCGACGATCATGAATACAGCCAAGAAACGCTCGCGCGGCGCATCGGCAAGAGCAGGCCGGCGGTGACGAACGCGTTGCGGCTGCTCATCCTGCCTGATTCGGTGCAAGCTTTGATTCGCGACGGCAAACTGAGCGCAGGTCACGGCCGGGCACTTGCGGCTTTGCCTGCGCATCGAGCGCAAGCGCTCGCGCAGCAGGCGGCGCGCCAAGACATGAGCGTGCGCGACATCGAGCGAGCGGCGTCGGAGCGCCCCAAGTCATCCTCCAAAGCGGCGCGAAAGAGCGCGCTTTCACCCGACCTTGCAGACGTTGAGAGCCGCCTACGTTTTGCTCTTGCGACGAAGGTGACGCTGCAGCGCCTTCCCACAGGCGGCGGAACGATCGAAATTCGTTACGCTGACGATGCAGAGTTACAGCGTCTGCTGGATTGTATCGTTAGTCGCGACCGCACGGCTCGCTAAGCTACTCCTACCTGAATTCTTGCATGTAAAGTCTCCTCTGAATCGAAGCGCGTCTTCCCCATGGGAAACAATAGCCTGATGAAAAAATCACGAGTGCTCAGCGCCTACGGTGTTGCGCTCCTGATCCTGATCACATGGGCGCCATCAACGGCGGCACCGCGCAACGCGTCCGTTGCCATCGTTTGGCGCGTCGCTGCGCCAAATAGTTCAGATCCGAGCGTACAGGCCGTGGAAGCCGGCATCATCGCTCTGAACGGAGTCAGCCCACAAGTCAACGCGCTTGCCGCTCATCCGGGCGCGCGCGCGACGCTTGCCATCGATCCGCAATTTCTCGTTGCGCTGGAGCAACTGGCGGCGCGAAGCTCTGTCTTGAACGACCTTGCCGGCGGCAAACTATCTGCAAGCGATGTCCGCGCCGTTGATCTGTTGGACACGTTGTCGAGCGTCCTGGTCGTCGACCGGCAGCTGTTGCAAACCGCTGCCGGCAAACGTTTCAGCGCTCAAGCGTTGGCAGCCCGCCTAGCGCTCACGGGAAATCATGCGGCACACTTCTCGACTCGAGACGATGTGGATTTTGCAGGCATCGCAGTGTTGCTGGCGATGGTTGCCAACGGCTACGGTCGCGATCAGACGTCGTTGTTGACGAAAAACAATTTGGACGAACGTGACTTACGCGCCATCGGTGACGCATTCGCAGCTGCAGCTCGCGACGTACTTTCCAAGACGAAACTCGCTGCCCGGAACGGATCGCTTGAGCTGGCAGCACTGCCGGCATATGAGCCCATTCTGCCCTTGGTCGTTGACGCCGCGGGCAGAACGCGGCAAGCCCAGTTCACGGTGAACGTGGGCGGCCGCGAGGACGCCGCGGCGGCGATCAAAGAGGGCATGCGCGCGATCACCGCGTTAAGCGGCGAGCCAAATCCGGGAATCATTTCTCCACACGGCGCGTACGATGACGCTACGGCGGCGGTGATACAAGAGCGTCACCCATCGTATGCGATCTTTTCCGATCGTGTCGTCAAGGCGAATACCGGTGCGTCGGCGCAGGCAGTGAACGAAACTGGAGCAGCCGCGCTGCGCGGCTACTTGATGGAAACCAGCAAGACCAATAAGCTTCCCATCTTGTTCTGTAGCGATACCGCTAGCACCGCACTCGACATCTTGCCGGCATCGTCGTCGGCCGACGCGCTCGGTGACCGCGTTCGAACCATAGCGAACGAGGCATTGGACGCGGCTACGACCGCCGGAGGCACGAATGCGACGACGCTTGTGCTGTGTCTCGACCTGCGGAGCCCCATACTGCGACGCCCTGACCGGCAGCAAATCCTCGGCCATCTTGATGCCGTTTTAGGCGGCAGCGGCGTTGAAGCGACGACACCAGCCGAGTTTTTACGGCACCATCCCCCGACCACTGAAACGTACGGTTTCGAGCCTGCTTCGGACAGCGGTGGTTTCGCACTTTGGATGGGCTCCGCGAACCAGGCTAGCCTGTGGACAGCTTTGTCCGACGCTCGCAAGTCGGCTGGAGGTGACGGTGCCCTTGCACGCGGGCCCGTGCGCGCCGCGCTGCTGCGTGCGGAGTCCAGCCGTTGGTTCATGGCGCTCGCAACGCCGCAGCCGCGTGAAGCGGTACAGCGCTCGCTAACCCAGTTTCGGTCGGCAATTGCGGAGATTTATCGCGCCGCAAGCTTGCCCGTTCCAGCCAGTTTGGCGCCAGTGAAATGGGAGGCGCCGGCAACGATCGCAACCCCGTCTCCCGCCAAGCGTTGAAGCCAGCGGCGACTCAAACGAACCCCAAACAAATGTTCTCCACATATTCACAGGGCTTGTGGAGAACATGCGTGCGAACGGTTTGGACACCAGCCCAAGCATGCCGTCAATAAGTAGGTCCAGGCGGCATCGAAAACCGGTGGTATGCAGCATCGGCACGGTGGATCCGCTCGCGGCCTCCGGCCTCGGCGCGGATTTGCGCGTGTACGAAAAGCTTGGGACGCAACCGCTACTGGTGGTAACCGCGGTAACCGCGCAAAACAGCGCGCGCGTGACAGCGGTGCAACCTCTGCCTGCACGAGCAATCGTGCAACAACTGCGAAGCATTTGGGAGCAAGTGCGTCCAGACGCGATATGCATCGGGTTGATTCCGCATGCGAGCGGAATACGAGCCGTCCGAAATTTTTTGAGTAAGCTGCGTGCGAGACCTCCGGTCGTCTTAGACCCGGTGCTGCGTTCGAGTAGCGGCTACGCGCTCTCGTCTGCGGCCGCTGGCGACGAGCTGAGGAGACTGTTGCCGCTCGTCAGCATTGTCACTCCAAATGTGAGTGAAGCGGCGCGCTTGGCCTCAACACCTGTCAACAATTTGACTCAGGCTCGTGCCGCAGCTTTAGAACTGAGCAGCTGTGGTTGCGCTGTGCTCTTGACCGGCGGTCACCTGCCTGGACAGGTTTGCGTTGATGTGTTTGCCAGTCTTGGCAAGGTTCACGCCCTCGCGCACAAGCGCATAGCCGGAAGCATGCGCGGCAGCGGCGGAATTCTGGCGGCTGCGATCAGCGTTTATCTCGCACGCGGCGACAAGCCGCTCGCGGCAATTCGAAAAGCGCGCCGCTTTGTGCAAAGCGCGATACGTGACGCGCACCCGTTGGGCAACGGCCCGCCCCAGCTCTAAAGCGCTGTATGCGCAGGAGTTAGAGCAAGGAAAAGTTCAAAGGAGCGCATCTCTTAAGGAAGGACTCTTTTGGCACATTCTTCCCCGGCACCGGTAGCCTCAGGCCGCCGGCGTCGCATCATGGCAGGCATGCGGCCGACAGGGCGAATGCATGTCGGTCATTTGCTCGGAGCGCTTCGTAACTTCGTCGCTCTCACAGAAGCCAACGACTGTTTTTATGAAGTGGCGGATCTGCACGCGCTCACGACAAAATTTGAGCGGAGCGCGGACATCGCCTCCGACATCCGCGAGATGGTAACCGATTGGCTTGCAGCAGGTCTCGACCCCACACGCTGCACGATCTACTTGCAGTCGCGCATCCCCGAGATCAGCGAAATGGCGGTGTTGCTCGCGATGATCACGCCCGTCTCTTGGCTGGAACGAGTGCCGACCTACAAAGATCAAATCAGCATGCTCGGGCAAGAAATCGCCACGCACGGTTTCCTTGGTTATCCGCTCATGCAAACCGTTGATATCGCGATCATGCGCGGCGAAGCTGTTCCTGTGGGTCAAGATCAACTGCCCCACTTGGAATTCTCACGTGAGGTAATCCGACGCTTCAATCATCTTTATGGACCGGTGCTGATCGAGCCCGAGCCCGTGCTTTCAGCCACACCCTACGTGCCGGGCACCGACGGCCGCAAAATGAGCAAGTCGTACGACAATAGCATCCTGCTGGCGGAGAGCAATGCCGATACGAGCGCTAAGGTCGAGACCATGTATACTGATCCGACAAAAATCAGAAAGAACGACCCCGGCCATCCGGAGACATGTCCGGTGTTCTTCTTTCAACGCGTTTTCAACGAAGCGGCCGCTGACGATATAGCCCACCGTTGCCGCAGCGGTGCATTAGGCTGCGTCGAAGATAAGCGCGATATGGCGAAGCACTTGAACGCGGCTCTCGCGCCGATACGCGAGCGGCGGCGGCACTTTGAAACAAAGCCCGCTTTGATAGAAGAGATCCTTGAGGACGGCAGTAAACGCGCACGCGGCGTTGCGCAAAAGACCTTGGCAGCGGTCAAAACCGCGATGGGGATCGGTTGAGCTAACGCCGATACGTGTGGATTGCTTTTCCCATGCGTTTGAGTGCCTCGCGCAAATGCTCTTCCGAGTTGGCGTAGGAGAGCCGCAGATAGCCCTTGCCGTGAGGGCCGAAGGTCGAGCCGCCCAGAGCGGCGACTCCGACCTCGTTGAGGAAGTGATTCGCGAGCGCAATGTCGTCGCTGTCGATTTGCGACATGTTGGGGAAAACATAAAAAGCGCCGCCCGGCCTGCGACACGTGATGCCGGGTAGCTTGCACAACCCATCGACGAGGATTTCCCGCCGCCGCAAGAATTCGTCGTGCATTGCTTGCACCGGCTCATCCGGACCAGTCAGCGCGGCAATGGCTGCATCCTGAACGAAAGTCGCCGTGCACGAAACCGTGTTGAGGATGAGCGCCGTCACCGCATCTGCGATGTAGCGCGGCATGACGCCAAACCCCAAACGCCAACCGGTCATTGCCCACGCCTTGGAACAACCGTCGATGAGGATGGTCTGCTCCGGCAGCCCGGCCAAGCCGTAGTACGATGCGAACGGCGCGTCATAACAATGGCGGTTGTAGATCTCGTCGCTGATGACGAGCAGCTCGTGTTTTCGCACGATCGCTGCGATCTCGGCTATATCAGTTGGGCTGAGGATTCCGCCGGTGGGGTTGTGCGGCGAGTTCAACACCAGGATTTTGGTCTTCGGCGTGATCAGCGATTCAAGCGTGTGAATGTCAAAGCGAAAATCGCGATCTTCCAATAACGGCAGTGAAATTGGTTTCGCCCCCACGTACGTGGCGATCGAACGATACGCCGGATATGCGGGGTCCGGAATGATGATTTCGTCGTCGGCGTTGAGCAGCGCCATCAAAACCGCGGCAATGAGGGGCTTGGCGCCGGGTGCGATGACCACGTTGTCGGGCGATACCTGGACGCCCCGGCTGCGGTTCACATAATCGCTGACCGCTTGCCGTAGCTCCGCAATGCCCGCCGCAGGAGTGTAATGCGTGCGATTGTTGTGCAGGGAGCGGATGGCTGCTTCTTTGACATGCTCCGGAGTATTGAAGTCCGGCTCGCCGATCTCAAGATGGATGATGTCGCGACCCTGAGCCTCAAGAGCTTTTGCCCGTGCCAAGACGACAAACGCGCTTTCGGTGCCGAGACGGCGCATAGAATCGGCGAGGGCAAAAGTAGTTGCCTGCATGAAGAGCTGCTCCTAAGATTTATTCGCGGGGACGGTTGGAAGTTATTCGATGATCTTCACGACCGTCCTTGGATTTTGTTTCGGTTGTCTCTATTCGGAATTCAGTCACGTATGCCGTTGCCGTTGGGACCGGTCGTCTTGATGTGAAAGTACGATTGCACGATTGCCTGTGCCACCGGCGCCGCGTTGACCGCGCCAAAGCCGCCGCTTTGGTCCATGAACACCACCACCGCGATTTGCGGATGATCGAAGGGCGCGTAGCAAACAAACCAGGCATGATTGCGCCCGGATGGATTGTCAACGGTCGGTACGTTTTCAGCCGTGCCGGTCTTGCCCGCGTAATGAAATCCGGGCATGTAAACGTTATGCGCGGTGCCATACGGACTTTCGATGGCGCCCAACATGCCCTCGCGGATCACGTTGAGATCTTCTTCCGGTACCGGTACGACGGACTCGGCATGCGGCGGGAATTGTTTGATCAGCGCGCCGAGCGGGTTACGCACCGCAGTGACGAGATGCGGCGTGAAGAGCGTGCCGCCGTTTGCAATGGCGCCGACGACCTTGAGCATCTGCAGTGGCGAAGCTTCCAAGTAGCCTTGTCCGATCGCCACGCTCACCGTGTCACCTGGATACCATTGCTCTTTATACACGCGTTCTTTCCATTGCGGCGATGGCAGCGTGCCGCTCGTTTCGCCGGGCAGGTCGACGCCGGTTTTGCGGCCGATGCCGTAGGCGCCGGCGTATTTAGCGATGCGGTCGATGCCGAGCTGATGACCGACTTGGTAGAAGAACACGTCGCACGATTGGGTGATGGCTTGTGGAATCGACAACGTCCCATGGCCACCGAAGCGATCGTCATTGAAAACGAACGATCCCAACGCGAAGGCGCCTCCGCAATAGCGGGATGCGTCGCGTGGCATCATGCCGCTGGCGAGCGCTGCGGATGCGGTGATCAGCTTGAACGTCGACCCCGTTGGATAGGCGCCCGCAATCGCGCGATTGAACAGTGAATGCAGCGGGTCACGCAAATACGCATCATATTTTCTTGCGCTGATGCCCGCTGCAAAATCATTAGGATCGATATTTGGCTGGCTCACCAGCGCCAATATCTCGCCGCTGTGCACGTCTTCGACGATGGCCGAGCCGCCGATGCGATTTCCGATCTGCTTCTTCAGCACGTTGATTTGTGAGGCCATCGCCGTTTCGGCGGCGGTTTGCAGACGCCAATCGATTGAAAGCTGTAGGTCGTTTCCCGGAACTGCGTGCACGTCGCCCATGACTGCGACCGCCTGACCGGCCGAGTTCACCTTGATCTGACGACCCCCGCTTCGTCCGCGCAACCAGCGGTCGTAGGTAGCCTCCAGACCATCTTCGCCGACGACGTCATTCTGTCCGTAGCCGGCGGACTTGCGCACGCGGTACTCGGACTGCGTGATCTGACCGACGTAACCAAGAAAGTGCGATGCCAGCGTGTGGTGCGGATAGTTGCGTACCGGCAGCAGCTCAACGGAGATCCCCGGAAAACGATCGGCTCGTTCTGAAAAGCGCCCGACGACGGGCGGACTCAAATCGTCTGCGACGTTGATGGGCCCCAGCGGTATGACGGCGGCCAACGAATCGAAGTCACGATAGGTGACTCCGTTTTGATGCAGCACGCGCCGCCACAGCTCGTCGCTGCCGACGCCCAAGAGCGCGGCCAGGTCCCGTATTTCTTGCGTGGGGTCGCTCAGTTGCATGGGAACGATTTGAACGACGAACGATGGACGGTTGCGAGCGATGACGACACCGCGCCGGTCGTACATCAGTCCGCGCGGGGCCGTCATGGGAATGGTTCTCAGCTGGTTCTGATTGGCGAGGCGCTCGAAATATTGACCCTGCGTCAGCTGGACCACGACCAAACGAAAAATCAAGGCGCCGAGCGCGATCACGATGAGCGCGAGCAGTGCGATGCTGCGCCGAACGCGCTGCGGCGGCGCGTCATCCTCTCTGCCCCGAACCAACGTGCCGGCCATCGCTTAGACGGGCCGTCGCAAGGACACGTGCGATGCGATTCTCAAGCACAAGAGCGCGATCACGGCAACGACGCAGTTCAACACCATTTGCCAGAACAGCTCGTGGGAAAGGCGATGAAACATTCCACGTTCGCCAATGCCGATCTCCATCACGAGATAGGCGACCATGCCACGCAGCCACGTTGCTGCAGCCACGGCGCTGACAAAAACCGGCAGCGAATCGGCAAAGAATCGTACGCTGAGCAAGCCCGCAATATAGCCGATGAGCATCGTGCCCACCACGTTAGCGCCACTGCCACCGAGCGCGTCTTCGATCAGGCCGCTTATCAAGCCGAGCCAACCCCCGGTCGTCGATCCCGCGCGCAGCCCGGTCCAAACAATCAAGACCGTAAGCAAGCTCAGGTGCGCGCCGTGCACGGTGAATTGGCGCAGCACGGTCGACTGCAGAACGATGGCGCCGACCGCCAAGCCTAGCAGCAACGTAAAATTTGGCCTGACTGAAACTTCGGCGTCTTCCGGTCGAACGCGCGCCCGCGCACTGTCCGATCCCGATCGTAAGCGCTCCGGGGTTTCGAGCGAGCCGGAAAGGTTCATTGAAGCTTGAGCACGAGCACGTGGGTCAGGGCGTCAAAATTGACAGCCGGCCGCACGTACGCGGTCTGATACAGCTTGTAGTTGCTGCGATCGATCTCTTGGACGGTTCCGATTCGCAGGCCGCCAGGATAGATCTCTCCCCGTCCGGTTATGACCGTGTCGCCCGAAAGAACTTTAACGTCCTGGCTTATGTATTTCATGCGAACGTTACGCCACGTGCCGATCGCGATTCCCCAAGACCGTGTGGAACGCAAGAACGCGGGAACGCTGCTGGTCGGATCGATGATGAGCAGCACGTGTGCGTCGTGACCGCCGACATCGATCACGCGGCCCACCAATCCATCCGCATTGATAACGACTGCGTCTCGGCGCACGCCGTCGCGCCAGCCGCGGTCGATCATGATCTGGCGGCGTCCGTTTTCGGGTGCATAACCGACGACATCGGCCGCAACGGTCTGGACTTGCATCGACTGCGCCAAGCCGAGCATCTTGTGCAGATCCTTATTTTCGAGCGCCTCATTCTTGAGCCGTTCGTTCGCGGAGGAGAGCGCGTGGATCTTATTTTGCAACGCGCTGTTTTCCGCCGCGAAAGAGCCGGCATGGGTAAGGTTATGAAATGTCACCGCAGTTGCCGATGCCGCTTGTGTGACGACGTGCTCCACCGGAGTGATCACGGAGCTTACGACTTGATCGGATATGCTGCGAGCGCCCCGCCGTGCGGCGTTCACCTCTAACAGCATCGCAACGGACGCGACGATGATCAGCGCGACGAAAACGAGGAGCTTTCTCTCATCCCAGAACGAAGTAATCGCCACCACCTACCGATCAGTGATTGAGGTGCCGGATAGAGCGTTGCAAACAGCTTGCGGTCGCGGAGGACTTCCGCTGCGCCTAAGGCCACGCACAGCAGCGGCTGGTCAGCTTGCCGAACGGGGATGCCGGTGATCAACTGCAACGTTTCCGCCAAGCCCAAGATGGCGGCGCCTCCACCGGCCAACACAATGCCGTTTTCCGCTAGGTCGCGCACTAATTCAGGCGGCGTCTGTTCCAGGACCGAGCGAACGACGTCGACGATTTGGCCAAGCGGCTCAGCCATAGCCGCGCCGACATCTTCCTCGCGCACCTCGAGCGTTCCCGGCCGCAGATGACGGAGGTCTTGACCGACAACTTTGACGGGTGCGCGGCCTCCGGGCCGCCCATAGTATCCAAGTGAAATCTTCAGTGCTTCAGCGCTGCGCTCGCCGATCAAAAAGCCGCGCGTGGAACGAGTATAGGCGATGATTGCTTCGTCGAACCGGTCGCCGCCGATCTTTAACGAGCGTGCCGCGACGATTCCGCCTAACGCGATGACTGCGATTTCCGTCGTACCGCCGCCTATGTCGACGATCATGCTCCCGACCGGATCCAAAACGGGCAAACCCGCGCCCACTGCCGACGCCAGCGCTTGTGGAACGAAATACACGCGACCGGCTCCCGCGCCTTTCGCCGCCTCGCGCACGGCCTTTTTCTCTACTTCCGTCGCTGAACCGGGGACGCCGACAATCACGCGCGGCGGAATGAGCGACCGGCCGCGAACGGCGCGCTGTAAGAACTGGCTCACCAGAGCTTCCGTGTAGCGATAGTTTGAGATGACCCCGTTGCGCATCGGGCGGATCACCGTGATCGCTCGCGGTGTGCGTCCGAGCATCTGCTTGGCGCCTTCTCCCACGGTGAGGATCTCGCCGGTGTTCGTGTCGATGGCAACGACGGTCGGCTCGGTGAAGCGTACGCCCTGGCCGCGCACGTGCACCGGCGTGTTGGCGGTCCCCAGGTCGATGCTGATCTCAGGTGCCACGCTTGCGTAGAGACGCTCAAAGAGAAAACTCATTGCGACATCAAATCGTAGCCCAATTGTGCGAGGGCTACACCGACGCGCGCGAGCGGCAAGCCCATAACCGTGTAGAAATCGCCGTCAATGGAAGAAACCAACAACCCTCCGCGACCTTGAATGCCGTAAGCGCCCGCTTTGTCAAGCGGATCGCCCGTCGAAACATAGCCGGCGATTTGCGCTTCGCTCAGCGGGAGAAACCTCACTCGCGTAGCCTCCACGCCGTTGCGCTGTTGTTGTGCGGCACGATCGATAACGGCAAAACCTGTGTGCACCATGTGTTCGCGTCCGGAAAGTTTGCGTAGCATCCAGGCGGCGTGCGTCGCGTCGTCCGGTTTGCCAAGAATCTGGCCGTCGATCTCCACAATGGTGTCAGCCGCGATGACGATGGGTGGTCCGCCGGGTTGCGCAGCACTGGCTTTGCGCCGGGCAAAGTCCAATGCGAGTGTGGCGGGGTCGCGGTCCCAAGACTCGGCCTTTTCGTCAAAATCCGAACCTATGACGGTCACCGCCAAGCCGATGCCTTGCAGCAGCTCGCGCCGTCGAGGGGATTGCGAAGCCAAGGCAACTGCGGACAATACCTTCGTCACAGATCGCGCGCCTTAATCATAGATCGTGCCGCCGACTTTGACAAACCCCGGTGCGTGGTGGAAGCGCGGATCGCGGTGCGTCCAGTGGATGACAGGCCCAATGTCATTGAAAGCAAGTTCGCCCTTCACGATCACGCGATCTCCGGGATGCACCGGGGCAGCCTGCGCGATGGAAATGTTGTCCGCCACGAGCACGGGCATGCTCTTGCCATCATCACGAACCTGAACGATAAACCGCTCGTGCAAACCGGTTTGACCTGCTTGCATCGGCAAGACGCGCGTGACCGGGCCTTCCACGATGACTTCGCTGCCGCTACGACCCGCTTGCATGTCACGCAACGCAGCCGCATTGTCGGGTGCCGTTGACGCGCTCGCACAAGCCCAGAGGAAAGTTGCGACAAAAAATCCGAGCGCGGCTTTCACGTGCGAGTTCTGACCTCGCTATCACCTGTACGCACAGCAGTACTCTCCGCAGATCCGTCAACAGCGACGTCCAAGTCCAAAAGATGTTCGAGGGATTCACGGCGTCCGATGAGACGAGCATCGGTGCCATTCACCAATACGACCGCAGGGCGGGGAAATCTATTGTAGTTACTTGCCATTGAATACGTGTACGCGCCGGTGTTCCGCACCGCCAGGACGTCGCCGGCGGCAGTCGGCGGTAAGGTAACGTTGCGGAAGAGCAAATCGGTTTCGCAGTGCCGCCCGAAAACTGTGTAACACTGATCGGCCGTGGCGCCGCGTTTGCCTGAAGCCAGCGTGACGCGATAAGCCGCCTCGTACAGCGCCGGGCGCGGATTGTCTGACATCCCGCCATCGACGATGAGTGCTTGCTCGCCGCTCGCTAGCGTCTTGCTCACCGCCACGCGATAGAGCGTCGCACCGGCTGCGGCTACGATCGATCTGCCCGGTTCGACCATAAGATGCGGCAACGGCAGCGAAGCTCGGGAAAAGAATCGCTCGACGTTGGAAAAAATCGTTGCCGCCCAATCCTCTGGGGTGGGTGCGTCTTTCGGATCGTTGTCGCTGACTCCAAGCCCGCCACCCACGTTGATGACGCGAGCGACGACACCGGCCTCACGCTGCACGAGCGCGGCAAACGCGGCCAGATCTGCGATCTCAGACGCATAGGGCTGCAAGTCAAAAATTTGCGACCCGATGTGACAGTGCAATCCGCGAAATTCCAGAGCAGCTGCTTGCTCCACAAGCCGGATCGCGTCCAGTGCCTGACCGTCGTCGACCGGGAAGCCGAACTTCGATCCGGGAGCGCTGGTTTGAATTTTTGCTTTCGTCGCTGCGGCGATGCCTGGATTGATCCGAACCAAAACCGGACAGCTGGCATTGTGCCGTTGCGCAATAGCGTCCAGTGCGTGAATCTCGCCGACATGGTCGACGACGACGGAGTCGACACCGCGTCGGACCGCGAGTTCCAACTCTTGGTTTGTCTTGGCGCATCCGTGAACTATGCAACTGCGTGCGGGTACTCCGGCTCGCAGTGCCGTGTGGAGTTCGCCCTCAGAACACACATCCAACAGCAAGCCTTCCTCGAACGCGAGGCGTGCAATAGCTTGTAGCATGAGCGCTTTACCGGCGTAGACCACGTCACAACGCACGTTTGCCCGCGTGAAGGCGACGCGAAAACGCCGCATAGTCGCGCGAAGCACCTGTTCATCGATGACTAGCAGTGGTGTACCGAACAGATCAGCAAGGTGACCGGCGTCGCCATCGACCGCGTGTTCGGAATTGTGGTAATTCATATAAATGACTATAGTAAGGGTTGGCGATAGATTGCATCCATCGCCGATCTAATATATGCCAAGTTTTCGATCAGATGATCCTCGCAGCGCAGAGACAAACGCGGCCCAGTGCGGCCCGCGCTTACGGCGGCTTGTTCGCGCGGCCGGCAATATCCGCATTCTTTTGCTCGGCTGGCCCGGGCGCCCGGGGACTCGCAGCGCAACCCGGCCGGTAGCCACCGGCACATTCTCGTATCCCGCTTTCGGCTCCAACTAGCTCCCGCCAGTATTTGAACGTCGCCGCACGGCTGGGGCCGGGCGTCATTGCGCACGGTATAGCTTGCGCTGCTCGATGTACTCTAAGACTGGGTCAGTCACGAGATAGCGCACCGGTCTTCCCTCCGCGATGGCCGCACGAATCGCGCTCGCAGAAACGTCCACCAAAGGCACATTGAGCACTGAAAAGCGTTGCGCCAACTCCGTGGGGAGTTTGGCGAGCACCGGGCGCAGTTCTTCGATTGCTGCTTGGTCTCGCGCGACGACGTAAAAGCGTTCCAAAGCTTCTATGACCTCGTTCAGCCTTCGCCAGGTGCTGCGAACGAGCGAGTCCGTCCCCGCAATGAACGAAAACGCGGCGTTCGGAAAGCGCTTGCGTAAGAGCGGCAACGTATCAGCAGTGTAGACCGGTCCAGGTTGCCGCAGCGCGGTGTCATCCACTGCGAACCCGATGTTGTCTGCAATCGCGAGGCGCGCCATTTCCATTCGATCTTCCGGCGGTGCGTGTGTGGCACGGTGCGCCGGATCTCCGACCGGCAAAAAAAGAACCCGATCGAGCCTTTCTTGCACGAGAACCACGTTGGCTGCGTACAAATGTCCGACGTGAATCGGATCGAACGTGCCGCCAAAAATACCTAAACGCTGGCTGCTCATAAGAGGGTGAATTCAAACGAGCCGACTCTGATGCGATCGCCGGGCTTTGCTCCAAGTTTGTCGAGCTTGCGGCGTGCGCCGGTGCGAACGAGCGCGCGCTCGAAATACGCGCGGCCTTCTTCTGTTTCCAAATCCGTCATGTTCGCGACCCGCTCGAGCTGGCTGCCATCGATGCGAAACGTGGAGCCTTCTTTCATTACTTTGACGGTGAGAACGTTTGGCCGCGGACGGGGCTTCAACACCACTTCCGCTTGCTCGACAGCCTGAGCTTCGGTCCGGGCCTGCAGCACCGCCGCATATGTCGTATTCACGAGCTCCTTCACGCCTGCGCCGGTCGCGGCCGAGATGCCATAGACGGGTGCATCTACTTCCGCGCGCACCTTCTCCAGCGTTTGTGCCGCCTCAGGCAAGTCTTGCTTTGAAACAGCGACGATGCGGCGCACCTTGAGCAGTCGCGGATTCCAGGCTTGCAGCTCGTGCTCGATCATTCTGAGTTGTGCCAGCGCTTCATCCGGCGGTGCCGCGCCGTCGATAAGATGGATCAGCACGCGCGTGCGCTCCACGTGGCGCAAGAACTGATCACCCAAACCCGCGCCGGCGCTCGCGCCTTCGATGAGTCCCGGCACATCAACGAGCACAAAGTTGGCGTCGATGTCAACCTGGACGACACCCAGCTGAGGCTCGAGAGTCGTAAACGGATAGTCCGCAATCTTGGGCCGCGCAGCCGAAACAGCGGCGAGCAGGGTGGACTTGCCTGCATTGGGAGCGCCGACGACGCCCGCATCCGCGAGCAGTTTCAACTGAAGATCGAGTGCGTGCTCTTCCCCGGGTTCGCCGCGCTGGGCAAAGCGAGGCGCTTGGTGCACTGCTGTTGCGAAGTGTTGGTTGCCCAAACCGCCGCGCCCGCCGCGCGCAACGGTCACCTGGGTTCCGCTTTGGTTCAGGTCTGCGATGAGCTTGCCGTCTTCATAGACAAGCGTACCGACCGGAACGTGAATGGTGATGTCGGAGCCGGTCTTACCGTGACAATTGTTTGGACCGCCGTTGCCGCCTCGTTCAGCGTGAAAACGGCGTTTATGGCGGAAATCGATGAGCGTGGTCAGCTGTGGATCTGCAAGCAGGTGGACAGACCCCCCGCGACCGCCGTCGCCCCCGTCCGGTCCGCCACGAGGCACGTACTTCTCACGCCGGAAGGAAATGACGCCGTTTCCCCCATCGCCGCCTCGCGCGACGATGTTTACTTGGTCAACGAACATCGACGAGCCAAGAAAACGACAGCGGCCGGCGTCGCCGCCGGCCTGCCCGCAAAAATTCGCAAAGCGAATCGGTTTCTAGCGTCGTGTTACGATTCGACCGCGACGAGTTCTGGAGCCTTGACTTTTACGACTTGCTGATCTTTGCCGCGGCGCACGAATTCCACAATGCCGTCGGTGAGTGCAAAGAGTGTGTTGTCTTTGCCCATCCCGACATTCGAGCCCGGATAGAATTGCGTACCACGCTGGCGCAAGATGATATTGCCGGCGATGACTCGTTCTCCGCCGAACTTTTTCACGCCCAGGCGCTTGCTGTTCGAATCGCGGCCGTTGCGAGAAGAGCCAAGCCCCTTCTTATGCGCAAAACGCTGTAGATTAATGATGAAACTCAACGAAAATAGCTCCGATTTCTTTGGAATAGCAGTTTATTGCTCCGGTAGTATATCAAATGAAGTCGAAGGGGTCAAAATATGCAAGGTCCTATTTTTCGGGACAACACGGTCTTAGAGGCTCTCAAACGAATCGGAATTATGTTCGGCGGGATCGCTGTTCTGATCGCGGTTGTCTCGGGCTTGCAAGTTCTGATGATGAAGCGAATTCCCGATGTCGCCGCCGGGATCGTCGTACTGGCTGCGCTCTTTGGAGCGTATTACTCCTACGTGCGCCTAACAGAACGACGCGCCGTATACGAACTCGACCCACGCGCACTCGCACCGCAGTTGCTCCTCGGGCTTGCGATCGGCACGACACTCTTCGTGACGGTGATGGGACTACTCGCGCTAACCGGACACTATCGTTACGTGGGCCGTGCCGCCATCCCGGGCTTGGGCACAGCATTCTTGCTCACAACCGTCGGTGCCGTTGCTGAGGAGCTCATATTCCGAGGATTCCTTTTCCGCGTCATTGCCTCGATCGGGGGGACCTGGATCGCCGTTGCGATTTCCGCGGTCCTTTTTGGAGTCTTGCATGGATTCAATCCGCACGCAACGATCGTCAGTTCCCTCGCAATTGCCCTGGAGGCGGGCGGACTACTGGCTTTCGCCTACGCGGCGACGCAAAAGCTTTGGCTGCCCATCGGTTTTCACATCGCGTGGAACTTCACCGAAGGCGATATTTTTGGCGTAGCGGTGTCCGGACACAAACCTTTGCCTAGCTTGTTTGTCGGGCACGTGAGTGGTCCGGAGTATTTAACGGGCGGTGCCTTTGGTGCCGAAGCCTCACTTTTTGCTGTGATCGTTTGCGTGTTTGCAATGGCTTTTATCATCGCATACACGATTCGAACAAACCGCCTCCTTCCTATGATCCGTAGATAGTTCGGCGCCCTTAGCAATCCGGTAAGGCAATTGAGTACAGATAAAGCTTGCTTCGCCGTTAACTTTGTGGTACAAAGTGAGTAGCTTGTAACTTTGTGAGGCAAAGTAATGATGCTTGTGCGGATCTTGGCGCTTATCGTTACCCTCGTGGGAGCAACCGTTGCTTGGGGCATACTGGAGACGACGCTCATCGTTCGGACTGCGCAAGAAAGTGGCGATCAGCGCGTACAACTCGGCTCATCCTGGGGACCGGAACAGACGCAGACGGCGCCGGACGTGTTTTATTCGAGCGGCAAAACTCATAGCAGCATCCCGATAGAGGCAAGCGCCATCAACGTCGATCTTGCACTTGATCAACGCCGTAAGGGTCTCTTGTGGTACAACACTTACCGGGTTGATTTCCACGCTGCTTATCGGATCGTCAACAAAAGCCACCAGAACTTGCTGCGCTTTGCGCTCGCCCTGCCCGCCGAAAAAGGCGTCTACGACGACGTGCGTATTCTCGTCAACGATCGTCCTACCAGTTACGTGATCGACCACGGCGTGGTAACAGCGGACATTTGGGTGCAGCCTGGGCACGCCGCGGAGGTGACTGCATCGTATGGATCGCGCGGCTTGGAGCGCTGGTTCTATCAGTTTGGTTCAGGCATCAATAGAGTCCGCAATTTCGGTTTGGTCATGCGCACGAATTTCGACGCGATCGACTTCCCACCGAACGCGCTTGCGCCGACCCAAGAGCGCACAACGTCAAACGGCTGGGAGCTTGCATGGCGCTACAAGAGTTTGGTCGCGGGCGACGGCATCGGCATGGTCTTCCCCGAGCGGCTGCAACCGGGGCCGCTGGCTCAGCGCATCACTTTTTGGGCGCCTTTGTCGCTCTTGTTCTACTTCTTCGTGCTGTTCATCATCACCGTGATCCGCCGCATCGACCTGCACCCGATGAATTATTTTTTCTTAGCCGCTTCATTCTTCGCGTTTCACCTGTTGTTCGCATATAGCGTCGATCGAGTCCCGGTTTGGCTCGCGTTCTTTATATGCTCGCTGGTTTCGATGTTCCTGACGGTCAGCTACTTGCGCATCGTCGCCGGCCTGCGCTTTGCGGCCGTTGAAGCCGGCCTGGCGCAATTCTTTTACCTCATCTTGTTCTCGCTTGCGCTGTTCAACGAAGGGTTTAGCGGCCTCGCGATCACGATCGGTTCGATCATCACGCTCTTTATCGTGATGCAGCTGACTGCGCGCATCAACTGGAGCGAGCGATTTGCTTCCCTGCCCGGGCGCGCACAACGAACCAGCGCGCAATGACGATGAGAGAAATGACAAACAGTAGCGCAAGCGCGGCACCGATGAACGGGTGGAGGAAGGCGATCACGATGCCACCGATCACCAGAATGTCCTCGCCAAAACTCATCAGCGGGTTTGCCGTGCCCAAGGTGGTCAAGGTCGATGCGGCGCGTGCCGAAGCAGAAGAAGCGTGCACCAAGAGCGCATTGAGCGCGCCCAAACCCATGAGGCCATAGAGCGTGGGAGCGTTGTCCGCATGGATCGTGCCGCCGACCAAAATGGCGGCTGCCAGCGGACGCACGGCAAACGACACGGCATGCAAGGCGTGATCGATCGCGGGCACCTTATCGGCGCCAAACTCTATCAGCGAAAAAATCCCCAACACAACGGTCGTTGACGTCGCGCCCAACCAAGCAAAACTGTGCGCGGGGTGGATCCAACCATAGTGCGTTGCAACCGAGGCAGCGAACAGCGTGAGAAAACCGCGCAAGCCGGCGGTCGTCGTCAGCGCATATGCAAGCGCGAATTGACCGGACGCGTCCAGACTCATGTTCGGTTGTACTTCAAGCGGGCAGGCGAAGTTTCCGTCCCAAAAATTGAGGCAACGATCGCTCGTTGCCTCGCTCAAGGGTGCTAGTGCGGTTCGGTTTGGTCCTAGTGGCGGGCGTCGGAGCGCAGCGCGATCGTCAGCAGGTCGCGAGCCTGTCGCAGCAACCCGATTGCCGCAACGCGATGCCCGCCATAGTCATGATTGTCGCGCTGGAGAAGGTCGATGATGTGCTCGAGGTGAGCGCGCACCACAACGAGGTTTGCGGATTACGATGAGGCTTCGGTGAGAAAAAGCTACACTGACGGGCGGTTCAGCGCGAAATACTTGGCGTGGACGCCGTAAAATATCGCGTCTTTTTCATAGCGCAAGCCGGCCTTTTCCAGCACCCGTTGCGAAGCGATATTGTCAGGCATCGTGATGCCCACGATCCGCTTGAGACCAACCGTCTCAAAGCCGTAGCTCAGCGACGCGCGAGCGGCTTCAGTCGCGAGGCCTCGCCCCCACGACGCCTGCGCTAACAGGTAGAGCAATTCCACCTCAGGGCTGTCGGGCAGATAGTTCAAGCCGCATTGGCCGATGAGCTGCTGACTGGCTTTGTCGACGAGGCCCCAGGCGCCGAAGCCATGACGCTGCCAATGTTCGAGGAAATGATTGAGTATTCGCTCTGAAATAGCGCGCGCGGCTTGCGGCAGAAATGGCCCGCGCGGCAAGTAGCGTGTAACCAGAGGATCGCGCAAGATTTCGGCGTGCGCGTCGAGGTCATCCGGTCGAAAAGACCGTAAAAGTAGACGGTCAGTTTCGATTTGCGTGGTTGGTGCAGTGGACATGCGCCGCCATTATGCAGGCCCGGCATGCAATCATCTTACGGAGAGGCGCCTTTGAGCACGGAGAGTAACGAGCACGACGCCGGTGGCTACGATAGACGCACGTTCGTCGCAGAATACTACGATTTCGTACCGCCGTATGCGAATCGCGCCGACCGGCAGTTCTACGTTGACTACGCTCGCAATGCCGGCGGCCCCGTGCTAGAATTGGGTTGCGGTACCGGCAGGCTTTTGATTCCGATCGCGCGCTCAGGCGTTTCGATCACCGGCCTCGACCTTTCGCGCGCGATGTTAGACCGTTGCCGCGAGCAGCTGGAGCAGGAGCCGCGCGCAGTGCAGGCGAGCGCGTCGATCCATCATGGCGATATGACGCAGTTTTCGTTGGGCAAAAAATTCGCGCTCGCCACCGTGCCCTTTCGCGCCTTCCAGCACTTGCTCGCAGTCGAGCAACAACTCGCGTGCTTGCGCTGCATTCGCGAGCATCTGGTTGAGAATGGTGTGGTGATTTTGGATCTCTTTCAGGTCCAGGGAGCTCGTATTCACGACCGCAGGTTTATGCAGTCAGAAATTGAGTTCGAAGGGGCGCGGCTGCCTGACGGCCGCAGCTTTAGCCGCAGCACTCGCATCGCCGGTTTTCACCGCGCGCAACAAATCAACGACTGCGAGCTCGTTTACGACGTCACGCATCCCGACGGTCATAAGGAGCGGTTGATCCACGACTTTCCGCTGCGCTACTTCTTCCGCTACGAGGTCGAGCATCTGCTGGCGCGCAGTGGATTCCAAGTTGCCGAGCTCTTCGGCGACTACGATCGTTCGGCGCTCACGGATGAGTCACCCGAGATGATTTTCGTCGCCGCCAAAGTCTAGCCGTCGCAGACAGAAGCCTCGCGCGCTCGACTTAGTATTTCGCGCTCACGAAAAAGGTGAAGGTACGCACGAGTCCCCTGGATTCGTTTTCATAGGGATGCGGTGATTGATTGTACATGAACGGTTCGCAGGCTAAGTTCTGACCCGGCGGACAGGCATTGGGATTTATTCCCGAGCCCGGTCCATACGCGCCGAGACCTTGAAATTGATAGTAGAGGTTCGATGGAATTATCGAGGGCGTATAATTGCCGAAAAGGTTTCCCACCCGAACGCCCGCTTCAACATTGTGCGGCCCCTTGCCGAGCTCTTGCGACAGGGTCACATTGACGATTGCGACCGGCGGGCCGTGCAAAGTGCCCGGATCGTCGCCTTCAGCCGTACCGCGCGACCCAGTGATGTTGGGACGGAACATATCGCCTGGGTTGGTGGGGTCGGTGACGTAATACGCTTGCGAAAGCGTCGAAACCAGATCGGTGTTCAAGACCTGGACGGGCACGGTTTGTCCGTTGATGTTGGTGAAGACGAATTTCTTCTTGCCGACGCCGTACGCGTAGCCGGCCTCGTAGCCGATGGTGGTATCCGCGCTAAAACCGCTGCGCGTGTGCAGCGCGAGATTCAGCGTGGCAACGAGCGGTGAGACATACGAGACGTGGAAGAAATGTCCGGCCGCGAGCGCGGCTGCGTTGACGGTCGGGAAAAAATCGCTGTCATAGTTGGCGAGCGTGTTGTCATAGGTCGCGTCAAGCAAGCCTGAGAGGCCGTAGCGCACCTGGCGCTGCAACGCAAATTCAATGCCGAAATTCTTGTTGACGCCGGCGTTGAACTCCCTCGTGGCGCCAAAGACCGGCGTGCCGCTGCGCAACGTGAAGAGCAGTGGTGCGCTCCCCACCACATAGTCAGTGCCTTTGCGATAGTAGGGCGTTATGCGCAGCTCGAGCCCGTGCCCGAAATCGTGCTCCCACGAAGCATCATAGTTGATGGCGCGCTGCGGGCGTACAGGTGTGTACTGCGCAAAGCTGTTGGTGTTGAGATCCAAAATCACTTGCTGGTACAAACTCGTCACGTTATTGGTGCAACCGCTGGGAGCGGCAAGGCATTGCGCGCTACCCGGGCCACCGGGCAATGGAACGAAGCAACCGTTTGCGATATTGCAGTTTTTCAGCGCCGGGTCCACGTTGAATTTATTTTCTATCGCTTGCTCGGGAATGAACTCAATGTTTTTGCCAAACGAAAAACGCAGCGTATCGCGCGCTCCGAGCTCGTACGCAATGGCCATACGAGGGCTGATCTGCGAGGGCGCTGTGACGTCAGCCCCGATGGCTTGACCGGGGGCCGTCCTTAGCACCGCGGGGCTCACCGTATCGTCCATGAACCAGGTCATGTTGTTGGCGGCCGCGTCGGCGGGCAAGGTGATAACCTGCTTGTCAAAGCGCAGTCCGAAGGTGAGCGTCAGCTTATCGGTCGGCTGAAAACGATCTTTGACGTACAAATCGTAACGATGTAACGGGTCATTGACGATGGCGGCATTGTTGACGAAGGTGTTCAGGGGTGCGTGCGCGGGGTCAGTCGGCAGCCCGAGGCCGCTCACCGCGCCGTTCATGACAGCATTCAGTGGCGCGATATAGCAGCCGCCGACGCCGGGATTACTGACAGATGCGATCCCGCCAACGCTCGCCGGCAAGGTCCCCGCAGCAATTGCAGCCGCGATTTGCGGGCAGCCGAAGAGCTCGAGCGGCTCTTGGGTCGGTTGCAGGCTAGCAATCCCAGACGCGAGATACGATTTGTAGTAGGTCGCATCACCGCCGAATGTCAGCTCGTGCTGGCTATTGATTTGACTTGTGTAGTCAAACGCGGTTCCCAAACCGAGCGTTTGCAGATCGAAATACGAATCGGAAAACGAACCCAAATTATACGGATAGTGCGAGACCAAGTTCTCGCTGGTGCGGAACACGCGCACTTCCGCGAAGCTCGACGAGCTCAGCTGCCGTTTGAAATTCAGCTTGTCGATCGTCGTGTTATACGTTTGGGTGTCGTAGGCGTTGATGTTTTGATTGTAGGCAAGCTGGCCGGGATAGAGCGTGATATAGTTGCTCAGAAAGAACTGCGGGTTCGTGACGAAACCTGTCGGATTGGCTGCGGATCCGAGCCCGAATGGATCGCTGCCGGCCTGGACGTTGCCGTTGTTTGACGCATAAGGCGCAACCGAAGGCCCGACGAGGTATCCGAACTGCAGCGTTTGGCCGCTGAGCTGACTGAGGAATTGCAACTCGTTTTTATCACCTTGGCCGAAATGATAGAACAGGTTCAAGACCTCGTCGTTGAGCGTCGAGTAATCCTGGAGTGCGAGCTGCAGCGGCAAGAGGGTGTGCCGATCGCCAAAGTCGTCGGCGTTCCGCTGGCCGCCGTAGGAAAAGTAATAGCTAAAACGATTGTTGGGCGTGGCGCCGCCATAGTCGAACGTGATTTCGTGACCGAAAATTGGGTTGATGACGCGCAGCGTTGTTTGACCGGAACCAGGAAATGAGCCGCGCCTGATAACTTCATTGATAACGCCGGTATTGGTGTTGCCCGAGCTCACGTCGTAGCCGCCAGTGGAGAGTTGAACGCTGCGCGCTCCATTGAGCGAGACGGCATTGAGAAATTGCCCGGTCACAGCATCGGTGTTGTCGACGCCGTCGAGTTGATAACCGATATCATTTTCGGCCCCGGCGCGAATGACCGGATAGCCGAAATTATCAGTGGTGACGCCCGGCAACGAGTTGAATGCCTGAAATCCATTGAGATCTTGCGGCGTACCATTCAAGTTTTGCAGGCTTTGTTGATTGATGACATACGTATCCGCTGTCGTGCGCGGTTGGACCAGCGAGGTGGACCCGCGTACCGTGACTCGATCCAAGGTCTTGACGCCCGATTGCAGTTTGGCATCAAGGTGCGTGACCTGGTCCTGGATGGTCGTGACACCGGGTATAGTTTGAGGGTCGTAACCTTCCTTGGTGAAGGTCACCGCATAGGTATCTAAGGGCAGGCCGTTGAGAGAGTAAAAGCCGTTGGCGGCGGTCACCGCAGATCCGCGGCCGGAACCGGCCACAACGGAAACCTGAACGTTGCTGAGGGGATGGCCGGCAGCATCGCTGACCGTCCCCTGGATGCCGCCCGTCGTGCCGGCCATACCCACTGAAGCCAGAAATGCGCTGCATGCGCCTGCTGCTATAAAGCTAAAAAGCCTGCGCGAAAAGCCCGCCATACATTTGACCCCGTCTTCTCATGTTCATGAAGATTATAAAAAGACTGCAGCCGAACTGCAACCCGCCCCGGATGCCCACCAGCTTCTGGTGAGGGCAACAAGAATCTTGCGACGCGGGCGCTGCGATTATAAGCGCTCGAATAGGGTATTATGAAAAATAACTTTTGCCGCAACGGCAGTCAATGATGAGGAGATAATGCATGGCAAGGAAACGTAGCACGGGCGGAAAGAGCACGGGCCGTAAGAAAAGTTCAAGCGGCCGTAAATATGGCCCGAAATCGCAACAAAAGGTTGAGCGTGCGATGCACGAGATGAAGCGCGGCGAGTTAAAATCAGGCCGCTCCGGGAAGAAAGTGAAAAGCCGGAAGCAAGCCATCGCGATCGGTCTTTCGGAGGCGCGCCAAAGCGGAGCGAAGGTCCCAGAAAAGAGAACAGGCCGCAGCGGTCGCAGCCGTTCGAAATCGAGCTCTTAAGCGCGCAACCTCCAAAAGGCGTCTCATCAGCTGACAGTCATCCGTCGGCGCCGCTTGCAGGCGCCGCTTTTCTTTGCTAGCGCAAATAGCGATCAAACCAGCCAACCCAGCGGCGATATACATCCTCCCTATCGATCGGATCAACCGGAAAATGAGCGCTACTGACGTAGGCGATGAAGCTCACGGTCACACCCCGGTCACGCAGCGCATGAAAAAGTTCGTACGAGTGCGTGATCGGCACCGTCGTGTCGCTGGTATCGCACATGATGAGCGTGGGTGCGGTGATATTCCAGGCGAACGGCATGATCGACTGGTCGACGTACGTCTGCCACAACTTTTTAGACGCCCACGGTGAACCACCATAGTAGTGGCGATCCAGCACATTGTAGTTGGAAAGCGCGTAATCCGGCAGATTATCGGTCGGCGCTGCTCCCACCATGGCTGCTTTGAAAACGCTCTCATGGCTGATCAGCCAACCCGTCATCAAGCCGCCGTACGACCATCCTGATACGCCGATCCGACCGGCGTCCACGATACCCAATTTCTCCACCGCAGCAATGCCCGCCATGATGTCTCGCGCCGGGCCTGCAACGGTATCACCGAGCAGCGCGATTTGATAGGCATTGCCAAGATTATCGCTGCCCCGATAGTTGGGTTCGAACACGACGTAGCCGTGGGCCGCAAGCAACTGCGTGAGCCCGGAGTAGTCGGTGTCAAACGCTTCTTGAGAAGCATACGCGGGCCAGCCATGGATTTGTAATACGAGCGGATAGCGCGCGCCCGCGATAAAACCAGGCGGATACGTCAACACCCCATCCTCGGTAAAACCGTCTGGACCCTGCCACTCGAGGCTTTGGACTTTTCCCAGATGCAGCTTAGAAAAATAAGCATTGATGTGCGTCAGCCTGTGCGGCTGGGCATGCACGGACTTCAGAATGAAAAGCTCGCTCGGGCTTTGCGGGCCCGACGCGACGAAAGCGATCGCACCGTTACGGCTCACGCTCGCGGCGCTGACGCTCAGTTCGCCCGTATCCAATCTTGTGTACGAGCCTTGCATGTCCACGACCCACATCGATTCGCGGGTGCGATCGTGGGCCAAGACAAGCAAAGATTTGCTGTCGGGCATCCATTCGGCAAGCAAAGCGCTACGGTCGAGACGCGCCGTTATCGGGCGGCCGTCTCCGCCACGAGGCGATGTCACGTAAATGTCGCTGCCGCCGATGGGATTGCCATTGCGAGGATACCAGTAGGCGACGCGCGACCCGTCTGGTGAGAACTCGCCTCCCGATTCAAGTCCATGGTGGCTCGTGAGTTTACGCAGCGTGCCGCTCTTCAGGTCGAGCATTTCGACCACATCGCGGTCGTCGTCGGCGGTGTAGGCGTTGGGTGCCCTCGTAAGTGCTATTTTCCTACCGTCAGGCGACCACGAAAAAAAATCGTTGGGGACGTGTTGCGGAATTATCGGGGCCTCTTTAGGAATATTGACGCTGGGGGGTGATAAGCGCACCGGCGGGCCGCCCGAGACAGCCACGCCCCACAAATGCGAAGGCAGCGGCGCCTCCGTTGCGAGGTAGTCGTTGTCACCGACTTCAAAGGCTGTGAGGAAGCGACGATCACCGCGCTTGGCAGACCGCTTATTGGATCCGCTAAACGCGATCTCTTTTCCGTCGGGGCGCCACGCGAAATCATGCACGCCGTCGCCGGCGGACGTTATGGTTCTGCGTCCGCCTGTTTGTATGTCGAGGATGAACAATTGTTCTGAATCTTGACCGGACGCGCTTCCAATGAACGCGATTCGGCCGTTGCCGGGTGCCCAGCGTAGATTTCGCACGCCGCTCACATTCGTGACAAGCGTCCGCTCACGACCGCTCGATGCTTCGATGAGCTGGATGCGCTCATCATCGTTGTTCGTGGAGAAGTTGGGCGTGCTCAGGACGTAGGCGACAAGTTTTCCATCCGAAGATATTTCAGGCGGCGCCTGGTCCGTAGAAATGGATAGTTCCCTGCGAAGATCCTGTAACTGCAGTGGTCGCGCATCGCTTCGGCTGAATCCTAAAAACAGCGCAAGCACGAAGCACAAGGCGCATGCCCCGGCACCGTTCCAACGAATTCTTCGGATGCCGAAGCTATTCTCAGCCGATAACACTGCGCCAAGGTACGCTAGATTATAGCAACCAACCTCGCAATATTGTTGGCGATGAATCGCAGCTGTTCGCTGTGGACGTCCTCGATGCGAAGCGGACGATGCATCCTGTTGCGAATCCTCATTATATGCGTACTCCCCATCCGCCGAAGAGCGCGGTGTCTGCGCCAAGCTGGACGCGAACCAGACCCGTGCGCGATTCAATCAGTTGCCCGTTCGAGTTAAGTGGATTTCGGATGTCTTGCACCATGACTGGCCTCCCGTGCCGTTTTCTTCAAGTAACCTACTAAGATACTACACGAGTTATGGTAACTTGTCAAGTCAATTAGGCAGTTATGAAATAATTTAAGATGCCGGAAAAGTCTTATTGCCAATAACCGCCTAATATAGTACAATGGTGCCCAGAATGATTGAAATAACGGGGCAGGCAGATAGCAGCGAACCAGCCCCCAGTCCGCACAAACCTGCGCCAGGCGACCTTGCTCTCGTGCAGTCCTTCATCAATACAGTAGACTTACGGCCGCTTAAGGATCAGCTGCGGGATCCGGCCGCTCTAAAAGGGTGGTTCGCCGACCGCGGGTTGCTTGGCAAGAACGAGCGATTAAACCAAAGCGACCTGCGCCACGCAATAGAGGTGCGGGAAGCGCTGCGCGATCTGCTCTCCATAAGTGCCGACGGCAAACCGAGTCAGGCCGCTTTACAAATCCTCAATCGCGCGGCACGTGGCGCACAATTGCTCGTGCAATTCAATAACGATGGCTCCGCAGCGCTGGCACCGGCGACAAGCGGCGTTGACGGCGCGCTTGGGCGCTTGCTCGCCGTCACCGCGCGCGCGGTGCTTGACGGTTCCTGGCAACGCCTGAAAGCATGCGAAGACCCGATGTGCCGCTGGGCCTATTACGACTCGTCGAGAAACCGCTCAGGCAACTGGTGCGACATGACGACCTGCGGCAATAGAGTCAAAGCACGACGTTATCGGAACCGCCGGCAAGCCTAAAGCGCGCTAAGGCCGCGTTCGAGATCGGCGCAGAGGAGCGCCGGGTCTTCGACCCCGACGGAAAGACGCAGGAAGCCGTCGTGAATGCCGACGGCGGTACGCGCTTCCTGGCTGAGGGCACGGTGAGAGGATGTCGCTGGATGCGAGATCGTCGAGGTCGCCCCTCCAAACGATAGGACGAGCTTGACGTGTTCGAGCGACCGTATGAAGCGGTTGACGGCACTGCGATCAGGTTTCACCTCAAACGAAAGCGCAGATCCGAATCCGTTCACTAACGTAGTCTTCGCAACCGCATGACCGGGGTGTGACGCAAGTCCGGGATAGTGGACTGCTCGCACGGACGCATGCCCTTCGAGCCAGCGAGCGATGGCGATTGCGCTCGCGCTGGAGCGATCCATGCGCAGGTCGAAGTCCTCAAGGGACCGGGTGACGAGCCAGCTTTCGAATGATGGCCCGATCAGGCCCGCTCGTCCAGCGATCGACCTCGCCGCTTCGACAAATTCCGACGAGCCCAGGAGGCAACCCAAGACGACGTCATTGTGTCCACCTAAGAATTTGGTGACGCTCTCGACGACGAGGTCAGCGCCAAGGCTCAGCGGACGGCAATGATAAGGAGTGGCCAGCGTATTGTCCACGATGAGTTTCGCTTTGCGCTGGTGGGCGAGCGCCGCAAGCTCGGCGAGGTGAGCGAGCTGCATTCGCGGGTTAGAGATCGTTTCCACGACGAGGATGGCGCTGGGCGCATCGAGCGCCGCTTCGACCTGCGCGTTCGAACGTGCGTCGACGAAGGTCAAGCGCATGCCGAATTTTTGCAGATCCTGCAGCAGGCGAGTCGTGTTGCCGTAGAGATCCCGCGCGGCGATGATGTGCGTGCCGCTCGCCGCCAAGCTGAGCAGGGCGGCGGTAAATGCTGACATTCCGGCGGCGGTCACCAGTGCGGCTTGGGCACCGTGACGAGCGCACAACGCCGCCTCCAAAGCCCAGTGATTCGGACCTCCGGAACCCCCGTACACGGCGCCGCGCACGCGGCTCTCATAAATCGCATCGACCTCGTCAAGATCGCGGAATATCCACCCAGCCGACTGATAGATCGGAGTGGATGCCGGGCTATTCACCAGTTCATCCATGCGCGCCTCAAAATAAAGAAGGGGTGTTGCACAACGCAACGACCCCCTTTTTTAGAAACTTATAACCCGAGAAAGTCTCGTAGTTATTTCTTCTTGCCCTTCTTAGCAGCTTTCTTCGATGCCTTTTTCTTTGCCATGGTGTGCAGGTCACCTCCCCTCTGGACTTCCGGTGCGCGCGGGGCGTTGCTGTACGCCTCATCATCTGTATCAGGTCCGCCTGAGCGGAGATCCGGCGGTTATCGCGCGTGGCCGGAGGGTGCGGGGACTTTAGAAAAGTTCCTCGCGCGGAAAGTTCTTGTCTGTTATGACTTCCCCTTTCATCATCGGCAGTTCACGCGGAAAAGTTCAGCGCCGAATGCGGAGCGCAAATCGTCTGCCCAACATTGCTTAGTGCTGCGGTTCGTCGGGGGAGAACATGCTGCGTAATTCGCGCGGGCCGAGCGTGCCGTTATCACCCAAAAGAGGCGCGTCAGACGGCATGCTGCGACGACTTTGAAAAGGGTTCAGATGCGTGAGGCGAAGAGGTCTGCAGTGGGTACGGAAAAGAGCGAGCGTAACGGGCACCTGCGGCGCGTGGTGGTCACGGGACTGGGTGCGGTGACTCCCTTGGGTAATAGCGTGCCCGAGTTTTGGTCGAACGTCATCAAGGGTCAGAGTGCCGTCAGTCACATCACCCTGTTCGACCCTGCGCCGCTGCCGACGCGCTTTGCGGCGGAGGTCAGAGATTTCGACCCCAGTGCCGCCATCGGAAAAAAAGACGCGCGCAAGATGGACCGCTTTGCCCAATTCGCCTTGGTGGCCGCAGAACAGGCGGTCAAGGACGCCGCGCTCGACATCAGCGACGCCAATCGCGACGATATCGGCATCATCATGGGTTCGGGCATCGGCGGCATCCTGACCATCGAGCAGCAACACAAAATCATGCTTGAACAAGGACCCGGAAGGCTTTCTCCGTTTCTCATTCCGATGCTCATCAGCAATATCGCTCCCGGGTTGATCTCCATGAAGCTCAAAGTCCGCGGGCCGACTCAAACTGCCGTTTCCGCCTGTGCTTCGTCCAACAATGCCATCGGCGACGCCTTTCGGACGATCCAATATGGCGATGCCGAGGCAATGATCTGCGGCGGTTCGGAGGCACCGATAACCCCGCTCGCGGTCGGCGGCTTTTGTGCCATGCGGGCACTCTCGACGAGAAATGACGATCCGCAACATGCAAGCCGGCCTTTCGATCGCGATCGCGACGGCTTTGTCATCGGAGAGGGTGGAGGCGCGCTCGTCTTGGAGGAGTTGGAAAGCGCACTGGGACGCGGCGCTCGCATTTACGCTGAGATCATCGGCTACGGTAAATCTTCGGATGCCTACCATATGGTGGCTCCGGATCCCGAAGCACGGGGGGTCAAGTTGGCGATGCAGCGAGCGATACGCGACGCGCGCATCGAGGCTGACGACATCGACTATATCAACGCGCATGCGACTTCGACCGATCTAGGCGATTCTGCGGAAACCCAAGCGGTGCACCAGGTGTTCGGCGAGCACGCCAAGACCGTGCCCCTGAGTTCGAACAAGTCGATGTTCGGCCACGCGCTCGGCGCAGCCGGTGCGCTCGAGGGGATCTGCACGGTGCTCAGCGTCCATGAGGGCATCATTCCGCCGACGATCAATTATCAGCACGTCGATCCTGCGTGTGACCTGGATTGCGTTCCCAACCTGTCGCGCAAGGCCGACGTCAAAGTGGCCATGTCGAACTCGTTTGGGTTTGGCGGTCACAACGCCGTGCTCGTTTTCCGGAAATTTTCTCAGAACTGACGCTGTGTCGCGCGACCTAGCCCGGCGCCGCGCGCTGCGCCAATTCGGCCGCAAGCTCGGTCTCAAGGAAGCGGCGCAAGCGGAATGCAGCCTGCTGGACATCGCGCTGACGCATGATTCGTATGCGGCGCAGCCTGCGGGTGCGGGTTCGCTGGGCCATCCGTCAAATGAGCGCTTGGAATTTCTCGGAGACGCTGTTCTGGGAGCGGCCGTCGCCCATGCTGTGTTCTCGCGCCATCCCGACAAGGCCGAAGGCAAGCTGTCACCGTTGCGGGCCTCGCTCGTTTCACGGCCCGCCTTAGCACAAACCGCGCGACGCCTCGGCATCGCGACGCTACTCCTCCTAGGCAAGGGCGAGCGGGCAGCCGGCGGCGCCGAGCGTCCGTCAATTTTGGCGGGCGCATTTGAGGCTATCGTCGGTGCCGTCTATCTCTGCGAAGGCTTCGAAGCGGCACGACGTTTTGTCGAGCGCGAACACCTCGCGCATGTGAAGCCCGCGCAAGCGCTCGATCCCAAAACGGCACTGCAAGAATATTCACAAGCAAAGTTTAAACAAGCACCGCACTACGCGGTGACCGCGCAAAACGGTCCTCCTCATGAGCGCACGTTCACCGTTACGGTCGCGATTGGGGCAGATGTGGTCGGTAGTGGCAACGGCGCGACCAAAAAAGAGGCGGAGGCAGCGGCCGCCCGGCAAGCGCTACAAAAAGTCCGCGCTGCGCGCCCGCCGGATTTGAGGTAAGTTCAAATCTACCTTAAGAGCATAGACCTTTTTGGTTTCAAAACGTTCGCCGACCGAACGCATCTTGAGTTTCAACCCGGCATCTCTGGTATCGTCGGACCCAATGGATCCGGTAAATCCAATTTTGTCGACGCGGTCCGCTGGGTCTTAGGAGAGCAGAGCGCGCGCCAGCTGCGCGGGGCGCGCATGGACGACATCATCTTCGCCGGCAACACGCAGCGCCGCGCGCTCGGCATGGCTGAAGTGACCGTGACATTCGATAACAGCGACGGTGCGCTGGTCACGCCGTTTAGTGAAATAGCGATCACCCGGCGCGTGTATCGCAGCGGCGAAAGCGAATTCTTCCTCAATAAGTCGCAAGTGCGGCTACGCGACATCACCGACTTGCTGTTGGGTACTGGTCTGGCGGCCGAGCTTGCAGCCATCGTCTCCCAGGGCGAGATCGATGCCATCTTGTCGGCCAAGCCCGAACAGCGCCGCGAACTTTTCGAAGGCGTCGCCGGAACCAGCCGCTACCGGCTGCGTAAACGCGAAGCGCAACGAAGGCTAGAACAAACGGCGGCCAACGCGCTACGGCTTAACGACCTGCTTATCGAACTCGAAAAACAGATTCCCGCTATCGAGCAACAGGTACGGCGTGCCAGGCGCTACCAAAAAGTCGCCCAAGCACTGCGCGATTTTGAAGTGCTCTCCTATTTACGAAAGACAAGCGCGCGGCGCGAGGAGCGTGGCCGGATCGTCTCTGCATTGGGGGAAGATGAAGGTCGCGCTTCAGCGAGCGCGGCGAAGCACAAAGAACTTCAAACCGCCCTCAACAAGGCGCGCTACGAAGAATATCAAGCGTCGATAGCGCTGGACGAGCGCAATGCGACGCAGACGCAGGTCGCTGCGACGCTGCAAGAGCATGCCTCCGCGCAAGCTGCTGCGCACGCCAAGGCCGCCGAGCTTGCCAAGCAATGCGAATCCCTAGAGCGGGAAGTAGATGCGGCTGCGCAAGCTGAGACCGATGCCGACGCCCGGCTCAATGCTTCATCTGAAGATCTACGTGTGGGCCGGGAGCGCCGCGACCAGACGTTGAGTCTGGCCGAAGCTGCCGCGGCAGCCGAAGCGACGGGCACTGCGCAGTGGGAAAGCGCATACGCCGAGTTGCGTGCCGCCGAGGATAAGCGTGCCCGCGCAGCTGCCGCGGCAGCCGAAAGCAGTTCTGCTGCCGGTGCCGCAGCGGCACAGTGGCAGCGTTCGACCGAGTCCATAAAGCGGCTCGAAACGGAACGCACAGAAGTTGCAGCCGCGCTAGACGAAGTGCGGCGCCGCAGCGCCGAAAATGATCAAGCTATGGCGCAAGCGTCACAGGGCGCCGCGCAGTCAAACGTCTCCACGCGAGGGCTCGAAGAGGAACTCGCCAGTGCCCGCGCAGCGCTGCAGGCACGTCAAGTGGATCGCGATCGCAGCCAGCGTGGTTTCGCGCAAGCCGACGCAAAGCTCACAGCTCTCAAAGAAATGGAAGCCGGCGGTTCCCAGGGCTCGAGTGCGGCGAAGCTTCTTTTTGAGGCGCGCCAGCGTGGCGAAGCCAGCGGCGTCATCGGCAGTGTTGCGCAACACGTCAGCGTGGCTTCAGAGCATAGTTTGGCGCTTGACGCATTGCTTGGAACGCGCTCCAATGACGTCATCGTTGAGACCTCAGCCGATGCACAGCGTGCCGTGACATTATTGAAGGCGGCGAACGCACCCAGGGCGACGCTGATCGTCCTCGATGGCATGTCGGGTGCCTCGGTTGCGAAGAAGGCGCCGAGCGGACCCGGCATCGTGGGAGCAGCCGCCAAACTGGTACGCTGCGAGGCAGGCATCCGGCCCGTCATCGAGCACTTGCTCGCCGGCGCCTACGTCGTCGACTCGCTTGGCACGGCGCTGTCCTTAGCAAAACAATATAACGATTGCGTCTTCAGCACGCTCGAGGGCGACATGGTCAGGTCCGGTGCCATCACGACCGGCGCTGCAGCAGGCCCCTTGAGCCTGCGCTCGGAGATAGCGTCGCTTGCTGACCTTCGACAAGCGGCTTCCGACAGCGCCGATAAAGACGAACGCGCACTGGACGCCGCCAAACGACTGCTGGCGCAGTTGGAGGCACGCGTCGCCAGCACTCAAGCGCAAACGCTGAGCGCTGCGCTCAAAGAACGAGATCTGCAGGCGGTCGCCGCGCACGGCACGCATGAAATCGCAAGCTTAGAACATCGCATCGAAACGATCGTCGCCGCGATCGCCGAAACAAAGTCAGAGGCGGCGACCCTGCAGCAATCCGCGGCCCAAAACCGTACCAAAGCAGATTCCCTCCAACATGACGTCGAGGCACTCGAGAGCGGGCGGCGCGCCGCGCTTAACCGAGCCGACGCCCTCGCCGCCCAGCTCAACGAGCAACGAGCGCAGCATCGCTCTGCCGCGGCCAATGCCGCGGCGTTGGTCGAGCGCGTGGCGCAGTTCAGCGATGATGTGGAAGCTGCCCGCTCTCATTTGAGCCAGGCGCAGCAGCAGCGCAAGACACGTTTGCTCGCTCTGCAAGAAGCGCGAGTGGAGCGAGACGCCACCGTGGCAGAGGCCGAACGGCTCCTCATGCTGCGGGCGCAAGTGGAGACAGAACTCGCGACGATCCAAAAAGATCTCGAAAGCGTGCGTGCCCGGCGCGACGCAACCGCAGCCAGCGCGCGCGAATTGGATACGGCGTACGAACAAGCGCAGCAGCAGGGCCGCGAACAGTCGATGGAATTGGAACGCTCGCGCATTCGCTTGGCGGAGATCGACGCTGAATTGTCATTGCTGCAGCAGACGTTTGCGCAAAACCCGGCAACGCAAACAGAATGTGACGATATCGCCGCTCGCTATCAGCAATACGAAGGCGATGCGGACACTGATATACGCCGGTATCGCGACGAGATGGTGCGGCTTGGCAACGTCAATCTAAATGCCTTGGACGATCGCGCCTCTACCTTGGAACGGTGCGAATTCTTGCGCACGCAGTTGCGCGACCTCGAAACCGCCCGCAACGATATCTTGGCGAGCATCGCTGAGATGGATGCGGAGTCGTTGCGGCAATTCACTGCTGCATTCGAAAGAGTGTCGATCGCCTTTTCGGAGACGTTCACCCGGCTTTTCAACGGCGGCAGTGCCAAGATGTGGGTCAGCGAAGCCGAGGATCCCACCGAAGCCGGCATCGAAATTTCGGCGCAGCCACCGGGCAAGAAGATGCAGCACCTTAATTTGCTGTCCGGCGGAGAACGCGCGTTGACAGCGGTGGCCTTGATCTTCGCAACCTTGCAAGTGCGGCCAAGCCCCTTTTACATCTTTGATGAGATCGATGCGGCACTCGACGAGGCGAACATCGGCCGTTTCGGCAGCCTGTTGGCGACGCTTGCCGGCCAGTCGCAGATCATCATCATCACGCACAACAAAGCTACCATGACGCTACTGGACCGCATGTACGGCATAACGATGGGTGAACCCGGGGTCTCCAGCATCTTGTCGTTGGCACTGGAGCGGGCGGGTGCCCGAGGATAAACCGGCCGCGCTTGTCTCTCTTTCCGATCGAAGTGGACTCGAGCAACTAGGCGGCACGCTGCAGCAAAGCGGATTCAACATCATCGCGACCACAGGCACGGCGGCTGCGCTTCGCCGGCACGGCATCGCGTGCAGCGAGGTGGAAGACATCACCGCTTTCCCCGCCATCCTCGACGGTCGCGTCAAGACGTTGCATCCGAAGATCTTCGGCGGATTGCTCGGCCGGCCTGACAACGCCGCTCACGCGCGTGAGCTGGCGACGCACGGCGTGCCAAGCATCCAGGTGCTCGCGGTGACGCTGTATCCCTTTGAAGCGACTGTGGCGCGTCCCAACGTCACGGCCGAAGAGGTTACCGAGAACATCGATATCGGCGGCGTCGCGCTTCTGCGAGCGGGCGCAAAGAACTATCAACACGTCAGCGTGCTGTCACAGCCCAATCACTATGATGAGTTCGCGGATGCCGTGCGCTCGGGTGGACCGGATCTGGCCCAGCGCAAACGATGGGCCGGCGATGCTATGGCGCTGGTCGCGCGTTACGACTCGGCGATCGCCGCGTACTATTCTGAAGGGCAAGCGAACGGCCGGCTCGCTAACACGCTCGCGCTCAACCTGCCGCTTGCGAGCCGACTGCGTTACGGCGAAAACCCTTGGGAGCAAGGCGCATTCTATCAGACGCGTGACCCGGCGAAAATTCCCTTGCAGCTATCCGGCAAGACTCTATCCTACAATAATTTGCTTGACGTTGACTCATGTTTGCGTCTGCTCGCAGCGATCGAACGGCCGCGAGGTTTTCCCACAACTGCGAGTCCGGCTTCCACGGTATGCGCGGCTATCGTAAAACACACGGTGCCTTGTGGCTTCGCTGCCGCGCCGACCGCCAAGGCTGCGCTCGAAGCGGCGCTTGGCGCCGATCCGATATCCGCATTCGGCGGCATCGTCGCGATCGACGCGCAGCTCGACGAGGAGAGCGCCAACTTGCTCAAGCCGCGTTTTTTGGAAGTCGTCGCTGCCCCCGATTTCACGCCGGCAGCACTTGCCGTCTTGCAGACGAAGAAGAACTTGCGAGTCTTGAAATACGATCCGGCGCTGCCGGGCGCGTTGCGCAGCAGCCTGACGTTGCGCTCCGCCTTGGGCGGGGTGCTCGCCGAACAACCCGATCCGAAGGCTGCTCCCGACGAATGGACGGTCATGACAGAAAAACAGCCAAGCGCGCAGCAGTGGCGCGACCTGCTTTTCGGCTTTCGCGCAGTGCGCCAAGTAAAATCGAACGCAGCAGTCGTGGTCAAGGCTGAGACGACGCTCGGCGTGTGTGGCGGGCAGACCAACCGCGTGGCCGCAGTCGAGCTAGCCTGCAAACGCGCCGGTGCGGCTGTCGCAGGTGCAGTGCTGGCGACGGATGGGTTTTTTCCGTTTGCGGACGGCATCGAAGCTGCTATCTCCGCTGGGATCGCGGCCGTTGTAGCGCCGTCGGGATCCATTCGTGATGCGGAGGTTATCGCTGCGGCGCGCCGTGGCGGCATCGTGCTTGTCTTTGCTTCGCGCCGCTACTTCTTACATTAACTAACGCAGCGGCCTTACGCGCGCATGCGCCAGTCCGTAGCGGATGTCGCCCTTCGAGATCCGGGCGCGCACAATCCCACTTACGGCGACCATAGTTCCGGCGTTCACAGTGTAGCGCCGATCGCCAAGCACCTCCAAGCCGACCGCGACCGTGTCCGCTGCACAGCACGCCATCAAGCGGCGTGAAACTGTCGCAGGCCCTTCGGCTGTCGACGGCGTCCACTCGCCGCTGACTGTTACGGTAGTGCCGTCCATCGCGCCGGGATCTTGGTCAATGCGCTCCAAAACCTCGAACAAGTCTCCGGCAAAACCGCGACCCACGGCGGCAGTCACAACTCCGGCCGGAGGCGCGATCGGTGTCAAAGGCAGCGGAATGCTTGCGATCAAGCCGGCCAGAAAGCCGGCTGCGCGTGTCCGATACCACACGATTCGACCGTGTGGCTTTCGGAATAGCGCAGTCAGGAGCAGCAGCAGCGCGATGGTCATGAGCAACGGACGGGGCGCGACGGTTAGGTAGCGATCCGCGCCTCGCGCGACGGCGGCTAACAAAAATCCAGCCACCGCCGCGGGCGTGACGTCCTCTACGGCAGCCATGCCGTGTGCGCAACCACGCATGCGACGGCCGTTGCGAAGATCGCGGCGGCGCCTGCGCTCGCCGCTCCACGCACTCCAAAGTGACTGCGCAGCAGCAAGAGTTGGCGAGCATCAAAGCCCTGTGCTGCCATGACAAACGCAATCCGCTCGGCCGGCAGACGGAAGAGCGCGCTCGCCAAGAGGGCATCAGAACTCGAGCACGGTGACAGCACGGCACCAGCCACAGCAGCGAGCAAAGCGGTAGCATGCGTCGCCAACAAATGCGGAGCGAATACGAGCGCAAAGGCTGCTGCTGTAGCCGCCAAACAAAATCTCTGTAAGCCGGCCGCCGTATATGTGGCTAGACCGTGCTCATCCGCATGGATATCTTCGTCGGCTCCCGTTGCCTGGCAATCGCTCACTTCCATGTGACTCGTCTTCGTCCACAATGCCGCGGTCAATGCGGCGGCAAGCGCTCCAGCACAAAGCCGCACGAACATCATCCGCATTCCCAAAATACGAGCAGTACAAAGAAGCGCGACTGGATTGCAGCAAGCGCTCCATGTCAGCGCAAAACCGGATAGCCAGCGCGGCGACTGACGTAAAGCGCCGGCGAACGAAACGAGGCTGCAGTCGCAACCACACAACAACGCTGCCGACAGCGGGGTGAAGTATCGAAGGCACGTTGACAAGCTGCGCCGCCGTGCGAATGCCGACCGCAATCGCATGGCAACTACTGCGCCGAGCGATCCAACCATGATATACGGCGCAGCACCTGCCAGCATGGAGCACCAGTAGAGGTAGGCCAAGAAAACGCTGCGCGCCACGGGCGCGAGCCATCCTACGAAGACCGGGGGAGGAACGATGCTCGCGACGATGACGCAGACGAGTATCGCTGCAGCAGCGCAACCACCCCGTGCCGCTCGCAGCCAGCCAAGCCGCAAGTATGTAAGCTTGGAACGCCGAAGGGTCAACGACGTTGCACACTTTGACATCAGTTTTGCTTGGCGCTTCTTCAGGCCGTTTGGATTAGGATTTTGTGAGGAATAGTACCGCGCCGCGGGGCACGTTTGATGTTCTTCCCCCCGAGTCGGCGCAGTGGCAAGTACTCGAGCGGATCATCGACGAGGTCTGCGGCCGATTTGGTTATCGCGAGATCCGCACGCCCATCTTCGAGAGCACCGAAGTGTTCGTCCGTACCATCGGCGAGGGCACCGACATCGTCGATAAGGAGATGTACACCTTTACCGATCGCGGCGACCGCAGCATCACGCTGCGGCCCGAGCTGACCGCACCCGTGGTGCGTGCCGCGCTCGAACACAACCTGCTCCAGACATTGCCGTTGAAGCTGTACTATCGCGGCCCGATCTTTCGTTATGAACGGCCACAACGCGGACGCTACCGGCAAGCCCATCAATGGGGCGTGGAGTTTTTTGGCGTGGCGGGCCCCGAAGCTGACGCAGAAATCATCGACTTGGGTATCGACATGATGCGTGCGATCGGTATCACGGATTACCGGCTGGAAATAAATTCTCTCGGTTGCGAGCAATGCCGCTCGCGTTTCCGAGAGGTGTTGGTGGCATATCTGACCGAGCGTGGCCCCGATCTCAGCGACACGAGCCGCGAGCGGCTCTCACGTAATCCGCTGCGTATTTTAGATTCTAAAGATGAACGGGATCAAGCAGTCTTGGCGCAGTCCCCGACGATGGAAGGCTATCTATGCGAAGACTGCCAGAACCACTTCGCGCAATTGCGAACGTTGCTCGAGCGCATGGGCATCCGCGCCTTGCACAATCCGCACATGGTGCGCGGCCTTGACTACTACACGCGCACGGTCTTCGAGATCAGCTCGCTCGCGCTCGGTGCACAGAACAGCGTCTGCGGCGGCGGACGATATGACGGTTTAGTCGAGGCGATGGGCGGCCCGCCAACGCCGGGAGTCGGACTAGCGATGGGCATGGACCGCATGCTCATGCTTGCGCGCAGCGCGGGGATGGGACCGGCCCAAGACGGACGGCCCCGGCTGGACGTCGCGTTCGTGGCACTGGATGAACAATCCGCACAAAGCATCGTGCCTCTCATGCACGCGGTCCGCATCCGCGGTATCGCCGCCGACATGGACTACACGCGCCGCAAGCTCGACAAACAACTGCGGGCTGCCGGCGAAAGCGGCGCGCGCTACGCGGTCATCGTCGGGGAAAACGAGCGCAAGAAAGGCGAGGCCACAATTCAAAACCTGGCGACCCGCGAGCGTTCCAGCATCGGTTTCGAAAAACTCGAAGCCGAACTCGCGCATCGGCTCGAGAAATAACAGCGCCGGCGATGGAACTAAGCAAGGAAGTGCTGGAAGAACTCGTCGCACTGATGCAACGCGACGGTTTGGATCGTCTGCGTGTGGAGATCGGCGATTTCGATCTGGATTTGCGCATGTCGCTGGAAAACAAGGCTGCCGTCGTTCAGGCAGCGGTAGCCGGACCTTCGGCCGCGGCGCCAAAACCGGCGTTTGAAGCAGCGGCTAACGTGCGCAAAGTACTCGCCCCGCTGGTGGGCGTTTTCTATCGTCGACCGGCACCGGGCACGGATGCCTTTGTCGAGGTTGGTGATGAGGTTGTCGCGGGGCAGGTGTTGTGCATTCTTGAAGCCATGAAATTGATGAATGAGATCGTGAGAAATCGGA
>Ga0209220_1000030_pt1 | contig 83102 bp, 47 predicted proteins | sample BlaSpr_A8_OM3_M3_FD_187984 | JGI IMG/M metagenome (GOLD analysis project Ga0209220, IMG submission 187984) | Forest soil microbial communities from Thunder Bay, Ontario, Canada - Black Spruce, Ontario site 2_A8_OM3_M3 (SPAdes) (version 2) | ecosystem: Environmental > Terrestrial > Soil > Boreal... | reverse complement strand
AGAAATATATATATATACAAATAAATTAAATATATATATAAATAAAGTATCAATTAATATCTTAAAAGCATATTAATTTAATTTCTCATATTACCGTACCAACTAACTTCGGTAATTCTGTCTAACGACGCCTAATAGAAAATTCATGTTCTTATCCATAGTAAATTTAGCCTAGCAGAAGTACATTAATATTAGTTTAAATGTATTCCACATTGTTATATAGCTTAAGACTAGTTCGTTACCAAACTAGCATTTATAATAGGCTTATGAAGATACTCGTTCATAGTGGAATCTCACCACATTATATACCAAAGCTTTGCAGGTCGCACTTTTAAGTAAACAGTTGTACAACACGATTTTATGACACCCTACCTTACCAAGAAAACACTCTGTATAATGTGAAAATAAGTATTCGAACATTAAAAAAACAATTTCATATTATAGATAATATTACTATCATCTCCCTAATATTAAATACTCAACATTACCGTATTAATATATATCTAATTATATTATATTTAAATAATAAATATATCAAATAATCGAAATCTTGCAATTAAAAATAAAAATAAACTTAATTTAGCTAAATTAAGTTTATTTTTATATATTAACAAGTCATTTAATATATATTTCTTTAAAATATATAATAGAAAAATTACGCTTAAAAAAATAACACTAATACAATTAAAAAAAGTTCATAATACTCATTAAGACGCTACTCAAAATAAGAATAATAAAATTTTCAATAGTAAAAAGCGTTAATAAAGCGTTCATTTTCTCCCTAAATATTCTTAATTGCTATTTTTAATCCTATTAAAGGAACAAAACATAGATTTATAATTTCCAATAAAATGTCAAATACAAATCATATAAAATTTAATTTATAATATCCAATAGAATGTCAATTACAAATCTTATAATATTTAAGAAGATAATAAAAACAATAAGCTGCCTAAATTAGTAAGCTCATTATTTCTTTTCATTAAAAAAGGCTATTATTTTATTAACTAATATCTAATTTCGGAGATATAAGCTTAATATTTAACCTTATAACAATAAGCAATTATTTATTAAAACATAGATCAGTAAAATTGTAAATAGCCCAATCTCTAAATAGGTTTTTATTACTTATTTAAAGTATGGTAATTTTCTCAATAAATTGTTGGTTCCCCTTCTTCCAAAGTTACGGGGTAATTTTGCCGAGTTCCTTCGCGATAGTTAACTCATACGCCTTAGTTTACTAAACTAGCATACCAGTGGCGGTTTAGGGTACGGTTATTTTTTTTTCAATATATATAATGGGGTCTTTAAATTAAACTTATTAGCCTTAATAAAAAAAAACACCACAATATATAACTACAAAAAAGAATAAAATTAATTTTTGTAAATAATATTAACTTAGAATTTCTAGATCTAGTTTGTCATATAAACTAAAAGATAAAAAAAGAGTAAAAAAAAAGATTAAAATAATTCTTTTTAATTATTACTCAGAATCTACCGATAATATTTTACGATAAATGTAAATGTTATAAATAAATAACAAAATCGGACAGAAATTCTAAGAGCAAAACATATATTTCCTGGTTAATTTTCCACAAAATATTAACGTTATGTTTAAATGTTATATATTTTCTCATCAATTACTCCTTTCGCTAAAATCTTAGAAGCCGTTACATTACTCAATATTCGATAAGCGAATTTATTGAAACCCTTATGCTTAAGGCGAGGAGGATTTTATTATTTTATATTATGTAAAAACCAATTTATTTTTATATTAAGTTAAAAATCATAAATATTTAACCTCCTTTAACGTTACTCATGTTAGCATTCTCTCTTCAGATAAGTCCAAGTAATGAAACACTACTTATCCTTCTTTTACTGAATGTTTCGTTACCACCCAAAAAAATTATCAAAATATTATAATTAAAATTGGATGCAAGGATACGGTATATCGTTTATAGCTCCAATAAATTCATCAGTGCTGAATCTGCCAATATAGAACCAGCGAATTATTACATACTCTTTAAGTTATGGCAATCTCCAAGCCAACACCCTGATTAAATTAGATCAAACAAACATCTTTATTTACACTAAACAATAATTTTGGAACCTTATACTCTTGCTTTGGGCTGTTTCCCTCTTGACTTACGACCTTTTCACCGTAAGTCTGACTTGTCATTTTTCTTATTCACGAATTCCGAGGTAATAATCCATTGATAAAATCTGTACGATCCCCCAAATTATTAAGAGATTGATCTACTCCTTTCTTATTATTTTAAGATAGGATATCTTTATTTCTTCCATTAAACCTCTATATTAATTATATGGAATATATAACTAACATAAAGGAGTTTCCCATAAAGATACATTTTTTCTTTCCATATCATTCAGTTTAACTTCCTCCTAAAATTATATAATTGGACTACTTCCCCTTCAAATACTTCCATACTTCTATCAATCAACTCTTGTTTGAATTTATATACTGTACACTCGTTTAAGTACATATGACATAACTACAAAAATAGCGTTCACGAAAAACCAGCTATCTCCTGACAACAGTTGAATTTCTCTTTGCCCAATCTCATCAAAGAATAATGCAACATTCACTTGTTCGGTCTAACACCTGTACTGGGCAAGATCGTCAGGTTTCGGGTCTTATGTTAATAACTAATACCATATCTAAGCGATTGGAATAGTTGTTTTATCTTCGAGCTTATTTCTAAGTTCTTGCTACTAACATAAACTTGCTAACCCATTATACAAAAGGTACGCAGTTTATCTTTAATCTTAAAGACTCCTGCTGCTTATAAAATTACTTTTCAAACGTGTTCCCTCACGGTACTTGATATTTCTCTATCGCTTATTATTATCATATTTAGTCTTAGAGGAAGGTTCCCCTTATTATTTATAGTCCTCCTACATTATTAATTAATTAATTAATTAACACAGGAGAGAACCTCCATTTATCCTTATCACATCCCTACCCGCCCCTAAGGGGGGAATCAAAGTCCTCCCCGCGTTGTGTTACAACGCGGGGTACGACTAGTTTTCCCCTTCGTCTAAGGACGAAGGGGAAATCAAGAACTACCCAAAAATATTTATTTTTGGGGAGAACTAGGAATCAAGAAATAAACAAAGTCAATAAAATTTATTATTGAATATTTTTCGCCTTACAGTACGAAAACTATTTTCACTATTTTTATTATTCAAACAGCTTTTTGCCCGTTTTACTTTCTTTATATATTTTTAAGACTTATCATTTAACCATTATGGATAACAATCTTTTTTTCATTGTTAATTAATCATCACAGAGTCACCCCTTTCAGATTTTTTGTCTTATTATTATGCTCGCTCTATTATTTTAATAATTGCGTTTTATTATCATATTTAATATATTTTAGACTTCTCTATTTTCGCTCACCACTACTTCATAGAATCTCGGTTGATTTATATTTCCTAGAGCTACTAAGATGATTCAGTTCACTCAGTTTTCTTGTGATTTGGTTTTCACACTGGATACACATATATTATTAGTACTATTCTAATGTAACTAATAAGGCTGACTTATTAATTTAATTAAGTAGACTAGTATCTAGTTTTCTATTCACTTATTTTATATTCTAATAAATTCGTATAAGATCTTAGACCTATAAGACGAATATAGAATATAAACTATATAATATAAAGACTATTAGGTACTTTATATTATTATAAGAATAGTACTGTTTATGATTTAGTTAAACCTCCTGATATAATAGCATACGTTCTTGAAATAATCCTATTCTTCATCTCAAACTAAGGGAAATAAATAATATTTATTTTCCTTAGTACCATAATACGTTCCATATCTTTGTGTTTATAACACACATTCATTAATTTAATGTCTTATAGTTTTTTATTTCTATAAAATATTTTCGGAAAAGAAGGGATTCGAACCCTTAAGGATTATATATCCTAATGCGTAGCAGGCATCTCGCCCTACCTATAGCTACTTTCCCTTATAATTCTATAATAATTTACTCACTGATACACTACTTTCCCTATAAAGAAAAGGGGAAAAAGTAAATCATATACCGACTCAACCAGCATAATCCAATATCTCTCCTCCATCTAATTACGAAAAAGTATTAATTTATTTATGTAATATACTATCTTACTTCAAACTACAAATAATAGTATATATTAAATTTACCAGATATTAAAAGCCCCTACCTTAATAAAGTTATAATATAAGATATATATAAATATATAATATATTTATAAACAAAATTAATAAAATTATAATATAATATATTTATAAATAAAGTGATCTATCTCGATATATTTCAAATAAAATAAAGTAAATTTTAGCATTTATTTTTAATGAATAGGAAGTGAAGGGTTCGAACCCTCGCAGACGTCGTGTAAAAACGCAGTTCTACCATTAAACTAACTCCCTTTATTTGTATTATTTTACAATAAATTAAAGGCAAGTCTTTTTTCCTTTTACGAGCTTGACCCGGCGCGAACGGGCATCCTTCTCTGCGACAAAGAGAAACTTTACATTAAGCTACAAGCCCCTTTCTTATAATCTAAACTATTCCATTTAAATAATTATATTAGTTACATTGCCTTAAGTATTAACCTACTTTCTACCTAAAAATAAATAATATTCTTATATATTCTTTACGAACAATTGGAATCGAACCAATACCTAGAACTTGGAAAATTCCTAGTCTACCATTAACCTATGCTCGCGTAAGTATTAAACTGTTCTATACTTTAATAGGATTTAATACACTAATATAATAATATTAGTAAAGAAAAAAATTACACTTAACTAGTCCTCCCCCTCATAAATATATGAGGGGGAGGGGGGGGGTAAACTAGTACTTTTATATAAATGGATATTATTCTTGTTTTATTAGTATTAACAAATAATAAATAAAACTTCGATCTTTAAGAATGAATCGTTTATAAATATTAAAGGCAATTTAACATAGTATGGTAGGAGGGAGTCGAACCCACAGCGATTTCTCAATAAGGTCTAAACTTACCACGTTTACCAATTTCGTCACAACCATAAATTATTTTTAACTATTTAAATAATAATTATTTATATTTCAAACTTTTATTTTTAACAGTGCATCTTTAGCTTAATGGTAAAGTATCGGTTTTCGGCACCGTATGATATGGGTTCAAATCCTATAGGATGTTTAAAATAAAAAATAAGAATAAAACCCATATTATTCTATTTAATTTTTAATAAAAATATTATTTATTATAACACTAAGCACATCTTGGCTGGACCAATGAATAATATTTTCGTAACATAAAGTAAGAAAGAAAATAATAAAAAAAATAATAATCTTAATACACAATTGGTATATTGATATATAATTAGCCTTTAAATTATTTATATATACGTTAACACAAAAATTGTCCAGGAAAGGAATCGAACCATTATAGCGAGAACTTCAGACTCGCGCTTTACCATTAAGCTACCTAGACAATGTAATAATTAAAGCAAGATTATATATATATTATATATAATAAAAACAACGTTGAAAAAAAAAAAATATTTTTTCATTAGCTTGGAGATTATGGAACTCGAATCCATACAGCTGAGTTGCAAACTCAATATTCTAACCAATTAAATTAAATCCCCTAGGTTAATATATTTGTATTTAAATAAAAGATTATTGAAAAATGTAAATTAATATAATAAATTATTCTTTTATACATGTAAAATATTAAATTAGCCTAATTCTTATCAGGGGGTGGGGGTGGGAGTGAGTAGCTGATACTAACCATTCAGCCTGAAAAATAACTATTCGGATGGAGCGAGATTCGAACTCGCGGCACAAAACATGCTTAATATTTCAAATATTACGCCATAAACCAGACTCGGCCATCGCATCCTTAAACATAAAAAGTATAAGGCTTTGGCTTTTTATTAATATAAATCTATACAATTAAAATACTAAGTTAGTATTTATCAGGAGAGAAAAGGTTTGAACTTTCGATGCAGAGGTTGAAGCTCCGTGTTTTCCCAATTAAACTACTCTCCTATATTATAAAACACTAATAATATATATTTTTAAAATATATTTAAATTTAAATATAGATTTCTAATCACACAATTATAGCATTCATTTATATATTTATAGTTATATATAAATGAATATATTACCAGGGTAAAGTTGCAGACTGGTCCTGCATTTGGATTGCAAATCTAGAATATAGGGTTCGAATCCCTCTTTACCTTAACTATCATTCAATAACTATTAATTCTTAATAATTAGTATTCCTATATTGAATATCAGTCTCTTTAGCTTAACTGGTAGAGCATGATACTTCTAATATCGCGGCTTAGGTTCGAGTCCTAAAAGAGATTATTTAAACCACCAAAAAAAAATTTTTTTTTTACATCTTTTGTCTATTCTAATGTTTAAATTTATTTAATTTATTTAGAATATATAACTTTATTTGTCTATAATCTTTATAATTTTTACAATTTAACTTAAATTATATTAACTTTATATACACTTAATTAATTAATCTAAATATCATCTCCTATCATTTTTATAATATATTAATTTTAGTAAAAAATCAATTAAATTTTTTTATTCTAATTGAATAACCCTTTGTCCTATTGGACATCTAATTATTAATTATATCCACCACCCTCCGGGTCCCACAAATGTTCATCTATAATAAAAAAAAAGTATATATTTTTATACTAGCTTACTTCGAAATAAGAAAAAGCATTCATAATTAATATATACCTTATTAACTAAGAATAGTTAATAACTATAACCCATTTAAACGCTTATTCACATATAACCAAGTATTAATTAAAAAAGGTTTATTGTAAAATCATTATTATGAATTCATTTTATTAGCTAATGTATATCTACCTAAATAGATAGAAAGTAAATTAGGTAATAAATATTTTGAGAACAATGATAATAATAATGCTAAAGCGAAAAATACCAATGTAACTTGGTGTGTATAGAAAAAAGGAACTAATTGAGGCATAAAAAAATATAAGCATATATATAAGTCTCATAATAATGACTTTAAATGTAAGATTAACATTACAATTGGGTATAATATATTTTTTGGACCTTTTTTAAACTATAAATATATTTAAACCACAATTGTATAAAAGTACAGAAATTGAAATTTTCAATTTCTTTTCAATAATATAAAACATAATACTATTAAAAATAAGACATTTCGACATATTTTGAAATGCGAAAAGAATTTTCTTATAATTATTAGAACAGAAAATAATGTAAACAAACAAAGAAAAAACTAGGCACCCCTGCCAAATATGTTTCTTTTAATAACTTTAATATAAAATATAATTAAAGTTATTAAAAAATTAATAAAAAGTACATCATGTATCACGGCAATTATATCTATATTAATTTACTAGGATTAATACATCTAAACTACAGTGAGTGACAAATTTATAATTTTTATTAATAATATAAATATCTATAATATTTATAATTAAAAAGTGTGAAAGATAATAATTAATTAGTATTATTTTACTAAATTATTGTCTAATTTACTATTTGATATTAATTTTTTTTTATATCTTTTTCTGGTATAGAATAAACCATTAATGGTAAACCTAATAGTAAATTAGACAAGGCAAAATCTATTTCATTAGTAATAAAGGAAGGATATACTCCTAAAATTATTGTTAATACTAATAGAGGTAATAATATATAAAATTCTTTTCTGAATACATCAGGAATAGTGTGTATGTAAGGAGAAAGAGAACCACCAGTAACTCTATTATACATAAAAATACTATATACAGCACTAAGTATAACAGAGCTAGTGGCAATACTAGCTATAAAAATATTTTGTTGATAAGCCCCTAATAAAGACAAGAATTCACCTATAAAATTACCAGTAAGAGGTACCCCCATATTACCAAATACGAATAATAAGAACAAGAAAGCAAAAAAAGGTAAAATATTAGTTAAACCTCTATAATAGTTAATAATCCTAGACCCACATCTGTCATATAAAACAGCACCTACAAGAATAAATAATCCAGGTGAAACAAAACCATGTGCTAATCCAAATATGACACTACCGACTAAACCATATAAAGTATCAGAAAAAGTACCTAATAAAGAAGAAGCCATATGTGCGATACTAGAATAAGCTACTAATACTTTTAAATCAAATTGTCGAATAGTAGTTAAACTAGAATAAACAACACTAATAGCACATAAACCGTAGAAAAAAGGAATTAAACTTAAAGTAGCAATAGTAAATATACCTATTAATATTCTTAAAAATCCATAAAGAGCTAATTTTAAAACAATAGATGCTAAAACAATACTCCCAGATACATTAGCATCAGAGTGAGCTAAAGGCAATCATATATGTACAGGAACAAGTGGTGTCTTTACAGAAAAAGAAACAAATAAAACAATTCAAATAATTTCTTGTAACAATTGATATATATTATTATTACCATAACCATCAAAATAAGTACTACCAGTATCTCCTCCTAATTTTACAAAAGAAACTAACATAAATAGAGAACCAAATAATGTATATAAAAATAAATAATAACCTGCTCTAAATTTTTGTGACGCACCATATAAACCGATTAAGACAAATAAAGGAGGCAATATACTTTCGAAAAAAATATAAAACATAATTAAATCAATAACTAAAAAAACAATAATTAAAAATAACTCCAATAATATTATTATTATGATATAATATGCATCTAAAGAATCTATCGTTGATCAATTACTTAAATAAACTAAAGGCATAATAAATCCCACTAATAAAACAAAAGGTAAAGATATACCATCTAATCCTAATGTAATATTTAAATTTAAAGCTTGATCTTTAGATTTTGTATCTGTCAATAGCTGATAATTTATAGTAGTTGGTTTATATTTCATTCAAAAAAATACTATAAGTGTAAAAAGTATTAAAGATAATATTAATCCTGTCCTTTTTAAAATTTGTACAACATACTCATTTCTTATCTTTAATTCCTTTTCTCTTTTAAACTCTGTATTTTCATGTCAGAATGAAGTAGCTAATAAGGATGACAATATATTAGAGCTTGAGTTTATTGTATTTAAATAATATTTACGTAAAACAAATGGTAACATATCTTTTTTTTCTTCTAAGAATGTTATATGTTTTATACTATTTGTTTCCACCAATCTAGGTTTAATCTTATAATTACTAGATACAGATAATACAAATCCGATAAATATTATCGGTATTATTATTAAAGAAGTTAAATTAATCATACTAATCTTTATTATATTAATCTATAATTATTCCCTCATGAATTACTTTTATTTTCTAGCCTTAATCTTCTTATTTTAATTAAATCTAGCATATCCTATAAGGACAAATATTAGACATAAAGCAACGCACGCCGTCTTCCTGCATTTTTATGCAGATTAAATTCTAGTATACATATAACAATATATATACTATTAACTAGGTTATTATATTAATAATTCACAAATGAATTATCTAACTGATATTATCAGCTAGCCTCCTAAACCTATTCGTTAACCTAATATAATATAATAATATTTATTAATAATAGTTTAGTAGTGGAACGGGCAAATCAAAGGCACCCCCCGCGCTGCCAAGTAGCGCGGGGAGGAAAAAATAACTAATATTACAAAAGAAATACAAAAATAGCCTTTATTTTGTAAATTTAATTAGAAAATATAATAAATATGTACTTATACATATTATTATTTTTACTGTATATAACACATTTTAGAAATCAATAAATAATTTATTGTAATTCACGTAGTTATATGTACCAATGTACTTTTATATATTCGCAACTATGTTCTAATTATAGATATTATCTATACTCTCTATTATATATATATATAGGAAAAATTAGATAAATATTATGGGGCAAAAGTAGCTCACGTGATAAGTAAGAAAAGCATACCAGAGAACATAACGAATCCATAACGAGCTATAGATCCTGAATCAAAGGAAGCCAAATAATTACTTACTTTGTATAATCCAGATACAGCCCCTCTCGGTCCGATTAATTCTAAAGCACCTCTATCAATAATGCTATTAGTTACATATCCTAAATATAAAACACCTTTAATAATACATTTATTATATATTAATTCAAATCAGTATCTTTGATTAAAAAATCTATAGATATTTTGTCCTAATTTAGATTTATTAATAGATAACAAGAATAATGGTTTTTTTTCAAACAAGTAAAGAGCTACTACACCACAAAGAATACTTAGTATCAAAGGTAACAATTTATTTAAAGTAGGAACACCAAATTCTGTATCTGTTAATATTATATGATTAGGGTGAGTAAAAATACTATTACCTAAACCTTGTGTACCTAAACCTACGAAAAAATCTTTTGATATATTACCTAGATATACACTAAGTATTCCAAGTATAATTAAAGGAACGCTCATTACTAGCGGTGATTCATGCGCTTTTTCATAATTTCCTTTAGGTGCATTACCATATGTTAAAAAAGTTAAATAAATTAATTTAACTGAATATAACATAGTAAAACAAGCAGCAATAACAGCTAATAAATATACTAGGTATCCTAATGGTGAATATGAACCATATGCTAGTTCTATAATCAAATCTTTAGAAAAATATCCACTAAGTCAAGGTAACGCAGCTAAACTCAAAGAAGCAATTAATATAACAGTATATGTTAATGGTAATAATTTAACTAAACCCCCAAATCGTCTAAAATCCTGTTGATCTCCCATTGCATGTAATACAGAACCTGCTGATAAGAATAATCCTGCTTTATACATAGCATGTAATACTAAATGCATTAAAGCAACATTATATTGACTAAGACCCACTGCTATTACCATCATACCTAATTGAGACATTGTGGAATAAGCAATTACTTTTTTTATATCATTTTGAAATAATCCTACAGATGCCGCAAAAAAAGCAGTAATCGCTCCTGTAACCATTATAATAGTCAAAGCTATTTCTGATTGTTCTATTAAAGGAGAACATCTAATTAAAAGGTACACACCCGCTGTTACCATTGTGGCCTTAAAATAATAGTAACGTAAACAACATAAACAGAAACAACTATAATTTTCGACGGTAATTATTCATTTTAAAACTCAAAAGGCGTATCCTATTTTTATTTTCCCCCAATCATTTTTTATTACGTCCTTTTTTATTAAAAATATCTACTATTTCACAAAAACAATAAAAATCTATTTCTTTACTTGTCCGTATTTTATACTTCGAGAAAAAAAAAAGATATAATTATAGTATTATAATCAAATATAGCAAAAACTCCTAACTCACGCATCCCACTTTTGCTTCTAGTCCTACCCGCCCCACTTCCTTAAGGGGTGGGGCGGGAGAGGTCTTTGATTACCCCCTTTCAGCCCAATGGGATGGAAGGGGTAAAACTAATCCTAGGAGGGACGACCCCGAGGCGAGGGGTCGTCCCTCCGTAGGTCCTTGACCAAGGGGGCCGCTCCTTCAAGAGCGGCCCCCTTGGACTAGTCCTCCCAGCGTTGCGTTGCAACGCGGGGAAAGGGGAGGACTAATTAACAAAGGATAATTAACGAAATGAGGAATAATTATTTCATTTATTTCTATAAATATGTGAGGACTTTATCATTAATTTAACAAAATAAATTATTATACATAAAGTCTCTGAGGATTTAATATAAAAAACCCTGCATATTGTCTTAAAATAAATATTTAAGATGTTTATGCATTTTGTATAAATTCAAATAATACAATGTATTATTTGGCCACCTCACATAGCATGAATCAACGCACTAACTGGTGTAGGCTATAATAAATTTAAATATTTAACTTAAATATTTAAACTAAGGACTATAACATATATAACATATTTTTTACTTAACTATAAGAAAACAATATTATATTCTCACGTTTAGTCTCTGAGATTTATATAATAATTAAATCTGCTGATTGTTTTATGCATTTAATTAAATATAAAAGTTTCCAGCATATTGTGAGATTTAGGGAAGGACCCATCTGATATTTAGAATAAATTTATTTTAAACCAGGATAAAAAATAGATATAGCCCCCTTAAATTATATATTTTAAAATTCTATCATTTTTAAACTTCATTTAATTTATATAGCATCTCAGGTATCATATACGGGATAACAGTGTCTCTTAATTTTTGTATACTTAATTCACTGATTCTAATTCTTCAACATTTATTACCATTATTGCTTGTCCGTTTATTTACTTTAGCTATAACATTAAAGTTTTCAGTTATAACATTTGCCAATAAACTTACTTCTTCAAAAGTAAAATTATCAGTACATATATTTACTGATCTATCGTTTCAATATCCATCTCTCATAATTAAATGAGCTAATCTTCGAGGTTTTAACAAATTTTTTATATTCAAAGGTATAATTTTTATATCTTTACCATCTACTTCTTTATATCATTCTCCATGAAGATTAGTGAATAAAGGTAAACGCTTAGTTGAAAACCAGTATTGAGTAATAATCTTACCTGATTAGGGATTGGGTCAAGCCGTTGGTTCGGTTGTTCTACAAATTTCACGATAAGCTACAAACTTTAAATAACGCAAATAAGGTAAATTATTTGTTGAAACTGTAAACTCCATTCTAGCATTACCTCTTTTTACACTTTGGTTATCTTTTATAGGAGTTTTAATATGAAATCCAAGATGCCCATCACCTAGCAAATCACCTATAATTGCATCATATACCAGATTATTTTTATTTAGTGTACTATATTTTTTTTTTTATTTTTTACACGTAATTTATTATAAATATCAGATATTAATTTTCCTTCCATCGCCATAGGTAATCAAATATGTAAACCTAATTGTGCTGATTTAGCAGCAGCACCTAGTAATAACAATATAGCAATAAAAGTAATTACATTAGTGTTAATACTAGGGGCTACAGAAAAAATAGTAGCATAGTCTAATGTTCCAAATGTAAAAAAGAGAGCGAAAAATCCAATAGTTAAAAAAAAATCCCCCACTCTATTTGTAAACATTGCATTCATCGCACTTTTAACCGCTGCAACTCTTGTATATCAAAAATGCACTAATAAATAGGAACATACTCCCACACCTTCTCACTAATAATCATGTTATAAACTTATAAATAATTTAGATAATAGTCACCTAAAATTTATTTCATTTAATAACAGTAATACGGACTATATCTTTACCCTAACGAAATTCGCACATTGAATTACAACGTATAAAGATCCATCTTAAGTTTTAAGGGTATGTAACAACTAGTCTCTGAGGAAAACAAAAAAAATACTCCTGCTGATTCTCTACAAATAGATAAAATATAGGGTAACTTAAATAACTATATTAATGTTATTATAAATAAATCCCCAAAATCACTATTATTGTCTAAAAAAGTTCCAGCATATAGTTACAAATTTCTTTAAATCATTACAATACAAAGAGGCCGAGATAATAAGGACCTAAAAACATAACTAAAAAATTACTACCCGTAACAAGGATTAACATTAATCCAGTAAATAATGTTATGTATGAAAAGAATCTTTGTTGGTGAGGATCTTCCCCCATGTAACCAATAGAATAAATATGCACTAGTAAAGATACTATTAATACAGGTATTAACATACTAACAGTCAATTCATCAAAATAAAAAGATCAAGATACATTTAAATGTTCTAAGCTTAATCATGAAAACAATTCGATACTAACTGGTGAATTACATAAAATTACTTCATAAAAAGCAACGAAAGCTAATAAAGTAGTCATTAATAAACAAAGAATATTTATTGTATGTACTCCTTTAACACCCAAAACTCTACCGAATAATCCACTAAGTATTGCCCCCATTATAGGTAAGAAAATAATACATATATACATACAATTATTAATTTATTATGTCACTAATAGTGATAACCCTCCTCCTTCTCCTCTTCCTTTAAGAGTTATCTATACTAGTAGTAACAGCTGTTTACTTACGTGTATTATAAGACCTTTTAAGTTCAGTACTTAATTTGACATCAAGAAAATGATCAGTTATTTATTATCTTACATCTTCCTTAGGTATTTTTTTTTTCAAACATCCCACATAAAAATATAAAAATAATTACAAAACGATATAAATATAATAAAAAAGAATAATACTATCTTATTATTAAATATATTATTTTCCTTACATTTCTTATACAAAATATGTAACGAAAATAGAATAGAAATATAAAATACACATACCTAATTTGCTTTCAAAGTCTCTGAAACTTTATAAATTATGTTCATCCATATATCTCTTATTTTTCATGAATTAATTTTATTAATGATAATAACCCTATTCTTGCTTTTAGATATATCAATACTAATTTCATTAATTTTATTATAAACTATAAATTTCATATAGTCTAAACTTAGTCACTCTAATGAGGTACAGGTACAGTACCCTTTATATTAGAAGAGGCCTCTTTACTTTTTATATATCTTAAGCTTCCCCGAAATCCTACTAATTACTCTCCTTAAACAACTCAACCAGCCTTAAGAATGGTTAGTCTTATATTGCAACGCCCATCTAGTTATTCATTGAGTCCCTAGGATCCTCAAAGTATTACTGGTTATATGATAGGTTTCCATTCGAAACCTCCCCCCGTACATATTTCTTGAATAAGAAAATCATCTTAATTTATTATAATACCAAAAGAGGGTAGAACTACTTATAATAAATTAATATAATTTATATGTATATCTATATATTAAATATTAACTTCTTTCTTATCCCCCATGTGAAAAAAAGCTAGTTTAGATAATATTAATTTATTACATATTCCTGAATTATATTTAAAACATATGATAAATCTGACAAGTATACAAAATAGAATTATTAAAATGAAATTAATATTTATTTTAAAGATTAATCTCGATATTATATTTTTCTAATCTTAAAATACGCTATCATAATAGCCAAACCAATAGCAGATTCAGCACCTGCTACTGCTATAATATATAATCCAAATACTTCAGCTAAAACATCATTAAATTGTCAAGAAAAAAACAATGTCATAACAGAAACAGCTAATAATATAATTTCTATAGAAATAATCATTAATATTAGATTATTTCGATTAAACACAAACCCTATTGCACCTAACCCGAATAAAATTAAAGCTAAGTCCAAAAGAAAATAATTTATAAATTTTTTATCTCTCTCTAATATAAAATAAATACATATTGCATATACTTCGATATGTTATTATTGACTCAAAATATTATTTATTTAATTACACCAAAAATTAAGATACGTTTCTTATTATCAGCTGCGTATAGTATTAGAATGTATATCTTATTTTTAGACTGCTATTTAAGCCGAATAAAAAAAAAATCTTCTTATATTGTTTAACAACTTTAAATTAAGCTGAGTATAATAATAAGAAGGCCATCATTAAACAGAATAAACCTGTTGCTTCTGCTAAGGCGAATCCTAAAATTGCGTAACTGAATAATTGCAATTATTAACGGTTAATTTAGAACATCTATTTTATAAATACCTCTAAATAATTTATCTCTACAGTAAAAAGAAACTGGATCTGCATTTAAAGCCAAATTATTCCGTTTAAATATTTCATTTTTACTTATGTAAGAGATATACCGCTAATTAAAGACCATATCTTAATAGAGTAAATAATCTATTTTCGTCGTATGGTCGTTGAGTAAATCTAATAATGATTAAAAAAAGACTTACTGCTGATTATTTTTTTTAATCAAATAGTAAAAAAAAAGTTCCCAGCATATAGACGAATATAAACGACCCCTATATTCTTTCTAAGGTCGTAAAGAAGGATTTCTAGCTGTTGCTTCGATTAAACTTCCGAAAACTAATCCAATTCCTACTCCAGCTCCTGCTAAACCGATTGTTGCTAATCCTGATCCAATAATTTTTGCTCCTTGTAACATAATTCTTTAATTCTTTGTTAAATATATACCCTTTTGACTCTAAATCTAATTCCGTATATTATAAATTATACGATAACCCCTTTTCAATATCCAAAACAATTAATTTATTTTGTTTTTTCTAGTCCTCCCCGCCCCCTCCCCTTTCCCATGGGAAAGGGGAGGGGAAGAGGTCCTTGATTTGCCCCCTCCCCTGCAATGCAGGGGAGGGGGCAAAACTTGTAAATGATACAATTAAATGTGTTAGGCCTATATTTAAATTAAATAATATATATCTATCTTTTAGAGATTACTATTAATAGTATTTAATCTGTTAAAATAGATCTTTTTTTACATAACCATTTTAATATATAACTTTTTTTATATAAAAAAAGTTAACATAACCAACCAGTATCTGTGGCTACTAATTCCCTTACCACATAAACATAAGATTAAAAATTAGATTATTTAGATTAATATATTAATTAACAATATAATACTTCAATTCCTTTAAGAATGTAAATTAACCAAAAAATTTCTTTTTTTTGGTTAATTAAATAGAATATTATTCGAGTTGATTCATTTAATTAAATACCAACTCTATACATAAGACAACTGTATATATCATATTAATCTCAAAATATACATGCAGGGAAACTAATAATGTACATATTTATATATTAAAGAAAAATGCCGACGTTATTTCTTTAAAAAATCAGGCCCATCCGACCATACCTCATAGATAGCCCGGATAAGGTTATAGATCTCCATCCCTGAAAAAGGGCCAGATTTTTAGTTTGCCGGTTCCATGTATAGCCTGGACTATGACTATACCATATGGCTACTTTTAAGAAACGAGGGAAAGGTCCTTGTGCCCCTATCCAAGCATAAGCTATATAGGGGTACAAGTTGTAGGAAGGGTTTCCAACGGAACCCTCCCTACAAAATGATTTAATAAAAATCTTTATGAATTTTTTTTTATTAGAAAGTATTATCAAGTGAATAGATTTAACAATATTTTATTATGGATGAATACCAGGAATTGAACCCGGATTAACTACGCCACAAGTAACAGTTTTACCTTTAAACTATATTCATCAAAGGGTTAAGTTATATTAAAAATAAATTAACATTATTTAAGAATAAATATTTTTAATATAACTTAACCCCCCTTACTCTAAAAAGAAACTAATGATATCAATAAATAAGAAAAAGAAAAGGAGAATACTTAGATATCTCCTATGTCTCTCTTTTTTAATGATACTATAGTATAATTCATTTTCCTCAAAAAACAATAGACATTAATATTAACTTAAATAGAAAGAAAACAAAGTAAAATTCTATAAAATGTTAAATACAAATAAGTGTAAGTAATGGTATGCAATAAAAGACATAAGAAACGCAAAAATAGGAAAAAAAAATTTAACAGATATCTAAAATAGTAATAAAAATATTAATAATATAATATACATCCCATATAGAAAATAAAGAGAGTGGATATAAAAAAAAAAACATAAAAATGAATAAACCTGGTTTTTTTAAATAAGAACAAAAAAGATATTTATTTTTATATTTTATTGGTTATTTTCTCTGGCTCGTCGTCTTTCTTCTCTATTTATTGCTCGCTGTGCTGCTTTCTGTTCCTCTAACAACTTATGGTTAAGGTCTCTTTGAATACGAACAGGATCGTTTAACTCAGCTTCCTGTCTTATTAATCTTTTATCTTGTGCTTCTACTCATGTAACTTGTCCACTGACTTTTTTTCGTCAAAATTCTTCTCTTTCTTTAGCAGATAGTAAGGTATTTCACACCGGTTTTATTCTTCTCTGAGTCAGATTTCTTTCCCTTCTAAATCACTGATCTCATTGATGAAGAGTTTTATGTATATCACCATAATTACCATCCTGTCTAATAATTAAATTTCTTAACTTGGCATTTTCTGGTATTCTAGGTGCAAATTGTGCGAAATCCTCTAAAGTTTGTCGCACTGCTAGGCGTCTTTCAATATTTTTATCTACAACTCGTCTCCATGCAAACGCTTTTGATTCCACCTGATCTCTAGTAAAATTGGTATTTTCAGGTCCTGTATTATTATATAATTCAACATCCTTGGCTATACAATCCTCATTATATTGTCGCATAGCTTTAAAATTTTCTAGTAAATCTGCTCGATCCCTAGGAGTTAATCTTCATAATTCCTGCATTCTTACATGGGCTCAATTCCCAGTAAATAATACTTTGTTTTTAGTTGGTACCTCTTTAGATCCTTCGATAATTGCTGCCTCTAAATATTGGCCCATTCTTAAACGAACTAAAAGATCATTTAAAATAACATTAGTACATACGCCATTAGTACTATCAATAAAAGTACCCGAAAAATCTAAATCATTATCATTTAAAAGATACATATCCTCCCTATATTCTTCATCAAGAGTTTTTGTATCCTCACCATTTAATCCTTTATGTTTTTTTCGAGATTTTTCATACTTAAAATCAGGATCCTCTATACTAGCATCACTATTATATTCATCATCTATATCCATACTATCACTAGCACCTGGTGAAGAAGAATCTGTTGGTGGGTTATCCTCTTCCATTTCCACTTCAGATAATTTTCTTTTATTATTATTCTGACATTCAAGTATATAAGATTCATTTTCTAATGGAGTTGTTCCATTTTTATTTGGAATAATTTCTTTTATATTACTACTGTATACAGTATTTTCAAAATACATAAACAAATTACTGATAAAAGCATTAAAAATAACAATAAAATTAGTTATAATATAAATATGAACAAAATTCTTAAAAAATATAGAGAAAGTTTGATTATATGTAATAAAAATAAAAAAAATAATAGAAAATATAGAAATAAATGTAAAAATTGTTTTTCATGAATATAAACCAACAGTATTTATATTAATATATAAGGCAAGAAAATTTACTGTTAGAGCAATAGTAAATTTAATAGTTCTATAAATAATAATATCATTATCTATTAAAAATAAACTAAGAAAGAAAAAAGCATTACCAGGTCAAAAAAAGAATATAATAAATAATGAAAATAAAAGAATAAAATTTTTTAATTTATAAACTAATTTTTCTTTTTCTTCTTCTGAATAATTATGAAATCGGATAGATACAAATTTATCTATTTTCGAATATAAAATATAACAAGATAACAATATACTAAAAAATAAAAAGTAATTAATATTATTACTAAAATACTCGAAAATTATTTTAATAGTTTCACTATTAAATTCCATAGAATAAGAAGTAAAGAAAATTCAAATTTTACTATTTTTATTTTTTTTTTTTTCCAACTCCTTTAGAGCTCTCTCCTTTTTCTCTTTCTTTATTTCATGTATTTCTTTTGCACCTTCTTCATATGTTTTATTTACATTTTCTAGATCACTCTTTAATACTCCTAATGCATGTACTTTAGCTAATCTTTCTCTTTTTTTATTTAGACTCTCCTGAGCCTCCAGATCCTTTGGGTTTTCTGGTTCTTTTAACGGGAATATAAAATTATAATTGAGACCATTCATTCATGCTGCTTTAAAACGACCTTTACCTATTTCTCACTCCCCTTTTAATAAACTTAAAAATCGTCTCGCTACACTAGAATGTTCTTCTCTATACTTTGTACTTTTTTTCAGCTCTTTTTGGGGTGTAGTTATTTCTGCTCCACTTTTAGTTCTCTCTACCCGTGCTTGCGGCGCCTTATCCTCTTTTGTAAATTCATCAAGCTCTGCTTCAGACATGTTTTTAAGAGATTCCCGAGTAAATGAACTTTGACCTAATTTACTACTATCTGGTGGGAATGGTGATCTGACTACCGCTCTGCTTATATCCCGACTTACTCTTTTTTCTGCCATCATTTTATAATGCTTATCTAACCTAGCAGTATCACCTGATGTTTTAGCATCTGCAACACTAGCCACGATACTCGTAGTTCTAACACTTATGTTATTAAATGCTAATAAAGACTGAACGAAATATAACAGCCCTAAACTTTCAAAGAAATAAGTTGTGCCTATTTCAATACAGCCAGGGTACACTACATTATCTACAAGTAATAAACAAGTTCAAAATAACCCAAATAAAGCACTTATAATGTTTAACCCTTTAAAATCCCCAGACCTTAAACATAAAGATAACGCTAAAGCATTAGCTACTATACTAATGCCTATTTTTATCAATTTATAATCATTGTGAGTTAAATCAAAAGAGGAGAAAATAGAATACCCTCTTCTTTCTGTTCATATTTCTTCCGGGAATATAAAAATAATTATCGTAATTATAATTACTCAAAAACAAACAGTAAATTTAACCCCTTTCTTAAAATTACAAGAAGATATATTTTTATCATTTTCTGTTATACTATTTTTATCAACCATTATATTTTTTAACTTATCATATATTTTATAAATAGGCAATAAAGTAAGTAATAATAATATAGTATCAGGATAATACTTTCATATTTCACTTGCATAGTTAAAAATATGATTAAAAAAATCAGAAATATTTAAATTATGTGTTTCTGATATACAAAATGAAAATAAATATATTTTACTTGATTTACATTTTAAAGGACTATCAATACCTTCTGAGAAGATCCGGTCCATCTTCAGCAATCTTAATCTATGGTTATTTAAGATTGCCCTTGACCTCCTCAGAAGTATACTGAGCCGAACAAAAAAAGTCAGACTACATCTACAAAATGTCAATAAAGAATACCAGATTCTACTCCTACATGATGAGTATTTGTAACCTGATATGCAAATATTCTTACCGCACCAACCAACAAAAAAAGAGTACCGATAATTACGTGTAAACCATGAAATCCAGTACCCATAAAAAAAGTTGATCCGAAAACACTATCTGTTATAGTATATGATACTCCAAAATATTCCATACCTTGTAAAACAGTAAAGAATACAGCCATGTACAATGTAGCTACTGATCCATTATTTGCTCAATCAATTAATCGATCTACTAAAGAATGGTGAGTCACAGTTACAGCTGACCCTGATGATAATAATAAAGTAGTGTTGGCTGTAGGTACTTCAGATGCATTAACTGGCTCTATACCTTTAGGTGGTCATTCAGACCCTATTTCTATAGCTGGTGCTAATGATGAATGGAAATATGCTCAAAAGATACTTAAGAAAAAAAATATTTCACTTACAATAAATAATGCTACCCCTAATGATATACCTTTTTGTACTTTATCTGTATGTGATCCTAAAAAACTTGCCTCTGTTATAATATCTTTAAATCAAAGACTCATACCTCAATTTAATAATATAAATGAACATAATAATAAAAAATCACCCATAGGATAACCATGAAATGATAATACTGCTGATATTGTTAATGATAATAATACTGCTGATAATGCTATTGGTCATGGTGACTGATCCACTATATGATAAGGATGAAGAGGCAATGGGATTTTTGCATTATTTACTCCCTCCATTTCAATTTTATATAAAAACTTTTTCTTACTCATTAATATAAATCTATCTATTGATATATTAATAAATTTTTCTACCAATTTTATAGTGTCAATTTTCATATTATTAATATTATATTATCTTTCAAAAATAACATAATATTATTACCATAAGAGTTATATTACATTACTAATATACGTGTATTTAACTCTATTCTAAAAAAAATATATAATATACTACTCATACAAACATTAAGAAATTAACTCTCTATCTTCTATCTTAATAGGTTAAATATAAAAATAAAGGTTATTCTTCTTAAAAGATTACTATTACATAAAAAGTTAATAACTGATAAATAATAGTAAATAAAATAACAAATTACTAATGGAGAAATATTAATGGTAATATTTATATGAATTATTACTTTTTTTTTCTTTAATAATATAAACACGTATTTTTGAATATAATTTTTTTTTATTCCTTTTGCTAACTCATCAGGCGGCTCGTTACACATCATTCGGATAGATTGGATTCGAACCAACAACCTCCTACTCCCAAAGCAGACACACTACCAATTTGTGCTGCTATCCGTTATACAATGATATTATGAATACTAAACAGTAACACACTTATATGATAATGTATTTCTATAATATCAAGATCTATACTCAACACGAGAAACTCAAATTAGATATAACCTTCGCGTTGCAAAAATTGCAACGCGAAAGAGGTCCCCCTACGGGTTACAACCCATTAAACTGATACAAACAATTATCTAAAATACCTTTCCTTATTAACAAAATTAAACTATATATATTTAATTACCTACGAAGGGGGTCGAACCCTTATATAAAAATATAGCAAATCTTAAGTCTGCCCCGTCTACCAATTCCAGCACGTAGGTTATTTTATGCTACTATAAATAATAAGCTATTTTATTGATCTAAAGCACTGATTTTTTATGTAATTATTTATTCTTTTTACAATACAGAAGGGAAATAAGTCAACTATAGAGTTAATTTGAACCTAAAAAAACCCTACATCTTAAGTCTCAACATAACTATATTTTATAATACACCATTACTAGATACATTCCTTTTAAAAAGAGAAATCTTCCCCATGCTCCAACAGATAGTGGTACAGGGAACAGTGGATAAAAGGTTTAAATAAATATTTCTTAAATACTATTTATTATTTAAAAATTATAAAAATAATGAATAACATCTAATCCTTGCCACGTTGCAACGCAACGCGTGGTAGATCTTTGATTAGCCCCCATTCCCTATGGGGAAGGTGAAGGTAGGGGCAAAACTTGGAAATCATTCAACATATAATAGAATAATACCCAAATAATAAAAAAGTATTAAGGCTAAAAGGAATCGAACCCTTATCATGCCATTATGAGTGGCAAGCTTTAACCGTTAAGCTATAGCCCTGTTATTGGTCTTTATTCCTTATCATTATACAAATAGAATAAATCTTTTATAATATAAATGTAATAATCCCTCTGATAAATCATAAATATAATATTAATCGATATTTTTACTAAAAAAAAAATTGTAAAAAAAAAACAATACTTATTTTTATTATAACTAATTAAATAGGACGTACGAGTTATTCCCTTAGGTCTATTACTAATTAACATAAACATCCATCTTAATTTTTGTTAAGACGGATATGATTAAAAAAAAAAGAAATAAAACTATATTATTAATTCATAAAACTCCGATCCATTTAACAAAATTGATCACTTCAACAATAACTAAAGGAAAGCAACTTATATTTAGAATATATCAAATAACCTAGTTATTTTCTATGGGATTAAGATATAACTAATAATACGCTGACTTTCCAATCGAAACCTTCCTATACATCTTGATATAATAAAAAATTTTAAAGATTTTATTTATTTCACTAGGTTCCTTATCATTACTAGTTAACTACCTACTGACGGACTCGAACCCCCATTACCTGATTACAAAACAGGCCCTTTACCAATTAAGAAAAATAGGCAAACTCACTAAAAAAGAAATATTAAAGACAGTATTAAAATAATACAATAAAGAATATTAATTAATACTTACTAGTCCTAGGAGGGACGACCCCGTGGGGTCGTCCCTCCGTAGGTCCTTGGCCAAGGGGACCGCTCCTTTAAGAACGGCCCCCTTGGATTAGTCCTTCCCGTCCCCACTTCCCTAAAGGGGTGGGGCGGGAGAGGTCCTTGATTTCCCATTCGTCTAAGGACGAAGGGGAAAACTTGAACTAGATTATAATTTAACATATACAGCATATAATATTCTTATATAATATCGATAATATAAAATTAAAATTTAGCCTTAACGGGTTTCGAACCCGTATAACAGCATTGAAGGCGCTGTGTCTTAACCATTAGACGATAAGGCCATATATCTAACAAATTTGAATATATAATTATATGACAATATCTCTTAATTTAATTATTAATTCTTATATAATTATATATAACTTGATAAATATAATATCGGTAAAAGGAATCGAACCTTTAGCTATTGTATATGAGACAACCGTTTTAACCACTTAAACTATACCGATAGGGGAGGGGGAACGGCAAATTAATAAATACTCAATCTAATATGCTATACTATATAATAAATAGACTAATATCACATTAGGAATAATATTTATTAATTTATTTATAAATTAATTATACAAAAAAAAAAATAATTATAATTACAGGAAAAAATACCCCCTTAAAAAGGGGGGGGAGGAAATTGAAACAGCTAATACAGCTAGGGCAGCCCCTCGTACTATCGACTAAGTGAATAATATTTTAACTATTATAAACTATATTAGCATGTCGAAGTAAGTTTCTTGTCTTAATAAAAAAAAATGATCTCCTTAAAAACAAAAAACTCAACCTAATTATTTCCTAATTTAATAAGAATTTATTATAATTAAACTTTTTTTGTAAAGTTATGAATAAAAGAAGCGTTTCAAGATGTTCCAATTAAGCTCAATACATTATCTACAATACCTAACACAGGTAAAATAATTAAAAAATGTGAGAAATAGTAAGCAGTAGCAACTTGTCCTGCTATAATAAAAGGATGAACTAGATAATAATGACTCTACTTAATTTATACTAAATTAGAATATAAGTCAATCATTACCCTTTCCCGAACCGTACGTGATAGTTTCCCATCATACGGCTCTCCACAATAAAATTATCACACTAAGGAAATTGTTACAATATATATAGCCATTTATAATAGGATAGAATTAGGGAATTTAATTATATATTATACAGAAATATATGTTATATTTTATTAGTCTCTTAGTAATTAAACTCAGCTTTACTTATCATTAAACTCTCTAATCCTCATAGTTTGGATACAAATAATTCATCTAATTTTTGGTGGGGACTTATAAAAATATATAAATATAATAAATTAGTCTGTAATATTAGCAAATATTAAACCTAATAGTACTTGTATATTTGATCCTATTTTATTTTTTTATGATGTAATAACATATGACATTCTCTACAAAGTGCTAATTGTTTACGATTTGCTCGAACCATGAGTTTATCAAAATGGGAAATTTTAGGATTTAGATCTTTTAAAGCTCTAACATGATGCATCTCTACTCTATAATTAGATTCACAATCAGAGCAGGATAGATTTTCTAACGTAGATAAAGATTTAGTCCCGTACAAGCTATTGATTACATCATTCACATGATTTTTTTGTTGGAACTTGACGGTTACTCCATAATCAGGAGGCAAGAATGTATGTCTTTTATATTCTTTCTTGCCTTTAATTTCTGAAGTAACCCCCAAATCAGGACCAAATTTTTCGAAGACTTTTTTCTGAGTTTTAAGGTTAAATTTAGCTGCTAATAATTTGGCACAAGATGATTTTAGAATATGTTGAATAAGATTTACAACTCCGTTATAGTTATGAGCAAACGAATAATAATTTAAGTAACCCCTACCTACTGAATTGTACATGTGTAATATTTGGATATGAGTAAGATGATATCAGATGAAACGAGGTTTAGTTTTATTCTTTTCAATGAATAATCCTTGCCACTTCTTTATTATGTTTCCCAAAGGAGCCTCTAATCGGATTTGTAGACCTAGTCTTCGTTTTATTCTATAACCACTTCTTATGTCAAGCTTATTAGTATATTTTATTTGTTTGGATCTAAAAATATTCGTACCTAAAAATAATACTTTATTTTCATTTATGTTAGTTATGTGAGATTTATCCACATTTAATGTAAGTCCGATACTATGTAAGAATAGTTTTATTTTGTTTAAAATATTTAGACAATCCTTATAACTACCCCTTACGCCAAATAGGAAATCATCTGCATATCTACAATAATCTAATTTCTTAAACTTCTCAGTTCGGAATATAGTAGCTGGCGTATTTTGTCTTAGTTTAATCAAAGTACGTATAGCTTCTCTATCCTTAATTTTTCTCGCTTTAGCTAACTTATATTCTATCTTTCTGCTTTCAGATGTTCTAGGACCATTTATTCCTCTATCAAACTCATATTTTAAATTTTCTACATATTTATCTAACTGATCTAAATAAATATTAGCTAAGATAGGACTAATAATACTTCCTTGTGGTGTTCCTATTATATTCGCATGATAAACAGTAAATTCAAAATAACCAACACGTAAGCTTTTTCAAAGGAGTCGAGTAAATTTCCTATCTAAAATAACGTCTTCTATTATTTTCATTAATTTATGATGGTTGATATTATCGAAACATTTAGTTATATCACCCTCAATTATTCATGTAGAAGCAGTTCAAGTCTTATGTATAATATTTAGCGCAGAATGACAACTATGATTTGGTCTAAAACCATGAGACGTATTTGAAAACCGTGGATCAAATATAGCGTTTAATATCAAACGCATCATTTCCTGAACTAATTTATCACGAGACGGTGCGATTAACAACCTTCTGAGACCTCCTTTAGGTTTAGAAATCATCTTTCCTCTGCTCGGCTTAAATTGGAAAGACTCATTTTTTAGTTCTTCTATAATATTATTTAGAACATCTATTGAAATGCCATCTAGGGTTTCTGGATTAATCGCAGGTGTTAAATTTCCCGGTTTTGATTTCAAGTTTTCATAAGCTAATTTTATTAAATCTGTATCACATAATATATTGTATAATTTTCTATCTATTGGTATTTGTCTTTGTGCACAAATGATAGATCTTTCATGTAACGATTTCAATTTATCGAAAATATTTTTACTCTCATGAGAGCCACTATCTGTGGTATATCTTCTTACATTAAAATCATTTATTGCTGCAATCCTTCCCTTTCTTACCAGATTAATGGCACCGTATCTTGAATTAAAATTTAAATTCATAGTAGGTAATATGATTGCTCTGTTACCATAGAAATTTCTTTCCTTAGGCAATCCCAAGTTTCCCTTATATATTCGATCACTCTTTTTAGATACCAAACTCTCATTCTTACTTCTGATTTCTTCAGAATTTGTATCAGACACTCCATACACTCGAACGAAGCACCAATCCGAATGTGTCTGTAAATATATATGTATATAATTTCCCATGTTAAAGAACAATGAATGATTTGATTTAAGCAGTCTAGCTTTTATCATGAAGAGAATACGAGTCAAAAATGCTGTGTTCAGCAATATTCTTTCGATATTACCTAATTTTGTTCGTATCATCAAAAATTTGGAGTATTGATGAAGTATTAAATACTCACGATATATAAAGTTTAAATGGCGCACTGCTTCTACATGACAACTACCTAATCACATTAAAATTAAAAAATTCAATGCGAATATTCAGAAAGCGATAGTGTATAATGGTTTGTAACTACTTCCTTTAATATTACTTGAGTCTGTGAAAGGAAGCACTAACAATATTAGTATAGCAACAAACATACTAATAACTCCCAATAGTTTATTAGGTATAGATCTCAAAATTGCATAAAAAGGTAATAGATATCACTCCGGTACTATCGAAGCCGGTGTTTGCATTGAATTAGCTTCTATATAATTATCAGAGTGACCTAGCTTATCAGGTGTATAAAACACGATAGCAGTAAATATAATAAAAAATAAAAATATTGTTACTAAATCCTTAAACACAAAATATGGATGAAAGGCTGTTTTATCAGCATTTGATGTTGTCCCCATTGGATTAGATGACCCACTTACATGTAAATATAATAAATGGCCAGCTACTAATGCGGCTAAGATGAATGGTAATGTGAAATGAAGTGAAAAGAATCTATTAATTGTAGCTGAACTTACTGAACTTTGTTGTTGGTAATCCCATAAATAAGGACTAAGTCCTTAAATACTCTCATTACTCTCAATATGTTTTGAATCCATATTGTTCGGACTATATTATAATTTTATATATACTTAATAATCTTGAGGTATGTTTATTTTCTGATAGTATCTAGGTATTTTCCTTAATTTCTTAAGTCAAATTAAATATTGTAATTTTTTATACCCTTGTAATTTCATAGGTTCTTTTTTCAAAAAATTAATAACATTTTCTACACCTCTTACACTAGATACCTTAATACGAAAATTATTAGTTTCATCTACTGTAATACTTTGAGTCAAACATAACAATTTCTTTATTGCTAATATAATAACTTTATCATTAGTTTGAGTTATTTCAAAACTAGCTATGTATGATGAATCATTAACTGGTTTATATATATTAAAACAAGACTCTGATTCTATAAACCCTATTAATCAGGATGAAAAATAAGAAATATTTAAAATGGATTCTACAGAATTAACTAATATCTCAGGTCTAATATATGGTACTAAATCTTTACTGTATATTGTATTAGATAATAACGCAGTTCTAAATCTAATATAATCATACTGTTTATTAGTTAATAAAGGATATTTGTCAAAAATCGGGATTATTATCTCTTTCAAATGAGATTTATTTCTAATTCTAAATATAACATTATTTCTTTTGTTTTCTATATTAGGTTCTAATTTAAATTTATTTAATAAATCCTCCTTCTTTAATTCTGTAATTTTTTCTTTATTTCTAAAATAGACAGTGCCAACACCTAATATTTTTTTTATTTTATATATCAGCTGTACATCTCTCACTGACACTTCTAATCCTAATTCATATAACACATATTTACCTTTTTTAGATACACTAAACCAACCATCACCCTCAAATAAACCAACTAAGTATGGATATATAAAATCTCCTGACTCTAGTCTCTGAGAAATATTCAAAAAAGTAGAATATCCTACTTTTTGACTTTCTGCTGGTAATCTTACTATTATTGACTTTTTTACGAATTTAATATAATAAGAAAATCCGTATTCAATAAAATATAAATAAATACAAAATCAAGATATCCCAGCAAATAACAGGATTAATTTAACGAACTTACAAATATTTGTAAGTTCGTTAGGCTCTTCAACAGTTCACGTATTATTTAAGCCTCCTCATACAACACTTATATTATCGATAAATCATTTAAATTTATCTTCATTATTTCACAATAATGGTTAGACTATGTCTTCAACCCACCACTCATGGAAAACTGATCAGGCAGGTTGTAGGGCTCTCGTGTCGAGGTTATTGTTGATATTACTCACTCGTTAGTCGTTGAACGTTCTTAATCCACTTATTCATACTATATAAATCATATAATATAAATAAAATACCAGATTAAACTTCGCTGCAAATTGTCTTCCCTTCCATATAAAACGAAGATATCCTTGCAATTCACCCTATTTGCCTATAAAACATTACTGCTTTAAGGAGCCTGTAAATAAAATTTATTAAATTATTTTTAAATCTAACAATGGAAAAATTATATTAAATATATATTGTATAAATTCTTAATTAAATTGGGTAATGTAAATCCTTATATCGTTTAGACTTTTTTAGGTATATTAACCATTTTTCATAACTTATTAATTTCAAACCTAATAAAGGGTGATTATATGATAATGAAAAAAAATTAATAACTCGCTGTATGTCATCTTTACTGGAAACAGACAATTGGTAATACTTATTATTTCCATCAATTCCTATTTTTCTTTTAGTATTAAATCTTAATTTAAGTGATTCGAATAAAATAGGATTCATCCGCTGTCTTAATTGAAAACAAGCATCCTGGTTATTTTTTATAAGAAATGAACCTTCAGCTATTGTAAAACCTACTATTCAATTATCAAAAAAATTTAAATTTAAATAATCCTCAATATTACTTAACGGCAAGTAATAAGGTGGAATAATTTCTGGTACATCATAATACAATTTAATATCATTACGTAATATATATAATGCTTTATTATATTGTAAATTTCTAACTTTTGTTAAGAAAAATAAGTTATGATAAATTAATAGAGGAAAAAATACATCTTGTAAATCTGTCTTATTAATTACCAATTTGCATGTATGCTTTTCACCCGATTTATGGTAAGTATTTATTATTCCAATATTAAGAATAGATTGTATATATTCTAATATACATATATCTTTTATACTTAATGATATAACTAAACACAATTTTATGTATTTTTTCTTAGTTTTAGCTATACAAATATATCCATCACCATCTATAAACCCGACCAACATAGATAGAAACGAAAAAGGAACATTTAAATGTTCACTTTTATCTATTATATGTTTTCGTCCCTTTTTAAATGCGTAAGGACTAATTTTCCCTATTGCTTCTAATACTACTTTTTTATTATACAATCTTAACGATTTAAAAAAATACAAAGCTCTTTTTAAATTATAAAAAAGTAATATAAAAAAAGAAATTAATAAATTTATATTTTTTTTTATTGACTCAACTAAGGATTTTCCTAATCATGGGATAGCAGATAATAGATTAGTAATACATTAATTTGTATCTTTATTACATTTTATTACTTAACAATTTTACATTTAAATATTATCAAAATTAAACAATATTAATAATTGAAACTTTTCAGAAACAACCAAACTATTAGTATTATTAGGATTTTTTATAATATTGAAAAATAATAGTAAATAAATACTTATTTGTAAAATATGTTTAAATAATGTAATAATTTTTAACAAATAGGACTCTGTCTTTAAATTAATATTTTATATCATGTAGAGCCTCTGAGGTATAATAAATACTATACCTGCAACTTGATCTTGTTTAACAAAAACGTTTGTCGCATATTATGATATTTTATAACCACTATTACATTATTAAACGGTTGCACCTCATAAACTCATTTGACCATATGGAAGTACATATCCCAAAAAAGCTGTCTAAAAACTATAAAGTTTTTCGACTGTACATTAAGCATCATTTCAGACACCCACTAGTGACCCAGTCTGTAGCGATTGTGTATTCAACCGACGGTCTAATAAAATAATATTTTTTTGACCGTTTTCACTAGCATTACCAGATAAAAATTATTATCTTATACCTTTATTAGGTATACTACTATCCTTTAAATAATAAATTATATATAACTTAAATATTATACTTCTCAATACAAATTGCGTATACACTAAAGATAGTAGGATTATAAATTTTAAGAACATATTAAATATAATTTATAAATTTATATTTCATTTCATCAATGACATACGGTTTAATAATAGAAACCAAGATAGGCATAGACTCCTTTCAAATAGATATTCTTCACTGATCAGGAAAACCTGTTTTTACAGTACTTGTTTTTAAATTGTACTTTCTATATAAAATACTACATAAAAATTCACACTCATCATATGTGAAGGAATTAGTTGCAATGTATATACCTTGATTTTTTTGACGTGACCCATCTTGCATTATTCAATGAGCTAGACCAATAGGAGTAATAAATTCTTCTATTCAAACTGGGACTTTTTTTACTGTAATACCATTAATTTTTGTATAAAAGGAATCATATATTCAGGTTAAACTTGAAAAAGTAAATAAACTAAGTCTATAATTAAATCTAATTACGGACTTGTTTAAACGTTTATCGTTTATACTTTCACTTTTTTTTATTAATTTAGGTACAAGAAAGGAAGAATACCCTCAATTATGAAATATATCAGTTAAGTGATGAATATAAGCTGAATTACTAATTCCTTGTTCTACATTAAACCGGACACTTGTTCCGTTTTGAGTATTTATAACATCAGCTCATCAATCACCTAACATTCCACAAACCAAAACAGATAATACATCTATGTTATGGGGTCCAATTCTATTAATAGCTCTAGTTCTTGCTTTATTAAAAGGTAAATTTGATAAAAAATATAAACATATTTCTTTAATATGTTTTATTAACATTCATTTTGGCCACTGATTTTTTGTAGCCATCATTAAGAAAAATATAATAGTTCCTATCACTCAAACACCTATTCTAGGTGATCTATAACTACTATAATATAACCCTCTACTAATATGTGCATATGTACATAAAAAAAAGAAAGAGGCTATATTTGCATGTACCATTCTCACTAATCATCCATCATTCACATCTCTCATAATGTGCTCAACCGACTCAAATGCAAAACTAGCAGAACCTTGGTAATGCATTGCTAACAAAATTCCACTCACTATTTGACTAACTAAACATAATCCTAATAAACTACCAAAATTTCACAAATATGAAATTGTTGATGGTTCTGGATTATCTACTAAATAACTATTCATTATAGTTAATACTGGGTTACTTTTAAAAATTCTCATATTTTCTTTATTTTATATTATATTTCCTGACAGCTGGTCAAGATTAGATTATTAGTATGAGTATTTTCATATAGACCTTTAGCATAGCCCTTTTAATCTGGCTAATCAGAAATTATGTATTTCATATATAATTACATTAAAAGATATATCATATTCTGAAATAGTACAATAATGACTAAAAAAAAATACAACGAAAAAGTTATGTTTATATCTATAATATAGGCAACTATAAATTAGGTTATTTATATTATTACATTATATAATAGATATTATTAAAGATACTAACAGGATAATAAACATATTATTTAATTAATATATAAGTTATATTGCAATAATAATATATAAGCTGCAAGGAAAAATTAAATTGCTATATATATTATTATACCCACCCCATTACAACATGGGGTGGGATTTTTAGGTCACATTATACCCCACCCCCATTACAATATGGGTGGGATGTTAGGTTACAAGGGATGGTTATTACAAAATAAAGGAACGGAATCTTCTATATCTCATATAGGCATAAAATAATGAAAACTAATCTTCTCTCTAATAATTCTTAAACAAAAACTCTCAATTACGATATCATTCCTCCAAATTGAAACAACACTTACAATAACCCTTTTCCTAATAAACAAAGCTTATAATTAATTTCCTACCTTACTCTAAAATAAGGTCGAAAACTAATTTTCTTCCCCTCTTTATAAGTAATGTAGGGGAAGTATATTTGATAATATAAAAAAATTTTATATTATCAAATTAGACGGCCTAATGGACGGGCCTATAATTATAATTACCTAGTATAAAAATAAAGAGGCCCATCCATATCTGATCTTAATGGCCTAAACATTCTTCCCTTTTGCCGAAGAGCTAATAATGTAGGTGAATCATGAATTCCTTGATTCTTTGCAAAATAATTTATAGGACGAAAATTCTTATCAATAAATACAGTCTTAAACAAATGACCTCTTCTAATCGTATGCTCATTAGTTTTGAAATAAATCAAATCTATTTTTTTATGTCACTCGCTTTTATCTTCAGCTGTAATGATTCCCGCATTCATCAAACTTAAGACATATTTAACCATTCACTGTTTTACAATTCGATTGTTCTCTATAACCATTTGCATATCTTTTGCAAGACCTTCCATAGTATAAGGCTTATTGTTATTAGCTAATATATGCATTAAAGAATTATACTCTATATTGTGATTATCAGTATTAAATTTTCCTGCATAACCCGTACTACCTGCTATCAATCAATTAGAGACAAAATCATCAGCCCACCTAAGAAGAGTATCTGAAGACTTGACCTCAAAATCCTTTTTTAAGAGATTATAATGAGGATATGATATGTGACGAGTAAGTTGCCTTGTTGTAAAAGCATTAGGGTATTCATTTAGTTCTATATGCATTTGGGCAAGATCTGACAATAATTTATTATAATCTTGAGTACCTCAATAATTTAAAATTTCTAAATGATTAAAGTGATGATCCTTTCTACCCCATAATACATCTAGGAAGCTATGTTTAGTTAATAAAAGTTTCATTTTATCCGGATCAGTTTCTCAACGAATATGTAGGGGCATATTAGCTAAGCTTCTTGAAGATTCTCTATATTGACTGAGACCTCTGAATCCATTATTAAAAGTATTACTACTGTTTTTAAATGTATTCATAACCTCCTTACTAATCTCTTTACTACTAAAATTTCTATTGTATTCGGAAACGGACGAGTATTTGCGATTTACATTACTATCAGCATTTACTCTACGATGTCTATTTCTCTTATTATCCTCATAGTCATAAGCAGGAGGACTACCCAATCTACGACGTTTATTACTATATTCCTTAGTATTCAATTCTATCTCTCTAGATCGTTTACCATTACTGTTTATGTTTATATCCCCATCTGCTACTTTACATATTCCATTTCCTGAACCATCTCTTACTTTACATTTAAAAAATAGAAACTTAATTAGATTATATATATTAGGTCCAAGTAATTCATATAAGTAATTAGTTATAAAGAGAGCTGTAATAAGAAACTTATGAGGTAAAATATTTAAAGTCAAGCAAAGAATATATAATAAGAATAATAAATTAATAATATTTACAACAGTTTCTAATCTAAATAAACCTCGCAGTTTTATATTATTATATAATAATGTTAAACTAAAATTAATATTAATAAAAAGAATAATATTTTTCATATAAAAAACACATTTATTTACGAATTCAGATGTAACTTGGTTAGATGACTCTAAACCTATTTTATGTAGAAAAAAGAAAAGAAGAATTTCAGAAGAAATAATAGAAATACAACAAAATAAAAGACATACTCTCTCTATGAGGTATTCCTTATTTTTTAAATTGACATGTAATTCTAATATTTCTTTAATTATTTTGGGGTTTTTGTTTCATGTTAGTTTTATTTTAATAAATAATAAAAAGTAGATGAATATAAAATATATTATATTTCTTAAGTCTGTGTCCATGTTAATTATTCAATCCAACATCTCCGAACATTTATTAAAAAAGTCCATATAGCTTATATTATTTTTATCCATACTATTTTTACTAATTTATATATGGCTACGCACGCAGTCTTCATACTTTTTTAAGTAGATTAAATTTTAATATATATATACTAATACATATATTTTTTTTATTCAGATATAGATATATATCTGAAGACATGAGTGAGCTGTTACTTAAAAAAAATTTTTCCGCTGCTAAATTAAATATCTAACTAAATAATTATATTATCTTATTTTTATTTTAGAATCTCAAACCAAAAAATAATAAACATAAATACTAGCTAGTTTTATCTCTTTCATATCGCAGGGATTGGGAGAAATCAAAAACATCTCACGCCATGTCCCATGGGCTATACATCCCATGGGCTAGTACCCTTCTTCCTCTGGGACTAATTTTATACCCTCCCCCTAGGGGGGGCGTTGTCCCCTCCCCTTATAGGCTTTAGGGGGAGGGGACAGAGATTCCTAAAGACTTTAGTGGGGGAGGGGACACAGAGACCTTCTCAAAATATATATATTTTTGGGGATGACTAATATTATATTAATGTAATAATCTAAACCAAAAAATTAGAATTTAATATATGACAGCTAATTATATAATCAATATCAGAGAATAATATCATAATCACACATTGTTATTACTTCTGAACTTTTCCATGATTGTTATTTGTGTTTAACCAGGTAGGCATGTAATTCTATTTTTAACATCCATTTAAACTAAAAAATAAAGAATATAGAAATAAATAAGCCGCTTTCCGTTTTACAAATTTAGTTAAAAATAATAAATAGGGCTCTTAAACGGCATAATTACATATGTATAGACCCGTAAATAATGGGTTCTTATCTAAAATCTAAAAAAACACTATGATAAGTTTATTAATATACACCCTACTTTCTTTTATCTTAGTTTAATGATTAATCATTTATCCAATTATAAACAATTTAATAAAATTGTTTAAAAGAGGATAATCACATCTATTTGCGGACCTTCCTTCTATATAAATATCATAACTATTTATATAAAGTATATTATTTCTTATATTCTTCTTTAATTTAAATATGCTCTCTAATATAACCATTACCAGGTAATATAGTCTTAAAGAATCTAATTTATACGATATATATATCTATTTAAAATTCTAAAAATATTATAATTACATATTACCTCTATCTCTTTGCCTATTTATTTTAGTCTATAGATATAATCACAACAATATAATATTAACATAAGAAGTTAAATATTAAAAATTATACCTCTACCATATCAAGCTATAACTACTATAATCGCACTGTAGTATTAGCAAGATAAAGGGAGTCATTCATAATATTATTTTATATTTAATATGACATTACAGACAAAAAAAATATATTAGGGAAATTTTTTATATAAGAAAGTTAATTTTTTGTTAAATAAGGTATCTATTTACAAAGTACTAACTAGTGTAAACTAACTGAATCTTTAATATATGATGATGTTAAGATACTGTAAACATAACTTTGTATACCAGCTATAGCTAATTCTAAACCGGATATAGCTGTTATTAAAACTATGGCAATAGATCCACCTGTTAATCGAATCCCCATTGTAGCAGTTAATCCTAAGAACCCAAAACCAGCCAAGATTAAAAGTAAAAGATGCCCAGATATTAAGTTAGCACCTAATCGTATACCTAAACTTAACCCTTTTGCTATATATGATATTAATTCAATTAATGCCAATAAAGGAACCAATCCTAAAGGAGTACCTTCTGGTGAGAATAATGTAAAGAATTTTAAAGCATGTAATACTAAACCGATTATTGTAACACCAAATCATATACTAGAACTCATAGATAAAGTACTTACTAAATGGGCAGTAGTAGCGAAGTTATATGGTATTAATCCTACTAAATTACTAAACAAAATATAGATAAATAAAACAAAAATTAATACAAAGAAGAAAAGTCCTACTACAGAACCTATTTGTCCTATTACCATATTATAAATAGTAAAATATATAGCTTCAGTACTTAAAGATCAACCATTTATTTTTATATTATCTTTAAATGTACCATATAAAAAGAAAAAGATAGTGAAAATCACTACAAGTGTTATATATACAAAAATATTTGTAATTAATCCAACGGGAGTATAGTTTAAACCTAAAAACTCACCAAAAAATGGCTTGATTTCAAATTGTTCCATTGGAGAAAATGATGATGATATATTAGATAATGAATATATACCATTATTAATAGAATTACCTTCAAAAAGTTTGTTATTAAATATATTATAAATTAAATTCATTTTTATTAAAAAAAATTACTGAGCTTAGCCAGACTTTTTTTGTTTATTAGTAATACCACTCTATATTCTTACTTTTTTTTTTACTATTTATAACTACTACCATGAAAAATTATCATTTAATTCAGCATATCTAATTTGTTTAATTATTAGAAAATATAAAAATTTAATTATAATACAAATCTAAGATCATATCTTTCTTGAAGTATCTATAATTAATTAATAATAATCAATATAATACTAGATATAGCCCTATTAATTGGGCTACAAAAAAAACACCAAAGATTAGTTTATCTATGTATATTAAGCAATATTAAATAGTAAAAGTAAATAAGTAAAATACCATAATATTTTTTATATTATTATTTTTTTTATTTATATTTATTATAAATATCGGTACTAGCGAAGAATTTATAATAAATAAATATGTGCACCAGTGAAGAGATTTGAACTCCCATGCCGATTCCTTAATTATTATTTAAGGCCACTTTTCCTATTAAGTTAACTAGTGTCTGTTTTATTAAAATATTACCAATAAAAGAAATCAGGTTAAAATTAATATAACTAATTTTAATTAGTAACCAGGTGAGAGACTCGAACTCTCATAATATTATATCTAACAATATAATAAAGCTTTACCCCTAAGCTAACCTTGGTAAGGGATGTAATTAAAAATTAATTCTAATCAGATCATAATATAATAAAGATATATCATAATGATATATCTTTATTATATTTTATAATAGTCTCCCTCAATTACATTACAATACATTATTAAATAATAAAAAAAAGTATATATATGTATCTATAATAAAATATGGAATATAAATTATATGTAATAATAATAATATATTAATAATATAATTAAATTATATCTTATTAAAAAGTAGTACCATAAGGCATCATATCAAAAGTATAAAACAAACAAATAGTAAATAAGATATAAGCGAATACCAAAGGTAACAATTCTTTTCAACATAAAGACATTAATTGGTCATATCTGAATCTAGGGAAAGAGGCTCTAACTCAAATAAAAAGGAATACTATTGTAATTATTTTAAATCCAAGAATATAGGAACCTTGTACTTTATCAATTAATAAACTAACAGTATCTAGTATTGTAGCTTTACCACTAAAATTAGAGAAATAATTTTCAAAAAAAATAGATTTGGTATTAAAAGAGTTTAAATCTAAATTTCCTGAAACATAAAAATTATCATCTCTGAGTTTTTGTATACTCAAAAAATCAATTTCTTGTCCGTCAAAGGAGTAATAAATATCTAAAGAATTAGCTAATTGTATAAATATAGAAGAGAATCCACCATCAAGGTAGTAATAAATAAAAACCAGTGGGTCTAATATTAATTTATGTAAGTCAGGACAGTGATGTCCACCTAAAAAAAAGATAGACATAAAAGAAGACATAAGAATAAGGGAAGAGTATTCACCTAAAAAAAAGAAAACAAAAATAGACGCACCATGCTCAGTCATAAACCCAGCTACTAACTCGGATTCCAAACAATTTCTTTCAATTTTAATAATACATATAAACTCACATAAAATAAAAATTATTTATTCTCACTATCAACACTGACAGAAGATCTTTTTAGTATATATTTACTTTATTTGTGTGTAATTACTGTACCTTTTTTTAATGTATTTACCTATAGTACTTTTATGTAAATTTAAAAATTCTCCTACTTTTACACTACTTGGAAATATGTTAAATAACTCTAAATTATTATCTATTAATTTGTAAAAATATACCGGTTTACCTAATGCAGAAGAAATTAAATTTTTTATATTATCACTATGTGTTTTACCAAACATAGGATTTTTAATACCAGAAGTAGCTAATTTAATTTCTTCCTTTGTTTCTAAGGTATGATTTTTCCCCAATAATGGATGTGTACTAATTTTAAATGGATTTATCATTTTCTGCTTAACTTTAACAGTATGCTTATATCCTAACATAGATACTGCTATTCATTTAAAATTGTATAAAAACTTAGATTTAAAAAGGGAAATATAAAAAGTTTCAAAATCAACTAACAATTTTTTTATTATCTACATTATAAAACTCAAATATTCTATAATAAAAATTTTCTAATCCATGTTTTTTTATCGCTCGTTGAAGTTTTATATTTGATTTTCGATCTTTTATATGTTCTTTAAATAGTTTTACTAAATCTCCACTACTACCTATATATAATTTGCCACCAACTTTACATGAGAATCGAATCCATATATTCCTTTTAAGTTTTTTAATTCCAATTCAATTTTCTTAATTGTAAACAATTCATGTATATAAATATAAATTTTTTGTGGTATAATAGATTTTTTTTGAGTATTTTAAACTAGTGCTATAAATAGGATTAATATCAGTAATATTACTTATATTTTTAAAAAAGTAAGAAATGGACTTTATCTTTAATAAAGAGGTATTTAAATACGTTAATATTTTTGAATATATTAATACCAGAATTATTATGATCACGTTAAGTCTCTGAGGATCACTATAAATGTTTAAATCACATTTATTAATGTTCCTGCTGATGGTCTTATATCTTTTATTATATCTTGTGTAATACCGATAATATAATAAAAAATAAAAGGTTTTTCAGCATATTGTGATCTTAAAATAAAACATTCATAAATAATAATATTTTAAGTGGCCAAATCTAGCCTCTGGAAGATCAAAAGGAGGTCTATTTGTTTCAGCTAAAATAGCAATAAAGAACATTAATGCAATAGGCATTAAAGGGAAAATGTTTCACACAGCTTGTTGGCACTCAACAATATATGTGAAACTGAAAGAGCCAGAAAATAAGATTAATATTAATATAATAGAAGAAAATACTAATTCGTATGAAAGAAGTTGTGCAGTAGATCTAATAGCTCCCATAAAAGCATATTTAGAATTAGCAGCTCAACCAGATATTAAAATACCATATGATCCTATAGAAGATACAGCTAATGCAAAAAAAACACCTAATTCATAATCAAAAATACTCAATCCTTCACCAAATGGTATAATTGCTCAACCTATTAGTGCAAAAGCTAATGTAATAAAAGGACCAATAACGAATAAAATACTATTAGATTGTCTAGGGATAACTATTTCTTTAACTAATAACTTAAGTGCATCTGCAAATGGTTGCATAATACCTCAAACACCAACTGCGTTAGGACCACATCGTCGTTGCATTGAGGCCATTACTTTTCTTTCTGCTATAGTTACAAAAGCAACAGCCATTAATATAGGAACTAATACTATTAATACTTCTAATATATTATAAAAAACTATCATTTATTCTCGTCTAGGCTTAAAATTTGTTTTGTTATACAATAACACTACTAATTAAGATAATTGTCCAATTATATTAAATTTAAACATAAAAATTAGTCCAAATTAATAAATTAGCTTTTAAGTATGTATTATATAACTAGTACAAAAAAAATTATATTATATTATTTTTCTTTATAAATCATTCAAAAATTTGACTTTTAAATAACGATTTTAATTATTTCATTATTTAAACATCTACATATTGCTTATAATTAAAAATATAAATTATTTATATTATAATAAAACAAAATGTATAATCACAAGGCATATTAAAAATTATTATACTCATAATATGAATAAAAAAATTAATTAAACTAAAAAAGTAGTCATTTATTAAATATATAATTAACTTACCTTCATTATTCGAGACAGGGGACGAAATACTTAGCAATTAAATTATAATAAAACCAATTGTAAAAACAAAACATTTATTATTTAATAATATTATTCGGCTTTCCTGGCATAATATTAATATTATTTAAATTATTATTAAACTCCAAACCATTAACATTTATAGAATTAATTAATTTAACACGATTGATATCTAGATTATCTGATCTATTAAAATCTTTAATATTAATATCGGTAGAATGTGCTGTTTTTACAATATTAAGGGCTCCTTCTTTTAATTCATAAATAAATCCTACAATAAGAATATACAAAAATGCAAGTACATTATTTTTTCCAATATTCTGATCTTTTTGATATAGAGCAGTATAAGGGAAAACCAAAATTATTTCAAGATCAAAAACTAAGAATAAAAGAGAAACTCTATAAAAAATAATATTATATCGTTCCCTAGTTTGTACAAAACTAGTAAAACCACACTCGAATCCTCCTCCTTTTTCTAAATACTTAACACTAAGTGAAAAAGTGGAATTAATAAATAAGAATAATAAACCTATAATTAAGTTAGACACAATATAATAAATAAGAGTACCCACAATACCTTCAGAATGTTTTTTTTCGTTATCTATTACATCAAAAAAAGGAAATATACCTTTTATTGTTTTACAAGAATGAGTACTATTATTTTTAATAATTCCTTTATATTCTTTAATACTATTTCCTATGATAGTTAATATTAAAGAGGGAAAAAAACCACTAGTTTTATGTTTTTCTACATTTAATATTTTACTATACTGATTATTCCCGGCTGTTAATATTATAGCCCCTATCATACCTAATAAAAGTATTACACTTACAATGTAAATATATGAGTGATAAACAGTATATAATACATCCCCTATAGTTGAAATTTGTGTCACCCTGCTAATAGCTGATTCTCAATCAGGGATAACTAATAAATAATTATTATCAGAAGAAAAATAAGGTATTTCATCAGATAACAAATTATTTTTTAAAATATTATCTTCATTATAACCGAATATATTATTACTATTTATATTTAAGGGAGTAAAAGTAGATATATCAAATTCATTTTCAATGTCTCAATTTTCATAATTAACTAAATTATTCTCATTATTAATAGAATAATCATGTATATTTTTAATATTAATAAACTTACTGTTTATATTATTAATATCAAACAATATTTCTTTGTCTCCATCTATAAAAAACTCTCCTTTCTCTTTATATAATATACTTTTGATTTTCATAATACCCATTGTGTATAATATATTTTTAAGTGTAACTAAAAACCCTCCTATTAGAAGTAATAATAAAGGTAGGTAATTATTACTTCTTTTTTCAACAACTTCTATGTCTATCATCATTATGATAAATAAAAACAATATAGCAATAGCTCCAATATAAACAATTATATACGAAATACCTAAATATGTAACACCCATATATATTAAATAAAAAGCTACTATTATATATAAAACAATAAGATTAAACACAGAGATAATCGCATTTTTAGTCGCTATAACAAATATCCCTGAAATAATAGCAAGTAAAGTTAAAAAATATTTTAGAGATAATAATGCTGGAAAAATATTTAATCCTATCATACTGTTATTGTTTAAATAAATATTATACTATTATATTCTATTATTTCTAAAAGCTAAAAAAATACATAGAAAATAATAATTATTACTATAATATATCTAATAATTAATAGTATCAAAGAATTCTTTCTTCTCCCAATAATCAATACCACAAATAAAACAAGTTTATCTTTGTTAATTAGCTAATCAAAATACGATGTATAAAAATAAAACAAATAAGATAACTTTATAAGAATAAGTGTACTAACACCTATGTAAAATACTAAAAACCTGTAAATAAGTATACATTTAATTAATATTTCTGAATAAAAGCAGTAAGTAATATAATAAAGGATAAAAAAGGAGTCCAAGATAAAAAATTAAAAAGACTAAAATAATAGTAAAATTCGGCTATAGCCGAAATTGAGAACGGACGGAATTGAACCGCCTATAGTATAAACTAATGGGTTTACAGCCCACCTCCCAAACCAAATAGGAATCATTCCCTAGGGAGATTTTTTATGATATTATTCTTCAGCTGCAGGTTCCCCTACAACTACCTTATTTCGACTTAACAGCAATTGAAGTCATACATTCTGATCCTCACAATAAGTCAAGATATCAACTCTTTATGATATCCAATCTAATAAAAAATAAATAGTAGAAAATAAAATAAAAATTAAATTAACTAAATTTATTAAAAAATCCTAAAAAAAAGAAAAATAATTTCTTAATTTATAATGGATCAAATAAGGTTGAAAACGAAAAACTAAAAAGTAAAAGGTTTTCAACATCATTAATAGAATCTAGAAAATAGGTTAAATCTATTAAAATATTAATGATTACATTAAATGTAGACCATGGGACTTAAAGCATAAAACCCTTCCTGCACATACTTCTTTCCCCGCCTGACGAGTGGTAAGTACACCCCAGATGTTTTATTCACCGTAACGTTCTGATTTACGATTACTAGCAATTCCTGTTTCATGCAACCGAGTTTCAGGCTACAATTCGCATATATATAATTTTTCTTCTTTTATAGGATTAGCTCCGACTTTCCTTTCATCGCATCCCTTTGTAAAGAAACTTGCGGCACGTCCAAATAGCCCACTTCATGAGGGCCATAACGACTTGTCTTGGTCCCCTATTAAACTTGCTCGAGTTTACCTCTTATATGACTTAATAAAACATGATAAAAAATCAATTCCATTCCTTTTTTATTAAATCCAATATAATGGCTATCTAGCAATTTCCATTATCTGGGTGTTCTTCTTATTTACCAAAAAATTAATTCATTAAATTTGCCACCAATGGGTATGGGTATAATAAAAAACAAGTATAAAATATAAACCTGCACTAGTATTAAATATGAATTAGTCAAATTTTTATGTATTGACAGAAGGGGGATTGCGCCCGTTTGTTTGGAATTAACCATACGTCTCGCGACACGGACTGAAGACAGCCATGCAACACCTGTAATTGTTAATCTTTCGAAATCTATTCATTAAGTGGTAAGGTTGTACGAGGGTCATCGTATTAAACAACATGCTTCACTGCTGGTCTCTGTGGGCCGTCTAATGATTTGGGTTTCCGCCTTGCGACCATACTCCCCAGGTGGTATGCTTAACACCTTCGTTTGTACGTGCACTAAATAACGTATGAAAATAAAAATTAATCTAAGGATATTAATTTCCAAATAAAAAAAAAGAAATAGGCCCGTATCTACCAGTGTTGCCTATTACACTAGCATGTTAAGCATATACTTTTTTTTTTTTTTGATTATTAATTTTATCTTCTCAACCGTTTATTTTATATACACAACAGCATACATAGTTTTCTGCTAGGACTACTGGGGTCTCTAATCCCGATCGTTACCCTAGCCTTCGTACCTCAGCGTCAGTCTTCAATAGTAACATGCCTTCGCCGCTTCGCAACCCCTCAAGTATCTAAGTATTGATACACTCCTCTCGTAGTATTTGTTACTCCCTTGGACTCTAGTATAGTAATATAATTTCCACTCTAACGTGATAAAAAGCAAGATTAACTACACCGCCTACGTACCCTTTAGACCCATTAAAGACGAATAACGCTTGCCTTTCACGTATTACCGCGGCTGCTGGCACGTGTATTAGCCAAGACTAAATAGCTCGATTTATATTATTCCTCACTATATTAAATAACTTCCAAATTACTTAATAATATGATAAAATAATTTTCGACAATAACTGTTATTATTTCAATTATTCAATAAATATAGGTGATTATACTCAAATAATATGATCTTCAATAAATTAAAGAGAGAAAATTTTTATTTTTCTCAATATTACAATATCATCCTTTCGGGAATATTTTAAAAATAAAACACCAAAAGCGATACACATCTTATCAAAATTTAGAATATTAATATTCCATTTTTTGGTTAAGACATATTAGATACCGTCATAATCCTCTCTTTCCTTAGGGTTTTACCATAGTTATCTTAGCACGCGCCAAGCGTTTTTTCTCACCCCTCTAGATAGCTGGTTCGGCCTTTCGGCCATTGACCAATATTCCCTACTGCAGGCCGCATTACGCCGCCAGGCTGTTATTTCATCGCCAATGTGATCGTATATCCTCCAAAGATTCGACTACGGTTCAAAGGCTAGGATAAGCCATTACCTCTCCTACTACCTCCCCGATCCAGGCCAATCCCAAAGCGAAAAACATTTCTTTAACTTTAATGTTTTTTTTTTTCATTTTCCAAAAATTATTTTTTTTTAATAATTTCTAATCAATTAATCCGTATATTCAATTAATCTTATGTCTTTCCAGTTACTTACCCTTCCCCTGCAACGCAGGGGAAGGGTAAGTTATTCCCTTCATTCTTGAATCCTTACTTTTTTTCATTATCGCAGTTATAAGGTATTTAACCTTACTTTGGGGTAACGTTCCTGATTTTACTCACCAGTCCACCACTTCCTTTTGCTCATTTATAAATAACCCTAATATTTTTTTTTAATTATATAATAAAATCATTATACAAACATATATAAAATTTAACCTTTCAGTTATACTTATATATATTTAACCATTCTAACTAAACAATATATTAATTAATATATTAATGTTTTAATTCATTATTTTTCTTAATATATACTTTTTATTTTTATAAAAATTCAGAATTATTATTTAATTTCACCTATTGTCTCTTATTATTATATATATTAGGCCTCATCATTTATAAACTTATTATTAGACGTTCGATTCGCATGTATTAAAGCCCCTAAATAGCGTTCACTCGGAACCATCATCAAATACTTCTTTATTTTTTTAGCTAAATTTTTTTTATATCATTCACTTTACATTAATAAATTTTAAAAACAGTAAATAATATAAAACTAATATTAATTACAGCATTATATAAAATATAATGCTGTAATTAGTCGTTAATAGGAATCGAACCTATATCAAAGCATTAACAGTGCTCTGCTTTACCATTAAGCAATAACAACTCTTATTTTTCATTGAAAACATTTATTACAGCCACATTTCTAATATTAACCCCTCATTGATAACAGAATAATAAAATTAATAAAAAACTATCCTTATTACTTGTTAAATAATATTCTACCATGGATCTTACCAAAAAGTTAAAAACCATATACAAAAAAATTCCTTATATAACTAACCTATTTATAAAAAAAAATTAATTAATTAAACAAAACAAATTATTGAACTATTAATCATCATATTTGTTTAATATATTACTTTATAAAGAAGAATATATTAAACAATAATCATTGTCTTTATTTAAGCACATATGTTTCTTAGATTTATATAAAAAAGACCTATCTTAAAATATGTATTTACTAATATAATATTAATAGCAAAAATTATATAAATACCTTTTCCTTTCTATATATTCCTCCATTTGGGATATATACATTGGCTTAGCAAAAGTTTTTATATAATAAGTTTATCCAAATATATTATTTGTTAATACTAATAATAATAAAATAACAATCATTTTCTAACAAGATTTTATAGAGAATTCCTTTGCCACAAAAATACATATATTATCAAATTAATACCTACCTAATTTTATATACGAATTAGGGGATATTAAAAAATCATATCGATTTTTTTTATAACTAATTAATATATTATATATATATATATTAATTAAATTTAAATTATTTTTTGCCGATGAGTTTGACCCCATATATAAATAAAACAATTAAGAAAATAGAAATCTTTACATTAACTTATACCAATACAAGCTTCCTAACTAAACGTTGTATTTAATTCCTCCTTCTTATTATATGAAGGTAGTTAATATTAAATCATATTATTTTCTTAACATTATATATTTATGTTTTCTTTAAACTACGACAAAGAGGAGGTGGGTTTGATTACTCATTCCCTTGAACGCTTATTTATATCATTAAATAATATTTAAGCATCTCCCCCGTCTCATTATTTTACATTATTTTTTAATAAATGAGACGGAATGTGTTTGATTACGGAACATCGCTCCGTGTTAATATATTATGATGATATATATAAATATATACTCATATAATACAGGTTATATAACACGTCTAAATCTAAAATAAAGTACTAGTCAGTCCAAAGGGGCCGCTCTTGAAGGAGCGGCCCCCTTGGCCAAGGACCTACGGAGGGACGACCCCTCGCCTCGGGGTCGTCCCTCCTAGGACTAGTTTTACCCCTTCCATCCCATTGGGCTGAAAGGGGTAAATCAAAGACCTCTCCCGCCCCACCCCCTTTAGGGAAGTGGGGGCGGGGAGGACTAGTCTTCCCCGCCCTAAATAAATTTATAATAAAATATAAAGTTATAATATAAGAAAGTTATCCAGTGACGGGTGGGGAAAAATTAGATCGAAATAACTTAAAAATAGAATATAAAAAAAAATATTTATTTCGCTACTAAAATTCTACCACTATATATTAATACCATAAAATATCATACTATATCTTAAAATACTCAGATATATAGATATAAATATACATAATTTATAATATTAATCTATTATTATTGTTGTAAAAGTCAAGAAAAGAATTTTTCAACTTCAACTGCTTCTATTTTAATAGGCATAGAAGAATGAAGTACTCCACATATTTCAGAACATTGTCCATAAAAATGACCAGTTCTCTCTATTATTACCGAAGCTTGATTTAACCGACCCGGACAAGCATCTACTTTAATACCTAACGAAGGTACGGCTCAATCGTGGATAACGTCAGCTCCAGTAATTATAAATCTAATATGTGTATCAACAGGTACAACTACAGCATTATCTACCTCCAGCATTCTAAGTTCACCTTTTTCCAAGCTAGCTTCATCTTTCATATAAGAATCAAAACTGATAGCTTCATTTTCTTCATTTAAAAAATCAGCATATTCGTATTCTCAATATCATTGATGCCCTGTACATTTAACAGTCATAGCAGGGTCAATTACTTCATCCATAAGATAAAGTAATTTAAAACTTGGAAAAGCAATAGCAACTAATACAAGTGCTGGTCCTACAGTTCAAATAAGTTCAATTAATGTCTTAACTTCATATTTCTTTATACGAATGGATTATATCTTACCGATAATTATCGGTTTTCACACATAATCTCGGAGGATCCTACTAATATATATATATATATACTTTGGTTTTCTGCTGATTGTCCACTATTACATTCTTTAAGTTTATCACTAATAATATATTAATAATAGTACTTAAGATTTTAGGAGTTTCCAGCATATAGTGAAATTATATTCATAGTTATTTTAAGTTTATTTAGATAAAAATTTATATCTATTTTTATAAATTTTTCCTAAATTTTTATATTTTGTTATAGTACTAGGACTTATACCTAAAAACTTGCCAGCTTTTCTAATTGAAACAAAATTACCAATTAAATTAAATTTTCCAGAAGAAGATTTTTCGTATATATTAATAGGATGTCCATGAATAGCACTCATCTTTAATTTGGTATCTTCAGAAAATATTCTATTTAAAGCTTTTTCTCATATTAAAAGCATCTTCATATAATCTAACTATTTTATTATTAATACTACTACCTAAATTTTTATTAGGTAAAGTAGTATAAGAACGTATAAATACTTTACTTAATATCCATTTAAACTTAAAACACTTTTGAGTAGGCACATATTTACCATGATTTAAATATCTATATACTAATTTATTGTTTCCTTTATTAAAATTTCACATTATAGAAATCATAACTCAAGATACTCCAAATAATATAACTACTAGATAAAACATAATTCTATTATGTAAATCTACTATTCCTTCAAAAGAGGGACTTGCACCATCTTGAAAGTATAAACCTCAAGCTAAAGGTACATCAGCTCTTTTTATAGAAGATCAATCTCTTCTATTTGAAGATACAGAGTTGTGATTCTCACAACTGCAACTACCACCGCAACAGCAACATTCATCACAGAACTTAACAATAGACTCGTGATTTTCGCAACTACAGCTACCACCACAACAGCAACATTCATCACAGAAATTAACAACAGGCACAGGATTAAAAGAGTTAGTTAAATTAACTACTCATGTATATATATTTTTTGAAAAAGAATTCATTTTTTTTTTATTTATTTTTTAATTATTATTTAAATCTCGTATATTAAAATATTTATATTTTATATACCTTTATATTTATATAAATTGATCCGTAAAGTATAATATATTATGTATTAAATATATTTTATATTTAATACATAATATAGGGCTATAAAATAATCAGAAATTAAAATTTAATTTCTGATTATTTTATATATTAAAGAAATTGGCTTAATCCAAAATAATTAAGTTTGGAATAATGGAATAGTTATCATATAAATTGCATTTATTAAAACATAAGGTTTTAATATATAAAACAAGGATATATTAGTTAATACAGCAATAACTAGGCTTAAACTATTACTAGGCAACATAGGTATATAATTGTATTCATTAACAGAATCTAAAGTGAATTTAGGATCAGAACTAAATACAATATCTTTAGAATTTTTCATATAACTACCACTAATATAAAAAGGCATAAATACATCATCATAAAAATAAATAAACTTAATTATTCTTAAATAATAGGCTGCACCTATAACACTAGTTAGTATAGCAACGATAGATATAAAAAAATAATCCATTTGCATGGAAGCTAATAAAACCTGCTGTTTTGCAAAAAACCCTATAAGAGGAGGAATCATGTTGTAAACTATATAACATAAAATTTATTTAAATGTTCCCAATTATGTATTTCCGGATTATATTTCATTAAATTTGCATATTCCAGAAATTTTAATTTACCCATTATTGTTTTATGTTCAGATTTAATAATTAAGTTATGTATCATGCTTAAGTTAACATGCGCAAAATACTTATAACCGAATAAAGGGTATTTATTTAAATAAGTGAATATTGCGACTTTAGATTCTATTTTATCAGTTCTAATTAAATATGCATTTTCCTCATAATTAACTTTTTTTCTATTTATAGAGATAACAGATGTTTTCAAAAGCTCACTTATTTTAAACATAATATCTAAATTAGATACCTTTATATTAGGATCTATTTTTCTACTATAAATTTGTCTCTGGCTTAATCTAAGATAATAGATTACAGATATAAGTTTTTTATCAAGAGATTTTGAATTAGCACTAAATTTTCAGCTCAAGTAAAAATTACCATCTGCATCTATAAAACCAGCTAATCAACTATTTTTATCTAAAGGTGAAATGTCTAACCCTAAGGGTAATATTTTATAATCACTACTATCATTATTAAATCATTCAATAATTCTATGTAAAGCTTCTATTTTGGGAGTTCGCATATATCCATTAATTAAATTAATTAATTTTAAAAGAATAGCTTTCTTTTTTATAAAGAGTCTTCCACTTTTATTATTATGTCTTAAAGTTATATAACCACCTCCTAATACTTCTTTAATTTTATTAAATAGTGGTAAATCTTTTATATCAAAGCAAATCTCAATAGAAGGTGCTATTTTCTTCCCATCAGTATTTCTTAATACTGAAGGTGTATATATATGTCCATCACCTTCTATTAATCCAGCTAAATACGGCCCTAAATTTTTCTCAACATAATAATTTTTAACAGGTAAAGTACTATAATACTTTCTAGACAATAAATAGGGAATCAATAAATAATGTATATTAGTTTACTGGACTTTCTCTTCATTTATATAATAAATGTAACACATAAAGTCTCTGAGGGTATTATATAATTATAATTTTCCTGCGGATTCTTCTGAAATAAATTTATATTTTATAAATATTATAAATTACACAAACATTCCCGCATATAGTGTTATATATTAAGTAAGGAAAGAAATAATTCCTTACTGCTGGCATTCCATGTTTTTACCAGCTAAAGAGAAGATAGTAACAGATAAACAGAAAGCTAAAAAAGGATCGGTAGAGTGCATACCTTTCAAATTAGTTAAAAAAGGTACTGGTGTATATAATCATTCACTGTCTTCAGAATCAAAATCATAGTGATCAATATCATTTTGAATAACTAAGTGATTATAAATACTATTAACTTTCAAATCTTTATTAGGGTAAGAGTGATCCGCCAATCAATTATCTTCTTTAATTTTTGTCTTTATATATTGACCATAATCATATAAAGTAGGTTCAATATAAATATCTTTTCAAGAAGAAGGATTAATTTTTATATAACGAATAGGTATAAAATCTTTTTCTAGATAATATCTACTATATAGATAACCCCAGGCTACTAAAATAAAAAATAAATTCAAATTAGTAATAGTATATTGTATTAAATAAAAAATAAAGGCATCTATACTAGCAACAGAATTTAAAGATAAAGCTAATAATAAAAAACCAACATGAGTAATAGTACTATAAGCAAATAATCGTTTAATTCTAGATTGACTCAACCCTAAGACAGTACCAATAATTAAAGAAAAAACAGCACATAATGTTAAAACATTAGTTCATAAACCTAAACTAGAATAAGAAGGATTTCAAAATGAAAAAGGAACATCATTACTAATATAAAGAGAACTAATACTTTTCAAATATTTAGAATCTATATTTTGTGTTGTTTCTTCACTATTTAAGTTAAGAACACCCTGATCTAAATTATTAGTTATTAAAGGATCTAAATTATTAGTTTTTAAAGAATAACATTGCTCCAATACATCTAAATTATTAAGATTCAAACCAGTATGTATATTATGAATTAAAAGCAACATTAATATTAATATTGAAAGTTTTGCAATAATTATTAATCAAGTAGTACTATAAGTAGGTACATCAGAATAAACATCAGGAGCTCAATTATGGAAAGGAGCAGCTGATACTTTAAATAATAAACCTGCAAATAATACTATTAAACAAGGATCGATAAAATAATTAGTTGCATTATCTGAATACATCATAAATATATGTTCCATATTCAAAGTTCCAGTATATGCATATAATAAACTACATCCTAACAAAATAAATCCTGAAGAAAGCCCACCTAATAAGAAGTATTTCAAACCTCCACTAGTACCTCTAAAAGATCTAATTTGAGAAGCAGATAATATATATAAAGTAAAACTTTGTAATTCTAAAGATAAATATAATGATATCAAATTTTGAGAAGATATTAATAATGAGCCACCTAGTACAGTATACAATAAAAGGAAAGTATATTCTTTAACTTCTAATTTAGGATAATCAAATTTACTTTTAACTAAATAAGGAAAATTGAATTTATAATTCGGCAATCATTCTGCAATATTCTTTACAATATTCATAAAAAATACATTAAAAAGAGATTTATTACTAAAGTTATTATTTTGATACAATTTTAAATGTTTTCCATAATAATTTATTTTAAATGTATAATTAACATCACCCTCAGCAGTGAAAAAAGAATTTATACTATTAGGTTCCACAACCTTAGAATCATTATATACTTTAAAATTATATGGAACAAAACAAGTTAAAATTGTTACAATAGCTCCAGTAATAAATAAAATTATGTCAAAAACCTGTGACAATACCGTAATTTTGAAAACGCCTCCATATATTCCAATACCACCTCCAAACGCAAATACATCCAATGTATTATACGCCAGATATGCACCTAGAATAAAAATGATAAATACGATTCTATTAAACTTAACATAATCCGCTAAATAATTATAATTAGGTTCTATGCTTGAAGTTACCGCTAATAATAAAATAAGAATTGATATTATTAGCACATAAGGGATAAAGGATTCGAACCTTTATACATATTTAACATTAGTCCGAGGACCTGCCCCCAAATAAATTTATAATATAAATTTATTTGGGAGAGGTCTAATGTTAATAAATATAGATTTTACCAGATTAAATTAATCCCCTTTATACTATGATTTACTAAATAGTTAAATATTACATCTATTAAGAACAAAAATAAAAAAGAAATATAAATTATATTTCTTTTTTATTTTCTTATACTTTATATTTATCATCTAGTTATGTCTTGACGTGATCTACCTTTTTTCTAATAACCTAACTTATAACTAACAATTACTTTTTATGTTTAAAAATAATAAATTTATACAATTATATTATAAAAATTATTAATATAGTCATAAAATATTTTATTATGATTGTACTGGTAATTTGTTGAAAGTATGGAAATGAGGTGGAGAATCAACACTTCATTCTATGTTTTTACTTAATTTGGCATTATCTGTTCAAGCTAAAATATCTTCAAGATATTCATCTTTAGCTCAACCATCTCTAGGTACTTCTTTTCCTTCTTCAAATTTATCACAGATTAATGATATAAAATAAGCAGTCATTACAATTGAAATAATAGAACCTGCACTAGCTACTAAATTTCAACCAGCAAATGCATCAGGATAATCTGCAATTCTACGAGGCATACCTTGTAACCCTAAAAAGTGCATAGGTAAGAATGTTAAATTAACTCCAATAAATAAACCTCAGAAGTGCAATCTACCTTTTCTATCATTATAAGTTAAACCTTCTGCTTTAGGTGATCAAAAATATCAAGCAGCAAACAATGCAAACACAGCTCCCATTGATAACACATAATGGAAATGAGCCACGACATAGTATGTATCGTGGAATGCTATATCTAAGCTAGCATTTGCTAATATTACACCTGTTACTTAATTGGTAGATCTAATAATCTATGATAACTAAAAATATAATTATCAATAGATTTATTATTTAATATAGAATTTTTAATTTTCTCATGCCTTATATTTAATTCTTTTTCAGCCAATAAAATTCCATCAAATTTATGAATTAATTCTTTGGTATTTAAATTAAATACAAAAATAGCCTGTTTGATCTGAGCATTATTTCGCATATCTTTAATTAAATTATTATACTTTATAGAGTAGTTATCCAATATTAAAGGGATGTCCTCTTTAAACAATAAATAATCTTTTATATATCAGTTACCCCTAAATAAAGTAGAATTAATTATAGACGAATTTAATGTACTATTATTAGCTTTAATATTTTTTGCTAATGAAGTTAAAGAAGAAAAAACTATTTGAAGATTAAATAAACTATCATAAATATATATTAAATTTTTAGATCTTCTTCTAGAAATAAGTTCCTTCGTGTTTAAAGAATGTTTTTTATTATAAAAGGGATTGTTATCCCCTGTCAAAGCTTGAGAAATTAAATTTTTAGTAGAGTCTAGATGAGTTCTTCCTAATGCTAAACTACTCAATCTTTGTCTAGTCTCTACTGTATGACGATAACCAGTACTACGATATGCTTCTAATAATACATTATAGTAAGGTTTAAAGTACTTAATTCAATAAGTTTCCCGCTCATTAAGATCCAACTCTGGTATATATTCTACAATAACTAAAGCGAAATTATCATAATTATATTTTAATAATGCCTTAGAAATAGGCATATTATAATTCTGTTTTAATTTTAAGTGGGCAACATTTAAATAATTCTTCATTCTCCCTGCTATATTTATAGTACTACCTACGTAAAAATGATTATTTACTTTATTATACAATAAATAAATCCCTGATTTTTTAACTTTATGATCTTTTATAATATCAGACTTATTCTTTTTTAAACACTCATATAGTGAATGAATACAAAGTTTTATTCCCATTATTATTGGTATCAATACTAATATTAAATAATGATACAATACTTAATCTAAAGATATTAATATAAAAATGAATATTAATCGACTAACCTGGATTATTTCATAAATATACTGAATCAGTATACTTGGTTACATATAATCTCTGAGGATTTATTTAAATATGTAGTTATTTAAGTTATACATTAATAAATTTCCTGCTAATTATCATAGTTATAGTGTAATTTAACAATATTTTCTAGCAAATAGTAACCTTTAAGGTGGGCTAACAAATAAAACCCACCAACAGTGAATAAGAATACAAAACCTAAAGCATATACCATAGGTGTATTAAATGCGAAAGTTCCTCCGTAACTTGTCGCTCAAGGTTCAGCCTTTAACCATTTCAGGTCTAGATCAATTGACTTCAATAAAGACGCCACATTATGATCTTTGATTTCGACCCTATAATAATTAGGGTCAAAAACTAGTTAGCTTATTTTCTTAAAATGACTAATCTCTTGGATATTAGATATCAAGGAGATTATAGGAATTAATATAAAAAAAATTTTTATTCTAAATATATACTAATTTCAAATAAATCATTTTAACTAGAGTTTTGCTCTAAACCGTCACCGGTGAATTTGGACTATACCTTATAATTCCATATATTAAAAAAAAAATACGTAGGAATCATGGAGCGTCTAGTCTCTACGCTTTTACACAATAGTTTCCTGATTGTGATTTAGTTCGACGATTATCCTATACTTATTACTTATTCTAAGTAAAGGACTTTTCCCGAGTTTGCTCCTAATTTATATTCTTGCTTATTCATCTCCATTACCAATTTATAATGAAATTTGTAACGCATACTTGGTATTATATAAGAATGAATATGAAGATACAAAGTTTTTATAGACTTAACTCTCAAATAAATAACAGGTAAATTCCTCTGCATGTGAAGAGTAGTATATAATCTAAATTTAATATATAAAATGTTCATAATGAATACACAATCTTTTATACTAAAAGATTGTGTATTCAAATATAATCCCCCTCCTTTAACAAATGAGCCATCCCCCATAATTCAATGAGCTAATCCTTCATATGTTAATAAATGATATAAATCAATAGGTACAATTTTTTTACCTTTTAAATAGAATTTACGATGTAATTCTAATAAACAAGGCAAAGACCGAGACGTAATTTCTAAACCATAAAAATCTTTTCTATTAACCCTCGTTTTTACAAAACGAGGATAGGAAGAGCAATAATGAGATACAATACAAAAAACAGCATGAATATAATCAATTCTAGCAATACTTTGTTTAAACCTAAATCTTCCACCTACTTTATGCTTATTATTAACAAGTATGCTACCATCAGATAATAAAATACCAACTAAGGGAGACAATATATTATTTGGTATATCAACCATATATCTTATTATTTTTGTATAATATGGATAATTTACGGTTGATCTTAAATTAGTACCATATATAACTAGTTCTTTACAACTCGTGTTATTAGGTAAATAATATAAAGACGACCTAGGAAATCTAACTAACAAATTTGCACTCTCAATTTTTGTTCTAATGAAGGTATGGATAGCAGTATAATATAAATTATTGGCCATTCTTTTGTTCTTACTAAAGGAACATAACAGCCATGAAAAAATTTTAATACCAGTAGGAACAGCAATAATCATTGTGAAATAGCAGATAAACCCTCATTAATTGATTAGTTTAAAAGCCTTTCCCGAACCGTACGTGCAACTTTCATTGCATACGGCTCTCCCCCTTTACTTATTAATATAATATAAATTAATATAATATAAATTAATATAATATAATATTAACAAATAAAGGCTGTTTCCCTTCAATAGCTTTTAAATAAAAACTGAATAATAATATCAAGGATGTTATTCTAAAAGATATAAACGTATATGATATTAAAATTATTATTTTTACTATTTACTATGGAAACTCCGTCAACCTATAACTTTCGATTATAGGTTGATCCCAAGTTCTTATTTATAATCCATATATATATTTTTAGGTAATAGTATTAACAGATTCTTTCTATTAAAAAGCAGCTACTCTTTTTAACCTTAATACAATGTAAAATTTACCCTGAATACCGTAGCTCAGGAATGACCATTTATTTTTAAACAAAACAATAAATTCCTTTTTTAAACATGCTGTTGTTAACTTCAAATTACTTTGAATATCTAAGTTTAATGCTTTACACCACTTATAAAGATATTTTATATAAAAAATTTTTAGTGAAATAAGGTTTAATATATGGTAATATTTTTAATAATTCTTTATTACTTATATAAATTCTAGGTTTATACTTTTCTTTGTGAATAGTTGAATTAATATTATATTTTATTTTCAAAATATTCATTAAAAGCACTACTTCTTTATAAGAAAAACAATCAGTACATAATGTTATACCTTTATTCCTTTTAGCACCATCTCCCATGATTCAATGGGCAATAGCAACATAATCTAAATAATCATATAATTCAGGTTTAATAACTTTAATTTTATAATCTGAAAAAAACAGAGTATAAATCTCATTAAAACATTTAAGCTGTCTAGTGTTAAATTCCAAAGCATAAAACAATTTCCCTCTTTTCATATTGCTAACTAATCAAGGATAACCTGAACATAAAGTTGATAGTTGAATAAAAACATATCAAAAATATTCGAAATTCTTAATTGATTGTTTAAATCCTATTCTAGGATTTCAAGTTTTTCTGTATTGTATTCAACCATCTGACAATATTAACCCAACAATAATGCTACATTGAAAAGGAGTCATTTGAATCAAATCTCTCGATATTTTTGTTAGAATTCCTTTTTGTATATTCGATGATAACTTTTCACCATTAAATAAAATTAAACTTACAGAGCCTGATTTATTCTCAATAAATAACTTATCACTATGATTAATTATACTCTTCTTATTTGAATTTAAACAAATATTTTTATATACTAAAATATTATTACTTATCTTTACAGGAAAGAACTTTGATGGAGTATTTACACTCAAGATTATAAATAATGAAATGGCGCTCGTAGCCGCTGTGAAATATGCTCTTGTCGAATAAAGATGAACTAGTCCCTTCTGGGACTAGCTCATCTTTTGGACTATATCATTTTCATTAATAAATTATTAATGAAATTAAGTTACTAGTCTCTGAGACTGTTTATTATATTTAATATTTTTATTATACCAGTAGACACTAAATGTTGTTTTTCCAAATAAAGTCGATAACATTTTCTTCATTTCAAATATCTAATATATTTACTAGAATTTAATTGAAAATTATCAAAGTAATCAATAACTTTGTGTTGTTCCTTTAAACTAGCGAATCTATAACGATATACTAAACCTTTAGGGTCATAGTACGAGAATCCTCCAAATGTTTCCTTTATACCTAATATAACATCTTCATTTTTTTGTACTATTTTAAATTCTAATTTCAAACTATATCCTAACTTGTGCGTTTTACTTTTACTCATATGGATAGTAAATGATCCGTCTGCATCAGTAAAACCGCACAATCAATGATTACTTAAAACCCAATCTTTTCAAGCCTCTTTATTATTAGGGTATAACTCAAACAAAGAGGGTAATAGATTAAAATTCATTTTATGTATGTTAATATAGTTACGTATTTGATCATTTTTATATTTAGAAAAAAATTTACCGTTAATTAAATTAAAAATTTTAGTTATTCCATCTCTATTTCATACTGAATATCTAATAGCTTTATCCGTGTGTGAATATTTAGTAACATTTCCAAAACCAACTCTCTTCTTAATATAATAAGCCAATTGAGAATCAGATGCATGAAAAGAGATTTCAATAGAACGTTTACCTATGTAACCATCCCCTTCAATTAATCCAGCTAAATAATATCCGAACGATTCTTCGCTTTCTGGTCTTCTATGTTTATTTAGATGTTGATACTTTATAATAAGTTCGGTATTTCAATTTGTATTTGACGAAAATAGTTTTTTACTTATATTAATATAATACAAGATAAAATTTACAACAAATAACAAAACTCTTAAAATACGAATTAAATATTTAAATAATAATAAATACAGAAATAATAAATTATTTATGCATTTAGTGATCTCATTTTTTCAAGGTAAAATCAATAAACAATCAGCTGATTTAGAATTTTTCACAACTCAAACATGTTTGAGTTGTGAAAATAAATTTCAGATTTTTCCTACTTCATTTACAATAATACAAAACAGGTTTTTTATATTAATGTACACATCTGAAAAAACGGAATTTTCTTTTTCAATTAAATAATAATAAATAAAAATCAAATAAAATCCCCCTAGAAGTGGTGGACTGAAATTTAATATACTAGTCCCAGCTAAAAACTTAATTTTAAGTATTAGAATTTCTTCTAATATCGACACAAAAGTATCGGCATCTAATCCTACTGTGTACATATGGTGCATATAATAAATAAAGAATGCTTTATTTAAGGACTTTATCTTAATTATTATATAAATACAACTATAAAGTTATGGCGATTTAGATCCTACATATCTGTTAGCAATAATATATTTATTCATATTTGTTCTTAATAATCTAATAGTTTTCAAACCTTCTTGGTTTAAATGCTCTTTTCTCATAAGCATAAAATAGATCTTTGTTCATATTTCAAAAGAAAATTTTTTAGTAGTCTTTAATCCAAATTCATTAAAATAGTTAACAATTAATTTACTTGCTGTTAATGAATGTAAAGAAAATCTAAAAACAGCTCTTAAATTTTTACCTTTACGCACACTAACTTTACCAAAACCTAATAAATTACGTATGTCTTGTAAAACAAATTCTTCATCTTTTTGGTCTAATATAAATCTTAAAGAAACATTGTACTGAATTTTCATTTCTTTTCTTTTTACAATATGAACATTAAAACATCCCTCTGCATCCGTAAATCCAGATAATCAACTATCTTTTAAACTAATTTTGGGACTAGAAGATATAAAAGGTAATTTATCAGATAATCTATATGATAATCATTCTTGATATTTAAAATTCTTATTATTAAAGGCATCTATCATAATTTTTAATTGATTTTTCCTTTTTTCTAAAACAAGATTTCCATTAAGTAGCAATATCATCAAATATATATCAGAATTCTTTTTAATAATTAATCTAGAATAGCCTTTAAAATGACAAATTAAGCCAATACCAAGAGTTTCTTTAATATGTTCTAATACTAATGAATCTTTTTGAGTTAATACAATAGACAAAGAATCTTTATATGTTAATATTGCACCATCTCCTTCTATGAAACCTATTAATCAACCAAGTCAAATATTATCAGGATAATTTCTTTTTCCTATATTATCACTAAAAATAGCATTATAAACCGCAAAAAAATTTGTATAACAATTGTTTGCGTAAAGTCTCTGAGGATCCTCTATTATATCATTTTTTATTATTAAATTATTTCATTGGAATAAGCCCCTATAAAAATGTAGGTTTCCTGCCCATTTAATATAGCTATGCAAATTTTTCCAGTATAAAGGATCCCATAGCACTAAATTATCCAGGCCTACAGCAAACTTGTTTAACCTTTGTTTTAATAAAGGTGAAGCCACCATTCGACTTCATACTATAAATCCTAACACTCCAATTGATAACATGGCATATACCATACCAATATACTTTCCTATTAAAAGGAAACGGACCATCTCTTTATTAACTTAGACTACTTAAAATAAAAATATTTATTTATCGTCAAAACTATCTCATTTAATTAAAAACTGTTTTCAAGCTTTACCCAAAACAGTATTAGGACCTGCTTTATGAGCTTTTAACCCTCTTAACTCATGATATTTAGGTATTAATTTTACCCTAGCAAATTTAGCAGATCTAGGGGGATATAGTTTAAAATACTCTAATAAATTGATAATTTCTTGTTTTCTATAAACTATTCATTTAAAATGTTCTTTTCCTTTAGATAAATAAACAGTACCACCATATAATTTTACTAAAGGATCTAATAATAACTTATTTTTCTGAGCAGTAGTTATAAACGCCTGATCAGATTGTAAATTAAGGTAAATACTACCATCTGTATCAAAAAACCCAGCTAACCACCCGTTATGATAAGTTAATGGTTCTGGATACAAAAAAGACATTTCGTATTTCTCACAAATTTTAGCTAGTTGAATCATTCTAATAGGATTTCTAATTAATCCATTTACAGAGGAAATTAAATTTAACAAGCCAATTTTATGATGTAATCTGTACCTTATATGGTTTTGATTTGCTCTTACTTTTACTGATCCACCAAATTTTTGTTTAATCAAATTTAAACAACGAACATCTCTCAATTGGATAGTTATTTCTAAACTAGCATAACCTTTCTTTGATAATAAAAAACAACCATCACCATCTATAATACCTGCTAATCATTCATTAAAAGAATCTTCATTATTCTTTTTTGAGTTTATATCGAATATAGTCAAATCAGGATAATTAATTTTCCCTCCTTCGTCCACAGACGAAGGAGGGGAATCTTGACCTACGGGGCCGTTCAAAAAACGGCCCCCGGAACTAGTCCAAAAGGACCGCTTTTGAAAGAGCGATCCTTTTGGTCAAGAACCTCTCCCGCGTTGCAGTGCAACGCGGGGAGGATTAGATAAATAATTAATTTTTTGTAAATAAATATAAAAGACTATTCTTTTAAGCTTAAAATATAAATTAAGTAGATTCTTCATAATTATGAGAAAAAAAGTTAATAACAAACGTATGGCCTCTGAAATTCCTACTAACATGCTTAAATCAAAAAAATATATCATTTTGATTCTAGATAATATTATTATCCGTGCGTTGGTTATTTGCGGGTTGTTAAAATATACAAAAATTTTTACCTGAAAGGAATAAATTACATTACTTACATTCATGGTATTTTGTAATTTAGATATTAATAAATAAATATCAGTTAATTTCCTGCATATAGTTCGTTGCAAAAAGTATATATTAATATTATTATAATTAATACTTTTAGGGCCATATTGACCAAATACTGATTTATCAGACATTGTTCCGATAACATGACTTATTATACCAAAACCAGGTATAATTAGTATATAAACCTCGGGATGACCAAAGAATCCATTCTTTTAAATTTAACTTACTATCAATTAAATTGATATTCTCATATTAAATTCAGGTACCGGTAATATAATTAATTCCGGGCTTGTGCATAATAAAAAAAAATAATATTATGAAAAGAACCGACTGTACATCAAGCATCATTTCAGACACCCACTAGTGACCCAGTCTGTAGCAGTTACTTAAATAACTGACGGTCTTTAAATGAGAAATTCATTAACCGTTAACACTAGTATCGCTAATATTTATACCAACTTTTCCTTATATATTTTACATTTATTTAAATAATTATATATTTCTCATTAATTTAAATAATTATATATTTCTCATTCATTTAAATAATTATATATGCTAAAAGAATATATAATATCATACATCTTTTTCGCTTAAGAGTTACAAGCAGTAATTACTAAATATTAACTAAATCTATGGTATATTAATTAATAATATTTGTTTCTTTAGATCTTATATAGTTTTACATCTGTCTTTGAAACTTCATAACTTATCCTATTTATACATTAAACCATGACTTTTTTTCCCATTAAATTTAAAAAATATTAGATTTATTAATCATTCTAGCTTTTTCAATCATTTCTAATCTTTTATAATTATCTAAATGAAACTTATTAATTAAATCATTATGAATATTTTTTCATAATAAATAAGATATTGCTTTTTTAGTAATTAAAATATGATTATCAAAATAAGAAAATACATTCGAACAATTTTTAACTCCACTTATTCGATACTCATAGACATTTTTTACTGAATGACTAGAGACTATCCCTCCATTAAATAATAAACAAAGATGTTTCAATATTTTAACGTTATTTTCTCCTTTTTGTGCAATATTAAAATTAATACTAAAACCTTTTTTATCTCTGATAGAACAACTAAAACAACCTTCTCCATCAGTAAAACCAGCTAATCAATAATTATTCAAATTGGGTAAAATTATACTATTTTTAAATATTAAAGGATTTAATTTAATTCTCCCTTTACTTACTCATAAATTAAATCCTTTAAGAAATAATTTAAACTTTTCTCGTTTAGTAGGTAAAACAATATTACCATTGAATAAATTAATTAAAATACTAATTTCTGTTTTACTCTGTGTTACATATCTACTGGTATTAATTGACTGAGCTATTACTTTACCAAATCCTAAGGTTTCTTTTATATAATTTAAAACATTTATATCACTCGTACTTTGTGTAATCACAAATGCTAAATCACCTCTATTATTTACAATAAAAGATCCCTCACCTTCGGTAAAACCTATAAATCATGTCAAAAAATTATTGGATGGTAAAGGATTATTAGGATAATAATACTTATATTTATCTTTAAATATTTCAAAATCAAAATCGGTATTATTATCATCATAAGATAAATTTAATTTTTCTTTTAATTCTTTATTTAAATTATTATCCTTATTATTTATAATAATAGAAAATATTGTTAATAGAATAAAAAACATAATAAAATAATATTTTTTAAATTGGTATTTCGAGAAAAGATGTTGGTATAATACAGGATCTCCCCCACCAGCAGGTTCAAAAAAACTAGTGTTGAAATTCCTGTCTGTTAATAACATAGTTATTCCACCGGCTAATACAGGTAAGGATAATAGTAATAATACGGCTGTTACAAAAATAGCTCAACCAAACAATGGTACTTTATGTAATACTTGTCCTGGCATTCGCATATTTATAACAGTTGTAATGAAATTCATAGCACCTAACATAGAAGATATCCCTGCTAAGTGTAACGAAAATATGGCTAAATCTACAGATCCACCACTGTGAGCTTGAGCTCCTGCTAATGGGGGGTACACTGTGTGAAATAGCAGATAAACTCTCATTAATTGATTAGTTTAAAAGCCTTTCCCGAACCGTACGTGCAACTTTCATTGCATACGGCTCTCCCCCTTTACTTATTAATATATTAATAAATAAAGGCTGTTTCCCTTCAAATTATAAGAACATTAGAAAATATAATTTATATTCTTTCTATACTTATAACTCTACTACGAAAACTCCGTTATCTTTTTTTATAATTATAAATTTTTATAATTATATATTAGACAATCCCAAGTTCTTATTAAAAATTCATATATATTCTTTTAGGTACTCTTATTGATAATTCTTTCTAACTTTATTAGGGTGAAAATATAAAGTCTATCATATTAATTTGTGAGTTCGTTAACCTTACCATGAGAATCGTAGCTCGGAGATGACCATATATCATAAAGTAAATTCTTGATAATATTAAATCCCCTTTTTAAACATGCTATTGTCAGTGAATTGTTAACCAATTCTACCTAAGTTTAATGCTTTACACCTATTATAAAAAAAAAATAATATAAAATTAAAAAAAATTCTTATTTAATTTTATATAAAAAACAATTTGAAAAGTAAGGTTCAATATTAGGTTTTATTTTTTCCATGTTTTTTTCATTAATATAAATACATGGAACTTTCCTTTTTTTCAATTCTAATAAATCATATGGAGAAATAGAAATATTATAGTTAATAATACTATCAATATCAAATTTTATTTTCAAAATATTCATTAAAAGCACTACTTCTTTTATAGTAAATGAGTCAATACAGATAATTAATCCTTTACGTCTCTTAGATCCATCCCCCATTATTCAATGGGCTAAAACTATATAATCAAAATAATGGTATAAATCTGAATTAATATTCCTTTCTCCATTATTTTGATTATATAATAAATTATATATGTGATTAAAACATATTAATTGTCTCGTTCTAAAGGCTAAAGAATAAAAATATTTTCCTCTCAACTTCCTTTTTATTAATAAAGGATAATCATTACCTAAGATCGCTAATTGATTAAATAAATATCAAACATACTGAAAATATTTCATAGACTGTTCAATTCTTATTCTAGGGTTTCAACCTTTATTTTTTTCCATGTATCCATCAGATAACATAACACCAATTAAAATACTTCTCTTAAATTTTGTAATATTGATTATATTTCTTTCCAAAGGGGATAAAAATTTTACTGTGTAAAAAGAAGTATTTTCTGGTCTGTCTCAAATTATTAAATCTGTAATAATCTTATTAGAATTGAAAATGGGAAAAGGACTTAAAGATAAGTTTAGACTTTTCTTATTAACTTTAATTTCATTTTTTATTTGTTTTTTTATTTGTTTTTTTTTATAAGAAAGAACTGAGGTGGAGTATTTACACTCAAAATTTTTAATAATTAAATGGCGCACTCACCCCGTACCCGCTCCAGACTCTACAAATGAGCTAGATAGTAGGAGAATTAATGAAGGAGGTAGCAATCAGAAACTAATATTATTCAATCTAGGAAATCAATCTATCTAAGCAATTTCTTACTAAGTTTGGACTATAATTTATTCCACTTATTTCATTGGAATCTCACATTTAGTCTCTGAAGATCTCATATTTAATTTATGATTTCACGCGTATTCTCTCCATGTATCGTAAATTATTACTATTAACTCAATTAGTTTAGTACCAATTTTACATTTATAAATAATAAATTAGTTAAGTGTATTACGATCTGTTAACTAAAGAATAAAAATCTTTAAATTTCGAAGAATTCCACGCTAATAGTGAGATAATATACATATTTTTTACAAAATATGTAGGCATTCTTAATTTATATTTTATTTTCAAGTTCTAAGTGGGCTTTCCGTACCCTATAGGAGTCCCTACCACTTACTACTTGGTTATCCTTCGCCCTTAGGGGCGAAGGAAAATCTAGATTCCTATCTATGCAATGATCTATGCAATAATCTATGCAATGAAAATTAATGGGTAAATAGTTTCGAATTTGTCAAATGATCTCAAGTAAAATTAATTCTTTTTCGATTCATATTTTCTTTTAAATCATAAATAACTTTTTTCTGATTATCAGATAAAAATCTATTAACCATTTTTATATCTGAAGCCTTTTTTCAATCTATATAATTTAAACGTTTACTAGATAGTAAAGGATAATTAGACAAGTAATCTATTATACTTAGTCTACTTAGTCGACTTGAACCAACTATTCTAAAGTAAGAGTTCCCTGTAGATTTTTGAAAGCGATATCTTAAACCAGTATTAAAAAAAAGAGCTATTTTTTTTAATACTGGTTCGTAACTTTCATGAGTTATAGGGTCTAACATTCGTTGTTCTATAGTTAAACAAAAAGATATCTTGTCCATATTACCAGTAACTCCCTCTTTTTTCGTATAGTTTATCATAAACCCACCATCAGCATCAATAAAGCCAGCTAATCAGTAATCAGAACTTAACAAACTTTCATTAATATTTAATATATTAAAATTTGTTTTGTGATGTGAATTTAATCAAGTAATTAATTTATTAACTTGATGAATTTTCGGGGTTCTCAAATAATCCTTTATTTCTGAAATAATGAATATAAGTCCTTTTACTGCTGATACTGTAAGAACTACAGCATTTTCTTTACTTTTAATTCTTATAAAACCCACACTTACTTTTTTCAAAATAACTTTCGCTAATGGTAAATCATTTTTATGAAATGTTATACAAAATCTAGGATTGTGCTTTTTCATTAAATTATTGCCAGGAATCCAAATGTGTCCATCTCCTTCAAACAATCCAGCCAAATAGCTCCCAAAATGATTAATTATTACTTTATTAGTGACTTTAACACTATTATTTTGTAAAGGGGAAATTAATTTACTATTTTCATGAACTCCATCTTTATAATTTAACCCATTTTCTAAAAATCCTGAGTTATTAAAATTTAAAAAGTAACTTTGGATTTCACTAACTCTATAATAACTGAAATCTAAATAAATAAAATTAATTATTCCTTTCTCTGCCATATCAACTGCCCCTATTAATAATGGAACAAAAAAGTTCCCGAAACCTCCAACCATTCCAGGCATAACCATGAAGAAAATCATTAAGAACGCATGTGCTGTGATAATTGTATTATACAATTGGGCATCGTTAGCTAAGATTTGTGTACCCGGTGAACCTAATTCTATTCTTATTAATAATGACAAACAAGTACCTATCATCATTTATATTTGGACTTTATCTTATTATCATATATTTATTTTTCATTCATTTAATATCTTTATTGCTTATAAAAATTATCAAGGTGATCTCAATTAAATAAAAATCGCTTTTTATTCATATTATCTTTTAAATACTTAACATTATTATAAATATTTAATTTATTTTTACCTAAGTGCTCTTTTCTTATTATTAAAATATCGTAAGCTTTTCGCCAGTCTTGGTAATTCATATATTTACTACTAAATATAGGGAAATTATCAAAATAATTAACTAAAACAGTAGCACTTTCTTTATTAGTTATTCTAACTCTTCATGCTTTTTGTTTCCCTATCCTATCAAATTTACTAACATTGTGTATTTCTAACTTAGATTCCAAAAATATAGAAATAGTATTCATAATAGATTTATATTTTTCTAAATGTTCACTATCTATCTTACTTTGCACTAACTCGAATGTTAATCTAATTTGACCATAGCCATTTTTAGCTTTTTCTGGTCAAGTTATATTTATACTCAAGTTTGCATCTCCATCTGAAAACCCTGCTAATCAACTATTATTATTTAATGAACTGGTATCTAAAGATTTTAGAGAAATAAAATTTCCATCTACATTTAATCAGATTATGCAGTTTATCTATCTTTGGCGTTCTAAATTTTCCATTTATTAATGAAACTAATGCGATAATATTATATTTTCCTCTGATAATTAGCCTAACTGCATTTTTAATTTCAATCATTTCTAAAGACCCTAACCCTAAGCGACTTTTTATACAATTAGCTAAAGATTTATCTTCTATATTAAAAAATATCGATATAGTAGGGATATTGTTATTATTATTTTTTGGTGCAATAATGGAACCATCAGCTTCTATTAATCCAGCTAAGTAATAACCTAATTGATTATTTTCTGGGTGTATAGAGAATTCATTATTTTCGACATTTGATTTAGTATGTATACGCAGGATATTTTTAAATAAAAATAAACATAAAGAAGACAATATTTTTTTTTATACTTTTATAAGTAATAGAAAAGGGTTTTTCTAAAAACTCCTCCTTCCATCTTGATATATCTTCCCCCTGAAGAGGGAAGGGATAATTAGTCCTCCCCCATCCATCATTGATGGATGGGGGAGGTCCTTGATATCCCATCCATCAATGATGGATGGGATAATTAGTAAATAACAAAAATAACTCTTGCATAAAGTCTCTGAGGATCCTTTTATTCCTAATTAGAGAAAAGTTTCCTACTAGTAGGCATATTTATTTACTATTTAAATTTAAACAAAAGACTTTCCAGTATATAGCAAGATTTTGTAGAGGCATGATAAAAATACCACTAAATATAGCAAAGTATAGATATAATGTACCAATATCTTTAGCATTAGTACTATACAATCATCTTCTTCATCAATCCCCTCGTGAAACTTCCGACACAGTATTAACTGTGTTTCTGTTATTCACTATTTCAAATTTAGAATTAAAATAATCTTTTATTATACATTTAAACAAATTAGACATATAAAAACCCTAAAATTGAAAAATTTTAGAAATTACAATTCCTCATTATTAGTAACCAAGCCAAATATAATATTATATAATATATATGTATAATTGAATAGATATTTAAATTACAATTCAAAATATTTAATCTAAAACCAAATAAATATTAATAGTACATACTTTAACAGTATTACAACTTAGTTTTAAATAAATAAAAAACAACAAATTGTTGTTTTTTATTTTCAAAATATTTTAATAACTAATTATTACATTTTATGAATAATAAATAATGAAGTAATAATCTATAACAATAATAGTTTTAAACTAATGAGGTTATTTATGAGTTTGTGCATTTTTGTCTAAACAACATTATATACTTCAAATAAGGAGTTAATAATAAAATTTAGACAATAAATCACCTTTAAAACAATATACATAATAAGAATTAGAAAGCCTTAATATATTTAAATTCAATTTACTTAACTTTTTTTTTTACTATATATCAAATTTTAAAATATTTCCCACATAGTAAAACTATGTGGGAGAATATAGCACAGCACCCATATTTCTCCTCCCCATTAAGTAAGGGGTTGGGTTTAAGGGAGAGGGTTACTATATTTATTAAGTATTGTTATTTTTCCAGTTATAAAACTAATCAAATATATTAATAATTTTCTTTTCTTACTAATGTTTAATATTACAATTTCTAATTATCTACTTTATAAAATCCAATATCCTTTATATTATAATTTGGATTGGAAAGATTTGAACTTTCACGAACTGGGTCCAAATGCCAGGGACCTACCAATTAGTCAACAATCCATAAATAAAGGATATTATCCTGATAATATATATAAATATATACCACATATTTAATGTGTGTGTTGCATCACATTAGAATTAAATTTTAAACTTCTTAACAAAAAGAATTATCTACTATAACACTACCCTCTATCCAATCTAATCGGGAAAGTTTATATTACACAATTAGCAGTTCAAAATATGGATATCACCTTTTATCAAATGATATATTTGATAAGTATTTATATATGTAATAATGCATGAGAATGATAAGATTCGAACTTATAACCCTTCGCTTAAAAGGCGAATACTCTACCAATTGAGTTACATTCCCAGGAGTGAATATCAATAGTTGAGGGTTGACTACTTCCAAAAGGAATTGGGAGTCGGTTTACTGATCCATGGCTTAATGTCTCTAACCATAAACCGTAATATTAATTACTAATTAACCCCATCACCATTGTCCACTGAGCTACACAGAAGAATTGACTGATACCCATCGCAGCCACGGGTTGCGTCAGTAAATTCAAGATGTGGAATAATTTCTATCCATCCCCCTATATGATGAGTTATTAATAAAAATCAACTAATTTTTATTAATACTAATTCCAGTAGGAATTCGACCTCCATAGAGATCGAGTTCCCTTGGGTTAGTTATACCCTCGTCTTATAGGACGTGGTAATATTAATTTATAAGTACTACTTTTCTATAGGGATCCGACTAAGACCTTGTCAATAGTATTTTTTTTTTACCTATTATTATATTACCTAAATAATATTAATAATAAAAATATTTCTATTTTTATTATTAAAAAAGGATTAAAAAGTTATTTACCTAATTTTAATTTTTTTTTATATTGTTTAGTTATATTTTTATATTTTGGTAATAACATTGAAACATTACCCGGTTTTCTTCAAATAGATTTCTGAAAACGTTTATTATTTTTATCCATATAATAATTTACTAGATAATATCTATTAACTAATTGAGTATATAAATCTTTAATTTGAACAAGGTATAATAATAATTCATGTATATCACTAGAAAAAAGTGAAGCTAGTCATACTTTAAATGAAATAGAACCATTTTTACTCTTTGAAACACCAAAAGCATAATCAATATTAGATCTCAGATAACCTCTAGTACGTGGTAATGAAATACTTTGTGGTTTCAACAGTTTTACTGTATAATGGTAAGGACTTATAAAACTACCGTAAAAACTAGCTTTATGCATACTTCTTAAATTATTTCTTCTAATACCAGCTCTACCTGTCATTTTAAATTTAACACCTGTGATATCAAATTTCCGCGTTAATTTTCTAATATAATGTTTAAGAGGTCTTAATCAATAAAACCCTAATTGGTTTTTATTGATAATATTTCTACGTATATTATTACCTAAAAATTTACGCATTCTATTTAAACTATTATTAACTATAGTTATATAATCGCTAGATGGTGCTAAAATTAATGACAAATTATTGTTATTTAAAACAAAAGTATTTAGACTATGAGTTCTATCCTCTTTTCTAACAAAGAACTCTAAAGTATTATAATTAAGATGGTGAGCATCTTTTCCATCTTTCATTATATTAATTAATTTAGCTGGTCATCTAGAAATATTAGCCATATACTCGTCATAAGCTCTTTTAATTTGTAAAGTTCTTACACCAGCAATTAATCGATTAGTAATTCTTATAAAATTAGATTTCTTCACTTGTTGTTTATTTCGTCAAGTTATTAATAATATAACTCTTCCAGCTAAGATATAACTACTTAAGAAAAATTTTTTAAGTGGTCATAATCTAATAATTGCTCATTTACCGTATATGCTAAAAAGGATATCTTCGAAATAAAGAACAAAAGGAACAAATATCTTCCGTCTAGTATCTAATTCTGCATTTTGAACAACTCGTCCATAATAATGTGAAGCTATTTTATGGTATCTATATCAAAAACTAAGAGGTGTTTTTCTTAGCTTTCTTATATATCTAATACCAACTTTTCAAGTATTAATATTTAATTTTTTAAATTTAGTTTCATACAATCTTAACTTATTTAAATAATAATATTTTGGTTTAAATATCAATAGACTTCTATAATTATAATGTAATAAATCTAATAAAATTTTTACCGATACAAAATTATATATTACAGGATACTCATTTTGATTATTTTCACCAATATTTCTATCTATATAAATTTTTTCTAAGTTTGAAAATACATTGAAACACCCTAAATATGATATAAATGTATTATAATATTTCAAGAATAAAAAAGGAATCATACTTCTATAATATGGTTTAAATATTTTTTCATTATAACCTCTTTTTAAATCTATACTATCTTCTCTATCATTTGGGTAAAGAGAAGGTCAGAATTGTACTTTTACCTTTCCCTTATTATAGACAAAAGTATATGTAGAGTTATCATCCAAACCTTCTCTATCAGTTAAATAAGTGTTGTTATTACCTGAAGAAGGAATATATTGTTCAGTCTTTGATAATAAAACATCTTTACTTACATTATGAAATTCTCTTTCAATAACACTTAAAAAATACATTAAATATCAAATATTACCAAACTTTCTAACATTTTTTACTTTATCATATACAAAATTAAAATTATGATCTTCGAATCTTATACCCTTTCTTAAATTTATATACTTAGACAAAAATCTTACTGTTGTTTTATCGAATTTCTTTCATAATTTTTTACTACTAATAGACTTTTGTTTAATTTTTGTTTTTATTTCTTTAGATCTTTCTATAGAATATAACATATGATTTTTTTTGTTATTTTCTTCATTTTTATATTTAATTTCATCTTTTATATTATTATTATTCTTATTTATAACCAACCCTACGTCAATGCTTGTACTTAATTGATTATTTTTATGTGGTTTTTTTAAATTACTACCTTCGCTATTAACATAAAAAGAAACAGTAGAGTAAAATATATCTAACAATTCGGCATCGCTATTTTTATAATTAGTAATATTATTTGACTCGTAAGCCTTATCTGTACCTGAATCTTTAAGTAAAGTTTCATCTTTATCTTTCACAATTACAGACTCAACCTCAGAAGCTAAATTTAAATTATTTAATGAATATTTATTGATATTATTATTTTCTAAAGATAGATTTTCATTTTTATTTAATTCCATATTATTATTTTCTAAAGATATATCTTCATTATTATATAATTCCATATTATTATTATATGATTCCATGTTATTATTTTCTAAAGATATATCTTCATTATTATATGATTCCATATTAGAATCATTAGAATACATAATATCGTTTTTAATTTTCTCCATTTTTTTTAATTTATTATAATAAAATTTAGGATTCATATTTAAATTACGTGGATTAAACATGAAATCATCACTTGGATATTCTTTAAAATTTAATGCTAATTTTTGTTTACGATTTTTCTGAACAAACCCACTAGATCTGGATTTTTTTTTTTTGTTGTCTTGCGAATTTATTGTGTGATTATCTAAATTATCTATATTTAATACAGATAAGGAATTAAGATCTAATTCTTTATTTTTTTCTCTTTCTGATTCACTTATATAATTGTTGTATTTAAACTCTTCCGATTTAAAATTACCAACATTCTTTTTTGCCTTTATTTTTGTATCAATTTTTAGCTTACTATTATCTAAACCTACTAATTTTTTATCAAGATGATATAGTTCAGAATGATATTTTATCTTGGTTTTTAATATGGAAGAAATAGATCTCTCTTTATTTCTTCTATTTTTTTCTGGCTTAATACTGTTTCCATATAAGCGGGTCTTAACTTGAGTAATTCCGCCGCTTTGAGTAGTATTTGTACTATTGTTTGAAGAAATAGAAGATTCTTCCTTTAATACATTTTTATTATTGTGTATAAATTTATTGTATATAAACTGTCTACTTTGTTTTTTTATTATTCTCATTTTCAATAATGATAAAAATAAATATATACCTAATGGTTTTCTTCTAATTAAAGCACCATAATAGCTCACAATACGTTTATAATGATTAAATAGACCAGGGTTTATAATATTTATATAAAAAAACCGTGGTCTATTTATCGTCTCTTGTATTTTTGTTTGGTAATCAGCATACATACTATACATATATTTATATGTAGTTCTTCTTAAAATTAGATTTCTTATCATTCTATATTTATATGTTTTATTATTAAAAAGAAATAAATCTATAATTAAATTAAAAGATGTATGTTTAAATAATGGTTTACCTAAAAGGATTCTTCTTAATTTTCTAATATAATATATCTTTTTAGGTAAATATCCACTAAAGGCTCCTGCTTTTCTTTTATCTCCTATATTACTAAACTGAATAATTTCTTTAAATTGTTCTTTAACCCATTTAAGTGTTATTACTAAAGGCGAAAAAGCAGTTAAATCTTTTGTAGCTGAGATGGTTCTCCTTGTAGTATAATTTATTACAGTATTAATATTATTAAAAAAGGAAAAATCTGGTACAAATTTAAAACCATCTAATAATTGTATATTTCAAATATCTTGTTTTTTTATATACTTAATTCTAAAAAATAATTTTATTAATTGACTAGTATATATATCTAAATAGTTATTTCCTGTTTTTTCACTTTTAATAAAACTATATGCACTACTAGTTCAATGTCTTATTTGAGGAAGGCTCGACTTTTCAATATAATTAGTTGAAAAAAAATAATGAGGATTTACTATCCTACTTGACACTTTTCTCCCTTTAATATCTTCTAGACGCTCCTCTAATATATTCTTTCTTAGATACTTTTCATTTAAAGTTAAGTTATTATTACTCTTTTTATTAAACAACCCAACTAATCTATCATTATTATTAGTTAAATTAAAAAAATTATCTCTTTTTCTTTTTGTTTCGAAATAACTAATACTTCTATTTCCAACATTATCTAATTTTTTTACTTCATTATAATATGTAAGATATCGTTCTGCTAACAAATCATGAATTAATCTATTATTCTCACCTATAAGATTTTTACTACTTTTAATTTTTATATTTTTTAAGGTTACATATGATAAATAAACAAATTCTTGTCTCTTTGCATATCTTACTTTATTTTTCTTTAAAAATTTAATTAAACTTATCATTATTTTCTATTTAATATTAGGTCAATCTGTCCTAATTTTTATACAATGTCATATATAAAAAAAAATATATTAATATTTCAATTATTAATAAATTGAATAATATTCAATTTAATACTTTGAATATTATTCAAAGTATTAAAAAGTGGAAAGCTCCATATTCGATATTATTGTAATTTAATAAATATATTTTCATAATATATAATATCTTTTATATATTGCCCCCTGATGAGGCAATATCTATTATATATTACCCACTCTTTTAATAGATTTCTTACATTAATACATCCTCATACGTAATATAATTACATTAACCGTATGTTATGCGTTATTCAAATTAATAAAGTAAGCTTATACGGGAAAGGATTTCCTGCTATATTACTCCTTCACTCTTTAATAATCACAGAATTCCTTTTTATCCTCGTGGTAAACCGCATGAGTCATATATATGAAAGATCATCCAATTATATATTTAAAACTATCTAGCCCTACTAGTGGGTCGTCCCTCCGTTGGTCCATAACCAAGGGGCCCGCTCTCTTAATATATTTATCAGGAGAGGAAGCGGGAGAGGTCAAGATCGCATTTATGCAAATTATACTGGTTTTTAAAAGACTCGAACTTATATTTCTCGCTTATCAAACGAGCACTTTAACCAGTTAAGTTAAAAAACCACTTATTAATAATATATCTAGATTCTGCCCAAAGGGCAACGTCGAAAAAACTCGTTATAATACCCGATAATCAGGAAAGACGACGAATAGCTTCATACCCACCCTGCAGGATGTCGAATTTATCTATCCCATCTCTATTTATATAATAGGGGGCGTAGGTATACAAACTCTATTTATTCAATATAAATATTTAAATCTATAGATATATTAATTATAGTGCTCGTATTTACTTAAAAATATTCGATATATCGCTCAATTAGAATCAAACGGAAATAAGACAGAATAAAAATGCAAAATATAAAGAATTAAAAATGTTTAAGGCTTATATAATTATTATTATTATTATCTGGCTATGTAAAAATGCGGATGAAGGATTCGAACCTTCACTAATCCAGGGTATGAGTCTGGTGTGCTACCGTTACACCTATCCGCAAAATTAGCTATCTAACATATGTATAATATCTAATGATACTCATATATTTATATAAAATGTTTTTAAACCAAAATATATAAGCCCATTGGTGTTGGTCTTTATATGTATATGTCTTAATCTGTCGCCATATATATAATTCTAATAAGAGTTTCGAAAAGAAACCCTTTCTTACAATATAGAAAAGAGGTCATATATTATTATGATAATAAGACCTCTAGGTGGGTAAAGGGACCGGGGTTATATCAGATTTCCGTTACTCATATTCAAAAAAGGAAAATCCTTAATATTATAATACGCATAATATATAATTATAACAACTAAAATTATTATATGATATCATTTTTTAGTCTACCCCCCGCCCCATATAAGTTTATCACGGGGCGGGATAAATCGTTGATTTACCCACTCATCCAATGGACGATGGGGAAAACCAAGTAATTACAAATAACTTCTAATATTTAGAAAATTAGATCGCTATTAAAAAATAAAAAGGGCATATTAAAAGAAAAATGTATGTAAATAGATAAGAGTATTGTGGTGATGTAAAATAATACTAGCACAAGATAACCTTAAAAAGTCTCAGTATCGTAAAGTTCTTGCCTAGATTGAGTTAGTAGTAGTCTACTACTTATTTATCAGAAAAGTATAGTAAGGTAGATTTCGAGCTTTATATGCGTTCAGCTCTTATTCGAAGCCAACTTAGCTATCCTGCGATGCCTTAGTTTGTATATAAGGTGAAAAATTAAAAAAATATCATATATACCTAATACAGATAATAATAACTTCAACAACAGGAACACCAGAGGTTAGTAGGTCCCAGTCCTTGCGTACGAAGGCGCCATCCTTATTTTACTTTAGATTCCCATAGAAGATAGGGACCGTACTGTCTCACGACGTACTTACAAATTGTTACCATAAGAGCTCTTTATCTCTTATTTCCATTTTTTATTTTAGAATTATGAAATGGTTCAGACTATGTCATATTTAATATACATTAATATAATAAATCTTAAATTTTATTTATTATATTAAAATAATCGAATTTATAACTAGAAATTATATCTTTAGGAATACCTAGTTTATATAACATAGAAGGGTGCATATAAGGCAATGTAATTTCCCGCGTAAGATCTACATTACCTTTTTCTATAACTATTATATATTGATTATTACGATCATGAATAACTTTACAGCTAATAGATAAATTATCATTTATTATATTAGACAATAATATTACATTATTTTGAGTAAAACTGTTTGTATAAATTCGAATGATATTTCTTTCTCTTAAATAGTTACCATCACCCATTATTAAATGGGCTAAAGAAATCGCATTAAAATTATGTTTCAATTCCAAAGGAATTATTTTTTCTCATTTATTATTGAGAATATTCTTTTTATAGAAAATATTATAATAGTACATAAATTGTGGTGTGGAAATTGTTTTAAATCTTACTGTGGAATAATTCTTAATATACTCCAATTTACTTGAATTTTTAATATCGATTATTTTTAAATCAGTATCAATATAAGGTTCAAATAAATTATACAAATGAAAAATATAAGGATAACTATTTATAGACATAGTTACACTTAATCTCACATTTGATGTTTCAGTAGATTTTTGTAATCCTCCATCAGATAATAATAAGCCAATTAACGTATCGTTTAAATACTTAGGCAATTTTTCCATCAATCTATAATCCCGTTTATAATCTTCTATTTTTAATGTTTTTAAAATATATCTTTTTAATGTTAAATCTGTCATACTATTTATAAGTTATATGTCAGTTATTATTCTAGACTCAAATCTTTATAATAAAAGATTTATATTTAGTCTCTTAATGTAAAAAAAAAGTTTTTTATTTCTTTTTTTATTTGTTATTCACATATTATATATTAAATTCGGATGTTCGTGGAAAGATTATTGCTAACAGAGCTCACTTTCTAGTCGTTGAACGTTCATACTATAATACTTAATGTAGATACATTAAGTATCTGTTATAGTACGCTTCGCTGCAAATTGTCTTTATTACTAATATCTAAAAAAGAGTTCCTTGCAATTTATCCGATTTTCTTAATTTTAGGTAATAGAACAATTATTTATAATAAAACTTATTACCTATTGAATAAGGGGCTAATTGTAACCCAACTCGCGTAAATTTTTAACCGGCGAACAGCCGTACCCTTCCTAGCTCCTACACCAGGAGGATAATTTGAGTCGACATCGCAAATATGTTACCCAGGCTATTGTATTATAATTTTTATAGATAGTTTCTATTTGGGGAATTTATATCTCATAGAAGGTATTAAATGAGGATATATTATTTCTTTAATCTTATCATAGTTTTTAGTTCCTACATATAGTCTTCATTTATTATTTTTATTAACAGTTTTTGAAACATCTAAATCAAATTTATCTTTCATAATACTAATAAGTATATCAATTTCTAATTCTGAAAAATTATCTGTACAGAATCTTATTGCTAAGATTTTATCTTTTCACTTATAAGAACCATCATCCATAAATCAATAGGCTAAACTTAATTCAGTTATTCAATCTTTCAATAAGATAGGTAATATTTTTTTTCTTTTATTGCTTTCTATATCTAATCTATAAAAACCATTACCTATTTCTGCAAATTGCTCAAATGAAAGCGTATTGAAATATCATTTTTTATATAACTGACCTAATTTATTTTTTTCATGATTTTCTGCTAAATCCATAACTGTTCAATCATCAAATAATAATCTAAGATGCTTTATATATTCAAAATGATTATCTCCACCTTGAAGTAACCTCAGTCTTCAGGTAGTACCTGAAGAAGAGAACGTTTGCATATTACCATCTCCTAATAATAAACCGACCATGATTTCTTTTAAATTTTGATTTAATTTTAAATTTCTTTTATATTCCTTACTTTTTTTATTACTATCTGACAAATATTATTATCTCAATAACCATGAGACTGCAAATGGTTCCTTGTCATTTGCAATTCCAGTTCTTTCAAACTGGTTCAGACTATATCACACCTCTAAATTAAAAATCCTATTACTAGTTCAATGTCCACAACGGGACATTGATCAAGATATCCTTCGCCCATTAGGGCGAGAAGGGAAAAATCAAGGATCCCACCGTCCCGCTGGGACGGTGGGGAACTAGTTTAGCCTCCCTTCCCTTAGGGAAGGGGACTAATCAAGGACTCCCCAAAAATAGATCTTTTTGGGGAGGAATAGAGGAATAACCGTGTAGTCGTTGAAGTTTTAAAATTAACAACGATATATCGTTGTTAATTTTAATTACTTACTGGTTTACCGCTTTTAATATTATAAAAATATAAAATATTAATCTTACAACCCTTCACTATATAATATTAATAGATAGAGTACGGTGGTTCCAGAATTTAGGTTATTTCACATATTTTTCTTCTTCAGAAATTATTAGAAAAAGAAAAATATGGCCCCCGATGAGGTGCCAAACATCGCTTTCAATGAGTACTCTCATGCAATATTAGCCTGTTCAGTTTTGTTAACGTAAAAGCTCTTTATCTTTTACTTCCTTACCTTGTTGTTTTGGTAAGGCTCAGACTATGTCATCATCTTATAACCAAAGTGTCATTAAATTTATATAAAAATGATCACTATAGATTTTTTTTTTCCTTTAGGTAACTCCCAATGGTAAGGAATTTCTACTTACATATAATATATACTAATTAGGCAATTTATACCTCATAGAAGGTATAATAAAATCATCTGTTAAATATGCAAATTTATCAAAAGTGTCTTGATTTATAATAATTATGTATTTATTTTTATTCAATCTGATGCTAGTATTCAGATTGAATTTAATTCTTAAATCATTACTCATTATTTCTACTTCTTCTTTTGTAAAACTATGAGTATTTAAAACTAAGCCTTTATTACTAGAATTTTTATTATAATCTAGTTTACCCCCATCATCCATAAATCAATAAGCTAAACCTCTCCCTGTTAAATGATTTTTAATTAAATTATCAGCTATGCCTTTATGTTTATTAATTAAAAACAAATCTTTCAAAGAATTAAAAGCGTTGTGACTAATAGTTTGAAATCCTCAATTAATCACAGTGTTTCCATTTATATTTAGTCGTGATTTTTCATGAGGTGAACTTAATACTCATTCATCAAACAAAGCATGAACATGTTCTGCATAAATTTTATTCTTATCTCCTCATTCAAACTTCATTCTATATGTTCTTCCTTTATTTTGTGTTTGTAAACTAGCATCACCAAGCATTAAGCCTATCGATGCTTCTCATTGTATTAATGATAATTTACTAAATGTCATTTTATAATCTCTTAAAGATTTAGAATTAGGGCTTTTATTAGAAGTAGGCTTAGCCACAACTTTGTCTGTAAAGACTATATTATTTTGATTATTTTCCATATTATTTATTTTTATTATTTCTCTAGTCCTCCCGCCCCATAATAAATATATAATATATATTTATTATGGGGCAAAACTAGACTCAAATCTTTATAAACAAGATTTATTTTTGTCTTAAAAAATTGGAGGAATTGTTTTTTTTTTTAGTAAATTAGTTATAAGTAAATATAAGATGTCGGGCGCTCGTGGAAAGATTATTGCTGACATTGCTCACTTTCTAGTCGTTGAACGTTCTTATTACAATTATTAAATTACTTTATAATAATGTGCCGTAATAAACTTCGCTGCAAATTAGCTACCTTGTTCTTGTATATAGGCATAAAGAAAGGGAAGCTTCCTTGCAATTCACCCGATTTTTAACAATACTTCACAGTATTGTGGGACCTTATATTAATCCCTAGCGTAACTTTAATCCGTTATCAAGGCCATCAAACCTTTTATGTGCCTTTGGTCAATATGCCCCACTTACGTGTCTGTATGACTTGTCGGTCTCACAGTTAGGCAACGCTATATGCCATTAAACTTTAATTTCTTATTAAGAATCAGATATAAATATTAAAGGATCAATTGATTCTTTATTTCTCTAATAATCTTCAAAAAAATTGAATATCCATCCATAAAACTTACTTTTTTTAAATTGATGAATAATAATTAATAGAGAAAATCATTTATATCTATATTTACTCACAGATTTGAAAACTTCACAACCGCCTTCGTGTTGTTAATTTTTGCCTATCTTTTTTTGCAAAAGAACCCCGTTCCGTCAGGGAGAAGCGTACCTTTCACCTATTTCGGTTTTATACAAAATATTCACCAATTATTTTTTATATTTAATATATATTATACTAATTGATGCTCTCCTTAAATTACACATAAATAATAATTAATGTATAAATTTTTTACTTATAGTACTATATATATTACATATATAGTACAAAAAATTAATAAATAAATAAGAGAATTCTGTCCTTTGTTATTAGACTTCCCAGATACTATTTTTGGGAACTGCGCCCCACATAAACTACCTTTTAGTCATACTTTCATTGAAAATATATTTTTATATATAAATAAAAATTAGCCAAATACATCCTTAAATTATATATTAAATAAACAAAATCCTTGTTATAAATACCACTTATTCGATAACATGTGGTTTATGACTAACAAGAATATTTTTCTATTAAATCTTAACTCTAATATATAATATTTATTCCTTATTTGGTGTAAATAAAGTATTATATTTATTAATACTTCATTATACAATTTCTCTTTTAGTCCCTTTATATTTTAATATAAGATGGTACATCACGCGATATACTCTATTACTACTCTTAATATATTTAATGTCCAGGTAATTACCTATAAATAAAATAATACCCCCCACCAAGATAATTTTAGCTTGACTCCTATGGGATTTGATTACCCTTTTTAAATTAAAAAGGGTAATTTTAAAATGAATATAACATAAATATATATCTTGTAAATGGAAAACAAATACAATATGAAATAAAATTTATATTATTCATTAATTCATTATTATATACGTATTTAATTAAATAATAAAAATCAAATAAAAATCGCTAAATTTTTTATTTGATTTTTAATTAATACGCTCGACAAATAAAAACATAATATGTTATTATTAAAACATAAGAATAAGAGCAAATAGATAATAACTAATTGTAGTAAAGCTGCTAGGGTCTTTCCGTCTATCTATGGGTGAAGATCGTATCTTAACGACCATTACAATTTCACTGAGGCTACCGCGGAGACAGCTGTTGTATCATTACGCCATTCATGCAAGACCACATTTAATGGCCAAGGCATTTCGCTACCTTAGGCTTATATTTTATTATAATAATTTATTATAATAAATCGGACCATCTCATCAACAATTTTTCATTACATAAATATTGCGTTTAGCGTATGGTCTCTGAAGATAATGAATAATATTATAAGAAAAGAAAGAGATCTTAACGAGAAGTATTTTTATCTTCGATAATTGCTATAATTTCCGATAATGTACATTTTCTTGTTTTACCTTTACCCTCCGGATTTAAATCATATATTAATTTAATAATATCAATAAATTCCTCTTTCTCAAATTTAGATTTTTCTTTTAGTTTATTTAATATATAGACAAATTTATCAAACTCTTTAGTCTTATACTTACTGGAATAAATGGCAACAAATTTATTAAAAAAAGGTATCATATAATCATTTAAATTATTAATACCTTTTAAAGAATATACTCATACATTTACTGAACCCGATTTTTTATGTATTTGTCCTTTATTATTAAATAAAACTTTAAAAGAATTTAAAATGTTTAACCCATTTACATGTTGAGCTACATTAAATTCAGGTTGTAATAAAATACCATGTGGTGCTTTATCATGTTTTACAATAGATATTATTAAAGAACCTTCTCCTTCAACAAATCCACCTAATCAAAATTTGTAATTATTATTATTCATTTTTTTTATTCATTCTTTCCTGCTGATAGTCAATTAATAAGATTAATATATAAGTATATTATATTAGTATAAAATTTTTTATACTAGTCCTAGGGACCGTTCTTTGAACGGCCCCTAGGTCCTTGATTTTTCCCATCGCCCAATTGGGCGATGGGAAAAAACTAGAGCTCCCTGCGTAGCATTGCTTCGCTGTGAAGCATCTTGAATATCTACCCTAATTAGGTAGCTATTATCAAGACTTATTAAATTTGAAAATAATTTTAAGATTAAATAATGTTTCAGCATATAGCTAAATTTTTTAAGGGCCCTAATAAATATATAAAATAAATATATAAATAAAGTCAAACCCTTATAGATAAGGCCGCCATTGACTAGAGGTTCCTAAGTTCACCATATTAAATAATAATAAAAATAAATTTTTTACTCTTATTCTATTATACATAGTTGTTTTAGTTAACTGTAAGCATTGGGCAGGCCTCACACCTTATACGTAGAAATTTTTCTCTGCAAAGTGCTGTGGTTGGAATAGGTAGGAGATCTCTCTCTTTCCCCTCCTCAGAACCGTGCATGCGACTTTCATCGCACACGGCTCAAGCATATTACTAAAAATATAGATAACTGTTATGAATTCTCAATTATATAAAAATCATAACACAATTAACTTAAGAGACAATTATCTATATTATATAATTTAAATAATACACCTTATATACAAGTCTGCCCCGGTCAAATAAAAAAAAAATAAAAAATTTTTTTTTATTTATCAAGGACTTCCCCAGGGGGGGCGGGGATATATAATTCCTTGATACCCCATCCTAATCCGACGGATGGGTAACTAATTTAAGGTTTTGCATTTTTTAAGTGCAAAGAGATTCTATCTCAGATCAAAGATCTTATCCTTTGCATTACACAAAGGCATTTGCTTTTTGTATAATCCTTTACCCTTTAATCGATAAGAAAAATCACTTTTTCTCCTCCAAAAATTTGGTAATTAAAGGGCTTACCCTGTTCCTTGATATATAAATAACATTTACCTTAGGATTTTTCCTCTACGC